>ERZ1292644.1478-Hain-H14-01um-R2-1478-length-12114-cov-6_pt1 | contig 12114 bp, 15 predicted proteins | sample MGYA00564402_ERZ1292644 | MGnify/ENA primary metagenome ERZ1292644 (study PRJEB36523, sample SAMEA6512644) | groundwater metagenome | collected 2019-01-09 | study: AquaDiva: Metagenomics assemblies of 32 groundwater samples | reverse complement strand
CGTCGTTCTCTTTCTCTTCTCCATTCCGGGCGTGAGATTACACCCAGAGCGGGCCTCCGCGTCAACTTTACAGCAACTAATAGCACTTGACAGCAAGGGCTGTCAAGTATACATTACCTGGTCATGAGGATCGATTCGGGTGGAGGTGAGAGCATGACGCGGCTTGAGAGGGTCGGGCTGGCGATCGCGCTCACGGCGCTCCTTCTCGCTCGGGCGCATGGCCGGGTGCTTGTTGCGGGACACGTACTCGATGCCGTACCCCAAGGTGTCGTGTGGATCATCCTCGTCCGACTTCGCGGGCGTCTCCCCTCGCTCGTCCGCGGGGTCAGTCTGAATGGCTACCAGCGTGCGGATGAGCTTCGAGCACGTCTCGAATATCACCAGGCCACCGCCCTCGCTGGCGTTCCCCGTGGCCATCAGCCGCTCGATGATGCGCATCCCGTTGCGTGCCCGTGATCCGTGCCCCTTGCTGGCGGGCACCCAGCGAACGCCAACGTCCGCCATCTCCTGCGCCTTGCTCTTGCCAACGTCTCCTCGAACTTCCCACAACTGCGTGTCGGCCGGGCCTGTCAGGCGTGACGAACTGCCAGCCCACAGGCCCATGCTCTTTTCAATCTCGCGGATGTCCTTGGCGGCCTCCTTCGCGTCCTTGCCCCGGAAGTCGTACTCGCGGTGGACGAACAGGTTGTCGTCACCGTCCAAGGCACCCCACAGGCAGCACCCGGGGTGCTTGAAGCCCCAGTCGAGCATCCTGAACTGGCTCCAGTCGTCCGGTATCTTGAACGGCCGGCACACGTGCACCGACGGGTCCCAGAGGTCGCTGTAGTACCCACCGGCCACCCGATACCAGTCGCCGTCCAGCAACGCCGCGCGCATGTGCTCGGGGGCGGCGAGTAGTTGTGTCCTGTAGTCCTCGACGAACTCCTTGTTGGGGTTGTCGTCAATCTTGGCAGGCATGTACATCCGCGTCACGGTGCGCTCCTCCACGCGATAGGTGCCGTCGCCGTTGGGAATCTTGGCGATGAGCTTGCGCTCCAAGCGCACGTTGCCCTGCGGGGCGGGTTGCACGAAGTAGTCGCGTACCCACATCGGGTTGTTGACCACCATGTTTTCGGTGGCGCTGCGGCGCATGACGGGGTTCGACATGGAGCGCACCTTCTTGAAGTGTACGAGCACTGGATCGTCGGTGCGGACGCGCCCCTTTATTTGCTCGTACTGCTCCTGCTCCATTTCCACGAGTTCATCGATGCACAAAATGCTCAACTCGACGCCTTGATACTGCATCCAGTCGTCGCGGTTGACGCAGTGGCCGAACTGGTACTTGTAGCCGCTCTTGAAGCGCCACATCATGTGCTGCACTTCGTAGTGGGCGTCCGGGTCGATGATTGGGAACAGTCGCATCGTGCGGTCGATGACGGGCATCAGGCGCGGGCTGGTGCGCCGCATGTAGAGTGCGTGGCCCCTGGAATCTCCCCATTCGAGTGGGTTCTCCTCGATGAGCTTCCACAGCGTCGAGCCCGGCTGAGCAACGAGCGACGGGTCGCGCATGCAACGCGCGTGCTCTATCAACACTTGGTTGATGGGCTCGAAAATCAAGCATTGCGTTTTGCCGGGCCCGGCACTTCCGGCGCCCAGCAGCTCATTCACGTCAGAGTCGTGGTACCTCTGTTGCCAAGGGCTGGCCTCGTACAAGGCCCGGGAAGCGCTCACGGCTTCACTGCGGAGTTGCTCACCCAGTGCTTTCGCTTGCGCGAGCACGGCTGGCACGACCTCGGTGCGGACGAAGATGAGCACCACACGCTACGCGCCATGACGGCCTCGGTGCCACACCTACAGCGCACGCGCACCATCGGCCGCTTGCGCTCGCCGACGCAGCCGAAGAACTCCTCGACCAGCGTGTACCACCCGCGCTCAGGCGGGCAGATCACCGGCACGGGCGTCCGCGCTACCAGCGCCGTCGTCTCGGCGCCGAAGCGGTCCATGTCACGCTCGTACGCTTTGCGAGGCTGGCCGATGCTCGTCGAGCGATCCGGCGAGCGCCACGTCGGCGCGGGCGCGTCTCGCACGTCGTACGACAACATGCGGCACCAACCATGCGGACCGTCGTGCGCAGCCACGCGCGAGTTGCGGTAGGAAACGGCACCGGTGGGCTTCACGCGGCCGAGCCCCAGAACGGCGGGTTCGCCTTGGGCGGTCCCGCATCAGCGATGACGATCAGGACAACGCGCGTGGTCCGCGGGGCCGCCCCGCCGGCCGCAACTACCACCTCGATGCTGCGCGTGATGCGTGGGTCGGCCATCAGGGAACGTCCATGAAGGGCCCGCTCGTGGCGGCGTCAACCTGAGCCTTTGTCCACCCAGTCCCGCCAGGCACATTCGGGAAGATCGCCTGACGGCGTTCGTAGTTGGTCGTGAGCGCGGTGAGGGCGCTGGAATCCGTCGTGCTGCCGGAGTGCTCTATACGCACCTTCATGCTCGCGGAGCCTGGCAAGTCGCCGGCCGCTGTCTTGGCTGCCTCGATGTCCACCGCCACGCAGACGATGCCGGTAACACCGGCCGGAAGATCCTCGTGTCCGTAGCGGTCGATGGCGTCCGCCGCCGCCGTCTGCGTCACGTAGGTGGTGCCCTCGTCAGAGGCGCCGCTGATGGCGTCGTCCACTTCGACGTAGCTCGCTCCGCCGCCCTGCGGTGTCCAGCCAACCGCGGCGTCGCTCGTGGGCATGAGTACGTAGAGGCGCTTGTCGCCGAGCACGTCGTTCAGTGGCGCAGAGCCGCTTGTGTCGCCGATGACCGTGCTGCCAACGTACCACTCAAAGGCGCCGTTCTCGTTCACGAACCTGATCCTGTCGCAGCCAGTGCCAGAGCCGCCGTCGAAGTCGATGCCGCTCGCGTTGATGAACCGCACCCCGTCAACCCACACATCGACGAAGCCTGACCCGCTCCCGGCCTGAGCCTTCACTTCCACGCGATGCCACAGCCCCCGCGTGAGCACGTTGGCATCCGAGGTAACCGCCGTCGCATCGTTCGCGTTCAGAATGCGGAGCGCATCAGCCGCCGTGTTGGCCAGTGTCAAGCACTTGTCTGCCCCCGAGTTGTTGTAGAACTCCAACATGTAGCCAGCGCTGCCCGCTGATACCTTGGCGTCGAAACTCACGATGACGCTGCCGCTCGCGGCGGTGAATACCTTCTGTAGGTACTTGGTAGATCCAGTAGGGAACCGAACCGCACCGAGACCGAATCTACCGCCTGTCGTGCTGTACTCGGCGCTCTGCGTCCAGCCCCCCTTCGTCACGTCGGCGATGGCCCCGTAGGTGGCGAACGGATCTAGGTAGATGAGTGCCATGTCAGCCAAACCCCTGGCTAATGATGCCCCAGTAGTTCGCGCCGTCGTAGTAGAACGCAACCACGTCGATGGCGCTCGCTGCCGCCGTGATGACTGGCACGGATGAGCCGCCCCACTTCACGGCGCTCGGCCAACCGGCAACGGTGCGCCCGCCTGTCGAGTCCTGGCGAATGAGCAGCATGAAGTTTCCAGTGCCCTGGGGGGCCGTAAAGGTGACGCTGGTAACGTTGACGCCAAGCGTGATGTTGTGCTTCTGGCCGGCGGACCAGTCAATCGCGAGCACGGCGGTGCTCACGGTTTGTGTCTGCGGGGTGGCGCCGAAGGTGAGCGTCTGGGTGCGGTCGAGCACGTAGCTCGTGATCACCTCCCACGCTGACTCACCCACCTCGGGCACGATGACTGCCACGGCGCCCTGTACCAGCGTGATGCTGGAGGCGCCCCTGACCAACTCGCCCGCGAAGGCGGCCACAGTCAGGAGCCCCGCGCCGTCATTCTTGACGCGTACGATACGGTATGCTCTCTCGACCGACAGGAGCGTGTAGGTGAGCGCACTGGCTGAAGAGGCGATGACCACCTCGTCCGCAAGCTCCATCGTGGTGCTCTCGGTGATGCGGATTGTACGGCCGTCAACGCGTTGGCGCAGGTCGTAGAGAAACGGCACGAGTTCGCGGTTGATGAACTTCGCGATGGACGAGAAACTCTCGTCCACAAACTTCCTGCGCATGGCTGCGAGCGCCGGCATGGTGCCAGCCTACGATACCAGATATTCCAACGCATCAGCGATGCGCTTGAACATCACCTCGCGCACGCGGGGGCTCTCTGGCCCTTCCTGCATCCAGGTGCGTTTTTCGTCCTGCGACAAGTCAATCCACTCACGCTTTCCTTCGGCGTGCATCCCCAGCGCGATACACAGCTCCCTGTCGGCCGCGAAACAGATACGAGCTACCTGGGCACGGTTTATGGGCCGGTGCTCCTTGTCTGGCACCCACTGGCCCTCGTTGAACTGACGCAATATTTCCGTGGCACCACGGTCGAGGCGAATCATCTGGCGGCCGCCACGACGCACGAGCCATCCCAACTGGCCGTCTATGGCGCTGCGGTAGTACGTGCGCTTGTTGTCACCGGGGTCCCAGTCGCTCGCGGTGATGGCCTTGTCGGCGGCTTCGGTGAACTCGCTCATTTTTCCACCACCAAAACCTGAGCCGCCTGCGCGCCCTCACCCTTGGGGACCGGCGCCCCCATAATTATTTGCACGGCGAGCGGCCTCGGTGCCGCCGCTGCTGCCTCGCGGGAGACACGGCGGTCGTTTCTGAATTTCATTACATTCTGGACGATCTTGAGCGCGTTCTGCACTCCGATGGGGGCGTCCTTGGCCGGTAACCAGCCGGCGATGGCTATCCGATAATCCTTCTGAGCCTCGGCCACGTCACCTCCAGCGCGGTCGATGAAGTCTTGTGGTGGGTTGGCGGGGTTGGCGGTGGCGTCGACATCGCGGAAAGCTTGGGAGGCTTTGACGATGGTGAGGTTTGTGACGAACACCTCCTCCTCGATGGCGTCCAGCCGCGCGTCAGTGTTGGCCTGGTGCGCCAGTTGGGCGGCAGTCTTCTGCTTGACGAGCTTCATACGCTCCTGAGCTTCGGGATGTGAATCAACGACTCGTCTGGCCCCTGCATGCTCACGACGTGGTGGCCTATTTTCGTGATGCCCAACCCCGAGAGCAACTCACGCACGGTCATCGCGACTTCGCCCTTGGCATCGACCACCCTGCATTCTACCACGGCGCCCAACACGCGGTTCCGATCCTGCACCGTCCTGCGCGCATCGGCCTCGTCGGTGAACGCCTGCATGGGTGTGGCCCTCACAGAGCCCGCGGCGTCCTCGAGCGTCACGGTCACGACGTGCAGCATCCCCATGACCAAGAGCCTACAGCGCCATCGCTCAACGGGCCAGAGGGCGGGCAGGTCTAGCCGCGATTGACTGGCGGGCTCGACGCGGGATGCTCTGCCTGGCGCTTCTGCTCCATCCCGACCTCGGCGTCCAGCGCAGTCGTCTCAGTAGTCCAATCAAACGACCGCTGCCCACGCCTAGACGCCGTGGACTCTAGCCACAATCTCCTCGCGCGCTCCGATTCCCTCACCTCATTGTCCTACCACCTACCGATTGCGGTGCCACCGAAAACCTCCCCCGCGCGCGCGTACACGCGCGCGTGTATAAGGACGCGCGCGCGCGCGAAGATCTAAGAGGCCAGTACGAACCGAGAGTTGAGCCTGACTCAGCATGCAGCACTCTGCCTCTGCTCTGCCTCTGCCAAGAGCACCACCTACCAGGTACCACTCTACCCAGCTATCCAGCCCACACGCACCTACACTACAGACCAACCCACTGGTTGGTGAAATTTTGCGGGAGGTGGCCCCCTACCCATCTTCTACCCCCCGCCTCCCCCCGGGGTCCGCCCCAACCACTGAGCCACCCATGCCACCCTCGTGCGTGGCCAGCGCGTCCAGCAGCGCCTCGCCACAGCACGCAAGCGCCAGCCCCACGCAGCCCAGCAGCGCTGAGCTACCACGCACCAACGTAGTGCACTACTCACCTATTACGCTGGGGCTGTACCTGGACAGTGCACGCGGAACTGGGTGGAGTCCACCGGATTACGCTGCCGGTGGAATGGTGCGGTGATAGGCGTAGTGGCTGAGCGTGGGAGGTATACCACCGGTGGTATGTAGGCGGCCATCTTTGGGCCACTTGACTACCACCGGTAGTGGTCTGGTGCCTTTTGGGCTACAGCTGGCGCAGGCCTTTCGGGCCCAGAAGCCTAGCGGCGGTGATGATGGCCAGTGCCTGCGCGGAGGTGAATGGTACATGGTGCCGCATGGTTGTGGGCCGCGGTCTTGTGTCGAGGGTTCCCTTACGCCATGTGATGACTGGGCGGGTGGTGATGCCGGCGAGTGCTGCTAGGCGCTTGAATGTGCTGGTTGGCAGTCCTAGGTAGGCGGCGAGCTCGCGGTAGGTCACGCCATTGCCTGGACGGGGTCGCGGCTTGCGAATGCACGACGAGGCCATGCTCCGGCCGATGGTAGCAGACAGCACGCCACGTTTGCCTCTGACACTACGTTACCATATGCGAATGTTGTGAAGGTGCGTGCTTTTATCTTGCAATAGGTGATGGGTGTGTTAGATTCATTGAGTCGCCTAGCGCGACAGGAAAGGCAAGGCACATGGGTGCACTTACGGTTCGCGGGTTCGGTGGGTGGGAGTTGGTGGTGGCCTGGCGTACGCGCAAGGCGTACCAGGGACCGGAGCGTCGCGCGTTGCCGCGTGATGGAGGGCGCGAGGTAGGGCGCGCTGTCTGCGAGTTGGTTGCGAGTGTGGGAGCGTTGGCGCTCTCGCTGTCGACGGTGGGTGTGATGCTCGCGGCGTGGGGGGGTGTGTCGTGAACGGTCGCGCCTGCTTGATGGTTGACAGCGAGTGCGTCGCCGTGTTCGTCGGCTCCGACCAGTGGGTAGCGGAGGCGCGCGCGTGGGGCGCCATGAGGCCTCGCAAGCGCTTGCGCCAAGCGCCAATGCCCTATGCCGAGACAGGCTTTGCCCTCCTCGTTCAGGACGCACCACAACCGCCGGCCACCAAAGCGCCGGAAGTGCCCGAAGTTGACGAGAGACAGCTTGACATGTTTTCGACTCGTGATTAGCTTCTAACCATCGGCTAGCCCGATACGAAAGGCAGGGGACATGAAATACTCCAAAGCAGACAAGGCGGAAGCGCTGAAGCGTCTCGGCGCAGCACTCAAGCCGGGCGACGAAATCAAGTGCATCCTGCGCAGCGTTTCGCGCTCCGGAATGTCTCGCGTGATTTCTTTCTACATCGTCAAGGACGACGACCTTTGTGGGCTTGACTGGCCCATCGCCGTGGCGCTCGGATACCCGCTAGCGCGCGATGGCGTGAAGGTTGGCGGCTGCGGCATGGATATGGGGTTCGCGGTCGTCTACAACGTGGGCCGCGTCACGTTCCCCAATGGCTGCGCGCTGAAGCACTCGCCGCGCAAGGAGCAGGAGAAGCGCGCTGGCCAGAAGCGCGAGCAGGATGGCGGATACGCCCTGCGCTCGCGTTGGCTGTAGCCGCTTGACACCACACCCGCAATCGTTACCATGAACCCGTCGGACACACCCGACACGCAAGGAGAGTGAGACAATGGCCACGCCAGCAGGCACTGCGATAGAAGCAGCGGGAGCGCTCGACTGGACGCGCGAGCAAATCAACCTCATCACGCGCACCGTTGCGCGCGGCACTTCAGACGACGAGCTAGCGCTCTTCCTGCACGTGGCCAAGAGGTCGGGCCTAGACCCGATGGCGAAACAGATTTACGCCATCATGCGCAAGGACAACCGGGCGGGGCGCGACGTGATGAGCATCCAGACTGGCATTGACGGCTACCGCCTCGCCGCGCAGCGCTCGGGCGAGATGGACGGCCAGGACGGGCCCTACTGGTGCGGAGCCGATGGCCAGTGGTCTGACGTGTGGCTGACACTGGACGCGCCGCCATACGCCGCGAAGGTGGTCGTCTACCGTCGCGGATGCTCGCGCGGGTTTGCGGCCGTCGCGAACTTCAACGACTACGCGCAGCGGTTCGCAGACGGCAATCTGATGGGCCTGTGGAATACGATGGCGCCGAACATGATCGCCAAGTGCGCCGAGGCCCTCGCACTCCGCAAGGCGTTCCCGGCCGACTTGAGCGGCATCTACACGCACGAGGAGATGCAGCAGGCGGGCGCGCAGGCTCCGCTCGAGGAGCAGGCGCCGGAACCCACGCAGCGCACGTTGCCGACCAACGCCGCGCCAGCCGCCGAGGTGGACAAGGCCATCGCATCGAACGACATCATCATCCCACCGCCCGACGACGCCGACGCGCCGCGTGGTGGCGATTGGGTGTCACCGCCCGCAATCGTGAAGCCTACAGCGGCGCAGAATGACGAGATTCGCAAACTCTTTCAGGTGCTCACCGCTGGCATCGAGAAGGGCGGGCCACGCAAGGCCGAGGTGGCGCGACTCACGCGGCAGTATGCGGCCTGCGACCCGACACAAGTCAGCGAGACAACGGCCCGCTATCTGATCATCGGGCTGAAGCGCGAAGTGGCGCAGAGTTTGGCGCGAGGTGGCAAGTGAGCGCTCCATTGTACCAGCTGTCTGCCGAGTACCGCCGGCTCATCGACGCCGAGGACGAGTCAATCGACGCGACCACGGGCGAGGTGACCAACGACTTCGGAGCGGCGCTCGCTGCGATACAGGACGGCATCGAGGTCAAGGCGGAGAACTGCGCGGCAGTGCTCCAGAGCCTCAAGGCCGACGCGGCTGCAATCGAGGAAGAGGAGAAGCGGTTGCGCGCTCGACGCAAAGCCATCGAGGCGAACCACGAGCGGCTACGCACCTACGTGCGCGACTGCATGGTGCAGGCCGGGGTGACCAAGCTGAAGTCGCCACGGTTCAGCCTGACAGTGCAGGCGGGCCGGCAGAAGGTGCAGGTGGATGACGTGGCCGCGCTGCCGGGTGAGTATCTGGCGGTGAAGGTGGAGCCGAAGAAGGACGAGATAGCCGCCGCGCTCAAGGCTGGCACGGAGGTGCCTGGAGCGTCGCTCGTGACGGGCGAGGCCGTGTTGGTGGTGCGATGACTGGGGACGCCGGCTGCCGATGCTGTCACCAAGCCATGCGGACGTGGCCGGCGCCCCGTCTAACCATTTGGAAGGGCCACGAATGAGCCTGTACGTCTCCTACGGCCTGCACGACATCCAGATCGCGCAGATGGCGGTCCCTGACGACTGGGATGCGCTCGTCCGCAACGCGGAGACAGGCTCACTCGCCAAAACCATCGGCATGGTGGGGCTTATCGCCAAGCCGATGGTGCGCAAGTCTGACGGCCGCATCGTGTGTGGTCTGCACCGCATCGCGGCCCATGCGCGCCAGAAGTTAGACACCTGCAAGATCGAGCTCATCGAGTGCAGCGACGACGAGGCCGAGGTGCTCGGCAGGCATGAGAACGCCTACCGGCGCAGCTACAAGAAGGGCGAGCGCGACAAGCTCATCGCCGAGTCCGTGCCGTTCTACGAGGCCGCCATCCGTGCGAGGCCCGTGGCACCACCGGAGCCGCCTGTGCAGTCGAGGCAGGACGAGCACCGCCGCAAGGCGAAGGAGGAGAAGGCCGTCAAACGCGAAGCCGTCGCCAGCGCCGCAGCCGCCGCGAACGTTACGCCGGACGCCGCAGCGCACGCCGTGAACCGCGTTGCCCGCGAGGACGCGCCGGTAGAGCCCGTGGCACCGTGGGCGTTCCCGACACTCGGCATGGAGTTGGACAAGATGACACTCACCCAGATCGAACTCGTTGACAAGTCGTTGGCATCGCTGCACGGCAAGCTGGGCGCCGTAGCCGTGCTGATGGGCAACCTCGAACGCCTCCGCGGTATCCACGCGACTCGGCTACAGGGTGCGCGCAACCAGTTGACAGCGCTCCTGGGCTTCGTGACTGGGATGCGCCCGCATTCGGTGTGCCCATGGTGCAAGTGTGTAGACGATGTGCGCGTGAAGTGCTCCACGTGCGAGGCCCGTGGCTACATCGTGCGCGACCAGCGCGACGGCATCCCCACCGAACTACTAGACGAGACAGATTTAGTAGTCAGCTTCGGCGGCAAGCTCGTGCCCGTCATGCAGTTTTTCGAGGGTGAGCCGGCGCACCTCCCCGGAGGGGTCTCCCTAGTACCGCCCGAGGAGGCGTGGGTGCCAGTAGAGGGCAACAACCCAGACGTGCCAGTGCCAACCGATGACGACGCCACGCCGCCGGACGACGAGGAGGCTTTGCCGTGGGATTGATTGACAAGCTCTCGCAGTACTTCGATCTCCAGGGAGAGATTTACTCCTACTTCGGCTACCGCGATGACTGGCGGGTGTTTCCGCTTGACGATCAAACCATGCAGCACTGGATGCTGGTTGGCGCGGAACCGGAAACCGGGGCCGGCGGCAGAGTGGCGTGGTCAGAAGACAGGCTCACGCGGGCGGTGATTGAGACCGGCACCACACTATGCGGCGGGCTGGTTTACACCCAGCGGCACCTGCCGAAGTGGGTCTATCGAGCCGAGAAGTACACGCTCATCGTGGTGGACACGCAGACCGACGGAAACAAGTTTCTCATGGTGTTCTCGAACGCGATGGAGTGCCACGACGAGGCGCTCAAGGCGCTCTATTCGGAGTGCTGGTGAACACCCTAGCCGGCCTGCCGCTCTTCGAGGGCTTCCAGCCCCGCCCTGCGCCGCGCCTGGTGCCCCCGCCAAGGCTGCCGGCGGGCACCCTCCGCCCGTACCAGGAGGAGGCCGTGGCGGCCATCCTGGCGAGCCTGGGGCGCTTCCGGAGCACCCTGGCGGTCATGGCCACGGGCACCGGCAAGACGGAAACCGCCGCGTTTGTGGTCAAGCGCTGGCCCGGCCGGGTGCTGTGGCTGGCGCACCGGGACGAGCTGATAGCGCAGGCCCGGGAACGGCTGGAGAGGATAACCGCCGAGCCAGTGGCCACCGAGAAGGCCAGTGACTACGCCTCCCGAGACGCCCGCCTCGTGGTGGGCTCGGTGCAAACCGTGGCGTCCCCAACGCGCATGGCCGACATGGGCGACTTTGGCCTCATCGTGGTCGACGAAGCGCATCACGCGCCGGCCACCACCTACCGCCGCATCATCGACCACTTCGCCACCGCCAAGGTGCTGGGGCTCACTGCGACGCCCGACCGCGCCGACGAGAAGGCACTGGGGAAGGTGTTCGAGGACGTGGCCTACGTCATGGACTTGGGCAACGCCATCGGCGAGGGGTGGCTCGTGCCGATTCAGGCCCGCATGGTCGAGGTCGAGAGGCTCGACATCAGCGCCGTTGGCAAGGTGGGCAAGGACTTGGCCGTGGGCGCGCTGGATGAGGCCATGCTCGACGCCGTGCGCGGCGTAGTCTCGCACACGCTGCGGCTGGAGCCGACGCTCCAGGCCATTGCCTTCTGGCCAGGAGTCAAGTCGGCGGAACTCGCATGCGATGTGTTCAACAAGGAAGACCCCGGCTCCACGTGCTTCATCAGCGGCGAGACTGAGGAAGGGCTGCGCCGCCGCCTCGTGGCCGACTTCCGTGCTGGACGAGTCAAGAGGCTCATGAACTGCGCGATTGCGGTCGAAGGCTTCGACGCTCCCAATGCGGCGTTGATCGTGATGGCACGGCCGACGCTATCGCGCGGGCTGTTTGCGCAGATGGTCGGTCGCGGGTCGCGCCCGCACGCTGGCGTGGTTGATGGCCCGGCCACCGCTGAGGAGCGCCGCACCGCCATCGCATCGAGCGACAAGCCTTGCTGCAAGATTCTCGACTTCGTAGGCAACGCCGGCAAGCACTCGCTGGTGTCGGCCGTGGACCTCCTGGGCGGCGACTACTCCGACGACGAGGTGGCGCTCGCCAAGAAGCGCGAGAAGAAGGCCGCTGGCCCCGTGGACCCGGCCATGCTGCTCGCCGAGGCCCGCGCCGACATTCAGCGTGCAGCCGAGCGTGCGGCGGCGATGGTGGCGCGCTCGGCGACGGTGCGCGATGTGGACATGTTCCGCATGCTTGGCGTGCAGGCGTCATCGGTGAGCTACCTCGACCGCCGGTTCGGCTACAAGCCGATGAGCGAGAAGCAGCACGACATGCTCTTGAATGCCGGCTTCAAGCAGGAGCAGTTGGCCGAGGTGGGCTCGCGTGGGGCGTCGTCGATGATTTCCAAGCTCGTCGAGCG
>ERZ1292644.1477-Hain-H14-01um-R2-1477-length-12122-cov-9_pt1 | contig 12122 bp, 17 predicted proteins | sample MGYA00564402_ERZ1292644 | MGnify/ENA primary metagenome ERZ1292644 (study PRJEB36523, sample SAMEA6512644) | groundwater metagenome | collected 2019-01-09 | study: AquaDiva: Metagenomics assemblies of 32 groundwater samples | reverse complement strand
GCGTCGAGGTCTCAGGGTTCTTCCACTTCGACGCGGCGATGCGGCTGGACCTCAGAGACCTTCCTGACGGGCTCATCGCGGTCGTCGGTCCGAACGGCGCCGGGAAGACCGGCACGGTGCTGGACCCACCGCTCGCCTGCCTCTTCGGCCCAGGCGTGCAGAACAAGGCGTTCCCGTCACGCGACGGGACGCTGTTCACCTACGCGACGAGCCGTGAGGCGTACCTCGACACGACCTGGAACCTGGACAGCCGCGGGCGCGTCCGATGCCGCGTCAATGTGGACGGCCAGCGGCGGAAGGTGGACGCGGTGCTGGAGGAGATCGGACCGGACGGTGTCGCACACCCGGTCAACAGCAACGGGCTCGTCGCGACCTACCGGGACGCCGTCGCGGAGCGGTTCCCGTCGCTGCGGTCGCTGCTGGCGTCCGCCTACGCGGCGCAGAACCGGCGCGGTGGCTTCGGCGAACTCGGGCAGAAGGAGCGCATGGAGCTGTTCGTTGAGCTGGCGGACTTGGCGCACTACGAGGTGCTGAGCCAGACGGCACGCCAGTGCCAGCAGGTCGCCGACGGGGTCGCCGCGCGGCTCCGTGCTGCGGCGGACGTGCTGAGGCGGGACGCGACGCCGGAGGCGCTGGTGGACCTCGCGTCCAGGTCTGCCGCCGTGGCGGCGCAGATCGACGCTGAACTGGTCGCGCAGCGGCACGCCGCCGTACTGGTGCGTGATACGGAGGCGGCCCTCGCCTCGCGGAGAGTGGAGATGGAGCGGCACGCGGTCGCGGCCGCGCGCCACGGTGAACTGCTTCAGGTATCCGCGCAGGCCGACCTGGCGGCGGCCGCCCATAGCGTCGCTACAGCTAGGCTCCTCCCGGCGTCGCAGGTGGTGCTGAGCCAGATCGAGCTGCGCTTCACAGACGGTCTCGCGGCCGCTACGCGTCGGCGCCAGGCTGAACTCCGCGCCTACGACGCGGCGGTAGCAGACCGTGCCGAGCGCATCGCGAACAATCGTCGCCTCCTCGCGCAGGCACCAGCCATCCAAGACGCGGTCACACAGGTCGCGACCATCGAGGACGCGCTGGTACGTGATCGCGGTATCGAGACTGAGCAACGCCGGCTGATAGACGACGGCCGCGAGGCGGAACGCAACGCGCGTAATGAGCTGATGATGGCGGAGCATGCGGCGTCGGCATCGAAGGTCGCCAAGGATCGCGCCGCGCTGCTGACGACCGTGAAGTTCGGCGAGCAGTGCGGCATCGATCCGGCGTGCCCGCTGGTACTTGATGCCGTCGCGGCGCGCGACGCCGTCGCTGCACTGGACCGCCAGGCGGCTGCAGAGCCGGAATTGCGTGAGGCTGTCGCGTACCGGCAGCAGGTCGTAGCGGCGCGCATGACAGCGCGTGACGAGGCGACCAGCCGGATCGCGGATCATGAGACGGTACTGCGCCGCGTCAGCAGCCTGGCGAAGCAGGCGCCATACCTCGACGCGGCGCTGGCGCGCATCGTGGACTATGAGCGGGAGGCGACGGCGGCGGACGCGGTACACCAGGATGCGGTATGCAGCGCCGAGGCCGAACGGCCCGCGCTGGAGAGGATACGCCGGCAGGAGGTCCAGACCGAGACTGAGGTCCTGGCAGCGCGGCAGGCGGAGGCTGCGGCCCAGGCCGAGACGCTCGCCCAGGCCGCAACGGCGAGCCGCCAGCGCGTGACCGAGGCCCAGGTAGAGGTACAGGCCACGGCCGGCGCTCGGGCCGCTACGGACCGCCTGGAGGCTACCTTACGCGGTGCGAGGTCAGCGGCCGTGGCGGCTGAGACCGCCGCGGCCCGGCTCACGGCCGAGCAGCAGGCGCTGGCGCGCCAGCGGGACGACCTCATGCGCCGGCAGGGCCAGGCGGCGGAAGCCGGACGGCGGCTCAGGACCGTGGAGGATGAAGGGATGGCCTGGCAGGTGCTGGCGAAGGCGTGCGGGCGGGACGGGCTGCAGCGGCTGGAGATCGACGCGGCCGGTCCGGTCGTCTCAGACCTCGCAAACCAACTGCTCGCGGTCGGCTACGGGACGCGGTTCGCTGTCCAGCTCGTCACACAGGTCGCGACGGCGGACGGGAAGGACCTGAAGGAGAAGTTCACGATCGACGTCCTGGACAACGAGCACGGTGGGGAGGTGCGGGACATCGGTGACCTGTCCGGCGGCGAGCGCGTCGTCGTCGAGGAGGGCGTGCGAGCTGCGTTCAGCGCATACGTGAGCATGCGGAGCGGCCAGCCGTGCCGCACGATCTGGCGCGATGAGACATTGGGGGCACTGGACCCGGAGAACGCGCCGCGATATGTCGCGATGCTGCGGAAACTGCTCGACTTGAGCGGTGCGCAGCAGGTCCTCTTCATTACGCATAATCCGGCCGCGGCGGCGCTCGCGGACGCGCAGGTCCGTGTCTGCGACGGGACGGCGACGGTCTCGTTGCCGCCGTACACGGAGGTCGCCGCATGAATTGTTCCGTTGTCCGTAAGACACCGGCTGTTCCAGCCGTGAGATCGGTGGTCCTATGCCTAACGGTTGACGAGGCCATCCAATTACAGCGTGTGATTACGTCACAGCACCACGCTTCGATTAAGGATCGTGTCTTCGATGCGCTAACGCAGATCTTCCGCACGGGAAGGCATAGCCGGAGGCATATACGTATGAGGCGCTGGGCCTGGAACTGCCGGCATTGCAAGCAGTGGAACACGCAGTGGATGCTGCTGTGCCTCAGGTGCGGGAGAGCGAGATGATCTATATCGCGACGGTCTGGATCACGCGTCCGGACGGCTCCGTGCGCCGGTACGTCGAGCGCCTGTCCGCCGCCGATGAGGCGCAGTTCAGGCGGCTCGCGGTGGAGAGTCTGCGTGTCGAGCCAGGATCGGCTGTCGAGTTCGGTCCGATCGGATTCGCATGGATAGAGACTAGGAAATGGCGAACGAGCAAGTAGCTGTGGTCGCGACGGCGATCCGCGCGGCGTGGCGCGAGAGCGGAGCGTGCGCAACCTATAGCGAGCCGTACGATAACAAGACGCGCCGGTGCGCGGCCTGCGGTCGCGGCGAGACGGCGCACGCGCTGCTGAAGTGGGCCGAGCAACTGGACCGGATATCCCGCGCAGAGGATGCGTCAGGATGAAGGTGCGGCTGCTGCTCGACGTCGGCGACTACGAGCGCCTGGTGATCGCGAAGTACTGGGCGCCGGTCGGCAAGGGGCTGGACCGGACCCGGACGCGCGCCACGCGTGCGCAGGTCAGGCGGTTCGTCCTGGCGTCGCTCCGGTCCGCCGTCAAAGAGTACGTCGCGATGCTGCCAGAGCGCTCGCGTACCATAGCCAGGAAGTTGGCGGATCGGACGGAGACCGGTGAGGCGCCGGAGGTGCTCCGTGAACCGCAGGAGAAGCAGCCATGGCTCGCCCTGTGACGGCTACGAAAGTCGTGGCGCCTGACGGCTCATGGGTGGCGCGGTGCGTCTGCGGACTCTGGCTCCGCGTGGCCGGCGCCTGGACCTGCTGGCGGTGCGGGACGTGCCATGCGGGTCCTGGTCGTGGAACGGCGCGATGCCTGACGACGAGCTGACGCTGGAGCTGACTGGCCCGCGCAAGGCGAAGCGGCCGCGGAAGGCGACCGCGCCTGAAGACCTGTCGCCGACCGTCCGGATCGAGCTGGCGTTCCAGGCGGCATTCGAACGGCGGTTCAAGTTCCCGATGGGGAAGGTGCTCTACCAGGTGCGGCGGGACCGGGCGATCCTGAAGCGGACGATCGCCGACCTCGGCGAGGCGGAGACGGCCGGCTACGTGGAGATGTTCTTCACGACGACGGACGCGCAGGTCCGGTACAAGACGCGGGCGCACAACGTCGTGGACTTCCGGAACTGGCTGCCGCGGCTGATCCTGCTGCGGAACGGGACGGACGCGCACCTGCACGAGCGGACGGCGTCGAATCTAGCCGAAGTCATGAAGGCGACCGGAAGGAAATAGCATGAGACCGGCATGGGCCGTCCATCTGCTCACGACACACGAGGCGGCTGCCGCGATCGGTGTTTGTCCGAATACCGTCCGCGCGCTTGCGGACCGCGGCATCCTGACTGTGGCGTGGGGACCGTCGGCTCGTGGTGGGAGCGCTGGGCGCTGGTTCTACCCAGGCCCAGTGGAGCATGTCCGGCGCGATAGACGGATCCTCGCGCGGCGCCACCGTGCCTGCCGGTTCTGCGGTCGATCGATCCCGCAACAGCGCGCCTATTGTAGTCAGGACGCCTGCAGGAAACGCCGGCAACGGCAGCGGTATCGGACGTGGAGACAGCAACACGTGGTGCCGAACGAGGCCGGCAATGCCCGATAGCGCCGACATCATGCTGGCGCGTATCGATGGACTGCTCGGTACTGGCGAGTACGAATTCGCGCGGGCGACGCTGGAAGGCATTGTCGCGACAATCGAGATAACTGGCGTCGTCACGCTGCGCCAGCAGGAGGCGGTCGAGCACATCATGATCGGGAGGCTGAGACATGACGCCGTCGACTGAGCAGTCATCGTTGACGCCGACCGGCGATGCGGCGCCATGGTTCGGCGCGCTGATGTTAGAGGCTGCCGAAGCCTGTGGTGTGAAGATTTCAGAAGGACGCGTCCGTATCTACGCGCACGAGTTCGCACGCGAGGAGCCGCACCGTGTGGTCGAGGCATTCCGGCGCGCGCGGCGGGAAGGTAAGGGGTTCTTCCCGTCGATCTCAGAAGTGCTCCAGCAGCTCGGCCCGTCTACGGATGACGCGGCGCTGCTCGCCTGGACCGGCCTGGAGCGCGCGGCGGCGCAGGTCGGGGCCTATGCGTCGCTGGAGATCGAGGATCCCTGCACGGCCGCGGCGCTGCTAGCCACATTCGGATCGTGGAGTGCCTACTGCGCGACAGAGATGGGGCCGGACCTGCTCGTGAAACGGCAGGCGTTCCTCGCCGCCTTCCGCGAGGCGCGCCGGAGGCAGCCGGTCGGGGCGCAGCCGCTCCGGGTCGCCGGGCTCCTGGAAGCCGGAGGCCGGGACCATCGCTCGCCGGCCTCGTGGACGGCGCGCCTGACGGCCGGCGGGGACGTCGTGCAGGAGCGGGAACGGCCGACGCTGCCTGGCGGCGAGGACGTTAGGCGATTAACGGCAGGAGGAGACGATGGCGAAGCGACAACGACAGGCTGACCTCCCGGAGATGGAGGACAGGGCGATCAAGCCACTGGAGGACGCGGCTGAGGAGTACGCGGAGATCCGTGACGAGCGGATCAAGCTGAACGCGCAGGAGGTGAAGCTGAAGAAGCGCGTCAGGGACCTCATGCACAAGCACAACAAGACGGCCTACCGGTACGGCGGCGTCGTCATCGAGCTGGAGCCGCCGGACGGCGAGGAGAAAGTCACCGTGCGCATCAGTAAGCCGAAGAGGGTCGGCGTAAAGAACGAGGACGCCGAGGCGTAGGTCGTCATGCCGTTCTACGTAAGACCGCTGTCGGTGCCGAAGTGCTGGTGCGGTAAGCGCGCGACCGTCGGCGTCTATAACGGCCATAACGCGCTGATCGAGGAGTGTTGTGCGAGGCACGGCCGGCGGAAGGTGAACCAGATGAATAACGAGAGGACGAATGCCGATCGACACGTCGCAGCTCCCGTACGCGAAGCCTGAGCCGCGGAAAAAGGCGACAGCTAGTGAGAGGCGCAAGGGGCGCGTCGTCGTGCAGGACGTGCGGCTCACGTGCGTCGAGCGCGATCGGTACTGCCGCCTCTACGTGCTCGACGCCAGCCTGCGTCGTGACCTGTGGCAGATGTTCGGCCAGTGCAGTGGCCGCAGTGAGTGGGCGCACTTCGGGGCGAAGCGGAGATCGCACACGCGCGGACAGGAGGCAGTGATCCGGCACACGACCGCAGGAAGCCTGATGTTGTGCGAGGTGCACCACAGGACTGGTGAGGCGGCGTATGACTTGCACCGAATGACGATCGAGGCGCTTACGGATCGCGGATGTGACGGGCCGCTACGCTTCGCCCGCGACGGAAAGACCTGGACGGAGTCCGAGTGACGCCGTACTACGAAGACGGATCGGTGCAGCTGTTCAATGGCGACAATCGCGAGATATTGCCATCATTGGGATCGGTAGATCACTGCATTACCGATCCGCCGTATTCGCGCTGGACGCATGAGAAACAGCGGACAGGCGCCACGATGCCAGATACGAAAGGATCGGCGCTTGCCGGGAGACGCGTCGGCGCGGCTTGTCTCGCGCGGTATCGGGATCTCGGCTTCGATGCACTCACGCCATCGATGGCCTTCTGGTGCGGGAACGAGTTCGCGCGGCTCGTGAAGCGGTGGTGCGTGATCTTTACGGACGCTGAGAATCAACGACTCTGGCAGCGAGCGTGTGCGCGCGGAGGACTGGAACACGTGCGCGTCGGGGCGTGGGTGAAGCTCGGCTCGACGCCGCAATTCACTGGCGACCGACCCGGCACCGGCTTCGAGGCGTTAGAGATCGCGCATCCATATCCGCCTGGTCGGAAGCGCTGGAACGGTGGTGGTCGACCGGCGGTCTGGACGCACGCGATCGTGTTGAATCGTCACGGTGTAGAGCGCGTGCATACGACGCAGAAGCCAGAGCCGCTGATGCGTGATCTCGTGCTTGACTTCACGGATGTTGGAGAGACGATCCTTGATGCGTTTGCAGGGTCCGGTACGCTCGGCGTTGCCGCGAAGCAATGTGGGAGGAAGGCCGTCTTGATCGAGGTCAGCGAATCGGATTGCGCGCAGGCGGCGAAGCGCCTAGAGGCGACGTATCTGGATGAGCGGATCGCGCTCGTGCCTGGACAGCGCGGGATACAGGGTGCGCTCGCGTGGTAGGACTGACGTTCCAGCAGCGCGTTGAGAGCTACGCGCGGACATTCCCGGACATGCCTGGTGGCTGGCCGACCGTCATCATGAATGGTGCCGCCGCACGGCTGCGAGGCGAGTGGCAGTTCGGCCAGGACTTTCGGAATACGAGCAGCTACTACGGCGCCTTCCCAGGCAACTTCCTCGTCCGCCTCGGCGCGCTGTTTCCGGAGTATGCGATCCAGCCTGGTGTGCTGCCGATGGGAGGAAGGGTATTGCACGCATTCAGTGGATCGCTCGCAGCCGGACCGTACGACCGATGCGACATACATTCGCCGGCGCCGATGGAGCCGGAATACCAGTGCGACGTCCGCGACCTGCCGGCACGCGTGTCAGAGCCGTACGCGTTCATAATCGCCGACCCCCCGTACTCAGATGAGGATGCAAAGAAGTATAAGGCGCCGCCACTGGACCGTGGTGCATCGACGGCCGCGCTCGCTGAGGTCACGTGCGTCGGCGGATTCCTATGCTGGCTCGATACCGTTTGGCCGATGTACCGGAAGGACCTCTGGCGTGACGCCGGCCACATCTACGTGCTGCGGTCAACGAACCATCGCGTACGGCTGCTGACGATATTCGAGCGCGTCACGAAGGTCCCAGTATGACCGGACACGCGTCGGCCGTCGTCGCCACCCAGGAGACGCTCGCCTCAGTAGGGTTAGGTGAGCATTTTAGGATCACTGAGCGCGGGCTCACCGTTGACGGACAGCCCAGCTTCAAGTCGTGCGAGCAACTCTGGGAGACGCTGCTGACGATAGAGAAGGTCACGCAGATCGCCATCGGCGACGCCATGAGATATTTCCGCGAGCGCTGGGGCGAGCGCGCGAGCCAGATCGTCAGCGCGCGAACCGGCTGGTCCTTGGAGACGCTGCGTAATTACGAATGGATCTCGGACAGCGTCCCGCAGGAGGTGCGGCGCTTCGACAAGCTGACGCTGACGCACCACCAGAAGGTCGCGCGCCTCCAGCCACGCGAGCAGAAGAAGTGGCTCGACAAGGCGGCGGAGGACGATACGCCATGGTCCGTCAATCGCCTGACGCAGGCGATCAGGGCCGGCGCTGACGTCGCGCCGACGGCCTGGGGCGTCGTGGCGTTCTGCGACAGCGAGCCGGCGCGGGACGCGGCGCTGAAGGATCTGGAGTCGCGCGGCTTCCGGTGCAAGGCGGTCGAGCGACGCGGAGGCGGGAAATGAAGACGCTCAAGATCGCGCGTGACCTCATGTTACCGCTCGACGTCGTGACGCAGAAACTCGGGTGGATCGGGACGACCGGATCGGGAAAGACATATGGGGCATCGAAACTCGCGGAACTCTTCTGGGATGCCGGCGCGCAGTTCGTCGCACTCGACCCAGTCGGTGTCTGGTACGGCCTCCGGCTGGCGAAGGACGGGAAGCGGCCGAGTGATATCACGATCCCGATCTTCGGCGGTCTGCACGGCGACGTGCCGTTGGAATCGGCAGCCGGTGCGCTCCTGGCGGATCTCGTCGTCGACCGTACGCTGTCAGTGATCATCGACGTGTCGCAATTCGAGAGCGACGCACAGAAGGCGCGGTTCGCAGCGGACTTCGCGGACCGATTCTTCTTCCGGAAGAAAGCACGGCCGTCAGCGGTACACCTCTTCCTAGAAGAAGTTCAGGAATTTTGTCCAGAGAACCAGCAACGCGGTGAGGAGCGGATGCTCCATGCCTTCGTGCGGATGCAAAAGATCGGCCGGAACTTCGGCATCGGCTCGTCGTACATCACGCAACGCCCGCAAGAGGTCGCGAAGAAAGCGCTGAATCTCGCGCAGACACTCTTCGTGTTCCGGACGACCGGCACCCATGAGCGCGCGGCGATCGAGCGATGGATCAAGGACAAGGCGATCAAGGACCAGGATATTGCCGACGAACTGCCGAGACTCGCGACTGGCGCGCCGCATGTCTGGAGTCCTGAATGGCTCGGTCTCGCGCGCGTCGTCAGCATCGGGGAGAAGCGTACCTTCAACGCGTCCGCAACACCGGAAGTCGGCGCCGGAGCCGTGACGCGTCATCTCGCGCCGATTGACCTCGCGAAGATCAGGGACGAGATGGCGGCGACAATCGAGCGTGCGAAGGCCGACGACCCGAAGGAATTACGCAAGGAGATTATCGAGTTGGGCCGGCGACTAACTGCTGCTCAGAAGGCGTCGTCGGCTGCGCTGTACTCGAAGCCGCCTGAGATACAGATTGTCGAGAAGCCGATCCTGAAGGACGTCCAGATCACGCGTCTAGAGACACTCGTCAGGCGATTAACGCAGGTCGAGCAGGTGAGCGCCAAGATCGCGGATGCGGCGGCCGAACTTGCGACGGCGATCATGACAGCGACGAAGCCACGGCCTACTCCTGATCCGGTGCTGCCGGTCAGCCGTGCGTCGAGGACAGTCTCTGCACTCCGCATACCAGCCGCTTCGCACGTCATGACGCGCCGAGTCGTACCAACGACGAACGGGTATCTGCCTCCTGGCGAGAAGGCGATCTTGATCGCTGCTGTGCAATATCCAGGCGGGATCACGCGGGAGCACGCGAGCATCCTGACAGGCTACCGGCGGTCGTCACGAGATGCCTATGTGCAACGGCTTATCGGCAAGAGCTATGTCGAGATCGCGTCAGGCGTGATTGTAGCGACGAAGACCGGCGCGTCCGCGTTGGGAAGCGACTACGAACAACTCCCGGTCGGGAAGGACTTGCAACGCTACTGGCTCGACAGATTACCGCCTGGGGAGAAGGCGATTCTCGCGACGCTCTTGCCAGCGTTCCCACGCATAATGAGCCGAGACTCACTAGACGCGACGATTGGGTACAAGACATCGAGCCGGAATGCCTATCTCCAGCGACTGAAGGCGCGGCAGCTCGTGGTCGTGACGCGCGACGGGATCGCTGCGCATCCGGTCCTCTTCGATAGTGGAATGAGGCAGGAGGCGAGATGAGCAGGCTGGCACAGGCGGTACAGCAGCAGGTGAACGAGCTTGTGAAAACTGGGCGGGCGGCGAGGAGGAGACACGTGGCAGAGGATGATTCACCAGACGCGGCGGCGATTGCGCCGACGGATGCGACAGAGGAACTAGCCGGCAGTGTCGAGAGTGGCGTCAGTGCGCCTGATGAGACGGCTCCGGCAACGACAGAAGGAGACAACATGGCGAAGAAGAAGGTCACAACGACGAACAAGCGCGCGAAGGCAGGAAAGGCGAAGAAGAAGGTCACAAGACATTCGGCGAAGAGGAAGTCCAGCGGCCGGTCGCGCGTGACGGCTGGAGCCGTCTTCACGTTCGTCAAGTCTGTCAACAATCTTCAGCCGAGAGCCAAAGCGATATTGAACGCCATCGAAAAGATCGGATCAGGAACAGCGGTACAAGTCGCGGCACGCGTTGTTAAATCAGATTACGACGGTAAGCAGGAACTCGTCTATTTGTCCGGGTTTTTCCTCCGCAAGTTCGTGAAGCTCGGCGCCGTATCCGTCGAAGCGTGATCCTTCTAGGGCGATGTAAGCACGAAATGGCGCAGCGAAACATCGAATCGCTCCGTGCGTTGATGACGGCTGGCGCTTGGCGCGAGGCGGTCCTAATGGCTGCCTCGTTTCCACGTTTACCGGCACTTGGACGAGGACGGATTCTGTCAGCGCGCGAGGCGTACCTACGACCTGATTTCCAGCGGCAACTCGGGCGATCTGTTGATCGGTTAACAGATGAAGGCCGCGCAGCGCTGATCGAGTGCTATATGCAAGATTCGCCAAATGCGTGACGCGTGGTTATTTGAGGATGAGTCATTGGCTGATGGAGCTGTTCAATCAGTCAAACAGGATCGTGACGCTGACGTCAGCGGCATCGAAGTGTGTTCTGATGTGCTGTTAAATGAGACGGAAGGAAACAGCGGCGGAGAAGAACGTGTTGATACTGAGTCGTTCGCGCTATTTGGGCGCAATCTGTTCGGTGATGCCATAGAGCCGCCGAGTCGCGGCAAGTTGAGCGACCAGTTCGTCGTGCCGCCATTCTCCGTACTAGATGCGCGCTCAGGGTATTGGCAGGATCGGAAGCGGGCATGGCTGGCGCTCGGGATTGAGTCTGAATTGGGGCGCGGAGCCGGCGTGTGGATCGAAAGCGACGAGACTGGTAGTCCCGCTGACCGTCAGCGGGACTACCAGTCTCGTTTGTCTCCTGGCGGCTCGGCGCGTCCGGCTTGCGATTACTCACAGCGAGAGCGCGGCGATGGCGCTGGACGGCCAATTGGTCGTACGGATGGCAATCTACTCGGATTCTCCGCCGCCGCGACGATTCGTCGCGGCGGCGTTGGGTTCGATGGCTCGAAGGTCTTGCGCCGTGAGCGCAGCGATCTAGATCGATCGCAGGGCCTCGGCGCGACATGCGATGCCTATCGGAACGCAGGCGATGAAGTCGATGGCGCGGCCGCGACGGGCACCTCGATTTTTGATCCGATCATTTGTGAACTCACATATCGATGGTTCTGTCCACCGCACGGCTTCGTGCTCGACCCATTCGCCGGTGGCAGCGTGCGCGGCATCGTCGCCGCGCTCTTAGAGCGCCAGTATTACGGCATCGATCTCTCAGCACGACAGATTAAGGCGAATCAGATCCAAGCCGCCCGCATCTGCGGCGATCTGAAACCGACGTGGGCGGTCGGTGATGCAATGACGGTGGCCTTGCCGACGCGCGCGGCCGTCCTTCTGTCCTGTCCGCCCTACGGTGACCTGGAAATCTACAGCGACGACTCTCGGGATCTGTCGCAGATGGCCTATCCGGAGTTCCTCGCCGCTTACCGCGCCATCATTGCACGCTGCGCGGCCGTGCTCGCGGACGACCGCTTCGCCTGCTTCCTCGTCGGCGATTTCCGCGACGATCGCGGCATCTATCGCAACTTCGTGGCCGAGACAATCGCGGCCTTTCAGGCGGCCGGGCTTGAGTTCTACAACGAAGCCATCCTCGTGACGGCGGTCGGATCGCTGCCGATTCGCGTTACCAAGGGATTCAACGTCAGTCGCAAACTAGGGAGAACGCACCAGCACTATCTCTGCTTCGTGAAAGGTGATCCGCGACGCGCGGCTGAGGCTTGTAATGGGCAATTGGAGTTGCCGTCATGACCTCAGTATCAACACGGCAATCATCAACTACTCATGGCGTACTGTTGCGAGAATGCGACTAGACTGGATGCACGGTAATGCCGAGTAACGCGACACGTGGCGCGTACTACAAGGCGAGGTCCAAGCGGC
>ERZ1292644.616-Hain-H14-01um-R2-616-length-22697-cov-8_pt2 | contig 12145 bp, 23 predicted proteins | sample MGYA00564402_ERZ1292644 | MGnify/ENA primary metagenome ERZ1292644 (study PRJEB36523, sample SAMEA6512644) | groundwater metagenome | collected 2019-01-09 | study: AquaDiva: Metagenomics assemblies of 32 groundwater samples | reverse complement strand
GTAGATAACGAAATTAAGAATAATCACGATCTAGCCACCAATAAGCTTTTTCTTGACTATCTTCAAAAAAACTTCGACCCCAAAGATATTCCAATCTTCTTCAAAGATTTCATGATCCTATGAAAACCACACAAGATATTATCGATAATATTTATAATCAGAATTATTCTCCGTTCAAAGAATATAAAGAAGAGATTCTGGAGATTCTGAATCATCCCGAAACGAAAATCATTGGAGTATTTACACACGTAATGCATGTTAATTACACAATTAAAACTCCAACGCTAGACGAAAGATTTTTCGATGTAATCACAGATCATTATCCGGGTAACCCTAAAATAGAAGCTCATACCTATTTTACCATCGAGTCATACCATAATACACTGCCTCAGATTTGTTTTACCAAACACTTGATTCAAAACAATAACATCATTGATAATCCCGAATTTATCAATGATCCAAGATTTACTCAGGTTCTAAAAGAATATGCAGGATATCTCAAAACCTCTTCAACCTTTTATAAGAACTATTTGATGCTATGATCTCAACTCAAGATATTTTGTCTCATCTAGAAGAGTATTATTCACCATATCCTACTCTAGTAGAGGATATCTGTAATATTCTACAAGATACAAAAACACAAATAGAAATACCCGTTAAAAATACGATGAGGATAACTTATCATAACTACTATCCAATAGTAGATTGGAAGTTCTTTAGTTATCATTCCTTTGAGCACAAGATCAGTGCTTATATTCATTTCTTCCTTTATAGTCGGTCAGCTAACATCAGCTATCCAGATGTCCATTTTATAAAGAATGTGGTAATTGATAATGAAATTCAAGATGTACCACATATGGTAGAGATTCCTGCTTTTATGGAGTTTCTTAAATCCTACTCCAGTGAACTAACCTCGAAATCAGAGTTCTTTCAGGATTATCTGCTTCTATGAATTCATCAGATCTTATTAAATATATTGTTCCCAATAATATATGGAACATCTATCCAGATTATATAAAGGATATTGTCAATGTTTTGAAAGACCCCCGGACCCAGATAACAAAGATTGAACATCAAAATAACAAAGATTACATTTCTATTGATTTTGTTACACATACTCCAACTCTAGATAATGATTTCTATCATACAGATGAAATAGGTTTTTGCCATATCTTCTTTCATATTTATACAGACTACGACTCACCTATGCCAGAAGTCCTAGCATATAAACATCTTCTCAAAGATGGGGTTCTTATTGAGAACCCAGACTTTCTTAAGTCTCACAAGTTTGAAAAGTTTATAAGAACAAACAAACATATAAAAGTGTTGACTCCTGAGTTTCAAAACTATCTATTGCTATGAATCTAACCATTCAAGAACTAACCAAAGCCATTGAAAATCATGACTATGACATTCATGAGACTTATTTCAAAGAGATCCTAAAGATCTTTAAAGATCCATCCACAAAGATGATCGGAACCCTCGATAATGTTCTACAGGTAGAATACTTTATTGATTCTCCTATCATGGATCTAAACTTTTGCCACACAAATAATCTCAATGGTATTTACTCCATGATAATACATTGGATACTTACTCCCATTCTTACAAATAACTATCCCAAAGTAGAGGTTCAAAAAATCTTTATCAAAGATAATGTTATCACAGATAATTATGAATTAGTTCATAATTCTAGATTTGTCCGAGTCCTCGAAACAGTACCAAATCTACAGACCCAGTCTGTCTTCTTTCAAGATTATCTATTGCTATGACATCTAAACAAGATATCCTTAATGACCTCATATCAAACAAATATGATATTGATCCCAAATATGTAGAAGAGATAACTAATCTCTTTAGACAAGAATCAACCACCATAAATGAAAATAGACACACTATCGATGTAGAATATTATATAGACTCACCCATACTAGATGAATCCTTCCCTAGAACAGAATGGCAACCTTCTGCCAATTACTATATAGTCTTTTCTGTTTATCCCTTGATTAATTCTAATATCCCAAAATATCTTTCAGTCAGAAAGAATTTCATTATAGATAATCAGATTCAAGATAATCATGAACTAGTAAAGAATCGTATTTTTATGAAAATTCTAAAAGATAATCCTGAGATACTACAAACATCATCTACTTTCTTTCAGGATTACCTGCTACTATGAAGATAGAAGATCTTCTACTCCTGATACAAACAAACCATTACGATCTTCATAATCTCTATAAGCCAGAGGTAGAAGCTATTCTTCAAAATAGTAACACTGTTATTACTAGTAAATCATTTGAGACAGTACTGTATATCAAATACTTTAATAACTCACCCATCCTAGATGATTCGTTTATGGAGGGGAATGAAGACTATAGAAGAGAACATATTGATCTTAATGTTTTCTTTCATATCAATAAAGCTTGTGACTACCCAGATGATAATAAACCATTTATCTCTTCAAGTATAGAGATACCTCATCTTATTTTTCAAAAACACTTTATCATTCATAGTGTGATTCAAGATAATCCCGAACTAATTCATAATCCTAGATTCAAATCTATTCTAGAGACCAAGTCACGTATGCTAACTTCTACGTCACGCTTCTATCAGGACTATTTGATGCTGTAAATAGCTGATCAAGAACCATTTTATACTAAAATAGCTTATCAAAAACCTATTTTTAACAAAATAGCTTAGCTAAAAACCTATTTTTAACAAAATAGCTTACTTAAGGCGTTTTTCGATTAAAAAATTTAGAGCCCGGTATGCATAGATTTATTTTTTTATTTTCAACTAATATCCAATGTCATTTCAGCATATAGTCTATAAAGGATTAATACTTGTTACCCTTGTAGTAGCTTTACATGAGTATATACGAGAACATCATAAATACTATAGGGATGAATAATTCATTCTATTGACTTGACACACATTTGCTTATCGATTTATCTATTGCTTTATCTATTTTAGCTATCGCTACCCCCATTTGCCGGGCATTTCCCTCCCCCGTCTGACGAATCTCCAGGAAACACAATATATAGCAATTTTGGTAGGTTTTGACCTATTTCCTTTAAAACCGATACTTTATACCACAATGTGGAACACTTTTTGCTAATACCTTTTACATCAAATCATCATCAATCATCTAGCACAATTCCTGCTATTACTCTCCAATTCATCCTTTGGATAGGTCATCAGCCATTGAGTGACCTTCCTCAATCGGTTTCCCATAGCCTGAATCATTTGCCAAAGGCAGTTTCCCAATGGTTCCCTTCTTGCTACTACTCAATAAACCTGCTGAAACATTTGATTTCTGCTAGGGAAAAGTCTCCGGTCCTAGTAGCAAGTCCTGTGCCAACCCTGATCATCCCTTTTGGGTCCACTGTTTGCTAATAGGCGAGACCAAAGAGCTATCAGCCCCTTGGCATAGCTCTTGTAACTAGGATAAGGATAAGGTTTGTTCAAAAGGTTCTCTCTATTGCGGGGCTGGCTAGGAGAAAGAGCCCGCGTGTTCTCTGAAAACTGAATAGTGCGCGGGTTGCAGGGCGCCGGTTCGCTCTCCTCGCGTCGAAAAAGACTTGACAGTACCTAGGTTCCCTGCTAGATTGGTCTAGCAGCGGAGTCGAAGACCAGGTTTCCAGGGTTCCACGGTAAAAACCCTGATGAAAGATGATGCCATGAACGCTTTCCAGATCTTCGTCACCCTCTCGGTGATCTCCTTCGTCAATATCGATCACGCGATCGATGAATTTCTCGGTCAAGCCTCTCCGGAAGAAGCGGCGGAAGCCGCTTCCGCTGACCCCGATCTGTTTTCTGAGCGCCAGAAGGCGATCGCTCTGGAGATGCAGGTTGGTCCTGACGATCTCCCGGCGGATATCTCTAAGTTGTTGGACCAAAGCGACGCTGCGATTCTTCGTGAGTATGCCGAAGAAGCGGGGGAAAGGATTCGCGAGGCGCAGATCCGGGAGGAGAACACGTATTACTTCCAGAAGTACCATGCGAACGAGGGTTATGGTACGGGGCTTTGGGATAACGGATCTTCGATCTATCCTGTCTTCTACACGAAGGAAGACGAGGATGGGAACCTCTTTCAGGTTCGCCGTGACGATGTCGACATGGCAAACGAGCGATACACTCACCCGCAAGGGTGAGAGGCAATCGAAACGCCTTTATGGGTTTCGATTTACCCCGGTTGCCTAGTAGCACGTTCCGTGCCACGCTTCCAAGGGAAGCTGTAGTAGCAGGAAGCGTGCCAAGCCTCGAACACACATATGCAAAAACCTGCAGAATAATTCGTTTTCTGTAGGGGTAAACAAACCGGTTAGTAGCAAAGGTCATGCCGGGTGAATTGGCATAGGTTGTGCTATCACATAGATACTTGTGTTTGTATAAAGCTTTTGGTTCTGTACCATGAACAACGTGACCAAGCTCTGGTTGGACAATGCTTCTTTGCCGTTCTCCTGCCCGAAAGGGGAGGAGCAAGCGCGCAGGCTCAAGACTCAGTTGCAAGGGGTTTTGCCGAGCACGTTTACGGTCATGCAGTTGCGCCATGGGGGATCCTGGAGTGTTCAGGTATCTAGCTTGTTCGGTTGGACGAAGGCTCAGCTTCCTGAGGCAAAGCTGATCGATGCCGAGATTCAGAAGTTTTTTGGGTGAGTTATCCCCTTGCAGGTGTGTATAGTAGCAAGAGCTATGCCATAGCGGGTAAACCTTTTGGCATAAATTGTGTAACTAGGATAGATACTAACTTTGTTTATATGAATCTCTAGGATGTCCCCCGCGAGAAGCGCAGGCTAAGTTCCATCTCATCGACCTGAGCCAAAGAGCCAACCCCCATGATTCGAGCTCCCCCGAAGTAGTTGTCTCAAAAACTTTTCGGAGTAAGGAGTACCCCCAGTGATTGCAGTACCTTGCGGTGACTCTTACATCCTCATACCGGACAGGTTTCGGTATGAGGATTCTGTTTGCTTGGCACCAGCTTTGCTATCAGATAGGCAAATAGATTTGTAGATATGTTGGCTCTATTCGAGAGCTGCCGAAGAGGCAAAGGAGAATACCATTGAGAAAACCCTTAGCGGGAGTAGCAGGGCTCATAAAGATACCGCCAGAGACAAGGAACGGTGTTGTTTATAAGTGGTACGTTCCCTGCGGTGCCCTAATCAAAAGTCTGACACTAGTAGTCAAACCAAAAAGGACCAGCTGATCACTGGTCCTTTATCTCTATCTGGTTTGGGTCTTGCAATTACATTAGCCAGGGTCAATCGGGGTGAGTCAGGTGGCATGGAATGTGTAACTAGGGTAGCTCTTCATATTTGTTTATGATAAAGCTGATAGCATGAACCTGATCCCCTCCTCCGAAGTCTCCTGCAACACTGGCAATCTTCTTTCCGGAATCTGCGGACGCGGGACTCGCGAGGAAGAGATCTGGCAGCAGGAAAGCCATTTCGAAAACGTGGCGTACATGAATCGGGAACGTGGCTACAAGTACAACGACTTTTATGAGACCATGGGTCTGAAGAACGGCGTGGCAGGTCCGAAGTGTTCGAAGCAGGAGAAAGCCCCGGATGTTTGCCCGGGGTTATTCCCCTTATAGGAAATTGTTTAGTAGCAAACACTGTGCCAAGGTCAAACGGGGTGGCACAGATGATGCAATTAGACTATACACAGCTATTTGTGAATGATAACCTTTGATGTATGCCCCGCACCAAAACCACCACCACTGTCGCAGTTTTTCCCTCTCTCATGACGCTCGGCAAGTTGGTCCGCGGAAAGGGACCCGTCGAGGTTTTGAAAGAGATGGATGCCATGGAAAACAAGCATGGCAAGAAAGCCATGTTTAATGGGAAGAAGATTCTCGACAAGGTTCGCGCCGGCGCCACGATTCCGTATTGCGTAGCAGATCACACGAACACCTTTCGGGGTTTGGAAGAAAAGGGGCTGATCGAAAGTCACCCCGACAACCGCTTCCTCCCGAATGCGGAAAGGAAGTATCGCTTGACCCCAACCTCGCGGGCGGCGCTCAAGTACATCTGAGAAAGAAAGGGCTGAAGTTTAGCCCTCTTTCTTTTCTCGAGCATGGTCTTTGCTATTAACTAGAACCTTTGGTTTGTAAAAGGAGTTTCGTAAAGCATGAACCTCTCCCCGAACGAAGTCCTCGCGGTTGCTGCTGTCAAAGACATCTACGATTCCCGTCTCGGGGAATCGCTCCGGGCAAAGCTCGACGGGTTTCATCCGAGCGATGCGGAAAGCGCGCTGCAATCGGCGCGAACCATTCCCCAGATTCGTGCGGCGTTGGTGGTAACGACGTGGGTGGACGAAGTTACGTATCAACAGCGTATCGATCGGGAATATGTTTCCCGGGAGCTGCGCACGAGCGCGGAGAAGTGCCTAGAGCTTTTGCTAGGTTGAAAGGGGATTAGCAAGCTTGTTTAGTTGCTCAGGTGTATGAGTGTAGTAGCACGAAGCGTGCCAGCTCAATGGGTATGAATTGTGCTAATAAATGAGTGTGTGTATTTGTTATTATAAAATTGGGTGGTATGACCATCAATCACCAGCGGGTGTTCCGGGGTTTTTCTTCTTCCGAGATTTTGGAGGAGTTCAGCGATTCCACGGAGACGCAAGAGGAGGATCACCAGGATGTTTTGAACCGGACTGGGATCGAATCCCAATACCGAGCACGAGCACGCCATGAGGAGGAAGCAAAGGGTTGGAAGTAGCAGTTTAGTTATTTACTGCTTATTAGCAAAGACTATACCAGAAACAAGTGGGCATGGTTATTGCGGGTAGAATCTTGGCACGGAATGTGTTATTAGATAGATGAATAGGTTTGTGAATGCCTATCTATGTGATATGACTCCGATCTGCATTTTCCTTGTGGCGATTTGTTTGGTGAGTCTGGTAGATGGTAAAGTTTCAAAGTACCCCAAAAACCCCGTAACTCGAAACAGTAGGTTTTTTTTACTGAGATACCAGATTATTCCCTGATGCTTTTTTCCCCGGACCCTGATCACCTGTTTAGTGTCGGGGTCCAATACTGGTCTTTCCGCAGGTTTTTTGAAATAAAGTTTTTTTCATTTATTTTCGGCACGGTTGATGCTACTAATATGAACCCCAGGATTTGAATTATCTAATTCCATGTATATGAGCGAGACCTACCAGAAGGCGCGCAGCCGATTGCTTTCCGAGTTGAAAGCAAAGGGTTGGAAAGTTTCCGCCGACCTCAAGATTCCCCATGCTACGCGCGAAGATGGTTTTCGCGTGTGGTTCAAGTCTCAAGCTGTGTATTACAGCAAGGGAACGGACTTCTCGGATGCGCGGAGTATGTTCCTGGAAACCCGCGGGGTTTCCACTGACAAGTTCATTGCAGCGGCGGATTGGTGGAGTAAGGATCACCCCGAGCTTTTGCAATCGACATGATCAAAAGGGAGATTCATTCTCCCTTTTGCTGTTGGGCTGTGGTGTGTAGTAGCAAGACTCGTGCCCACGACGGCTGGCATAAGAAGTGCTACTAAGTAAAATGGTATATTTGTTTTTGTATACTCTTTTAGTATGACCCGGACTGATTCCTCGACGGCTATCATGTGTGACCATTGCGGTGCGCCCCTCGCGGTTCGGAGCAATAAGATCGAGCAATGCGATCACTGTAACTCTCAGAATATCCTGAAGCCTGATACCTCGAAAGAGCTGGCACTTGCCAAAAAGGCGAAAGAATCCCGAGCATCGATTCTGGCGATGCTGAATCAAAAGCCGTCGCAAAGCTTTCCCATGACGTTCATCCTAGCTTGTGTGTCGAAAGACATTCCGTGTGCGGACATGGGAAAGTTTTCGGGATACGTTTCTGCTTGTCTCGAAGACATGGCACGAGCCGGAGAATTGGAAGTTGTTCGTGGGAAAGCTGGCGGATATCGAGCGAAGTTATCGAAAAGACCCTTGGCAGGGTCTTTATCGATATCTCAGTCTGCATAGTAGCAAGAGTCATGCCAGACGAACCCGGCACGGATCTTGCTATTACAGCAGGTGGAAAGGCGGTTGGCATACTACCTGCTATTAACTAGGGAGATCATATTTGTTTATGCAAAGGTCAGTAGCATGACCACGCTCCCCACCCTCTCGGTTGTCTCCCTTCTCTCTCTCGCCGCCGTCGCGGAGGACGGTTCCCTCGATATCGATAAGTCGGTCGAGTCTTTCAAGGCGCAGCTCGTCGCCGCGTGGAATTCCGAGCAGGAGAACCAGAAAACGTTGTTCGGTCTCCTCAACGAGCATCCGGAGCAGTACGTCGATACGGGTGCGGTGATTCAGCGGATTGTTTCCCGTCAGGAGCGCGCTGCTGGTCGGGAGTTCTCTCCCGACGAATCGAAGGCAGCAACGGGTCGTCTGACCGATTCGATCGACGCCATGAAGGCGAGCGGGGTTCTCCACGCCAAGATCGGAAAGGGCGGCGGTCTCCAGACGATGCAGAACCACTCTCGCTTGGAGCGAATTCGGGAGGAGAAGGAAGCCGCGAAGAAGAAGCGCGGTAGCTGAACAAGAATCGGGAGACCCTTCGGGGTCTCCTTTTTCTTATTAGTTCTTCCCCCTAATAGCACAAACCATGCCAGGACTGGGCAAATCTTCTTTGGCATGGATGTTGCGGGTAAAAATCTGGCTCGAAACATGCTACTAGATCCCTAGCCAACTTTGTAAAAGGAATATGTATAGATATGATCCTCAAGAAAGATTCGAAAGTCAATCGCGAAGTTCTCAAGCAAGTGTACGCGGCTGCTGTCAAAGCCAAACAGGCAGAGCAACAGAAAGATGGTATAGCTTTTGCCGAAGCCCATAAGCAAGTGCAAGTGCTCACGAAAGCTTATCAAAGAACTAATCGGCTTTGAAGTTGTTTTTTGTTTGGCTTCATACTTGCTATCATACACACGAACAGGTTTGTAAAAGGTTATGGGAAAGATATGAACACTACCAAGAAGCTGAAGCGCGAAGCCCGTCGGTTGCCGAAGTATATTCGTAATGCGGAGAATCACGTACGTGATCACGAGAAGTTGTGGCTTCAAACCCAAAACGAAAAACCCGGCATTCAATCCGAGCTGGATGTTTTGGGTGACTTGCAACATGCAAGAAAGATTCTCCGGGACTATAAAGAAAGGTACAATGATGTTCGTGAATTCCTTGTTCTTCGCGCCATGACTCCGGAAGAAAGGTTTTATCGAATGTGCTTAGGGGTTGTTTCCCTCTTTCGCCCTAGAGCCCAATAGCAAGATCCATGCCATGAACCCTGGCACAGACTTTGCTATTACAGCAGCCTTTGGCTGCGTTCAAAGTTTGGAACAAACTTTGCTACTACGAGCGTTCGGTCTGGAGTGGCATGTTAGATGCTATAAAGGAATACGAGCCCATGTATTTGATTCTGTCTGGCATGGGTGTTGCTACTAATACGAGAGTTCATATTTGTTTATAGTAAGCTGAGGAGTATGACCCAGCCCACCAACACCATGAACGTCGCTGCAACGATTCACTTCTCCGTGGTCGACGGGGTTCGCATTCTCGACGAGGAAACCACGGTTCTCTCGTTCTTGGAAGCCGCAAAAGAGCGGCTCAATCGCGAGGACGGAAACGAGAAGGACATTCTTGCCGTCCTGAACAAGTACAACGCCGAGCGTTTGCCTTCGGACGATGTCATCTCCCGCGTCATTCGTCGCCGCGAAGATGCGGAAAACGCCAAGCGGCTTCTGGAAGCCGACGAGGGAACGCCCGTTCAGCGTTTCGAGTTCTCTCCCGCGGAGTCGAAAGCTCTCCAGGCAAACCTGGAAGCTTCCATCACGAACCTTTCCGAGCTCGGTGTTCTCAATGCCAAGCCCGGAAAGGGCGGCGGGATTCAGACCGTCGCGAACATCGCGAAGCTTCCGGTCAAGTCGAAAGCGAAGTTAGATTAGGGCTCCCGAAAGGGAGCCTTTTTCTGCTCGGCTCTATTGTCTAATAGCAAGTCTTGTGCCAGGCGGGATGTTGTAGGTGGTACAGTTCCTGCTACTAACATAGAAGTTTAGATTTGTATTATGTAACCGCAAGTATGTAACCAACCCCCAGGAGAATATCCCCCATGAAGATTCGATTCCAGAGTTTCTTTCTCGCTTTTTCGGTTCTCGCGCTCATGAGTGGATGTCATCATGAGCAACCGAAAACCCCTCAGCAGATCATCGTGGTTCATATGCCTGACGTAAAGGCACCAGACGAACAGACGGCGGAGAACATCGGCGCCGCCGTAACCGGCACGACATACCGGGCAGGTAAAGCCGTGTACGAATACGCGACTTCGGACGAGACCGCAGATAAGGCGCGACGTGCAAAGGAATACGTCAAGTCCAAGGTCAAGGCAGCGGCGGATTACACCAGCGAGAGCATGAAGTTATCCGCAGGATTCTTGTAATATGAAGGGGAGAACTAATCTCCCCTTTTTCGTGTCTGTGCACGAGCCTTGCTATTAGAGTGGTTAAACCTATTTGTAAAAGGTATTCACCTAATCGAGGACATGATGAGCCAAAAAATCTTCGTCGTTTCGTATAGCTATCTCCACAAGGGAAAGCCGGAGAACGAAATCTTTTTGTTTTCGAACGAAGATGATGCCGTCAGGGAATCAACCCGCATTCGGGAGATTACGGAAAGGTTTTCCCCACAACGATGGGAAGATACGAAAGGGGCGTTGTGTCGGAGTGAAAGTTATCCCACGTGTCCATTGCTGTATTCGTGGACTTTCGATGATGTGGCACTCCTACGTGTGATTGCCGAAGACGTCAAGTAAAAGCATTCCGGTAAGATGTGTTACCGGAATGTTTTTTGGCTGGCATGACTCTTGCTACTACACGCTCGTATGGATGTTGGCACGGTTGTTGCGGGTGAATTTTTGGCATCATCCTTGCTACTACACGCTTATACATATTTGTCTATTCGAAAGGGTATGACATGAACCCGACCGATAAGCCCCAAGTGACCATCCTCAATGCTCCGCAAAAGATTACCATCTTTACGGTTTACAATGCGGAGGGAGATGGTTCGATCACGGATGTTTCCCAATACCCTTTTACCACGGAGCAAAAGGCGTTGGAAGAGTGTGCATCTTTCATGAAAGATATGGTGAAAGAAAGCGATCTGTTCCTGGGAGTGGATCCGTCCCGCAATCCCGAATGGTTCAATACATTCTCCCAAGCGCTCCAGCGTGAGGATATCCGTGGAGCCATGGATGTTTTCAATGACACTGACAATCAGCATTACATTCAGGTGTCCGTGAAAACCCTCAACGTGGCATGAGAAGACATAAGCCCATACGTATGGGCTTTTTCTTTAGCTGGTACTGGTCTTGCTACTAGACATACACTTGTATTTGTATTTATCCAAGCCAGGTTTATGAACTCTGTCCTCCAAAACGCCGAGCCGGTTACCACCAACGAAAAACTAGAAGAAGTTTTCGTGGCTCTGAAGTTTTCCGCTTCGGAGCTAAAGAAAAAGATGATCCGTCAAGGCGGAGTCAACTTCGGGGATCTCGTCACGATCTGGCGTCTGGAAGAAGCCATGTTCGATTATAATATCGATAACGTAAAGTCTTTGGTCAAAGCTCTTCATGAATGCCGTGAAGTCATCCACGGGTTCACGAACAAGCCGACCACTGTTCTGAACTAAAAGAATCATGCCCATCTGTGTATGGGCTTTTTCTTTAGGTGGTATCACACTTGCTACTAAGATAACCACTTGCATTTGTATAGGTGGATACCAAAGATGTAAGCACGAGTAGAACGATGGGTCCTGACAGTTAGCTAACCATATGACTTTGGCTCTGGCTTTCTCCGGGGTACTTCCCAAAGTTCGCTGCTTATTCGCTATTCAATTAGTGACTTGTCTCTAAAACTATAAATGTTTACGAGATGAGAAGCCCGCGGTTTGCGTTGTTCCGCCCGAGAAAGAGTATTACGGCGCCCAGTCATCTGTCAGAACTGGGTACTCAATCTAAGATTGAATAGTGATAAACCAATTCTGGACTAATTATCCAGAAGAGAAGCCTAATCTTTAGACACGCCTACAGGCGCTCAGGTTTGGATTCTCCCCTTTGATTCCCAGTGCGCACTGGGCATATAGGGGAGTTTCTTTTAGTTGGTATCCTACT
>ERZ1292644.1472-Hain-H14-01um-R2-1472-length-12148-cov-4_pt1 | contig 12148 bp, 2 predicted proteins | sample MGYA00564402_ERZ1292644 | MGnify/ENA primary metagenome ERZ1292644 (study PRJEB36523, sample SAMEA6512644) | groundwater metagenome | collected 2019-01-09 | study: AquaDiva: Metagenomics assemblies of 32 groundwater samples | reverse complement strand
AAGGTTTAGATGAAACTCTTACGGCTATAGATTTTCTTATCAAGGTTGTAGAAAAGGCGCAGAAGAAACTCACCGAGCTGGCCGAACAGCCCACCACATCTATCAATCCCACGGTAAAAGGCGTAGTCCTGGGCACGGCCGCTACAGTCTTGGAAATGGCGCCGGAAACACCAAGCCAAGCCCTGGCCTATGAACTCCTCGGCGCAGGAACAAAAGCCCTTGCCGCAAACGTGCGCGCCGGCAGCGCGGCCAACAAGCTCGTCGCAAAGTATTTTCCGCAGACGGCCGACATTCTTTTTAAGGAACGCGGTATCATGAACTCTCTCCCGAAGGGCACGCAGAGCGCCGTTCAGAGCGCGATCTTCAATATCAAGAAGGCCTTTGGGGTCCCACAGGAAACAAATCTTGTGAGTTGGGCCAAGGAAAACCTCGCTGCCGGCAGAATTTCCAAGGCCGATGCTGCCCGCATGGACAAGGAAATTTACGACAAGATGCTTGAAGCCCGCCGCGTCCTTCCCTCCGGAGAGAAGATCGATCTTTCAAAAATGCCTGATCAGCCGGCCGCTCCGATCGAGAAGCCAGCAACGCCGGTTCAGGGCGCAATGTCGGAAGGTACGCTGGACGTAGGCGCGCCTCCCATCATCACGCCGCGCGCCGTTGAGCCGGCCGCCGCGCCCACCGCCGGCATCATCCTTCCCGATTCCTACATCATCCAGCGCGATCGCAGCCACGGCGACACGGATGAACAGATCATCGGTCACCGCTACACCGATGAATTGACCGGCACATGGAACAAAAAATTACTTCTCACAGGAAAAACTGCGGACGGCCGCCAGCTTTACAGCGCGCCCTCCATTATTTTTGACATCGATAAATTCAAGTCCGTCAACGACACCTACGGCCACGACGTGGGCGACGTCGCCATCAACATTGTCGGAGAAACGGCCAAAAAGATATTCGGGCCTGCGGTCGGGCGCTATGGCGGCGAGGAATTCCAAGCGCTGCTTTTAAACAAGGAAAACCCGGTCGAGATGGCGAAGAAATTCAACGACTTGCAAAAGGAACTTAGCACCGCCGAGGTCGTTGATCCAAAAACAAAGAAGGTGGTTTTTACCGGAATCAGCATCAGCGGCGGTTTCGGAAGCGATTTTGGGGCCGCCGACGCCAACCTGAGACATTCCAAAGAGGGCGGCCGGGACCGCCTGACTATTGCAAAAAAAGACGTGGAGATGTACAATCAGCTTGAGGGAACAAACCATGAATGGAAATCGAAGGCACCCGCCTATTTTATCGAAGGACGATCTGGAACTTTTACACCCTGGACGTCCGAGGTACCCCCGTCTCCTGGGGAGAGTCGGCGGCAAGGTGATCGTGGACAGATCCTTCCCCCCGCAGAAAAACCCCAACCAACCCAAAAACTAAATCCTCAGCTCCGGGGAATCCCGGCGCCACCCCTAATTCAAAGCATGCTTCCACAGGAAGCAACCGGCATTGATATTTTGGACGCCATCAAGACCGCCGGTAAATTCAGCTCCGATCCCGTGAAATCTGAAGCGCATGCGGCCGACTTCGGAAAAATCGGATTGATGTCAAAAACCGGGCAGAGCGACGACCACATGCGGGAAACGCTTGCGGAATTGGGCTACATTTCCAAAGATGCGTCCACGAACGACATGTGGGACATCATTCAGAACAGGATTGCGTCGGGCAAGCCGGTTTATGCCGCCGGCGATGAAACCGTTCCGCCGCGGCCGATAGATACTCTTTCACAACCCGAGATCGAGCACGCCATTTCTGATCTGCATTACCTCTCTTCCTTACGCAAACTCACAAAAGCGGAGCAATCAATTTTGGATGATCTGATCTACGCCCGGGCGAGCCGGCGTGAGGCCGAAGCGCAAAAAGAGGAAGAGCAGCAATTCATGAAGGCCACGGAAATGCCGGCGGGCGGCCAGGAAGAATATGTCAACCCGGAAGATTTGACGGCGGTGGAACAAGCCATGGCATCTGCGCCGGTCACAGGGCTTGACATTTCTGCCAAACCTGATACACTTAAATTAGAGGAAGTCAAGCAAAATGAGCCTAAACCTTCAAACGCAAGACCCGAAGCTGTCCAACCTGGGGCCGTGGGCCGTCCAGGCGAACTCCCATTGGAAGGAGAACCTGCCCAAAATGTACGAGGCGCTGCAAAAGTCAGGGAAACTCCGCCAGGCGTTGGAGAGCGCGGAGAAGAGGACCGCGGAGGCATTCCACAAGGAGAAAGAAAAACTCCTGAACCGGGGAATGGATCCGTCCCAAGCCAGCTCAATCGCCCTGGAACTGGTGCGGGAGGAGTGGGTTTACCTGCCGGCGGAGGAAGACCAGCCGGACAGCCAGAAGCAAGTCGCCAACCTTCTCTAAAAACAGGCAAAAACTACCAGCTCACCGCCGCCGACAACATCGGAGGCGGCACGCCCGCCGAGAAATACCAAAATAATATCACCGCCATCAAGCTCTTAAAAAAGCTTGAACTTGAAGGGCGCCCCGCCACAAAGGAAGAGCAAGCCGTCCTCGCCAAGTACGTCGGCTGGGGCGGCCTGTCCGATGTTTTCAATCCCCGCACCGCAGCCGGGGCAAAGCACAAGGAGCTCCGCGGTCTTTTAACCGAACAAGAGTACGAATCGGCCCGGGCCAGCACGCCGAACGCTCACTACACCTCGCCCGAAGCCATCCAGGCCATTTATAGCGCTGTCAAACAATTTGGCTTTGAGGGTGGCCACTTGATCGAGCCGGCGGCCGGAGTCGGTAATTTCATCGGCTTCATGCCGGAAGGGATGATGAATTCCAGCCGCATCACAATGGTTGAGCTGGACAGCATCAGCGGCCGCATCGCCAAGCAGCTCTATCCCGAAGAAGACGTCCGCATCCAGGGCTATGAAACCGTGAAGCTGCCCGACAATTATTTTGACGCGGCCGTCAGCAACGTCCCTTTCGGAAATTTCCCCGTCCATGACCCCGCCTATCAAGCCAAAGGCCTCACGCGTTCCATCCACAATTACTTCTTCGCCAAGACGATCGACAAAATCCGGCCCGGCGGCGTCGTTGCTTTTGTCACCAGCCGATACACCATGGACGGCGAGGACAAGAAGCTTCGGCAATACCTGAACGATCGCGCGGACCTGGTCGGAGCGATCCGGCTGCCTGATACCGCTTTCAAAAAGAACGCCGGCACAGAAGTTGTGACGGACATCATCTTTTTACAGAAACGTGAAAGCTGGCAGAAGCCGAAGGATTCAACGTGGCTCGAAGTCACACAGAAGGAAACGTCAAAAGGCGATTACTCCCTTAACAATTATTTTGTGCAGCACCCGGAAATGATGCTGGGAAAACCGGCCATGACCGGCACGATGTACGCCTCAGAGACGTTCACCTTAAAACCCACCGGCGAACTCACGCAGCAGCTTCCCGAGGCCGTAGCGCGCCTGGACAAGGATATTTACAAGCCGCTCACGGAAACGGCCGCCAACGTCACCGCGCCCGCGGTGCCGGCGCCGAACGAAGTCAAGGAGGGCGGGTTTTTTATCGAGGGCTCGAAGATTTTCAGGAAGAACGGTGAAAATGGCGAGGAAATCGGCGGAATATCCGTGCCGCACGCGCAATCCTACTTAAATCTCCGCGATCAACTGCGCACCACCATGTCAAACCAGCTGCAGGGCAACGAACCCCAAGTACCGATCGATCAAAAGAAACTCAACAGCGTTTACGACAGCTTCACGCGCGCCTACGGAGATTTGAACTCCAAGAGGAATGAAGTGTTCGCGCCGGACCCGGATTACTCCGTCTTGATGGGCTTGGAAAAAAAGAATAAGGAAACCGGCCGATGGGAGAAAGCCGATATTTTTACGAAGCGCGTCCTGGCCCCCGAAGCCAGGATCGAGGACGTGGAAACGGCCCAAGAGGCGCTCTACGTCACCTTAAACGAAACCGGCAAGATCAACTTCGAGCGCATGCGCGCCCTCACAGGCAAGAGCCAGGACGATTTGATAGCAGACCTCAAAGGCGACATCTTCAAAAACCCGGAATCACGGCAATACGAAACCGCCGACGAGTATTTGAGCGGCAACGTCCGCAAGAAATTGGAGCTGGCCGAGGGCGCCGCCGGGAACGACCCCTTCTATAAGGAAAACGTCGAGGCATTGAAAGAAGTGCAGCCGGCGCCGCTTTTACCCGGGCAGATCAAGGCCCGGCTGGGCGCGCCCTGGATCCCCGCCGACGTCGTGGAGAAATTCGCGGATGAACTCTTCAGCATGGACCGCGAGGACGGCGTTGACGTCGTTTACATTCCCCAATCCTCAACGTGGGCAGTGTCCACCGGCAACAACGATTATTATTTGGGCCAGAACGTCGGGAACAACAGCACGTGGGGAACGCAGAGATATCCCGCCGTCAGAATTCTCAACGACATTTTAAACCACAAACTGCCCACGGTTTACGACAAAACCGCCGAGGGCAGCGTCCTGAACAAACAGGAAACCGAGGCCGCGCGCGACAAGCAGGAAAAAATCAAGGATGAATTCCAGCGCTGGGTGATGAAAGACCCGGAACGCGCCAGGCAGCTGGCCGAAATTTACAACCGCGACATGAATAATACCGTCTTGCGGACGTATGACGGCAAACACCTCACACTGCCCGGAGCCAATCGCCTGGTATTCGAAATGCTCCGCAAACATCAAAAGAACGGCATCTTCCGCGCCCTGCAAGGGCGCAACGTCCTCCTGGCCCACGCCGTGGGAGCCGGGAAGACGTGGGAGATGGCGGGAATCGCCATGGAAACCAAGAGGGTGGGGCTTTTCAGGAAATCCGTCGTCGTCGTGCCTAAGAACCGCCTTAAAGCCACGGCCGCTGAATTTATTCAGATGTACCCTTCCGCCAATCTCATGGTGGCCGGCACGGAAGACTTGGCCATGGCCAACCGGAAAACCTTCAAAAGCCGCATCGCCACCGGCGACTGGGACGCCATCATCATGAGCCACGACAGCTTCAGCCGGATCCGCATGAGCGATGGAACCATCCAGAAGTTTTTAGACGACAAGATGCAGGAATTTGAAAGCGCGATCGATGCGGCCAGGTCTGCGGCCGGCAAGAAAGACCTTTCGGTAAAAGAACTGGAAAAAGCCAAAAAACGCATCGAGGCCAAGTTGTTGGGCATGATGAAAACCGAAAAGAAGGACGAGGGGCTCACTTTTGAAGAACTCGGGATCGATCAGATCATCGCGGACGAAGCCCAAAACTACAAGAGCCTCTTCCTTATCACGCAGATGAACCGCATCAAGGGGATCCCCAACACGGCCGCCGATCGCGCTTTCGATATGTTCATGAAGACCGAACATTTAAACCGAATCAACAAGGGCAAAGGCCTCGTCTTTGCGACCGGCACGCCCGTGACCAACACGATGGCCGAGATTTACATCATGCAGCGCTACCTTCAGAATGATCTTTTGAAGCAGTACGGCATTGAGAATTTTGACGCATGGGCGCACACCTTCGGCGAAACCGTGAGCGGGTTTGAACTGGACACCACCGGAAAAGGTTTCAGGCCCGTTTCCAGATTCGCCAAGTTTTCCAACATTCCAGAACTCTTGAACCTGTTTTTTCAAGCGGCCGACGTCCAGACCGCCAAGATGCTGAACCTGCCCGTGCCGAAACTCAAAGGCGGCGCGCCGGAGCCGGTGATCGCCAAGCCTTCGGATGCCCTCCTGGCCTACATCGGCAAGCTGATGAAGCGCGCCGAGGATGTCCGCTCCGGAAAGGTGAAGCCCACCGAAGACAACATGCTGAAAATTTCCACGGATGGCCGTAAATCCGCCATGGACATGCGCCTGGTGGATCCGGGCGCCAAAGATTATCCCGACAGCAAGACCAACCGCCTTGTGGAAAAGGTCGCTTCCATCTATCGGGAGAACCAGAAGAACCGCAGCACGCAGCTGATTTTCAGTGACATCGGAACGCCGGCGGCCGGCGGCGGCTTTTCCATTTATGACGACGTGAAGAAAAAACTGATCGCCAAGGGAATCCCGGTAGAGCAGATCGCTTTCGTCCACGACGCCAAGACTGACGACGCCAGAAAAGTTTTGGAAGACAAAATCAATTCCGGCCAGGTCCGCGTGATGATCGGCAGCACGCCCAAGATGGGCCTGGGAATGAACGTGCAGCAGCGCCTTGTGGCTCTGCATCATCTGGATGTCCCGTGGCGGCCGGATTGGCTGGAACAGAGGAACGGCCGCATTTTGAGGCAGGGAAACCTTTTCCACGATGAAGTGCAGATTTATAACTACGGCACCGAAAAGAGCTTCGACGCCTTCATGTGGCAGACCGTTGAGCGCAAGGCCAAGTTTATCGCGCAGGTGATGTCGGGCGACATCAACGCCCGCGAGATCGAGGACGTGGACGACGTCGTCTTGAATTTCGCGCAGATGAAAGCCATCGTCACCGGCGACCCTGCGATTTTGGAAAAAGTGGAGGTTGACTCCAAAATAGCCAAACTCCAAAGCCTTGAAAACACCCATTTGAACCAGCAGCACCTGGCCCACGCGGAAATCGCGCGGCTTCCGGGCGAGATACAGGCCGTTGACCACATGATCAAGGAGCTGCAGGAGGACCTTAAAACTATTTCCAATGTGGATCCCAAGAAATTTGAGCTGAAGATCGGGAATGAAGTTTTCACCGAACCCGGCAAGGCCGGCTCCAAAATCCTGCAAACATCGATGAGCCTGCATATGCAGGGGAAGGCCGGCCAGGAAGTCCATGTTGGGGAATTTAAAAATCTGCCCCTCTTTATCTATGTCGCCCAAGTAGCCGGCAACCAGGACCAGGTTTTCGCGCAGGGGCGCGCCATGAAATACGTGGGCTACGTCAGTGAATCCGGCGACGGCACCATGCGCAGCCTCAATTCTCACGTCAGCGCGGATGCGATAAACGGAAAGCTGGCCGCCTATAATGAAGCGAAAATCACCAACGACAAGAAATTGCGTGATCTGCACGAGGAAATAAAAAAACCCTTTGCGGACGCTGATAAATTGAAGCAGATGATCGAGCGCCAGCGTGAACTCGAAAAGAAACTGGATATGAGCAGGGGCGAATCCACGGTGGGCGCCGCGGAAGAGGAAAACCGCTCCGACGTCCAGCCGGAGAAAGTCAAGCCTGCCGGCGGAGGAGGAGGCGGCGCGGCGGCCATGGCGCCGGCTCCGAATCGGCCGCCCACCACAGAAACCCAGCCCGGCGGCACGAACCCGCCGGCCAACCCCGTTTGGCCCGGATCCCCAAACGATTTTATTCCGCACGTGGAAATGCCGGAGGGAGTACGTCTTTGGAAAGAGATAATGGACAACGATATAGCCGTAAAGAGTTTGCGAAAGAATCTCGGGCTATTCAAGGGGGAGAAGGGAGTTAAGGAGGCCGATCTCATCCTAGACCCTAAAATTTTCAAGGACCCCGTGGAGGCTACAAAAATCTTTTTTCACGAATTTGGCCATTGGGCCGATTGGCTCCCCGACTATATCCTGACCCGCGGCAACATCCTGGGCCGCCTCAAAACCCTTTCACGCTTCGGCAAATCTTTCATCGAATCCCTGCCCGGCCAGGAACAGGGCGTGGACTTCAAAAATAGATCCTCTCTTAAACACCGCGCCGTCAAGGAGGCTCTCTCCCAGACGGCCGACAGCATGGAGGACTATAAGCGTTTCTTCGAGGTCCGGAGAAAACTGGCTCCTGCGGTTCAGAAAATTTACGAACGGCTCCTGGGGGAACAGGCAGCCAAGAGAGGCCTGATCTCCAAAGAGCAGATCATGACCGAGCTGAAGGCCGTGACGCAGTACTGGCATCCTTTCGACGACTCTGTGAAGAGCAAATACCGCAGCTACCGCTGGTCGGCGAAGGAACTTTACGCCGATGCTTTTTCCATGCTGATGAACGAGCCTCTGCGCCTGAAAGAAATGGCGCCCAACTTCTATAAGGCATTCTGGGACAATCTCGGAAAAAAACCCGAAGTGGAACGCGCCCTCCTGGAGCTGGACGAGCTGCTGGCGGCCGACAATCCCAAACTGATGAAGCAGCGCTACGATGACATGCGCGAAATGTTCAAGAAAGGCGAGGAACTCTGGTTTGAAATGCGCAAAGAACGCTCCCTTAAAAAGCGCAGCACATGGATGAGCCTGAAAGACGAGTTTATTGACAACGCCGATCTCCGGGCGAAACTGGACCAGTTGAAAAAATCAGGGAAGCAAATCAACCCCGAGGACAACCCGGTTTACTTTCTCGAATCCCACAATTATATCGGCGGGAAGATCCATAACCTCGTTCTGCGTTTCGATGAAAACGTCACCCGCGAAGCCCTGCGCCTGGGCGCGTCCCGGGAAGACATTGCCGATTACCTGGTTTTACGCAGAATCATGACGGAGAGAAAGGACATCGCCAACCCCAAGGGTTTTAACCGCATGACCGCGCCGCACCAGATGAACTATCTCAAATCCACGATGAGCGAGGTCCAGCTGAACGCCATCGAACAGGGCATTGAAAAGCTGGACGCGCAAGTCAAGGCCCTGGAAAAAGAAGCGGCCGCCGTGGGCCTCCGCACGCCGGAAATGGCGAAGAAAATTCAGGAGAGCGAAGGGTACGCGACCTTTCAGGTTTTGGATTACCTCAACGATTACGTCACTTCCAGCGTGATTCACCAGGTGGGAACGCTAAAAGACATTGCCAATCCATTGACCTCTACATTGATGAAGATGATCTCCATCAAGCGCGCGATCGAGCGTGAGAAAGCCCGGCAGATCGTCGTCAAATTCATGCAGGATAATTTTCCAGGCGAAATCAGAGAAGCGGAATACAAGTGGGCGGGGGATCACCGCGAGATCCGGCCGAAGGAAGGATTCGGCATCATCCAGGTACACGAGGAAGGCAAGATCAAGGGCTGGTACGTGGACCCATACATTGCCGATTCCGTGTCGTTTCAGCCGACCATCCACACCAACGCCATCGTCAATATTTTTCGGTTCTTTAATCAAGGCTGGTTCAGGCCAATGTACATAGGTTTGAATCTCGGGTTTCAAACTTTCAACACCATCCGCGATTTTGAGCGCGCCTGGAAATTAAATCCAGACATTTCCCTGCCTGGAATGATCTTGGAGTATTTTAAATCCGCGCCGGAGGCCGCTTCGCGCGTTTGGGGAAACAATCCCGGCCCCATGATCAGGGAAATGTACGAGAACGGAATGTTGAGTATCACCTATAACGATTTAAACAGAGGGCTTCCGGAGGAAGAAAGCCAACTCGAATATGTGTCGCGCAGATACGGAGTTGGCCCCGAGGGAGGAATGCCAAAGGGCTTAAATCCCTTTAAGCATTTTCTGGGATTGATCGAAGACATGGGCAATTTCATTGAAACGCTGCCGAAGGTGGTCGGTTACAAATCCCGCCTGGGAAAAGGACGACCCATGCAGGAAATCGCCCACGAAGTTCGCACCTACGCCGGCAGCCCCGACTTCCTGCGCAAAGGCAAAGGGTACTGGTGGTACAACGACGTTTTCCTTTTCAGCAACGCTATTAAAGAGGGCATGCGCGGTGATTATGAGGGCGCCTTCAAAAATCCCCGGACACGGGCCGGCTATTGGTGGAAAACCGCCGCCATCAACATCCTTCCCAAACTCCTCATGTACCTGGCCGCGATCGGTGTCCTCGGCAAGAAGATCAAGGATAACTACGATCGTCAGACCGAATACGACAAAACCAATTACATCACGCTGCCCCTTGGAGAAACCGATAACGACCAGGCCGCTTACTTCCGCGTCCCGCAGGACGAGGTTGGCCGCATGATCAGCGGCGTCTTTTGGAAGATGCTGAACCGCAAGGGCGGCGTCGCAAAAGCCATGCGCGATGTTTTCAGCTTGACGGCAGGTCAGTTGCCCTCTATTGCTCCGATAATCGAAATGATCAGCGTTGCGCTCCAATACGTCAGCGGCCAGAATCCCTACGATTTCTTCCGTGGCCGCAACATTCTCACGGAGGACGAGCAGAAAGTGCGCGGGCTCTACGGCGCCAAAAAAATGGGCAAATGGTATTTAAACAAGGCCGGCCTTAGCGTCAGTTGGGGCTACCAGGATAAACCCAACGAAGGCTGGATAGTGAAGACGGTGCGTTACATGCCCATCGTCGGCCGATTCATAAAAATCACGGATTACGGCCTGAAAGAAAACGCGCGCGCGGAAAAAGCGCCGAAGCAGGAAGCCCAGGCCGAACGCCGGCTGCAAAGACGCGAGAACAGGCGCACCGTGAACCGGCTGGAAATTCATAGGCTGGACATTAAACGATGAAACGACTCTTTGCATTTATCGTCGTTGTTTTGGGAATCTCCGGATACGCTCACGCAGAAAATCCTCCTTACACCACTGCCGATCCCGCCGTCATGGAGGATATGCGCATCATCTACGACCGCATGGAGCAGCACCAGCACACGGGCACGGATGGCACATCCGTTTTGGTCAGCAGCTCCCTTCCCAACAGCGGCGTCACGGCCGGCACATATTCGAACGCCAACATCACCGTGAATGTAAAAGGAATCGTCACGTCAGCCGCAAGCGGCAGCGGCGGCGCTTCCACCACGACCATCGTCCGGGACTTCGTCGCCGGCATTCCCGGCAACAATCTGATAGCGTCCACGGCCTCCTTCATAGATATCATGGGTTGTTACATTATCGATTACAGCACTCAGGCCAACATAACGCTGGTGGGACAGGGCGGTCTGGATACAGGTAGCGAAGCCGCTAATACTTCCTATTCCGTCTACGCTATTTCAGACAGCGCCTGCACCGCCTCTGGGATCCTCTTGAGCGCCTCGAATACGCACACGCCCACTGCCATGCCAACCGGATACACCAAATGGCGCAAGATCGGCAATGTTAGGAATGATGGTTCAAGCAATTTTCTAGTTTATTCAAAAAATGGCCTTCACTACACCTATTCCGCACAACAGTTCATACTCAGCTCGGCATCTCCGGCCGGAGCCACGACCGCTATTGATGGGAGCGCCCTTATTTCAACCTCGTCAGTTTCGTGCGTTTTTGAGATAATCGCCGTCAATTCGATTCCAGCGTCGCAGTTTGTGTCCTTAAAGCCGTTGGAAAAATCCAACGAGAATGAAACGGGCACCAGAGTACAGCTTTCAAGCCGTTTTGATTTACACGTCCCCCTGGCTCTCGGCTTGCGCCCGAAGCACCAAATTTTGGAGTACAAGGCCTCTGGTATAGATACCCTGCTGGACATAGATGTTTTAAGTTGCGAGGAGGACGTGCCATGAAAAAATCGAATAAATTAATCCTGGGATCCCTGATGATGCTGGGCTGTTTTACCTATGGATGGTCCGCGTTCCTCGTTTATAAAAAAGGCACGGGAGAACCTGTGGAGGGCGCCCAGCCGGGCAGCGATCTCAGCAGATACAAGCCGCCGGTTTACGGAATTGCGGAAGTGGAAAATATCCCCGGCGGCGAGGATTTCGGTAAAAGTATTTTTGATGAATCCACGGGCCAGGTCGTGAGTAAATCCGTGGAAGAAATCGATGCGATTGATAATGACGACATCTACCGGGAACTTCTCGCCATCGCCAGAGAGCGGGCAATCCTGAGCCTTACCAATTCGACCGCGACCGAGGAAAAAATTATGGATTTGATCAGCCAGCAGCTGCAGGATCTGGACATTCAGGAAGCGGAGCTGCGCGCAAAATTAAAATGAACAAAAAGGCCTGGATCGTCTTTGTGTTGATGTTTTCGGCCGGCTATGGTCATGCCGTCGTCATCGATTGGACGAAACTGCTGCCGATCGTAAATCCTGAAACCCAGAGACGCGACTACGTCAACAACATGGCTTCCACCAGCGTTGGCGATCTTGTAGACGTCAGCACGGGCCAGGCTGCGGCCGGCGACTGCCTGAAATTCTTTCAATGGGCATCGTCAACGACATGGGAGCCCGGAGCCTGCGGAGGCGGAGGGGGAGGAGCATCTTTGGCCGTGGGAACAGGTTCAATACAGGCATCCAACATAATTTCCAGCCCCACCGCTTCCATGAATTTCAGCAGTGGGGCTTTTTTGGTGAAGCTCCTAGGAAATTCCACGGCCTTTGT
>ERZ1292644.853-Hain-H14-01um-R2-853-length-17631-cov-8_pt1 | contig 12166 bp, 28 predicted proteins | sample MGYA00564402_ERZ1292644 | MGnify/ENA primary metagenome ERZ1292644 (study PRJEB36523, sample SAMEA6512644) | groundwater metagenome | collected 2019-01-09 | study: AquaDiva: Metagenomics assemblies of 32 groundwater samples | reverse complement strand
AATCAATACGGTAAATAACTTAAAACATTCAAAAATGAAAAAATCTGAAAAAAGGTTAGCTTTAGAGGCTATGCTAAATGCACAGGACTTGGGTTTAAAAGGAGTAGAAAAATCTTTAGAATCCTTTGACAACGAAACGGAATTGCCACAAGATGATCCGCTGACTAAGTTTTTGTTTTATACAATTAATTGCGAAGATGATCTGGATGGAGTTCAAACTACACTGGATTATGCCATTAATCAACTTAAAATGGCTAAAGGCGCTATTGTTAATCTTCAAAAAATTATACAAAATGGACTCAACTAACCCTACAGCAACGCAACAGGCAATAAATGAAATGCAAGATGAATACCAAGCCAAATACGATTTTTATGAGTCAGTGGCTTTAAAATCACTGGAATATGACGATCAGGAAATGTATTTACTTGCTGTAAAACGTGCAAGTTCCGCAAAAATGATGCTTGACCATATGCCAAGTTTTAAACTTAAAATGACAGGAGAAAAACAATGAACATCAAAGATCAATTAGAAAAATTACGCTACGTTCAGTCATACATGAACATTCAAAGGTTTGCAATGATCTTCGGAAAATTTCAGAACAAATACGATCTTGACAAACTCTGGACTGCTAATAAAAAAGGGTTGTATAATTTCATTAATGAAGCCCCAGATGAAATGATTGTTGAAATGGCTAACTACCGTGATACGCTAGATATTTCGTTCAAAAATTATATTGTTGACAAACCAGAGGTGTGGTTAAAATACATTTATGAAATAGGAGATAATGTTTTAACCGAAGAAATAAATGTCTGTGATTACGAAGGGAGTAAGATGGCAATAAAAATAAATGAAACGGCAGATAAAATACTTTCCATTTGCAGGTTATGTGATGAAATTGATTTCCCACGAAATGCAAGACAAGAAGAAGGCAATAAAAACAAACGTTTACGTATTTATGATGGTGATCTTATCTCAACAAACGATGAATGGAAAGGCAAACAGTCGTTGATTATTGCTCAATTAAACAACGGTTACGCACATCCACAACCTTACTACAGGGAGTTATTATATACCCATAAATACGGTTATTTAGCAACTGACGGAGAACCGAATATTGATAATGATCCCGTGACTTTTACAGACAGCATGTTTAACACGGATAAAGATTCAAATAAAAACTCTATGTTTATAACATTTTGTTCCGAATACCGTGTTATTGGAAACCTTGCTACACACTTTGATTTTTTAAAACCAGATAAAAAAAAATAATATGAGACAAGCACAATTAATTCCCGAAAACAATATTACCGTTCCCGAAAAACCTATTTTATTAACCGCTAGAAAAACTAGCGGATGGAGAGACCTTTCTGTTGGAGAGTCGAACAACTATCTTCAACGTGCTACTAGGGTTGTTTATTTAGGTAAATGTCAACAAGATAAAGATATGTTTTGTTTGTATTCTGCTGGATACATAATGATTTTCAAAGGTCATTTAAATTCTGGTAAGTACTAATGATATTCGACAACATACAAAAGGCTAGAGAGTGGTTTAGGGACTATAAACCATTGCCAGAAAATTATAATTATGAAGGTTGTTTGCATAGTGATTTATTTCACAGACAAAAATCTATTCATAATATTAAGTTCGGTGACTGGTTACTCTTTAATCACATAGATGGAAATTCTTCTCCTAATACTATTTCCAGACCGATACTGGCTGTTTTTAGTAAGTTCTCTATCTGGGATCAGGCATTAGTAATCAATTTTATTGAAAATGATCGTGCTTGGATGACATGTCATGAAGTATATTATTCAGAAAACAAAGAGTATTATGGTCATGCCTGCCTTTTTGATTCAGAAATCCAAACAATTCAGTTCTGGACGGACGACATCAAAGTACTGGGTCACTGGAAACAAAAACCTACAATTAAGCAATTAAAGGAGGCATTAAAAACATGTTAAGCGAATACCAAATAAGAGAAAAAAGGAAATTACTCGTAAAAAAAAGACGGGAATTTATCTGTAATCCGTATCAAAAGAGATTAAAAGAAGGTTCGGCTAAATGGTATAGAAACGCCTTTGAACTAGAAAAAGTACGTGGAGAGATAAAAATGATCGACCATATTCTACGTGGAAAAAAACTTGATTACAAACCACTAAAGAGTCAAAAACAGTTATTAACTATAAAGCAACAGATGAAAATGATTCGTCCTCTTGTACGGGCTGTTTTAAGGTCAGATATGGATGCCAGAGATGATGACCGCTTGTTATATATCCGTGTTTGGGAATTGCAGGGAAGTAAGTCAGCTATGTCACTTCGTAATTTTGAAGGGAAATTAATATTGGGAAAATTTGCTACTCCAGAAACAATTTCCCGTACACGCAGGGATTTACAATCAAAATATATTAGCCTACAAGGTAAATTATACGATGAAAGACACCTAGCATCGAAACAATTTAGAAACCAGTATGAATTTAATTTTGATTAAGATACAATGAAAGCGGAACGAATAGACGTAATTATTGAAATTCGGCATGAGGCGAGAAAGCGAAAAGATTGGGGCTTATCAGATGAACTTCGGGAGGTACTAGATTTGAATAATGTTTTTGTTTTCGATACAAAAGAAGGGCAAGATGTTTATTATTTAACTCCAGAATATTTTAAATGGAAAGATAAATTAATTGAAACTGTTGGACTTTCAAAACGTCAATATGTGGAGTACCGAATAAAACGTGATATACGGGCTGAAAACAATTTTGATGCTTGGCTTTTTACTCAAAAAATATAATCATGGAAACAAAAACAATGGACAATATATATCCTGTAATAACTTTGTACCAGCCGTGGGCGACTTGGATCATGAGAGAGTGGAAAACTATTGAAACACGAACTCACCCCCGTTTTTCTTCCCTTCAGCATAAAACTATTTTGATTCATGCAGGAATGAAAACAGATGATAGCGACTATTCAGTTAAGAACCCGTACCTAAGTAAAGAACAAATATCACAAAATCCCGATGAAATGGTAAACGGCTTCATTTTAGGAAGCGTTTTTGTTAGTGGTTTTAATTCATTGTACGAATCTCATTCTAAGGCTTCTTTAATTGATTGCAAAGACACTCAACGATGGGGGCTGTTTTTGGAAAACATAAAAAAATTCGATAATCCAATACCGTGTAAAGGAGAGATGGGTATTTGGTATTTTGACATGAAAAAATCAGAAAAAGTAAAAAAGAAGAGAACTGAAACATTAAAGCTACCTTTTTAAGATAAAAGACAAATGGAAACACAAAATATATTTAACGACTCTGGTGCAGAATTTTCAAACGATGGAAAATATCGTTATAAACTGTGGCGTATATGGGATAACTCTAAACCATTGACAATGTGTATTGGATTAAACCCATCAACCGCTAATGGATATAAAAACGATCAAACTATAAGCTACCTAATTAAGATGTGTTCGGCATTAGGGTATGGAGGGTTTTATATGATGAATTGTTGGGCTTATATCTCTTCAAAACCAGAGAACTTGAAAAATAACGAGATGTCTGATGAATGGAATAATAGTGCGATAACCGTTACCGCAAGTAAGTGTAAAGACGTTATTTTTGCTTGGGGGACTTTCAAAATAATTAAAGAAAAAGGTAGAGATAAAGAATTAGAAGAAATGTTCCCAAACGCAAAGTGTTTCGGTAAAAATAAAGACGGAAGCCCATTTCATCCATTAGCGATGATGCCTAGAAATGGTCGTGATCCGAATAAACCAACACTAATTGAATACAAGGTTAATTAACTATATACAAATAATTAAAAAAAACAAATATGATACACGCAAGAGCGGATTGCAATCGTTTTCAAGACCCAGAAAATAAAATTGGTAAAGATGAACCAGTTATGTTATTTCGGGCAAATGACATTCACTTTATTTCTGTATTAAAATTTTATGAAAGGGAACTTGATATGTCAAACAACTTTGAAGTAGCTGATAGTGTTGGCAACCATATTGACCTTGCTATTAAATGGAGAGAAAAAAACGGATGCAAACAACCTGATTTGTAAAATCAGGTAAGTAACATAGTAAAATAAAAAGGGAAGCGGTTTTAATCACTTCCCTTTTTACATATTGCAAACTTGGATAAAACTTAAACCATACCAGCTATACTTTGTAAAATTTTTAATTCAACAGGTGTTAAATTTTTTACTTGGTCGGGTTTCGATAGATAAGTAACCCCTTCTGCATCGCATACAATTTTCATATATTTAAACAACAAAGTTTTATATATGTTTTCAGCATCCTCAAATCCAACTGCATAGCCATTAAATGATTCATGACCAACTGCATGGTCGCCCCATTTTTCACCAACCGCTTTTACTCTTATATTAGAAAAATCGCCTGCGATGTCTTCGTTAAAAATTGTAAATTTATTTATATCCATTTGTTTTTTATTTTTAAATGTTACCGTCCCACTCTTCAATTACCGAGAAATCTTTGCTAGTCCATCTGCGTTCTATTGCTTCAATTAGAATATGCTTTATTGCCTCAATATCGTGTAAGGCATTCATCGGTATTGAAACCCACCCTGACCAATTTAAAATTCTAACCATATAGGTGTTACCACTCCATTTTATTTCAATAGTGTATCTGTTACCGTTATAAGTTATTTGTTTTTCCATAGTTTTTAAAAATATAACCTCTGATTTCTTAACGGGCAAAATGTACTCTGAATTGATTTATGCTTGTATTTAGTCACAAGCGCACTGTTTTTGCTCTTTACATCTAGTATCTGACCGAAAAACTCCCAATTGATTTTAACAGATGAATAGTCGCTATTCTTTAATTTAAACATTTCTTCATGCAAAACCCTTCTTAACTGTGCATAATGAGCAAATTTTACGTAGGAATCATTTTTCTTAAACTGCTCTATTTCCAGTCTGTTTTTAATTGACATATACCGCATGTCCCTGATTGAACATAATATAGCTGAACTTGTAGATACGACTGTCCTACGTGTTCTAGCAACAAATAACATTGCATAACGTTTTATTTTCATAAAATTTTCTTTTGGTTAGTTTAAAGACGTACTTTTTAATAAAAAGGTTGCAATTATGCTCCCATTAATAACTGGTTGATCCTTTGATGCGCTGTCATATAGCAATCTCTCATAACCTTATCTAATCTACTGTCAGATGTGTTATTATCAAATTCCTTATGCTTTTTTGCCATAAACAATTCTACTGTTTTAATGTTGGCAGAATTAAAATATGCCATCATTAATTCATAACGTAAACTGTTCATGTAATATCTAATAGCATCGTCCTTTACCGTTTCTGGACTAAAGCCCCTCATCTTAACTGGAAACATGTCCCCTGTTAACACATTTGAAATTCCTTGTTCTGTGTACATAATAATTAACTGATTATTACCTTGTTGTTGTTTAATATTGGTGTTTTATGATCCTCTTCCATTTCAATAAAACAGTGTCCTTTGTTTTTCATTATTAACTTAAATAATTCTTCCTCAACACTGATTTGATTTGGCAGTGCAATCACTTTTTTACAAAGATGCATTGTATAAACAGAATCTTCCACAGCTACCTTAAACCTTCCACCATCACCCGAATTAACTACCTTTCCGATCATCGGGTATACATGCTCCCTAGAATAAACCATATCGTATTTTACTGGTTTATCTTCATTCACCAAAAGGTACTGTTTTCTGAATTTCACTAACTGACACGGATGTTTCATTTCTTTTTTCTTTTCCTTATCCTTAATGTTCGTTTTCCTTGTGCATTATTAAATATCTGGATTAATTCAGCATACCCATCAAAATATTTTATACACCTAATCCTGTCTATTATTGACATTTCAAGATACATTTCCATACATTTTTCTGTTTCATTAGCTATGTAATTATCAAATATTACATCAAAATAATCTTCTATACTTTTTAACCCTAATTCCTCCTGTAGTATGCGTTTGCTTATCATAAAATTTAATTAAAGCTATATCTATTATATTCGTCTTCAATAATTGTGGCTGAAAATGGAAACCCGTCCTTTGGGACTTCTTTAATCATCTTTATTAATCCAATTGACTGAGTAAACAGAACGTGACTAACGCCACACAATGAAATTTGAAGATATAAACAATCTACATTACCTGCTCTTTTAAAGGCTTCAACTTTTGTTTCTTCCATACTATACCAGTATATTACTATCTCTTTCCCGAACAACTTGTGAATTTTTATTCTTTCTCCAACCAACTTGCTTCCTGATTGTTTTTCTATCTTGAAATCTGAAAATTTTTTTATTTCTGCCATTTAACATTTTTCTTCTTAGGTTTACTCCATTACAGTGATTTAGCCATCCGTTATACGAGGCAAACGATTTTTCATTACACCCTACAGCTACTTTTCGTGCGAAATTTTTCTTTATGCGTTTCCTTAAAAGAATGTATCTGTGATATGATTTATATCCAACGAAATCTATTCCACGACTAGCAACAGGAAAAATTTGATAATTGTTTTTTACGGTTAACTTTAACTCAACTGACAGGTATGTTTTGATATGCTGTAATACTTGGTGTAAGTGTATCTTACTTGCCGATAAAACAACAATATCATCAGCATATCTAAAATAATACTTAACTCCTAATACTTCTTTAACATAATGGTCAAAATAAGTTAAGTAAAAATTTGCGAAGTACTGTGATAAATAATTTCCTATCGGTAGCCCTTTTGCACTATCAATAATTCCATCAAGCAACCATAATAAATCTCTGTCTTTAATTTTTCTTCGTAATAACTTCTTTAAAATATCGTGGTCAACACTTGGATAAAACTTTTGGATGTCCAGTTTTAAACAATATTTTGTGCCTTCTTCATCTTTTAGAGATTTATTAACAGCCCTTAAAGCACCATGAATACCTCTCTTTTTTATACAGCTAAAAGTATCTGCGGTAAATGTTGAAACAAATATCTTTTCAAGGACATTCATAACCGCATGATGCGTTATTCTGTCTGGAAAATAAGGAAGCCTGAATATTTCCCTTGCTTTTGGTTCATAAATAAAGAACGTTGTGTATTTGGATGTCTTATACGTTTTATTGACTAAAATTTCACGTAACCTTAAAAGATTTATGTCTTTATTTTTGTCAAAATCTAAAACGCCAACCTGATTTCGCTTACCCTTCCTTGCTTTCTTGTCTGCTAAAATTAAATTTTCTTTGCTACATATTTCAGCGTATAAGTTTCCTTTTCGCTTCATACTCTGCCTACAAAAGTCGCCTTCTTTACCATTTCTGGAATACCAACGCCCATCATTTTATTCATATTTTTTTTGCCATTGAGGGCAAGGTCTGTGTCGCTAATTTTAGCATAGGTGAGAACTGCAATTCGTATTCGTATTCGTTCAATCGTAATTCGTATTCGAAAACACGAAGCCTCCAGTGTAGTTCATGCAACACACAACCTGTAACCTTGCTCGCTTACGCTCGCTTTTTTATTGTTTATTTTTAAATGTCAAATACTTTTCAAGTGTTGGCAAAAAATTACTACCACCAGCATGAAGTGCCAATTCTTTGTTTTTTAAAACGAGGCGAGAACCGCAACACGTAACCGTATCCGTCCAATCGTAAATCGCATCCGAAAACCCGAAGCCCCTAGACAGGTTAAACCAGCAATACCACTTTTTTTCTTCTGAATTACTCCAAGTTGGTCGCCACCCTTCATTTAATGCCTTAAAAAGTGTCATTAAATCCCAGTGTGCTTGCATTGCTTCCGCTTCCTCTAATTCTCCATACAAAGCGATAAAGTGTTGTAAGTCTGGACGGATTCTGCCTACAATTATATAAGCATCTGCAATTGACTTAACCCTGTCAGTTATTTTTTCAAAGAAATATTCTTTTCCAAAAGAATCAATCAACATTTCTTTAAATTCTTTTGATGCATTCGGGAACAAGACTTTAGCCTTATCTCCATCAATTTGTAATGGTTTCATATATTTATTTTTAAATAATTTATCGAGTAATTTTTTACCGTATTTTACGATTGTAAACATACAACTTAATATTAAATATGCTTCGGATTATTTTTTCTTTTTATTAACCCATATTAAATCTTTATGGATTTGCTTAAATAACACACCTGACCTCTTCGCTCGTTCTGAATCCACCAAAACGAGGCGAGAACCGCAATACGAATGCGTAAACGTACAACCGTAAAACGTATACGAAAACACGAAGCCCCCTTTTCTCATATCAAACCAGCAAAACCACTTTTTTTCATCGTTGTTATCCCAGTCAGGAATCCACCCTTCATTAAAAACTTTTGCCACTAACGCTAAAATTGGAGTAGCATTAACAAATCTTTCCCAGTCGTTTTTTGGTTTAGGATATGGGAGGTATTTATTTCTATCTACCTTCGCTAATCTGAAAATATCATTTAAATTATTAACCGACTTCCACACAGGTTCTTTAACCTTAATCTGCTTTACTGGTTTCGGAACTACAAAAAGTTCTTTCCCATAAAGTTTTACTAATAAACTTTTTCCTTTAGTGTCTGCCGATTTATAGGATTTAATAATTTCCGCTTTGTCAATTTTTACTTCTTCCATTGTTTTTGTTTTTAGATATTATTATTGTTATTTAATTACGTTCAATGATTCTTTTAACATGTTTAGCATAACTCATTAGCCAGCAGGTAATATAAAATTTACCATCTTCCTGTCTGTGTGCAATTACTCCAGCCATTTCTTTGATAAGAACATTATACTGTTTTTCTGTTACCTCAATAGGTACGTTGTAGTTTATATTCATTTTTATGGTTTTATTAATGATTTTATCTTATCTAAGTGGTCTTTATCAACTGGAGTACCAGAAGTGTTCATTTTTATGAATAGTTTATAAATCTGCTGATCTGTTAGTTTTTCGGTCTCTCCCCAAATAATAGGGAAACCTGTAAAGTGGTGTGCATCCGAAAAACATAATTCACTAAACTTTTTACCTTTCCACTCAAAACGGTCTTCGTAAAATTCACACAATGTTGATAATCGTTGCTTACCATCTAAAATTTCATAAATCAAATCTCTACTATAATCTAATTTTATAAATGTAAACTTTCCTATATCAATATTGTTAAATATACTATCAATTAATGATAATTTTTGTTCCATGTTCCACACCAATTCTCTTTGATAATCTGGATTAAAATCAACTCCTGAATGGTACACCTTATGCAAAAGAGAGTCAAGACTGCTATTATAAAAACTAATACTCACATCGTCTTTAGTATGCAATGGCTCTCCTTTTCCGTAGGATGTCAAAGGAAATACTTCTGTCCAACTCCACACTCCATCACCTATTTTTCTATCTGGTCTGCCATAAGCCTGTCCCATGAAATCGTAGTGAACACAATACGCTAGACCGTCAAACAAAACCGCTTCTACTGTAATGTTTTCAAGTGCGCCAATTTTAACGAAATCGCCTTTTTTAAACAAACGTGTAGGGTTTTTAGGGATACTGCCAACTTCAACCCGTTTTCTTAAACTTTCGATTTGACTATTTATATGCTGAACCCGTTGCTGTTCTGGCGTGATCTGTGGCTGTTTTATCTTTTTCATGTTCTTAACGATATTGTTTATATACAAATCCATTGTGTTCGTACCCTGTTTCTTTTATTCCTTTTAGAAGCCCTTTTTTATCAGCAATTATACCACTTACCTTTATTGCTAATTTTCCAACTGCTTCATTAAACGTTTCTGAAACATCTGTTACCTTAGAGTTCTCCCACCCTTCGTTAAATGCGTCCCAAGAATAGTGGTATCCTCTCCATGCTCCATATTCTTCATGAATTATTTTGACCTGAATCCCCATTGCAGAAAAAACCTTTTGTACATTATCGAAATACATTTTTTTATTTTTTACGTTTATCCAAAAATTACTTCACCGAAAAATACTGTCTGCAAGATAACATCGGCTGTTACCGCATCATCATTTTCATTAATCATGTCATTTAAGTGATCCAGTGGGGTTAATTTAACCTTTTTGTGAACATCTTTCAGGGTGATTGACTTATTGTATTCCGCTCCTTCGTTACATACAAAGTGAAGAGAAAAACCAGATTTCAGCATTTTTAACAATACGTCTTCATAACAGATACGGTCATCTTTGCCTACCGCTTTTAACAAAAATTTAGCTTCATTATATTCTTCTGTGGAATAGTGTATTTTCCCGTAACTGGCAAAATAGCTACCGTTGCATAATGCTGTGTGAAAATAGTTTTCTGATTCTTCGGGTGTTAATATTATTTTTGGCATGGCTAATTAGTTTTAAAATTAAATTGGTTCAATTATGTGGCTACTCTTATCACTTTTATTTATATCCATAATTTTAGTCTTTGGAAACCTCTTATTAAATTTTATAAGAGCCTCTTTTTTATTCAAAGCCTTAACTGGCTGTGCGCCAATATTACCGCTTTTTGTAAAGAACCATACTGTATATATAGGTTTTGCTTTCATTTTTTTAATTTTTAGAAGTTATAATCGTAAAACTTAATTGGCTCGTCACTCATTCTGTATCTTCCTAGTCCCCAGCCTTTTTTACCTAATCTAATCCTTCCAACACCGTTTTCTGGATTGCTGATATATTCGTATTCCTGATTGTAATTATCAACACAGTGAGCCGAAAAACCACCTACCTGAAAGTTTTTAGGGAATACTATCTGCTTTGTATCTAAAGAACGTATTTCTACACAGGTAGGAGATATTACCCGAACCACTTCAAACGGATGAACATCGGAGTATCCTTGCTGGTTTACAAATTTTCTGATCCTGAATTTGAATAAGGGGCTATCTTTGTATGCCCGAAACCTGTCCTCTGCTTTGCTCCCTTGTTTTATTATAGCCATACAAATTTCCTTGTCCTGACCTTCCTGTGCATCCCACCAGATTTGAATGTTATGCGATTTTCTGTACTCTCTGTATTTTTGGTACAGTTCAGATTTTGACATTTTTTTTAGAGTTTCCATTACCGTATTGTTTTTTGATTACGATACAAATATACAACGAGTTTTCACATTCACAACATTTTTGCAATGAAAGTTATTAACAATTAACGTAACTGTCTGATAAATAGACTTTAAAATACATTATTTAGTCAACGTATCCCATCATTTTAAGTGATTTAGGATCACAAAGAATAGCTATTTTAGATACATTTCCGTTCTCATCCATTAAATATACTGGTACTTTATCGTTAATAATTCCTTTGCTATGATAAGTCCTTCCTTGCTTACCGCTACTGGTTTCTACTATGTATCCTGATTCCGTTTTCATAAAATTATGCGTTTAATAATCTGATTATAGAAGAGGGATAAACTCTATGCATTTTACCGTTTTTATCCTCCGCAACCATGTAATACGTGGTTGTGTTCGTTACAGCTACATCATTTCCGCTCCCTCCCCTTGCCCATGCAGGTGATACCCTTCCGCTTTGTTCTGTTATTTTGTCAAAAATAACTCCTTTAAATGTTTTTGGCTGTGAATCCATATAATACTGATTATTACTATAATTTGGATTCTTAAACTCCACTCTTTTACCTATCATTTTATTTAAAATTTATGTGTATCTGTTTATTAACCCACAATCAAGACATTTAATAACTCCTCTAACCTTATCCCCATAAATGTTTTTATGCTTACATTTCTTTATACGGGGTGATACTTTAACAGAATCTCCGTAATCAAAATCACATTCTTTTTTATCGGGACAATTACATGTTTGACCGCAAATTGAATACTCATCCTTTCTATCCATTTTTTAGTAAATTTTTAAAGTGTTACTCTTAATAAATAATCATCGTTCAACTCTCCCATAAACCCTTCTGCCTGAATAACTTGCTTAACATGCGGATTATCGTAACTGGGATTGTCGTCAAGCATAATTAATTCACAAACTGGTGTCATCAAATACTCCCCTGCCTTTTTTAAGCATTTTATTTCAGCGCCACTTGGAAGTTGTATCATTTTACAGTTTTCCCTTGTCAATGCTCCACGATTCATGTACCGAACAAAATCTGAATCCATTTTTAAGTTATGAAGCAGAACCCGACAAGCCTCCGTTACTCTCATTTGAGTTCCTGCTGTATAAAAATGTATTTTATAC
>ERZ1292644.1464-Hain-H14-01um-R2-1464-length-12181-cov-4_pt1 | contig 12181 bp, 10 predicted proteins | sample MGYA00564402_ERZ1292644 | MGnify/ENA primary metagenome ERZ1292644 (study PRJEB36523, sample SAMEA6512644) | groundwater metagenome | collected 2019-01-09 | study: AquaDiva: Metagenomics assemblies of 32 groundwater samples | reverse complement strand
AAGGGGCGTTGCGCGCCCCTTTTAAAAAACGGGTTAGGCAACGCCCATGATGTCGAGGGATTGTAAAATTCTCTCAACATGGCTTTTATATATGTATGAAGTCGGCTCTGACTTATTTTCCCTGTCCTCCTCCGGGTTTAGGAAGAACCATTTTTTCTCCCACATTTGACGGAGTAAAGTTACTGGAAGAAAAGCGAATCCGCCGATTTCATCCACCTCCTCTCTATGAATGTTCAGAGCAAGAAGAATGTCTCGCGTAAGAGTATTTATACTGATTCCCTGGCAAGCGATATCTTCTTCATTACAGAAACCGTCGGAAATCAACTTGTTCTTAAAATCAAGAAGAAATTCTCTGGTTCTTGAATTAAACCAGTCAACATCGGCAACATAATAATTAAGAGGATTTAGAACAACCATCTCCTCCGGCGTAATATTTAAGCTCGTCTGCCGACTGTCAGAGTAGTATATAGAGCGAATAAACTCGCCGGTTTTTTTATTAAATATCAAGGCCTTATTTTTTTTCCCTTGCATCGGGATAAAACGAACTCTTGTAACCTTTACGCCGCTTTCGTTACGTCCTTCTCTAATTGCGGCGCCTTCCGGGCTTTCAAGCCATTCCTGATTAAGCCCGCCGCCGGGCATTCCATATCCGGGTGGTTTGCCAATTCTTTCTTTATTTTTTTCAGCGCGGTTATAAACCAAAAGAATCATTAAGTCCGGCGAGAAAGCCGAATCTCTTATTGTAAATATACAGAAAGAAGTCGGAGAGGACGGCAGTCCTTCCCAGTTAATTGATTTAGGCTTCATTGATAGCCTCCTTTCTCTGGTTATATTATTGCATAGTGTTTGGCTTTAGTCAATTGTGTTTTATATTTCCAAAATAAAGATTAATTTAAAGGCCCCGTCTTTTGGTTGGGGCCGTTTGAGCTAATTTGTCAAAATGTATTATATATTTATTGTCTTGCCGTTCAGACCCCACTTGATAGTGGGCGGTTCGGGCAAACCCTTTATTCGGTCGGCAAGGTCATTAAATGACTCTTCGCCGGGGCAGTGGTGAACTATCAGAGTTTCCGGCTTTACGAGCCGGGACCTCTCAACCAGTCCATCTTGATAATCATGGGACGAATAGCCAAAATATTTAACATTGCACCTTACATTTACCCGAATTGACTTAATATTCCCGTTGAACCACTGGTTTATATTTATTGCCTGTCCGCACTTGATATTAAACAATTGCTGGGCCTTTGAATCATCAAAAATATGGCCGGGGAATATCGCCACATTTTTTTCGTCTGGTAAGATTCTCGGTGCGTAAAACGAAGCGGCGAATCCGTGATCAAGAGTTGCTGAAGGAGCGATTATGGGCACAAAGCCGTGGAAACCGGCGGCGTATGCCTCTCGCTGTTTAAAAGCAAGCTCATTATTATTTTCTTCAACGAGAACAACTCGGCCATTTTTTATGCGCTGTTCAATGTCCGGGACTTCAACTCTGATATGTCGGCGGGCAAGTCCGTCAACAACGACTTTATAGCCAAGATTATTCAACTTGACCAACATGTTGCCGGCTTTAGTTCCGGCAAACACCAGAAACAAAGCGATGCCGCCTCGTGCCTTAACCAATTTGAGCAAATTATCCATTTCCTCATTCAATTTCTCCCGCGGCTGTTCCATCCGGCGGGCACCATTGGTTGCTTCTGTTATCATTGTCAGTCCGGGATGATCAAAAAAGTCACCCAAAAAATCAGCAGGCGGCAGAAGCACTCCATGACTGTTTTCTTGATCATGGCTGGCGATATCACCAGTCAGATAGAATGGCCTGCAGTCAGGACCAATTATATATACCGATACCGCTCCGACATCATGGCCGGAGTTATAAAATCCTACTTTCCATCCCAGCCACTGGTCTTTTCGGAGATAATCCCCCTTATTAATACAGTAGGGCGGACTAAATCTCTTTAAATTAGCATTATTATAAAACGCATCCAGCATTTCCTCCGTGAATATCGGTCTTGGAACTATAAGTTCTTCTCGTCTTAAACTTATAGCGTCGCTTTTCCAGATTTTCAGCGAGTCCTCCAAAGAGATCTCACTACCTTCAAAACATTTGTCCGACATCATAACTAGGGCTTCGGGATGATGCCATACTAAACGGGGAATAGCGCCGCAGTGGTCAAGATGCTTGTGAGTAATAATAATTAAGTCAATATATTTATCAAGAAGCCAATTGCCGTCGGGCACAAATTGGTTTTGATTTTCTCCGTTTCTATTAAAACCCACACCGCAATCAATAACAATATTTTTTCCGCAAATGCGGATTAAATGCATAGTGGCGCCAATGACGCCTTTGATTTTATCCCCGTTTACCATTCTGTATTCGCCAAGCTGGCGGTACCAGCTTTCCTTATTCTGCATTCTTTCTCCTTTCCTTTCTACCTGTGGATAAACGACATTCAATGTCGTTTATCCACTTTTTTCTTGATTGTATAAGAACTCACTAATAACTACCCTCGGTTTTTAAGCGGCCATTAGCGAATTCTCAAATGAATTCTTGTTCAAATAAAATTGAAACCCGGAAGGAAAGCAGAGAGGACGGTGTTCTCCCACTTTTCTTCCGGGTTGGGACGATTACTTTTGGGGAGATACGATTATATCCCCCAGCCGAAACTTATCCCCCATGCTGTGGGGGTTGTTGCGTAATCTTCCGCCCCCCCTCTCTACGCGTTGACCATCCCTTGTAAGGAGGCCAACTGCTTGAGCATTTGCGTTTTTATTATCCAAATACGCCCTATGCTCCTTTTCCTGCCGGGCGTTCTCCGATGCGACAAACGCCTCGGCTTCACATCTGCCGAACAATCTAACATGCCAACCGGCGTCCCTATAGGATGTCATCAGCGAATGTTGATCATGCTGGCACAGCGGCCCGATAACCTTTTTCCCCGAGTATTTATTACCGGGGTCTTTTGGGACGACCAAGTAGGCACCGCGGTACGAGATGCCGGTTGGGTTAGTCTCGGAGACTAACCGCCCATCTGTCTGCAGAGACCCGATATCTGGATTGACATATGCCATCCGTATCGGTTGGAACCGATACGCACACTGACCACTGGGAGCGGCACAGGTAACCGTCTCGGGGCCATCGTACGCGATGACCTCGCGTACCTCATCGGCCGTTAAGGAGTGGCCTACTGCCCGCGCGCGAGCTACCCATAAAAAGGCCGGGATACTCTTCCCGAGAGTCAGAAATGCTTCCTGACCTTCTCTGGTTCGCAGAAAGTACGGTAGGCGGTTGTCCGCCTTCCCGCTCTCGCCATCCTCGCCATCTTTCTTGTCTACGCTCTCGGCTGAGCCGACAGCGGACAGTTCTTTTCGCTCCGCCTCTGGCATAGACTCTTGCAGAACTGGGACGGCGGCCTCTTCAGCCGTTAGATTTCTCACTTTCTCACTCTTTTTTGCCATAACTGGCTCCTTTCGCCCTTATTTATAGGGCAATTCTATGGGTTATGTTAAAGTGGCCCTTCTAAATGTTCTGTGCTTATTATACTCATAGGGAATATTTTGTCAACCCCATAAAAGCAAGCCCCGCAAAGTTGCGGGGCTAACGAATTATTTATTATGAAGTAGTAAGACCTCTTTACCAACAAGATTCAACTGGTTCACCTTGCTAAGCAAGGGAACCCCATGCACAAGAACATCACTTCCATCACTTTTTACGATCTCCTGACGACCGGAGCAATTAAACAGAAATACGCTATCTTTGTTTGTGGTGTCATTTATAAAATATGGGTTCAGGTATGCCTGAACAGACCAGATATTTCTCCAAGTTATGTCAAAGAAAAATGTTATAAATTCCATCCGTCCAGAAACAAACGCCGGGTGAGAGGGAGTATCATTTAAATGCTGTTTGTGGCAGAACGTAAATCTCACATCACTTCTGCCATCTCCTCTTGTGTTGGCTCTCGCGCCGACGAAGAGATAATCAGAATCAGCATTATAGAGACCAATTCTCAGATCGGCAAGCCACACATCTGGCGTTGATGCCATAACTTCTTTGCCTTTAAATGTCGGGACATCTCGGTTTAAAGGCAACCGCGGAATGAAATCAGGTACTAGGTGACTCTTCATTAAAAACTTAAAAACAACTAGCGGAACCGACAGTCCGAGGGTCGTTATAGTAGTCATTCTTACTTACCTCCTTCTAACTAATGGTTTAAGGAACTGGACTTTTCTGACTGTACAGTATTATTTATCCTTGGTCAAGAGTGAGAACTATTTTGTGGTCTTTGGCATCTATGCTTACTATGGCAAAATTGTATTCTTCGCCGGACTGAATGGCGTCAGTCGCTCGGGCCGGTTTACCTGCTTCAGCTGTTACTTCCAATTCAGCCGCGGGCAGAAAGCCGATAATGCCTTCCGTCATTTCCACAAACGCGCCACTGCTTTTGATCTTGATGATCTTACTTTTAATCTTTTGACCGACCTGGAACTTTTCTTCAACTTTCTCCCACGGGTCGGGTTTAAGCGCTTTCAGAGAAAGAGACACCCTGCCCCCGTCCAAGCTTATTACTTTGGTTTTAATTTTGTCTCCTATATGCAGAATTTCCCGCGGATCTTCTATGAACTTCCAATCAATCTCTGAAGAATGTATAAGGGCGTCAAGATTTTCATTTAATCTTACAAAAGCGCCAAAGTCGGTTACTTCCGTTATTTCACCCTCAACGATATCCCCGATATTGAGTTTTTTGAGTTCTTCTTTGGCGAGGTCTTCCAATATCGCTTTTTCCGAAACTATTAACTTATTCTCCGTTTCGGAGAAATCAATTATTTTTACGGTTAAATTCTGTCCTTTGAACTTTTGAAGCGCCTGAACGATCTTTGTCGTGTCGCCGCCCTCTACTTTGGGATAGTGTTCGGGGGATAGCTGGGATAAAGGCAAAAATCCCTGAACTCCGCTTACTTCCACGATGAGACCGCCTTTGTTTATATTAATGACGGTGGTGTTCACTGTTTCGTCTTTATCCATTTTTTCTTTTATATCCTGCCAGGCGGTCGTCATTTGAGCAGATCTCAAAGAAAGCTCCCGATAACCATCCTCATTCTCAAGCTCTACCAACATAGACGAAACGGTATCTCCCGGTTTTAAGGACTTCATTCTTTCCGGGTTGTCGTAGAAATCTCCCGGATAAACTATTCCTATACCGGCCGAACCAAGGTCCACCGTTACATTGTTCTTTGAGACGCTTATAATCTGGCCCTGCAGTATGGTTCCGGCCTTTGGCAAATAAAACTCCTCCTTTGCCAGGAGTTCTTTCATGGATTTGACGGGTGATGGGGTTAAGTCCATATGTCGTAAGAATATACATTATTATCCTGAATAACACAACTGGTAAAAGCGACTCAAGCAGGAAAATAATTGATTTAGAACTAGTTTTTTATTATAATTTCAGTATGATTATTACTTGGTTCGGACACTCATGTTTTAGGATTGAGAGCAAAGAGGGCAGTATATTGATCGATCCGTTTTCAAAAGATATAGGACTGAAACCACCCCGCATAAAAGACGATATAGTTTTGGTAACGCACAGCCATTATGACCATAACAATATTGAAGGCGCCGACCCGGAAATGATGATAATTGACGGTCCTGGAGAATATGAGAAAAAGGGCATATACATAAGAGGCATACTTTCATATCATGATAAGAGCGGCGGACGGGAGAGAGGACTCAATACCATATATGTAATAAAAGCGGAGGATATGGTAGTCTGTCATATGGGAGATTTCGGTCAGGCGGAGTTTGAGAAGCATCAATTGGACGATATCGGCGCTCCGGATATCTTAATGCTCCCTATAGGAGGTAAATATACCATAGATTACAAAGAAGCTATTGAAGTTGTTGGTCATATAGAGCCAAAGATAGTTATTCCGATGCACTATAAAGTTAAAGACTTAAAATTTGATTTGGACGGCTCCGATAAATTCATCAAAGAATTGGGACTGGCTCCGGAAAAAGTAGATAAGTACAAAATAGCCAAGAAAGGTCTTCCTGCAGAGGAAACCAAGCTGATAATTTTTAATTTTTAAATATGTCTTTTCTTGACGACATTAGAAACCAACCCCAACACACTAGAGAGATAATGTTTGGTCTTGCGGTTTTTGTAACCGTTTTAATGATAGGAATGATATGGTTCCGCTCATTTCAGAGAAATATCTATGTGTTGATGAATCCGGAAGAAGGCATTGAAAAATCATTGGCCGTTGAGAACATTCCCACGCCGTCATTGTTCGGCTACATCCGGCAAACGACAGGAAATCTTAAAGGACTGGTGTCAGGACTGTTTGGCGGACAACAACCGGCAATTGACAGTCAACAGAAAGAAAAAACAAAAGCCGAAAGCGGCAAAGTTTATACATTGCCGTTATCGGATTATAAGTAAGGCAGATTAAATTGGAATTTAGTTAAAATTCTGGTATCCTATGGGATACATTTTATGGCTGAAACCACAAATATCAAACAACGGGAAATAACTGAAGAAATGCAACAGTCGTACCTTGAGTACGCCATGAGCGTTATTGTCGGCCGCGCGCTTCCCGATGTGAGGGACGGTTTGAAACCGGTTCACAGAAGGATACTTTACTCAATGCATGAAATGGGTTTGAGGCCGGGAGCCAAGTACCAGAAGTCGGCGAAGGTTGTTGGTTATATTTTAGGAAATTATCATCCGCACGGCGATGCCGCCGCGTATGAATCCATGGTCCGCATGGCCCAGGATTTTTCTTTGAGATATCCCCTTGTTGACGGACAGGGGAATTTCGGGTGTTTCACAAAAGATACAAAAGTAAAATTAACTGACGGCAGAGATGTTTCTTTTGGGGAGTTGGTTGAGGAAGATAAACAAGGGAAAGAAAATTATACATACACGGTAAACGGTCTGGGGCTAATTTCAGTGGCCAAAATCATAAAACCGCGACTAACTATCAAAGACGCTGAACTTGTAAAGGTTGTGCTTGATAACGGAGAAGAAATAAGAAGCACTCCCAACCATCTCTTTATGCTTAAAGACGGTAGTTATAAAGAAGTTCAAAACCTTTCTCTTGGCGATTCGCTAATGCCGCTTTATCAAAAAATTTCAGAAAAAACCGACCGACTGAACAGAGAGGGGTATATTTTAATATATCAACCCAGGAAGAATGAGTGGACACCGGCTCATCACCTGGCCGATAATTATAATCTTACTCACAAAAAGTATTTGAAGAATACTGGAAGAGTGCGTCATCATGTAGATTTTAACAAATTAAATAATAACCCCGGCAACATAGCCAGGATGTGTTGGGGTGACCACTGGAAGGTTCATTATGCTCATGCCACAGAACAACATAAAGATCCTGAATACCGCAAAAAAATTGCGGAGGGCAGAAATAAATACTGGGCCAATCCTATTAATAAAGCAAAGAAAGCAAAGGAAATTTCAGACCGCAATATTATAAATTGGCAAGATGAAAAATATCGTGAAAAGATGAGGAAGTTTTTGAGCGAAGTAAATAAAAAGTATATTTTCGAACACCCCGAGAAGAGAGAAGAACTTAGTTTGAGATTAACCCAAACATTGCGACGACAGTGGCAAAACCCCGCGTACCGCGCTTTTATGCGCGAGAAAATTATAAAAGGGAATAAAAATCATACCAATAATAAAACTGGCAAATTAAAGTTTCTTAATGTTTGCAAGGAGGTTATAAAAAGACACAATAATTTAGATGAAACCAAGTATGAACAAGTAAGAATGGAACTATATCCTTATGGAATGGCTACTCTGTGGGAGACCGGTTTGAGTAAGTATTATCAAAACAACCCGAACTTAATTTATCAGGAACTTAATGGTAATCACAAAGTAGTTAGAGTAGAAAAATTAAACACAAAGGAAGATGTCTATGATCTAACTATTGAAGGAACTCATAATTTCGCTTTATCGTCTGGTGTCTTTGTCCATAACTCCATCGACGGAGATTCTGCCGCCGCTTACAGGTACACGGAGGCGCGTTTGGCACCGATAGCTGAAGATTTGCTTTCGGATATAGATAAAGACACCGTTGATTTCCAGGATAACTATGACGCTTCCGATAAAGAGCCGACTGTTCTGCCGACAAAAGTTCCCAATCTTTTGATAAACGGCTCAATGGGTATTGCCGTCGGTATGGCTACTAATATTCCTCCTCATAACCTCGGCGAGGTTCTTGATGCTCTCGCGTATCTGATAGATAACGGCGACGCCAAAGTAGATGAACTAATGCAGTTCGTCAAAGGGCCTGATTTTCCGACCGGCGGGGTCATTTATAATGAAAACGACATTCATAACGCCTACGCCACCGGCCGCGGCTCCATAGTGATGAGAGGAAAGGCCGAGATAGTTGAAGGCAAGAAAGGTTTTCAAATAATAATTGCCGAAGTGCCTTACCAGGTGAACAAAGCGGAGCTTATCAAGCATATTGCCGATCTGGTGAAAGACAAGAAAATGGACGGCATTAAAGACATCAGGGATGAATCGGACAAAGATGGATTAAGGGTTGCGATAGATTTGAAACAAGACGCTTTTCCCAGAAAAGTTCTTAACCAGCTTTTTAAATACACCGAACTGCAAAAGTCATTTCATTTCAATATGCTAGCTCTTGTGGACGGCATTCAGCCGCAGATATTGGGATTGAAGGGATTGCTTGAGAAATTCATTGACCATCGCAAGGAAGTTGTTACAAGGCGCGCCAAGTATGATTTGGCAAAAGCCAAAGACCGCGCCCATATTTTGGAGGGACTGAAAAGGGCCCTTGACCATATTGATGAGATAATCGCGCTTATCAGAAAGTCAGAATCCAAAGAAGACGCTTTCAATAATTTGATAAAAAAGTTTAAATTTTCCGACAAGCAGGCCGCCGCGATATTGGAAATGAGACTTCAAGCCCTAGCCGGTCTTGAGAGGAAAAAAATAAACGACGAGCTAAAGGAGAAACAGGAACTCATAGCGTATCTTGAGAATTTGCTTGCCAGCCCGAAGAAGATACTTGGCGTCGTTAAAGATGAACTAAAGTCATTAAGGGATAAACACGCCGATGAAAGAAGGACCAGAGTGGTTAAATCGCCCCTTAAAGAGATGGGAGAGGAAGAATTGGTGCCTGAAGAGGACTCGCTGTTCATGCTTACAAGAGGGGGGTACATAAAAAGGATACCGCCTGATGTTTTGAAGGCGCAAAAAAGGGGCGGTAAGGGCTTGATTGGCATAGCAACCAAAGAAGAAGATGTTGTTTCGCAGTTCTTCGTCGCAAACACGCACGATAATCTGCTGTTCTTTACTAATTCGGGTAAAGTATTTCAAACAAAAGCGTATGAAGTGCCCGAGTCGTCTCGCCAGTCAAAAGGTAAAGCAATAGTTAACTTTTTACAGGTGTCTCCCAGCGAGGTGATAACCGCTGTTATTCCCATACCAAAAGACCGCAAAGGCAATCTATACCTGTTTATGGCCACCACAAGAGGCATAATCAAAAAAGTGGATATGGAATCGTTTGTGGCTGTCAGAAAGAGCGGCATGTTTGTCATCAAACTTAATCAGGGAGATGAGCTGGGCTGGGTATTAACCACTTCCGGCAATGATCAGATAATACTCGTTACCTCCGGTGGAAGCGCCATAAGATTCAAAGAAAAAGATGTGAGGCCGATGGGCCGATCGGCCGCCGGCGTAATAGGTATTCGCCTTGATAAAGAAGAGAAGGTTGTCGGAGCCGATGTCTCGCCTTCAGGAGCAGAAAAAGGTCTATATGTTTTGGCTATAATGAAGAAAGGTTATGGAAAAAGAACCGATCTAAAGTTCTATAAAGTGCAAAAACGCGGGGGCCGGGGGATAATGACTGCGAAGATCACATCCAAAACCGGCGACCTTGTTTCCGCCCATGTAACTTCGGAGGAGAATAAAGAACTTATAGCCGTTTCCCGCAAAGGACAAGTTATAAGAACCTCAATAGAAAGCATCTCCATTTTAAGCCGGGCGACGCAGGGGGTAAGGATAATGAGGGTTGAAACGGATGACGGTCTCGCTTTGGTGGTGATGGTTTAATTTTGTTTATAACTAAATTCCTTGTCGTGATAAAATGATAAATATATGCAACCGACAAGTATGTCTATAACCGGCGCCGGCAGTCCTCTTAATACTGGAGGATTTTTAAATCCGGATTTGATAATTGATGAGTTTGGGTTAAGACCGGGTATGAATGTGGCTGATTTTGGCTCCGGCGCCGGATATTTCACTATTCTTATTGGGCAAAAAGTCGGCAAAGAAGGTCAGGTCTATGCTTTGGATATAATGGAAAGCGCCCTTGATAGCGTGAGAGAAAAAGCTAAAGCCGCTGGAGTTGAGAACATAGAAGAAATAAGAGCAAATCTTGAGATTCTTGGAAGTTCTAGCCTGACCGATCAGTCGCAGGATATTGTTCTGCTGGCGAATATTTTGTTCCAGTCGGATAAGAAGGTTGAGATAATGAAGGAAGCGAGGAGAGTTTTAAAAGACAACGGCTCGCTGATAATAATTGACTGGGAAAAAAACGCAGGCGGGTTCGGTCCGCCGGACAGTTTAAGAACGGATGAAGCGTCTATGCGTTCTCTCGCCGTCAGCGAAGGATTTATCTTTGAAAAAGCGTTTGATGCCGGACAGTTCCACTTCGGGATGATATTTAAGAAAACATTCAATTAAGCAGTTTAACGTCTTTTGTTAAGTTGACCATCAACAATAAAACATTATTGGTGATTTTAATAAGCGGTATAAGCATACTTGTTTTTCTTACGGTTATTTTGATACTGCGTAATGTTGGCGGTCCCGATATCAGCCAGAAAATTACTTTGGAGTTCTGGGGTGTCTTTGACGATAGGGCCGATTTTGATAAGGTCATCAGAGATTTTGAGGCGCAAAATCCGAATATAAATGTCATTTACAGACAGTTTTCGTTTGAGGACTACGAAAAGGAAATAATAAACGCTCTTGCCGGCGGCGCCGGACCGGATGTTTGGCTGTTGCAAAACACCTGGTTGCCGAAACATAAAGACAAACTTATACCTCTTCCGGAAAGTATACCGGGTATGGACCAGCCCTTGATGACATTCAAGGACTTTCAGAGTCAATTCGTTGAAGTCGCCGTTGACGACCTTACGTCAGACGGCAAAATATACGCCCTGCCTCTATACGCGGATACGCTTGCTCTTTACTACAACCGCGACCTCTTCAATAGCGCGGGTATTACTCTGCCTCCGGCGAATTGGGAGGAATTCAACAGCGCGGTTGAACGGCTTACCAAACTTGATGTTTCAGGGAACATTATCCAGGCGGGAGCGGCCATGGGGACATCCGGCAACATAAACAGATCAACCGATATACTCATGGCTCTTATGTTGCAGAGCGGAGTAAGAATGACCGATCTCGGCAACGCATCTGCCACATTCTCAAGATCGGTGGACAATACTCCCGTCGGCGAGTCATCTTTGAGGTATTATACTGATTTCGCAAACCCTAACATAAAAACTTACACCTGGAATAACAGCCAGCACTATTCAATGGATGCGTTTGTTGAAGGCCGTGTGGCTATGATGTTTAATTATTCCCATCAGGCAGAGATATTAAACCAAAAAGCCGCCCGTTTGAATTATGCTATAGCGCCTATGCCGCAGATAAGCGAGACTGACACTAAAACCTATGCTAACTACTGGGCCGCGGCGGTATCAACTAAGTCGACGGTTTCCGACGAAGCATGGAAGTTCGTGTCTTATCTTGCTTCCAGGGAAGGCGCGTCAAGTTATCTTGCCCAAACAATGAGACCTTCAGCAAGACGTGACATGATTGACCTCCAAAAGAACGATTTGCGTCTCGGTGTTTTCGCCAACCAGGCGCTTACCGCGAAATCATGGTATCAGATAGACAATTCCGCCATAGAGTCAATCTTCGCCGAAATGATTGGAGATGTTAATTTCAGCCGTTTGTCGGTAAGAGAGGCGCTTCAAAACGCGGAGTCGAAGGTTAATATTCTAATGCAGAGAGCCAATAGAAGCAGATAGAATACTTTATCTATTATAAATTTGAAATTTTCCAAACGCACAACGAGAATAAGTTTGATTGCGGCTCTGGCCTTTGTTGTATTTAACATTACACCTTTTGCT
>ERZ1292644.1461-Hain-H14-01um-R2-1461-length-12203-cov-8_pt1 | contig 12203 bp, 18 predicted proteins | sample MGYA00564402_ERZ1292644 | MGnify/ENA primary metagenome ERZ1292644 (study PRJEB36523, sample SAMEA6512644) | groundwater metagenome | collected 2019-01-09 | study: AquaDiva: Metagenomics assemblies of 32 groundwater samples | reverse complement strand
TTTTCAGCAGGTCGGCTGCTTTGCCCGTCTTAATCTAAACCAAAGGTAACCACTTTTTTTAACACGTCAAGAAAAATTTACACTTTCCGCGTAACTATCTGATAAACAAAACGATAAAATCATTACGAATGGCGCTTTTTGATGGGGGGGGCGAGATATTCCTTAATCCCCAGTAGGACAAGTAGCGCGTGTTTCTCGCGTGGGTACTCGCGCGAACCTTTCATCATGTGCGAAAATTCACTCGGCGTCAGCCCGATCTTTTCCGCCAGAAACTTCTTTTTGAAGCCAAGCTCCCGAATCCGAAAGTTAACCGAGTCCTTAAAGGACATGGGCGGTGGCGCCTCTCCACCATGCTTCTTGCCCCCGCGCGGTATGTGCTGACGTCCCATCAGTCGCGGAAATTAGGTCGGTCATGCGATGGCTCTCCAGTGTTGATGACAGGTTTGTCGTCTTGTGGCACAACAGGCGGCTGAACCCAGTTCTGTTCTACCATTGGCGCTTCTGCTATGGTGGTTTTCGCCACGATCAGGGTTTCCTCCTCTATAATGGTCTCCTCTATGAGTGGCTCTTCCTTCTCGACAGGATAATGCCGTTCGATAACATCGGCAGGTAGCACGATGGGTGGAATCGAGTCATCTGCGGACCTGTCCTTGCGCATAGCAATATACTGCCCGATGTTGATTGCCGTAGAAATTATAGCCCATATAAGGCAAAGATGGTACGCAGTTTCATAATCCATAGTTTATTTTTTTGCCAAAGGTAAACATTTTTTCACACTTCTTCTAACTTTATTTTCATATCGCGTGGAGCCATGTTATTGCCTCCGAAGTACGGGTACAACTTATAACCCATAACAAAGCGTGGAATTACGAATGTCTCCGATGTCTTGCATATCAACCCCCCATCAGCCGTCCGCAAGGTGAACGCTACGCAGTTATATTCCTCCAGAACCTCTATCTTTATCTTGTACCATCTATCAGCTTTCACCTCCGTCAGCTTGCCCAGTAGCCGATGTCCATTATTATACATGTAAAAGAAAAGTTCTATTTTTCCCGCCAACGACCGCCAACCGATACGGATAGAGTTTTTTTGATGCCAGCCGTAACTCCACCCAAGTAGTTTATTCAGGTCAGAGTCGTCCTCGTTGCGTTTCTCGTACAGGCACGTTTTGTCGAAGTTGAATAGGTATTTACCGTGAACCTTACCGTAGTACAGCCGCATCCCGTGCCTGCACCGATGACGTCCTTTGCGGATAATATAGGGGCGTATCACAATGGACTGGGCTGCATCATTTAACTTTTTTCCAAAACCTGTAAAAGCCTAAATATACGGTGGCAAGAAGTCCAACGCACGGGATTGTCACCGTCACGATGAAGCCCCATTGCTCGTAGAAGCCATGCCGATTGACAATGCAAAGGATTATTCCAACGGCAAAGATTACCGCCAGTTGAATGTAGTAATTGGACCACATTAGATTGAACCATTTTTTGAATTGTGTCATGATTTTTTTATTCACTTAACCCAGATTCGGGAATTTGGCTTTCACCACCCGCCCGAACACCTTATATAGGATGTACAGAATTAATAAAATCCACCATCCGTTATCGAACAGCCATAGTTTCAGCCGCTCGTACCATTTCAGATTCTTGTCTACCGTCAGTGTATTTACAAAAACTGGTATCTCCCGTATGATGGTGTCCCCCTTGCACTTGCCCTCCAGATAGACCGTGCTGTCGCTGCTGTTGAAATAGTATTTGATAACTGCCCCTGCCATTTCCTTTATCACCGTGTCCTTCTGCGCGAAATAAAACACGGTATCGACCCGCCGTTCGCGGATAATCATCGTGTCCTTCCTCCATATCGTATCGCGTTTAACAAGCTCAGGATGATTTTTCACCAGCCGTGCCAGCCGCTTGGCGGGGCTGCACGAAGCGGTAAAAAGAAGAACTCCTATTAGTGCCACCACCATCACCGCCAGCAGCCACAGGTTGGGACGGTGGCGATGGGGCGTCATACCCGCATACTGCATCAGGTGGTTTCTTTTTTCATAAATCCGCCCGTGCTGGAGGAAAAGAAATTCTTAATCAGGTAGGCGAGTGCGGCACCAAGCCCCGTGATGAGCAGCGGTTTTAACTCTTCCAACGTTGGCAACGCGCCAGTTTGAAGGCTGGTGTATACCCCCATCACTACAACGGTTAAAAAAGCGACAAGAACACCTTTTAATATGTCCTTCCAGTTGATTCGCATAAGTTTTGAATTTTTCATTTTTATTATGCCCTCGCGGGACTTTTTGGTTACATTGACTTCAACATTTGTATTAGTTCTGGCTCCGGATTGGCGAGAGTGTAAATATAGACCTTATTGTGTATATTTTCGATTAAGTTGTTCATAATCAAAACGGAATTTGAATGTATCCTCTTGAATCTACTTTTTTTGCATTAAACATTTCCAATGCTCTTTGGATTGTTAACCCAAATGTTTTTTGAATGTGTGGATAATCCGGAAAACTAGTCCAGTTCCCTCCCCAATCAAACCCCCTTTTTGTGAATTCTTCCACACATTCCATCCAATCAGGAACACCATCTTTATCCAAATCTTCCTTCATATTGTAACTAATTGTTTTGTCTTTATGCATCAAAATGAAATCAGCGCCTAACCCAAAATTATGCCAACTCAGACCTCCACGAGCATTCGTAACTTTTGGCATGGATGGTTTAGCAATAACATTTGTAAGCCCAAGTTTGTTTAACTGTTCTTGAGTTCTGCCTTGAGCAAATAAATTGTTTTGCTCCATTATTGTTCTAAGGGTTTGTGTCAATCGAACGCCAACTCCTCTTTTCTCAATTGTAATTATTGCTTCTGTAACTCCTTGTATTATTCTTGGATGCAGAATTTTTATTCTTTCTTCGGTTACTTTGTCCATTTTGTTTTGTTTTTTATAGCCCCAAGTGTGATTTTACGTAAGCAACAATCCCCGCCCATGTCCCGCCAATAGCCCCCCCGAAAAGCCCCGCGACGGTCCATTTGAATTTCTTGTCTTTCGATATATACTTGTCGTGATCATCAAGAATACAGGCAATACCCTTTATTTTGGCTTCCTTATTTCCATAAATCGCAAAGCAAATCTTGTCGAGCTTTTCGTTTTGCTCTTCCAGCATTTCTTTTATTTCCTTTAAGTCGTTCATGCGTTGCCCGGATCGATTACTATCCCTTTAAAAGCCTCCATTTCTTCAATCGTCAGGTCGGCTGGTATCTCGGTGGCATAGTATGTTTCAATTGTCGCCTTTTGACTCAACAACGCCTCCCCCGCCTCCAGATGCGCTTTCTTTATGTTCTTTATTTTGTCTTCCCTATCCTTCCTTCCTTTTACAGTATAGGCATAATTCTGTACTTCGTTTCCATCTTTATCTTTTGTGATGTCATAAACAAATTTCTTAGTATTCGAATCGGTTAGCGCGAATTCAGCCCGCGCATCATTCATTTCCTCAAAAAGTTTTTCGTCCAGTTCAGCGAGTGGCTTTAGTGCCTTTTCAATTATTTTAGTCATCTTTTTAGTTATGGCATAGCCGAGCTTTGTGTTTTCGTTGTCTTTTTTCTTGCCGAGCCATTTTTGAGTTACTTTTTGGTACTCTACTAATTCTTCGTAAGTTTTTTCGGTTGTCATTTTTGTTTAGTTTATATAATATTTGGATAATTTGCTGCGATAAATGCTTCCCCCGCGGCATCCAGCGTTGCCTGTAGTTTTCCAATAGGTATGGCTTTGCCAACCAAAACATCGATGCGGTCGTTGCGTTCAAACCCATACGGGTCGCCCACCACGCCTGTTGTTATTAGTGTGCCTTGATAATAAAGCAAATCGGCTTTTTGAAAAATGTTGCTGGAGGCAACTGCGGAAATTAATTTGTATGTCATATTTTTGTTTTTTTTAGTCCCCTATTATATTGCAGTCCTCGCCAATTCTCTCCATGCCTGCCCCCCTGCCGTTGTTTCACAGAGCACAAGAGTTAATGTGTCGTTTGCCGTTGCGGAAAAATTAGCCGCTCCGGCAAGAAGTATTGTTACGTTACTTCCCGCTGTTGCAATCCCGTGCCGTACCGTTAAGCTCTCGTTAAAGACAAGCGTTACGACCGAGCCATTCCTCCAGTTGGTGATTAGGATCAAATCAATTTGTGTGGTGCCAGTGATTTCAAATGTGTTCCCGTCAGTTCCGAGCGTGAGATTTGTTCCAGACGCAATATCTGCTCCCTGATTTGGAGAAAGCCGGGATGTCAATGTAAGTCCGCTTGCGTCGGCAACAAACGTAAAGCTGGCATTATCGGTCATGCGGCCGTTCGTGGTTGCGTATGCAACGCGCGTGGCAGTGAGCCCGCCGACTGGATCCGCCATTACGAGGCGTTTTCGGGCAACGCTAGTTTTTATTGTGAGGAACAGGTCGTCGTCGGTGAACTCCATTGCCCCTTCAACTGCGGTAGTAAGGCTGGTACCAGTGGTGAACAGCAGTGGCGCCGATCCTGCCCCTGCGGCCCCTGCGGCGAGGGTGACGTAGTTTGGCGACAGGCGTGTGCCGCTGTAGGTCATGTTGGCGCTGTCGGTAAGCCGGCCGTTGGTAGTTGCGTAAGGAACTCGTGTTGATGTAAGCCCCCCTACTGCGTCCGCCATCAAAAGCCGTTTTCTGGCAGCACCAGTGGTGATGGTGAAGAAAAGGTCGTCTGTTGTAAACTCCATCGCCCCCGCCTCCGCGGTTGTGTTACTCGTCCCTGTTGTAAATTTAAGTGGTCCCGAACTTGCCGCTGCCTCCCCAGCAGCCAAATGAAGGTAAGCGGTTGGCACAGTCAGCTCTGTTGTCCCTTGCCCGGTTATCGCAACGTTTCCTGCCGCTACAATCCGCATTCGCTCGTTGGCTGCCGCTGTGCCGGCTGTGGCAAATATAATTATCCCTGCCGCGTTATATGCCGCAAGCAACATTCCGCCTGCTCCGTTAGTACTTATCGAAAACCTGTTTGCTACCAGCAAGCCGGCAGTGGTAAATCCTGTTCCAAGCGTAGACATGTAAGAATTAGCTGTTCCGTTCCCCGCCTGAAACAGTGCTTGTGCCGCCGCGCCCGCGTTGGCATTTTGGGTAAGCGTTGCTACTATCGCGTTGGTAGATAAACTGTTGGTGAGCGCGGCAGTCGATACGGTATAGGTAAATTGAGCCGACCCACCATAAGTGTCTGCCGCTGTCGCTAAAACAATTTGGTTAATTGTTGCGGCATTGGGCAGAAGAAGGGTAGACTCAATATAGTTGGTGCCATCTGAGCGCATATATGCCCCCGCTGTTGCCGCTGTTGCCGGGTACGTTGCCGTACTCCATGTTGGCGCGGTGCTTGCCCCCGACCTTAGTATTTGCCCCGCTGTTGCCGTCCCCGCCAATATCGCCCCCGCTGCGTCTGTAGAATAAAAAATCCCCCCATTGCTGGCCGTCAGGTTGGCATTAGTTCCTCCGTAGGTCAGCCCAATCACCGACCCGTTCCATGTTCCGCTGGTAATTGTTCCTGTGGCGGTTATGCCAGTTAGGTTGCCAGAGGTTATGAATGTCCCATCGTTATTTGGGAATGTAAATAAACGGGTTGCCCCCGCAGCTACGGTAGACACAACAAATCGTGCGGCTTTTGTTGTATCGGTTACGTCGAGAAGAGTAAAGTTATTTCTATGCGTCCATCCTCCATAAGAAGTTACGCTAAGACTTCCGCTTAAAATAAGCGTTGAACAGTCCAACGTTATATTTGTTGTAAGGATGGTTGTTGTTGTACCATTATCTGTAATGGTAGAGTCGGTCAGTCGCCCGTTTGTTGTTCCTTTGGGCACGGTGTTGCTAGTGAGTCCTCCTACGGCATCTGCCATAACTAGCCGTTTTCGTGCCGCACCTGTTGTTATGGTGAAAAATAAATCATCGGTAGTAAACTCCATTGCCCCTGCTTCGGCCGTTGTCTGGCTTGTCCCTGTTGTGAACTTAAGGGGGGCTCTACTTGCGCCTGCCGCGCCTGCCGCGAGGTGCCACAGTGCTGTCGGGGCGGCAGCCACTCCAACCCCCGCTTGTGTTCCGTTGTCGAAAATCTGCGAGTTGCCGATTGCGGTTCCGCTGGTCCATTTAGAAACATAGTTTGTGGTTCCGCTTCCCGACACCCCTTCGGCAGGGTTGGTGTCCAACATCGCTGCGATTAAATCGGCAACGGCTGTCGCGCTCGCGCCTGTGGGGGCGGTGAAGTCGGTGTATGGGTACTGGACGTATGAGCGGGCGTCCCACTGGATTCGGACGTTGGATCCCTGAGCGGAGACAGTTATTTTATCCTTGTAAGGATTGATGGTACTATTACCATCGGAAATTGTCACTGTCGATCCACTATCAACTACGGAAACAGACATTGTGTTTGGTTTTTAAATTTGTTTTTCCAATCCATTCTTTTCGTTTTCACTTTTCTTTTTTTAGATTCCAGTGTCTAACAACAATTGAATCGCCGCCTGAATTTGCGTTGCAGTTCCAGTCGGTGCTGTAAAATCGGTTGCAGGATAAGACACGAAGCCAACTTCGTCCCATCCAATTCTAACGGTTGTTCCGAATGATGTTACAACAACCCGTTTTTTATTTGGATTGATAGTCGAATTCCCGTCGGCAATAATCAGTGTTCCGCCTCCGTCTGTTACACTAACTGGCATGTTCTGTTTGTGTTATCATTTTTCTTATTTCATTAGTCTCTTCCCGTCCTACCCTTATAATAGTATAGTGTTTGTCCGCGCTATCCCGACACCCCCCTGTTTCAATAAGCTCTTTAACATCCTCCATCGTCATTGTCGGTAGCCACACGGCATACCGCTTCGCCACCCGTCCCGTCGCATATTTCTCTAACGAAGATAACACAATTTCTTCTGCGGCAATCTTGTCGTTTGGGAATATCTCGGTTGTGATGCCATACTGCTCACAGAAGGCGGCGATGAACCCCATCGTCTCCTTTCGGAAGTAGGCGCCGAAGTGAATCGCCACCTCGACCTTGATGTCGCGCTCTTTGAACAGCGCCACCAGCGCTTCGTTTTTCACGAACTCATCTGCGCTCCACGTTTCCGTGTCGCCGAGCGAATAGCCCGTCGGGCCAACCGCCAATGCGGGCGTGTTGGCCTCGATGTGTTCCATGTCCACCTGCCGAACGAATAAGCTGTTGGAGGCAAGGGTGCAGAACAAGCCGAAGTCGATGCCCTTCACGAAGCGGTAGTTGTCGAGGTGCGCCAAGAAGATGGAGGCGGTGAACCGCGCCTTGTCGGTGCGTGTCGGATTAAACAATAAGTTATCATGAGAAGGAATACTATCCACCACCGCGTGTAGCGCCTCGTTAATATGAAACACCACCAGCACGCGTAGCCCCGCGTTATAGCGAATAATGTTATCGTACAGTTGCTGTACGCACTCTGGACACTCGTGCGCCGTAATCGAATACACTATGTCGTATCTGCGTTTCATGCTAATATTTCCATTTTAGGGACTTCCCCAATTGATTTTAAATGCTTAATCCATTCATTTTTTATAGTACTTCTTTTTTCATGTTTATGACCGGCAAACCTGTCATAGGGATTGTCCGATTTGCCTACATAGAAAACATAGTTATCCTTTGGATTTGATAAAGAATATAAAAAAGTAGTTTGATTCATTTTTTACTAAGATAAAAATTCAGTTCGTATGTCAATCGCCCTTACCTTATCCCCCCCCTTCATCAACACCGCATCGGGCAGGCTGTCCTTCTTATACTGCATAATAATTTTAATGTCATCCGTCCCACACTTTTCTTTATTTGCATACCCAGCCCCAGCTTGCGCCAGTGTAGTCTCAATCATTTGTGTCCCGCCCGAAAAGTCGATTATCATCCCAACATAACTCCCGATGTCAAACGTCCATATTTTATCGTCCGCCGCCGTTGGCTCATTCTCTTTTCGCATCACCCCCTCTTTTGTTTTCATAATAGGCTTAAAATTTCGGTAGGCCGTATATTTCTGCTGCCCCTTATCATAATAAATGCCAAGCTGTATCGACTCAACCATCATACCCAGCTCCTTCGCTAGGTTCTGGAAAACCTTTATAAAGGTGTTTTTCACTATGTGTGCTACGTGGCTCATATTATGTGCTGTGTTCTCATGCCGCCTTCCCACACGGGACCGATGGTTTACTCATTTCATCAACGATGCTTTGCAACGTCCACTTCTCCTCCACCGCCAGCTTCACTGGTATCTTAAGTGCCACCCCCGTGTAGTTCCCCTTCAACGTCACAAAAATTTTATCATACTGCTTCAGCGAAAACGCCGCCAGTATCTCCTTGCTACCTGCCAAGCCAAATGTCTTTTTATAGTCCAGCTTAACGGGCAACACCAGCGTAGTGGAGCCTTCCGCCACGATACGAACAGGAACATCACTCTTTATGTTCGCCACCCACTTATTGTTGAGGTACAAGTTAAAGTCATAATTACGAAGCGTCGCCTCCAGCGCAGATGGGTTGTACAGAACAAGCTCGAAGTCGATGTTGACAAACTGGAAGTCCCAGCTCCTGAGCTTGTATTTACCCATGCTAAAACATATCCGCATCAACATCTTTATCCCGATGGCCGCATAAATCCCGAAGCCGATAGCGGCCGCAACAACTATTCCAAATATGACTTTTCCAGCACTCATTTTTTGTCCCCCATTTTTGAAACCGCGAAGCCGATGGCGGTTACCGCTATCAACGTTCCCGCAATCCATATCATAATTTTCTTTTTTGACTTAACAATAGCTTCACCGACCTTTTTCTCCTCCTCCGTCGGGACCACAACCGCTGGCGCCTTCTCCCCCCCGTCAACTGCCACCACCGTCGGCTCCTCGATCTCATATTTCAGATACCCCTTGTTGTCCGCCACCAAATCCTTCATCTTCCCCTTACGAATAACCCGTCGCGCCACCCGCTTTTCCGCCCGCCCCCTGCGAAGGTCGTAGGCAATCTTTTTAACATCATCAGGAAACTTATCCTTCGCCTCCATACTGTCATACAACGCCTCCTGCTCATCATAGAAATTCTGAAGGTTAAAAAAGTACGCCGAAATGCCCCCCGTCTCATCATTGTGCGCCCCAATCTTTTCTAACACAACAGGGCTCATCCCCTCCTTGTTGTCCTTCAGCCACACCGCAATTTTCTCCCCCTTGTTGCTTACAACATAGCGGTTCAGTATGCTTAGATTCTTTCTTATATACTGTAGCTTCTCCCACTGCTTCATAAGCGGACCATCGCCCGACTCCGCCAAGAGCACATCCTCACGAATCGGGAGCTTCCCATACGCGGAGAAGTCAAGCGTTAAACTACCAAGCTGGGTTTTTAAATCAGGATTCATATTGATGCAACTGCAAGTTTATACATAATTATCTTTCAAAAACAAGCCCTATAGGACAATTTTGTAAACAATAATTTACCTATCCTTTGTCGTTACCCCTTGCGCGCCGAAACAACAATCGCCGTCACAATACCCGCCACCACCAGCGCCCCGCCAATCAAAATCGGAATTTTGTACATTTCAAAGAATGTCTCCTCGCCATCGGGGGATGGATCGTCCGCCCCAGCGTCGTCCAACGCATCTTCAGTACCTGGATCCAATGGCGGAACCGTTGGCAGGTCGGGTATCTCCCCTTCGCCCTCTGGCTCGCCCTTATCCTTCTTGAACTGCTTGATTACAGGCAGTACAAGCGCCATTATAGGAGTGGCCTGTGCAATAAATGCAGACACCTCTGCTCCTGTTACACTAAACATCCCATCAGCATTCCTTTGTCCAAATACAGGTTTTTTATTCCTATTTCTCTGAATAATCTCAATTAACCTATTTTCGTCCCCCCCAACAACCCGCCATTTTTTCATCAGCTTCGACCACCGCTTCCCTCCAGCATCCTTTATCCTGCCCAAGTTCCACGCCATTGCAAAAGCATTGACAACAAGAAGTGCCTGAAACGCCCCGCGCATAGCAACCATCCCTGGGTTCGCCTTGTTGAGCGTCCCCACCAACCCCTGCTTCTTTATCTTGTCGGCAATCCCCTTAACCTTGCCCTTCGTTTTGTCGATAGTCTTTTTCACTTTGCCCTCCACCTTCGTCTTGGCCGCCTTCCACTTCTTCTTCCACTTCCCGCCCGCATCATAAAACCCATCATCATAGGAAATGTCTGTTGCCGTTACTATTGCCTCGCTAAGATCCCCATCCGCCCCGCAACAGTTAAACCCATCCGCCTTCGCCAAGTGGCGCACGTGATTATAATGGTATAACAGATTCAACATCTGCCCATAGTCTTTGAGCGCATCGGAATCGGGCGTCTCCTCCCCGATCTCTTCGAAATGCAACTCATTAGGAAGCTCCTCGAAGAACATTGCTTTGGTAACCCCCTTTTTCTTCATATACGCCCCGAACGGCATGCCCGTCCCCTCCTGATCGGTTACGAACTGGTTGATGATATCCCTGCGTTTACCGAGTATCCCCCCCCGATGCTGTTCTACCGACGGGCCACGCTTCGCATTGTGTTGTGTGATCTGTTTCATGTTATTTGTTTTTGATTAATACTACTCCTGTTATCAACAAGCCGAGCGCAAGCGCAACGGCCACCCCGACCTTAATCGGATTTTTTTTTACTATATCAACCCCGCCCCTTATCATATCATATAGCGAATCCACCGTACCCTTCGCCTTGTTAAACCCCTCCTGAACAACAGCATTGTTGAAGTTTGTCCTCCGCCCGGCATTGATCTGTACCGCTATCTTGGTTGCTGTTGTGGTATCCCGCACTGCACCTTCATTCGTCACCCCAAATTTCGTGAACGATCCAGCATTAAACCCCGCTTTCAGTTCGGGGGCAAAAAATGCCGCCATTGCCTCAGCCGCAACCTTCGGATCATTGAGCTTATCGGGGTAGGTCACAAGGTCAACCCCAATAGTATCGCCAATTTTTTTATAGGTACTCTTGAATGTAATCTGATTATACCCCCGCCCACGATATTTATAACCTTCGTTAGCCGCATTCCCCCCCTTATTCCCATACTTGTAATCTCCAAGCGCCTGCGGATTTCCAGCCAACCGAACAACATCTGCCTGCGGTGTTTGCGGCCATACCCGCTTTATATTTGCCTCCGAATACTTCAAATTTTCGGATTGCGGAATAAAATTACTCTCCTTCCCGACAGTCGCCAGTATGCCTGCCTGAATGTGTTTGTTCGTAACCCCAAACTTCTCCAGCGCCCCCACTATCAACTTTATATTATCGGTCTGTGCTGTTGTCATTCCCCTATGCTTTCGCTTTGTTATACAAATAAACTCCACCGAAAATAAGCCCACCTAATACAATAGCTGGCACCACAAACTTCAGCGCCTTTGAAAACCCACCAACTGCCCCGACCACCGCATCCACTACATTTGCCCCAGCCTCTATAATCTGTGCGCTCTTATCGATCGGATTAAACTTTTTGAACTCCATCGCATTCTGAAACCCAACCACCCTGTAAAGTTCTGGAGACGCCTTTTTTATGTAGTCTATTTCTTTCTTAAACTGCGACGGAACCGCAATAACCGCTTTTAACTTAGGATACAACCCTCCTTCACTCGCCACCCAAAACATAATCCACACCACATCACGCTTTAAATAGCCATTAGGCGCCTTCTCGTTTCCAAAATGTTTCTCCAACCCCTTATACCACTCCACAAATTGAGCGAGCGACCAGTTCTTGTATCCTTCAGTTTTGTTCCACTCTATCATAATCCGAAAATATGTTTTAAATACTGATCCGAAATCTGAACATCGCTTGATGCCCCCGTTCCTGTGATTTGATGATATCCGTTTTTTAAGTTTTTGCCCAGCCGCCCGATATCCTTCCCCTTATTGTATTTCTTGTACGGACCAACAGGATTGATAAAATAAACTGGTGTGTTATTATATTTCGCCTTCACCCACTTCGCACCCAACGCATCGATCTTCTCCGATAACGTCTTGGCCACAGGCGTAGGTTCCACCACGGGCGGAACCACTGGCGGATTAGCAGGATGCGCTGTTTGAATGTTTGCTGGCACAGTGGTTGTTGTTGTCGCTGCGGGCACCGTTGCCTCCTCCTTCTTCGGCTCCTCCCCCTTGCCACCCATCAGCTTCTGCCACCCCGTGACGTTGCCTTCGAACTTATGGATAA
>ERZ1292644.1460-Hain-H14-01um-R2-1460-length-12208-cov-4_pt1 | contig 12208 bp, 15 predicted proteins | sample MGYA00564402_ERZ1292644 | MGnify/ENA primary metagenome ERZ1292644 (study PRJEB36523, sample SAMEA6512644) | groundwater metagenome | collected 2019-01-09 | study: AquaDiva: Metagenomics assemblies of 32 groundwater samples | reverse complement strand
TTACATAACGACTTTCTTGCTACTCTCATCTCCTTTTGGAACGAGGTCAGACCCCTGTGTGCCCACTTCGGTGTAAACTCCCACCGTATAGCCAGGATGATGATGCAGATAGACCCGCGGGTTCCTAGATATGGTGCTCTGCGTCATGGAGGGCCGTACGGCGGCAAGTGCCTGCCGAAAGAGCTGCGGCGCACACTACAACTTGCAAAATACCTGCAGTTAGAGCTCCCGCTACTCAAAGCTGTACAGCAGGTAAATCAAACGCGAGGAGGCGAGTAATGCGGATTCTTGTTACCGGAGCAACAGGCTTCATAGGGCACTCTCTTGTCCCTGTCCTGCGTGAGAGGGGACATGAAGTTACAGAGATGGTGCGATATGTAGCTGGAAGGTTTGACTCGTACGGTAGTCCTACAAAAGTCTTTGCGGACCTCAGGGAAGACCACTCTGTAAGAGAAGCTGTTCGTATGAGTCAGCCTGAGGCCATAATCCACCTTGCAGCTATGAGTGCTGTCGCATACAGTTTTGCTCACCAGTCGGAAGTTACTGACGTTGTATTTGGTGGTACTTTGCGTCTTGTCGAGGCTGCCAGAGCGTTCGGTGTCCAACACTTCATAAGTGCTTCGTCCTCAGAGGTATATGGTGGAGTGATCAACGAGAGCGACCTCCCCATCAAGGAAAGTCATCCGCTTCATGCTGCATCCCCATACGGTGTCGCAAAGATAGCTGCTGATGAATATCTCAACATGGTGCGGAGAGTCTATGCCTTTCCTATTACAATAGTACGTCCTTTTAACACATACGGGCGTGCTCTGGTTGGCAACAGGCACTTCGTAGTGGAGCGAGCGATAACCCAAGCTCTTATAGATGGCGTAATACGTCTACATAACCCTCTTCCGCAGAGAGAGTTCGTGTTCCGTGATGATCATGTCTCTGCCTATGTGCGTGTTGTCGAGCAGAGGGACATAAGCCAGGGGAAGGTTTATAACGTGTGTCGAGGCTTTGCATATACGATCGACGACATGGTGAGTAAAGTCTCTCGTCTTGTAAGTGAAGCAACTGGTAAGCCGAGGTGCAGGATCATCTTTGAAGCCACTCCAGATAGACCAAGAGATATCGATGTGCTTCTAGGAGATAACACTCTAATAAGAAAAGAGCTTGGATGGACTCCTACGTACGATCTGGAGATGGGCTTAAGGAAGGCGATAACAGAATGGAGACAAGTACTCCAAAAGTAGCCCTACGTCCTCTGCAAGAGGATGACCTGGAGCTGCTCCTCGCCTGGAGAAATGACCAGGACATAACGAGGTTCCTTCCTTCGCATCCAAGGAACATCGTTTGGGAGCAGCATTATGGTTGGTGGACGAGTAGGAAAGAGACTCGTTATGACTGGATTATTGTTGTCTATGGTGAAGGTAGGCCGCGGAGAGTCGGAATCGTACACTACGACCAGGACACTGGAGAGATGGGTGCTTTAGTCGGTGAAAAGTGGCTTTGGGGCTTAGGAATAGCACGAGATGCGCTGGCGTTGGCTCTTGTGCAGCTTCACCCCAGCCTTTTTGTTTGGGCTGTTATCCATCCAGATAATCTGGGTTCTAAGAAAGCTTTTGAGGCTGTGGGCTTCCAGCTTAAAGGCGTAGGGCGTATGGGACAGGGGTTATATGTCCTGAGGGGTACAGGAGATAAAGCGTGAGAGTGGCGCTAGTAGACCTAAAGGCCCAGTATTTCTCTATCAGGGATGAGATAGACGAGGTTGTAGCTAGAGTACACTCTAAAGGTCTCTACGTAATGGGTCCTGAAGTAGAAGCCTTTGAGGAGGAGTGGGCTAGATACTGTGGTAGTGTCTACGGCGTAGCAGTGTCGTCAGGAACAGATGCTCTTTACCTGACGCTAAAGTACTTTCGTGAGGTGGAAGGAGGAACAATAGCAAATGTTCCAGCGTTCACCTTTATAGCCACTGCTGAGGCTGCTGTACGAGCCGGTATGTCACTTAGGCTCGTCGACGTTGATAGCGAAGGGTGTATGTTGCCAGGCCCACCGCCAAGCGTACGCAGTATCGACATTCCCGTCAATATGTACGGCAGGCTAGCTCCAATAGTGACCGATAGACTGGTTACCGATAGACTGGTTGTTGAAGACGCAGCACAGAGCCACGGGCTGCAGGCCAGAGGAGATGCGTCCTGCTACTCCTTCTACCCGACGAAGAACCTTGGGGCACATGGACAAGCAGGTGCTGTAGTTACAAGCTCTTTGCTCCTGAGGGACTATATCAGGAGTATGAGGAATCATGGAGAGAGTAATAAGCGGTTTGTACATGATCGTCTCTCAGGTAACTACAGGATGGACGAGCTACAAGCAGCGATTCTTCGGGTTAAGCTGAAGTATCTGGATAGATGGAACGCAAGGAGACGCCAGATAGCCCAGCTGTACGTGCGTTTACTCTCCGATGATGCGATCGCCCAGGTGGTGCAAATGCCTTCGCTCTTGGGGGAGCATGTCTTCCATATGTTTGTCGTTCGTGTTGCAGAAAGAGGATCGCTTACTACTTTCTTAGAGTTCAAAGGTATTCAGACAGCGGTACGCTACCCGGTCCCACTCCACCTCCAACCATGTCTCGCCGGCCATGTTTTCTATACACAAGATGCGTTCCCAGGTGCTAAGAAGCTAGCTGAGAGAAACGTGAGCTTACCTATCTATCCAGAGATGTCTGACGACCAGGTGGAGTATGTGGCTACGCAAGTCAGAGAGTGGGTACTTTTCGGGAGCGGGGCATAGTGAGAATCGCCGTAGTCGGTCATAGCCTGATCCACAGCAGGCAGAGGGCTTTCTTTAGTGAGGTCGTGCGCCAGGGCCACCAGGTCCTCATCATCTGCCCTGAGAAGTGGGGTACTCTTAAGTACTCCTACATCCAGCTCTCTGTTCCACTCGGCCTTTGGACCAGAGCCTACCCTGCTATAGGCGAGCCCGATATGTACAACTACTCCCTGGCAGGGCAATGGGAGAGCCACGTAGAAGCCTTTCACCCAGACGTCCTCTACATCCAGCAGGAGTTGGCTTGCCGTATAACAGAGGAGGCTATTCAACTTGGTAAGAAGTTGGGGCGTACGGTGGCTCTTTTTGTGTGGGAGAACATGAAGAAGGCAGACTCTGACAACCTGCTGGCTCAAGTGGACTTGCTGGTGGCGGGTAATGATAGCGCCGTAAAGTTGCATCCTGGTGCAGGCCGTTACGTCATGCTCCCCCAAGTGGGCGTGGACACTAACCACTTCCAGGCCAGACCCGACGTCGACAGAACCGCCTCTGTCACCTATGTAGGCAGGCCTGTCCCTGAGAAAGGCATAGACTATCTGCGGCAGGTATGGCCTCTAGCCAAGTTTACCCCCTGGGTGCCGTGGAGAGAGCTGCCGTGGTGGTATTCAGCAGCGAAGGTGATCGTGTGCTACAGCCTGGACACGGAAAGATGGAGAGAGCAGGCCATGCCTTATACAGCCGTAGAAGCTATGAGTTGTGGCTGTGCTGTGGTGGCCTCAGACGCCGGTGCAATACCATTCTGGTTAGGTGGAGGCTTCGCTGAGCCGTGTCCAGGGGTCAAGATAGTGCCCCAGCACCAGCCGAAGGCTCTGGCCCAGGCCATAGGCGAAGTACTGGAGAACTGGCAAGAGATGGGGCAGAAAGGACGGGAGTGGGTAGTGAAGCACCTCTCCAGTCCAGTGATAGCGAAGAGGCTTGTGGAGGCTTTCAGTTGGTAAAGGAGCAATGGTGCGATGCCTGGCAAGCTGCTAACTGAAGAAGGCTTGCGGAAAGACCTTTCCTACCTGCTGAAGGGTATAGATTGCCATGAGGTACTCTCAACAATCTGTCCGCCCAGGGATGATCTCTCTATTCTGGAGCCTGGCTGTGGCAGTGGAAAGCTCGGTCTATGGTATGCCATAAGAGAGTGTACAGTCACATTACTAGATATTGACCAGCAAGCGCTCGACTACGCCCAAGCGCTCTACCATAGAGCGGAGGCAGAGGGTTCTTGGTTTCGTCGTGCGCCTACCTTTCTTCGAGCCAGCATACATAAGATACCATTCCTAGACGGCCAATTTGATTTTGTGTTTAACGAAGGTGTTCCTCACCATTGGGGGTATAACCCTCGTGATTTGCGAAGGCAGAGAGCCATAAATGAGATGGTGCGAGTTACTACAAAGGGTGGGTATGTGGCTGTTATCGGCTCTAATGCTCTCTGTCCCGATACTGTCACTATGGCGGAGAGCACAAGTCATACATATCCTGGTATGCCAGCAAAACAGAAGCCTTTTACTCCTGATGAACTCCGGTCTAGGCTGATTAGAGCTGGGCTGTCTAACATTCACGTACAGCCTGTGGGATCGACGTTTGCGGATTCAAGACTTCTAGTCGGTTGGGGGAAGAAAGCATGACTGTCGACAAACCGTGGTGGCCTCAGACGCCATGGTATCTTCTTGATGTCCCTGTACATGCTGACCGTCGAGGAAATCTCTTTGCTGTCGAGGCAGAGCGGATTGTTCCTTTTGTAGTGAAGAGAGTCTACTGGATAACGCAATGGCCTCAGGGGATGAAAAGAGGTAACCACGCACACAAACAGGGTGAGCAGGTCTACTTTTGTCTCTCCGGAAGTGTGCATTTCACAATGGTTAAGCGGGGGCCAAATGGCATTACGAAGGAAGAGATAGTTCTCTCAGATAGCCATAGTGCAGATAACCATAGTGGTTTATACATAGGCCCTATGGTATGGCACTCTCTTTGTGCACAGGAAGAGGGGAGTATTATTCTCGCTCTAGCCTCTAACTACTACACTGAGGAGGACTACATAAGGGACTACGAGGAGGCGGTGCGAGGAGGTGGTGCATGAAAGCCGTATTTAACCCCGGCCCTAGCTACTTTAACCCCGAAGTGCGTAAGTATGCGGGCTGGACTCGTATTCTGGACTTGATGAAGGAGGCATTGGAGAGCCTCAGATACGAGGTGTGCATACCTGAGGTGCCTGCAGAGCTGGTAGATACTCAGACTACAGTCTCCAAAATAACCTCCTGGGACCTGGTGGCTGCTTCCCAACTACCTGCAGACGTGGACTTGTTCCTGGGGCCTCCTGGCTACTCCCTGGCTCAGATTCTTCGCCTCAATGGGAAAGCGAAGGTAGTAACCTACGTCTGGAACAATGCGGACTGGTGGAGGGACCAGCAGTTGGCGGAGGAGTACCAGCGAACTGAGACGCCATACGACCTGTCTCCCACCTGGCGGTGGATTAACCGGACTGCTCTACAATTATCCGACCGGGTGATAGCCTGCTCCCCCTGGGTAAAGATGACGCACGCTAAGGTGGTGCCAGAGGACAGGATAAGCATAGCTTTCTGGGGAGTGGATTCTCAGAGGTTTACGCCAGACTGGGAGTGGCAGAAGAAAAGTCCACTCCCTCTGCGGGTTCTGTTCGTGGGGAGCGACCCGGTGCGAAAGGGGCTTCTATACCTCATACGGGCAATAAGAGAGCTCGATGGCGTGGAGGGGACCATAGTAGGATGCAATGTGGAGTTCAATGTAGATGTAGGTAGAGTCACAGCCATAGGCATGGTGCCTAACGAGCGTATGCCGGAGATAATGAAGGAACATCACGTCATCTGTATTCCCACCCTGGAGGACGGCATTGCCTGCTCCATTCAGGAAGGCATGGCTTCTGGACTTGTGCCTATAGCTACTCCTGAGGCTGCTGAGGTGTTTGAGCATGAGGTGAGCGGCTTTAGAGTTGACTATAAGGACGTTGACGGCATCAGGGAAAGAGTAGTCTGGCTCAGGGACCACCTGGAAAAACGAGCGCAAATGGCCCTTGCTGCAAGAACGCTTGCTGTAAGCCAGACCTGGGGGAGGTTTCAGGAGGAGTTCGCTAACATTATTAGGAAAGAGGTAAGTGGTAGTGGATAGATTAAAGCTGCTCTGGACTCATCCTGCTGTCCAGTGGAACGGCCGTGGTATCTCTGAGGCTTGGGCTGAGGAAATGCAGCAACATGGCTTTGAGCCTGTAGAAGACCCGGCCCAAGCTGACATGGCCTTCTTCATTAGCGACAGCCAGTTGAACCCTACCGTCATCGGCAAGATGCCTACAGTGGCATACTTTTGGGGCTGGGCGCCGTGGAGAGCTTTTGAGCCTGATTTTCAAGAGTGGGCCACGAAGCAGGTCACTCTGCTGGACCAGTGTACACGGGTTCTAGCACCTGGTTTAACCACTTGGTATCAGCTCTGCGACTTCGGTGTTAAGTCGCAGCTATGTCTGCCTGGTGTGGACTACAGGACTCTGGATCAGCATAGTAGAGTAGAGCGGAGCGTGCAGGCTGTAAAAAGAGGTATCGTGAAAGTCCAGGTTGCCTTTCTCTCACGCCTTGTGCCATATAAAGGGCTGGAATTCCTCATCAATGCTCTGTCCTACCTGTATCCACGAATCCCACTCCTAGTAATGGGTTCAGGAGGAGATAAGACGCCTTACGAGAAACTAGCCGAGGCCCTCCATGTTCCTATAACGTTCGTAGAGCCCACCGACGAAGAGAAGGTAAAGCACCTCCAGGAGAGCCTGCTTCTGGTCCATCCTAGCGAGTACGAAGGCTTTGGTCTTGCTCCACTAGAAGCCCTGTACTTGGGTGTTCCTGTTGTCGTCCGGGACATTCCCCAGATGCGGTGGCTCTTGCGAGAAGATGCCTACTACTTCTCATCCCCTGAGGCGTTGGCAAAGATAATTGCAGAGCTTTTAGGCGAATACCCGAAGACTATCGAGAGAGTACAGTCGGGCATGGATAGGGTGAGAGAGACTCTTACGCTAGCCCAAGCTGCACAAAGGTTATGGGCGCACTTGCATCAGGCTCATAAAGAGTTCTGGGGTAAACTGGTGAGAGATAATCCCCACGACAAGGATCTGGTCAAGAGAGCGTATGAGGCCGAGCACTGCAGGAACTGGGCCTACGGCATGTCTAATGCAGACGTAAACGCTCCTCTACGGTTCGACCCTGAGTGGGCCCGGCACTGGAGAGCGCAGCACTTTATTAAGGAGCTGGGGGAGGCGCAGGCGCAGAAGGTCTTAGACGTAGGCTGCGGGGCAGTCTATCCTACTATCCTTGCAAGGGCTGGTTTCCAGGTTACTGGCCTGGACGTAAGTAGGGAAGCTCTCGATCAGGCTGCAACGCTGGCAGAGAAGTGGGGGATGAAGGATAAGGTGGAGTTCGTACAGGACTATGCCCAAGCACTACCATTCCCAGATAATGCTTTCGACGCTGTTGTCCTAGGGGAAATACTGGAGCATATACCGGACCCTGACAAGGTACTGGCTGAGGCTATGCGGGTGGTACGGCCAGGAGGTCGTGTAATCGCCTCTACCCCTATAGGCCATGAGCACTTTGACTGGTATCACATAGCGTCGGAGGATGGTGGTTGGAACGATCAGCTCATAGAGAACTTGCTCAGGCCATGGGGCAATCAGGTGGTGAAGGTAGAGAAGATTGCGGAGGATGGAGTAAACCCCTCGTGCTTTCTACTGGTGTTGGAGAAAGAGGTGGAGCATTTGGTAGGAGCAGAGTAGGTTATGAAAGTACTTCTCGCTACGCCGTACCTGTCAGCAAACTGGTTCGATTCTGGATTATTCTGGGCTGCTGCTCTATCCAGGCAAGGTCACTTGGTGAGGCTGTGGGACTACAGGCTAGAGCCTCGTCCGCTCACAAGTGATATCGACTTTATGCTTATCTTGAAGGGGCCTGTCGAACCTTTACCACACTGCGTTAACGTCTGCTATTGGCCTGATGCTGTGGAGCGTACTCCTGGGATAGAGAACGTACTGAAGGCCTACAATAGTGTGTATACCTGCCTCAGGCCCACTCCTAACGATATGCAGTGGGAGCCTACAGGTTGGGACCCTCTTATACACAAGCCTACAGTAAACGAGAAGTCTATAGAGAGCGTCTTTATTGGGACGGGTACGGAAAGGAAGTGGCAGTTTCTTCAGGCTATGCGCCCAATGGCAATCTTCGGGAACAACTGGCACCAGTTCCGTCCAGGTGGTTTCTTACTACCTGTCTACTGTCACGAGATGGTAGCTATGTTCTCAAGTGCTAAGGTTTCTATAAACATCCACCAGGACCCTATAGGTCTTAACAGGCGCTTCTTCGAGAGCATGGCCTGCACGTTCACCATCACTGACCTGGTGCCGGGGGTAGAGGAGGTACTGGGGAAGGAGCTAGCGGCTCTTGTAGGGTTTAAGAGTCCGGAGGAGGGTAGGGAGCGCCTAGAATACTTCAAGTCCCACGACAAAGAGCGAGAGGAACTCTGGCAGGCGGAGAGGAAGGCGATTGAGCCTTTTACCTATGAGGAGGCGGTGGAGAGGATACTGCGTGTAGAGGCGCCGTAAAGAAGGTGTGTAATCACTGTCTCACGCGTTTTCATATCGGTGTCGTACCCGGGCGTCTGTAGGGTTGCACAGGAGGGCGAGAAGCTGGGCCTGTGGCAATTCGTGCGTTTAGAGGGGCGTGTAGAAATTCCACCAGCAGACCTGTATATCCTGGGGGCATGGAACGACGTATACGACCAGCTCTTGCGAGTGCTCCCAGGTAAGGTGGGTGTCTGCTGGACATCTAGTGTGGGCGAGATGAACCTGGCGGGGTACGAGAGTGGGCAAGCAGAGGTAGAGTACCAGTACCTGGCCAGGATACTTAAGGACTCCAGAGTAAAGTTTATCTGGTTCGGCGATCCTTCTCTGGCCCAGGTCTTCCCTGAGAAAGGGCTCTACAGCCCGTACCCCATATATCTGCCTCTCTCCTCATTGAGCTTCTCTGCTGCTCCAGAACCACCACGGGACTACATGACGTTCTTCTGTCCTCACACCCTTAAGAAGAACGCCCTTAACAACCTGTTGGGCGCCTACCTGATACAGCAAGAGACTGGATACATCTTGCGAACGAATGTGCCAGTGCCAGACTTGCTACCCATCAAGCACGTTTATGACGGGTGGCTACCAGAAGACCGCTATCAGGCAGTAATAAGGCAGTCTGCTCTGAATCTGGCCTGCTCCTGGTCAGAAACGCTTCACTACCAGGCTGTTGAAGCGGCCCTCTATAAAGTACCTTCAGTAGGCTCTAGGACTATTCCCTGGCTCCCTAAAGAGTTTGTCGTAGACAACCCTAACGACGCTAGAGACATTGCTAGAGTAGGTCTGTCAGTACTAGGTAAGGGTTTAGAGCTGCGGCAAGCTCTCTTCCAGTGGGCCTCCATAGCTAACGGGGATTTGCAGAAGGCCCTTGCGCGTATATAATGAGGTCAACTGGAGGTAGCGATGTTTCCTGGACTCCTACCATTCTTACAAGGCTGGAAGTGGACTATAGCCGACTTCGAGAGTGATGAGCAGCAAGCCGCTCTTCCAGTTGTAGCACCGGGTGGGTTTTATCCTATAGTCAAGGAGGATGGGAAGGGTTGGCTACACTCGGTTGCTATAGGGACTAATACTTTCGCTGGCCTCCTTACCATCAAGGCGAACGAGCCTGATATGAGCTTCGACGTATCAGCCTTCGGGCTTGTTGGCGGTGGATACGACAAGCCCTCTCCTGCGGGATTCTTCCAAGCCAAATACGCCAAGACTGTGGCTACGGGGCAAAAGCTGATAGCTGTAGTAGCCACTCCTGAGAAGCTGGGAAGCGCAAGCCTCTCTTTCGATGTCGACGTAACCATTAAGGCTATTCCTACCAATATCGGGAACGTTTATTTAGCATCTAGCAGCCTTGACACTGCTGACGTATCACTACGGTACACGCTCAGGGCAGGCGAGTTCGTAGCCCTCAAGCTCCAGGCGTTGGACCGGGTATGGCTTCGAGTGGACAGCGCTAATGATGGCGTCGAGTTCATCTACGAGACGCCTGATACCATCAACGATGACGCCCTCTTTACTCTGGCATTTCTACCATCTTACCCGCTACCTTACAGCACGAACGTAGTTGTGGGTATCACAAACCCTTCGAAACTCCCGAAGAGTCTTGGTGGAGACTCCAACCTGACTAACATGAAGATACACCAGTACCAGGTGGTGTATGTAAGGATAATAGACGAGGTCCTATTCAAAGCTAGTCTAAGGGACTTAATGGGGAGTCGTGCTGATGTAATGTTTGCCAGAGAGTTTGCGGGGCGCAGGTAGAGGCAGGTAGATATGGCTGTAATAGGGGCGATATCGTCAAGAGTGTGGGCTGGTACTCTTATGTGGGACCGGCGTCACGCGGGCAAAGGCTCTACTTACGTTGGTTCATGGCAAAATGTTTCCCAGTTCCAGACGAAGACTCTAGCCGTACTCTCGTCTATGGCAGGGAGCCTCTTTACAGTCGTTGGCGCTCTAGGCACAGGCGTTGGCGGTTTGACAGGGACTTATGACCGTCAGGACCTGTCTGCAGGGACTTACAGGATGATCTCCTTCACTGAGGCTGTAAGGTTCGTGAAGCCTATTGTGCTGGTAGGGTCAGTGGGCTCTGGCAAAGGCTCTCTTAGCCTGGCAGTGCTTCGCCAGACGTGAGGTAGACCATGGCTTTTGTAGGAACCTTCATAGACCAGCAGCTTTCTTACGTCCAATCTAATGTGTTTGGCTTCGCAACAGGACAAAGTCTTCGTATCCCTACCCCTGATGGACGTCTCTATTGGGGAGGTGATTCCGCAGAGCTACTAGACATTTTCTTTGAGTGGGTGTCTGCAGGACGTCTCAGATACCGTGCGAACTCTGACGCGAACAGCACAATTGAGTTAGCTCCTTTTGCGACGGCTGTCACTAATAAGCGTTCTTTACTCAGGCTATACCAAACGATCGATGCAACCACAAACTATGAGCGTCTTGCTATTCAAGCCAGTGCCAACGCTGCGGACTACAGAATCTTTACTGAGGCTGCTGGGACAGGCTCCCACAGGTCTATTGCCTTCTTTATTGGCGCTACCGAGTCTTTCCGTATTATGGAAACGACTGGCGACTTTCGGATAGAGTCGTCCAGACAGCTCCAGATTAGCTCTGATGTTGTGCTTTCACGGTCAGCGGCTAACAGGCTGTCTTTAGCATCTGGTGACCTTTTTCAGATAGGGGGTACTGGGGTCGCTGGTACAACAGCAGGGACTAACCTTATTGTTCTACACGAGGGGACAGCTCCTGCTGGGACGCTTACTGATGCAGGAGCGCTGTATGTCCGGGACGCTGCGGGTGTAACGGAACTCAGCTACATAGATTCGGGGGGGACTGTATCTAATATCACTTGAAGGGCCGTACCACCATAGGATGAACGAACATATATGAACCACACAATTTATCAACTGTCCGTCCAAGGCAAGGCGAAGCTGTCGGAGCTGGAAGCTAGAGACCGTCGTAATGAGTGTGAGTGTCCTATGCCCTTCACCTTCAGAAAGTTCAATGCGTTCTTAGGAACATGGGCTAACATTAGACTCTGCTGTTTAGCGAAGGCTGTTGAACGTCTTACCGGCGAGAGGTTCTACTTCCACGAGGAGTTTGAACCTACCGATGAGTGGGACTATAAGAGAGACAACATCCCACCTGATTACGTACTGGTACGAATGGAGCGCAAGGGAATCAGGGTAAAGAACGTGCCTACAGGCTAAACCTGTTAGTCCTGTTCGTGCCTTCTGCATTCTGCATAAGGAGCACTATGCCTAGAACAATAACTATCCAGAATCTTCTGCCTCTACAGGTGACAATATCCTTCAATCCCAAAGGTGTGATAGAATTCATTACGCTGGAGTACGCGCTGGTGGATGATACAGGACAGGTGGTGTATCGACGCACTGCGTCGATAACACCAAAAGCATCAGATATAACTGTGATCGAGGCCCTTATCGCAAGAGCAGTGGCCACATTGAAGATCCAGGAAAGCATCTAAGGCCGCTGAAGGTGAAAAAGGAGCAAGGAGATCTATGAGTAAAGCAGTGGTTGTAGGTATTGGTCTGGTCACTGGCCTTGTGGGTCTGGGCTTGATGGCAAGAGGTAAGAGCGCTCCTACAAGAACGCAGCAGCTCCTCGGTGAGAGCATGACAGGCACATGGCGGACAATAAACCTCCTTCCCTACCTGATGGATGCTGGGGTACATCCGGACGTAAAGTGGAGTGTCTGGGGCCTGCGGCCTGACAATGCGTTTGGGCCTTGTATGGTAGTCAGGTTAGATGAGTGGGTAGCTACCGGCACAC
>ERZ1292644.1458-Hain-H14-01um-R2-1458-length-12210-cov-5_pt1 | contig 12210 bp, 12 predicted proteins | sample MGYA00564402_ERZ1292644 | MGnify/ENA primary metagenome ERZ1292644 (study PRJEB36523, sample SAMEA6512644) | groundwater metagenome | collected 2019-01-09 | study: AquaDiva: Metagenomics assemblies of 32 groundwater samples | reverse complement strand
CCGACCACGAAGGAACCGGAGAAGAAGGGCAGCACCGGCAAGGCCCTCGCCGAGACGCGCGACAAGCTCAAGACCGAGCGCAAGCGCGCGGACTACTACGAGGGACTCTGGAAAGGGATCGAAGAGCAGCGGCAGAACGGACTCACCAAGCTCACCGGCCGGCCCACCGCACGGCCCCCCCAAGTCGGCAAGCCCACCGTGGAGGCGGCGCGCGCCAAGGCCACGGCCGTGGGGCAGTCGCTCAGCCCAGAGCTGGGCGAATCGGGAGCCAAGCGGTTCAGCGATGGGCTCACGGAGCATTCCCAGGCGGTGCTCGACGAGGCCGCACGCCTCATCGGCGAGGCCGCCGGCAAGACGGTGGAGAGCGTCGAGGCCTACATCGGGTCGCTCGACGAAAAGAAGCTCCGTGACGATCTCGCCGAAGAGGGGATCTCGTACGACGACACCCTCAAGGCCGCCGGCATGTTCGACATGCTGAACCCGCAGAGCCCAGCCTACGAGCCCGCCGTCGCCAAGGACGTGTACGCGGCGGGCCACTGGGCCAAGCGGGCCTTCTATCTGTCGGTCGCCAAGCTCAAGCGCGACGGCACGTGGAAGGAGCCCGACGAGCCCGCCGAGACGACCGCTGCCGATCCCGCATCCGTTGCCGCTCCGGTTCCGACCACGACTCCCGCCGCGCCGGCCAAGCCCGACGTGCTCGCGGAGGCCAAGCGCGCGGGGGCGCGCGAAGTGACCGAGGCCATCGAGACCGCCGCCAGCCGACCCCGAGGCGTGCGCAACTTGGCGCGCGCCGGCGAGCCACCGCAGACCACGCTGAACGCGGCCTTCTGGGATTCGATCAACCGTCGGCTCGATAGCCCGGCCGAGGCCGTGCGCGAGCAGACCCTCGATTTCCTGAACCGCAATCCGCAGGTCAGCGACTGGTGGGAACGGGGACGACCCAGCTCGTAAGGAGACCTGGGCATGGCGACGACTGAATACACTACGGCATCCGCGGAGCGGGTGCAGCTCTGGGCCAAGAAAATCTGGCTCGAGATGCCGCGCGAGATCTTCTGGGGCAAGTTCATGAAGGAGAACGACCTGAACTCCCCCATCGAGGTCAAGCGCGATCTCGAAGGCAACCCCGGCGACCGGCTCACCTTCTACCTCGCCAACAAGCTCGACGGCGCGGGAGTGGCCGGGGACAACATCCTGGAGGACAACGAGGAGCAACTCGTCACCAACACCGATGACGTCACCCTGGACCAGCGCCGGAACGCCGTCCGGCTCAAGGGGCAACTGTCCGAGAAGCGCACCGCGTTCGATCAGCGCGCCGTGGCCAAGTCGCAGCTCAAGACGTGGCTTGCGGAAGTCATCGACGATGATCTGTTTTCTCAGTTCGACACGGCCCCGTCGACCACGATCTTCGGCGGCAACGTGGCCTCGCTGGCCCTGCTCACGGCCGGCGGCGTCATCACGCCAGCCCTCATGGATCGGCTCGTGGCGAAGTCGGCGAAGGCCGACCCCAAGATCTGGCCCGTCAAGATCAACGGCGAGGACTACTTCGTTCTCGTGATCCACACCGATGTCGCCTTCGACCTCGAGCGGGACTCCGAGTGGAACCAGACGATCCGGGACGCCGGCGTGCGGGGCGACCAGAACAAGATCTTCACCGGCCGCTACGGGATGTACCGCGGCACCGTGATCCACGCCCACGAGAAGGTGCCCGTCGGCACCGACGCCGGCGCCGGCGGCAACGTGGCCTACGCCTCCAACATGTTCCTCGGCCGCCAGGCGGGCTGCTTCGCCTGGGGAAAGCGGCCGGAGGCGTGGGAGAAGGAGTTCGACTACGGCAACAGCATCGGGTTCGCAATCGGCGCCATCTGGGGCTTCACGAAGGCCGTCTTCAACGGCACCGACCACGCCTACATCGCGCTGCGGACGGCGCGCACCAACGTCTAACCCATGCGGGAAGGAGGAGCCACAGCGATGAAGACCACGATCCGTTCATGGGTGGCCGGTGCGCTGGCGATGCTGCTCATCGCCGCCCTGCCGGTCGCCGCGCAGGCCCAGCAGTACTTCTGGTGGCAGGTGATCGACGAGCGCGGCGAGCCCTACACCGGGCAGAACGTGCAGTGCTCGGTGTTCCGGCCCAACGTCCACGCCGCCATCCTGCTGCATACCACCTCCGGCCTCACCGCCGGCGGCAACAGCCCGCTGTTCTCCGACAGCGGGGGCAAGCTGCACTTCTACTCGACCTCGACCGATCCCGTCGACGTGACGTGTTTCTACGCCAACGGCGGCTCAGCGCAGATCAACAAGCTCGATCGCTTCACCCACAAGGTGGTGATCCCGCGCCAGGCCGGCGTGAGGGTCGCCCGGTTCGCCATCAACAACGTCACCACGGCCACCAATCAGTCCTCGGGCATCACCATCCCCTCGGGCGCCGTCGTGCGGGACGTCATCATCCAGAACCTCAACCCGCAGGGGCTCGGCACCTACCACGTCTCCGTCGGGTTCGCGGGCAACCACGCGGTGGCCGCCAACGTCAACGCGCTGGTGTCGGCCCAGGCCCTGAGTTCGCCGAACGAGTGGCTCCGGCCGCACGTCATCATGACGGGCACCGGCCTCAACGAGCGGGTCGATGTCAGCCATCGTGGCCTCGCCCTGCAACGGTTCATTGCCGGTCACGGCAGTGCCGCAGGCAGCGTCGGTCTCTACGCCGAAGTGCCCTACCTCGTCCATGTGGCGTCGGGTCTGGACGTGACCTACGCCGTCAACCCCGGTACGGGGGCGGGGGCTCGAGTCCACGTTTTCATCATCTGGGAGAATTACCACACAGGCGTAAATAGGCTCGGTCTAACGAACTAGGCGGACTGAGCGAATGGATCGCGGACGGCGCGTCGCGGATGTTCAATGCGACCGCCGTCCGCGCGTCCCTCTCTCGCATGTGCTCGGCGCGATGATGTTTCAAGCACAGCCAGACGACATCCAGCGGCTTATCGTAGGTCGGATGGTGAGCCTCGGCCTTCGGAGCGCCACACTTTGCGCACGGCTGCCGCATCAACCAGCCGTGCTTCACGGCCAGCGTGACCATCAGACGCGCAGCCTGGTGTTTGGCCTGTTCGGGATCCCGGTACGCTCGCTTCATCGCTGCTCGTTGACGCTCCCTGATCTGCGCGGCCTTCTCTGGATCGGCCATGGCTTTGCGGTGCGCCTCCTTCTGTCGCTGAGCGACATCCGGTTTCCTCCCGTACTTCCGCTTCGCCGCGAGGACACGTTGCCGCTGCTTCTCAGTTGTCGGCTTCCACGTGAACGGTCGCTTCTTGTGGCGTGGCTGGCCCAGCGCGTAGAGGCGCTGGTAGCGCTCTCGCATGTACGCCCGGTACTTCTCGGGATCACGACGGCGCCGTCGCTGCCCAGCTTCTCGCTGACGTCGGCGCTCGCTCTCACGGCCCGGACCTTTCTTGTACGCCTTCAGGTACGCCTTCGCTTGCTCGGAAGTGTGGTACGGCCGGAAGCAGGTTTTGCAGTAGTGCTGGTGACCATCGGGGCGCGCTTTGTTGCGATGAAACTCGCTGATCGGTTTCACCGCGCCGCACTTCGCGCATCGTTTTTCACCCATCACCCGTTAACTGTATCACGGTATCAACCACAGATGGCTCAATGAAGTCGTTCGAGTTTCGTTCCGCGCCAAAGCTCTCTGGGTGGCTCTGGGTGCCGCTGGCGGCCATGGTCGCGATCCCGTTTCCGGCCTTTTCGTGGCCTTTGCCCGAGAGAGCCCTGCCGATCTGCTTCCTTCTACTCGCCGGGGCCGGCTGCATAGGTCTCACGCTAGCTCGTGCCTCATGGCCCTTTGCCGCCCTCTTCGCCTGGATGATCGTGCGTGCCGCTATGATGCAGTTCCCCGAGCGCGCGCTGCAGCTCCTCCTCCTGATCTCAATGGTCGGTTTGCTGTACGTGGCCGCCCGTGAGCTCTCGGCCTCCACCGTTCGCCTCGTGGCGTGGGCCATCCTGATCGGCGCGGCCTGGGAGTTCGCTTTCGGGGTGCTGAACCTGTTCCACGTCTACCCCTGGATGACCTACATCCAGCCCGGCGAGTCCGGCCGGCCGATGGGATTCCTCACGCACCCGAACTACTGGGGCTCCTACATGGCCCTGGTGCTCCCGGTCGTCCTGAGCCTCGTCGGCGTGGGGCCGGCGCTGGCCATCTATGCCGTGATCGCCAAATCCTACTCGGGGGGGCCCGTCATCTCAGCGTCGGTGGCCCTCGCGGTCGCCGTCTGGCCGATGCTCGGCCGCCGCGCCCGCTACGCGCTCATCGCCGTGGCGTCCGCCGTCACCACCGCCGTCATGACGGTGCATGAGTGGCGTCTCTCAGGGCGTCGTGAGGTCTGGCAGGCGATCTGGCCGGAACTGATGCGCTACCCGATCATCGGGCAGGGGCTCGGTTCCTGGCGGATCTGGGCCGACCACTACAACGCCAAGGCTTCGACCGCCGCTGGCAAGCCGGTCGTGTTCGCCACGCTGCAGGCCCACAACGAGCCCTACCAGATGTGGTTCGAGCTCGGCCTGATCGGCGTGGTGCTGATCGGCGTCTGGGCGTGGCAGGCGTGGGCCGCGACCCGGCAGGCGTGGGTGGCCGCCCCTCAGGGCTCTGCCGTCGTGTGGTGGAAGCCCGGTGCTGTTCCGCTCGAGCGCGCGTGGATCGCGCTGCTCGCGGCGGCCGTTGTCAACTCGTTCGGGAGCCCGACGTTCCATCTCCCAGCCCAGGCGGCGCTGACCGTTTTCGCGCTGGCGCGCATCCAGGCCGCCGCCGTCGTCGAGCCGCCGGCCGCTCTCCCACCCTCGCCCGTGCGTCGCCGCAAGGTGGCGCCAAGGAGTTTGGATCATGCCACGCGCGGTTGATGTCGCCGAACCGGAAGCGCTGGAGATCTCCGTCACGCCCACGGCCTCACCGACCCGTCGTCCGCTCGTCAAGGCGCAGGTCGTGTATCTCGGGAGTCGTCGGAACTACTCCATCCCCATGAAGGGGCGCATCCGCACCGAGCGCCTCCCCACCGGCCACCAGGATGCGCAGGGCGACGACGAGATGGCCGAGCGCAAGGACGTGACGGCCAGCGGGTTTCAGCCCTACGACTTCACGACCCACGATCAGCTGGGCCGCCGCTACGAGGCGAAGTACTTCATCAAGTCAAGCCATCCCAACCCCACCGCGCGTGGCAAGCGGTTCGTGATCTGCGAGCATCCTGATCACCTCTGGCGGTTTGCCAGCATGCTCGACAAGGACAAGGAACCCATGTTTTTGGTGTTCCCCTACCGGGGGTCCGAGGACGTGATCAAGGAGTACTTCGCGTCCAAGGCGCGCGCGTCCAGCGTGCAGAAGAAGGACTTCTCTGACATCACCGCCCAAGGAGGCTGACCATGCCGCACAACAGCAACCTGCCGTCCTACGGACCCGCGACCGGTGGTGGAGGACTCGAGCCGTTCGAGGCCGGCGAGTTCAAGAACCTCAACGAGGAGAGCGTGCCGGGGTTCAAGGGCGTGCCCGAGGCCGAAGGCGAGATCAACGCTGCGCTCGGGGCGTTCGCGGGGCTCCGGGGTGGGTCGCGGATCTCGAGCATCAGCGCTCACGGCAGCGCCGCCGTCCCCAAGGAGGGCGAGGTCAACATGGGCAACCGCGACAAGCCGAGCGGCACCAGCGGCGACTGAGGCCCGCCCGTGCGGCGTCTGACGGCGGTCGTGGCCATGATGGCCACCACGCTCGGGGCGGCGTGGGCCATGGCGGGGAGCCGAGACGTGCTGTCCTACGCCGTGGTCTGCACGGCCACGGTCAGCCACCTCGCTGTGTCGAACGTCAACCGCCAGGATCTGACGGTGCAGAACGTCGGCACCCTGCACGTCAACATCGGGCGCCGGAATCCGAACCTGCCCGTTGCCCACGCTGGGGGATTCTCGGGGCTGACGCTTCACGTCGGGTCGTCCCTTGAGCTGCGCGACTACCAGGGCGGGCTCGAGTGCGGGACGCAGCCCGGCACCGGCGGCACGCTGGTCGAAGTCCTCGAGCAGATCAAGTGACGCGGCGCTGGGCGGCCGTCGCGCTCGTTTTTCTGCTGGTCACGGTGGCGGTGGCCCACGCCGCGCGCATCACGCATGGCCTGATCGTCGCCTCAGGTCTGACCGTGCTCAACGGCATCGTGGCGCTCGGGAGTGCGGGCGCCCGTGTCGTCACCGATGGCTCGGGCACCCTCGGCCTCGAGACCAACGACACCACCCGGTGGCAGGTGGCGGTCACCTCGGGCAACCTGTTGGCGGCGACGGACAACGCCATCGATGTGGGAGCCAGCGGAGCCACGCGCCCCCGCGACGCGTATGTCGCCCGCAATCTCCACGTCGCTGGCTACCTGCACGTCCAGGCCGCGCTCACCCTCGGCGTTCACGCGGTCACCATCGCCGCCGATGGCACCACGAACGCGAACGCCGAGATCCTCGCGGGTCTCCGGCCGGTGCTGGCCATCTACTGCAACGACGGCAACAACTGCACGCTGAGGGTCAGCGAGACGGGCGTGGAGTCCGGCACCGTGCTGCGCGTCGTCAACATGGGCGCAAACAGCATCCTCGTCGGGGATCACACGACGGTCGGGACGAGGCAGCACCTCGCCGGGGCCTTCACGGGCACGACCAACGCGACGCTGCAGCTCATCTTGATGCGCGATCAGTCGGGCTCGACCGGATGGTACGAGCTTGGCCGATCGGTGAACTGATGGCAGGGGGTGAGGGCATGAGCGAGGGGACCGAGACGCCGCCCGCCGAAGTCTCCGCCTACGAGGCCCAGAAGTCCGTCGATGGCCTGATCAAGCTCCTCGCCGCCGCCAGTGCCGCCCTCGTCGTGCTGCGCGACAAGCAGGCGCTCGAGCAGACCGTGGTGAGCCTGACGCGGCGGAGCGAGGACCTGCGCAGCGAGGGGCGCCGGCTCGAGGAGCAGGTGGCCGCGATTCGCGCCTCGATTCCTGTGGCCCGCGCCGAGGTAGAGGCCGCGAGCCGCGTGGAGCGTGGGCGCATCACCGGGGACCTGGATCGGGCGCGCCAGGAGCTGGTCGGCCTTCGTCGGGAGCGGGAGGCCGAGCAGTCGGGTCGGCGTGAGGCCGAGGGTCAGCATCGGGATCGGCTCACCGCCATGCAGCAGGAACTGGCGGCGAGGCGCACCGAGATCGAGGCCGAGATTGACAAGGCGCGCCGGAACGGGGCCGAGGTGCGCGCGAGGCTCGCGGCCGACACGGAGCGGGCGCAGGCGGGGCTCGACTCCATCCTCGCCGAGCAAGCTGCGCTGGTGAGCCGACTGCAGGCGGCCGGGCAGGTCGCCGCCGCGCCGAGGTGACGTGGCCGCCCAGACCGCGCGGGTGGCGGCGGCAGCAGCCTCGACACTCCTGACCGGGTTTCTGTCGGAACGCAAGCGGCTCACGCTCTTTAACGACTCCCCGACGGGGAGTCTCAAGTTCAGGCTGGGGGCACCGGTGACGGCCCTGGTATTCACGGACGTGATTTTGCCGGGGGGCACGCGCGTCCTCACGACGCGGGATGGCGTGTACGGGCTCTGGGACGTGGTCGACGGCGCGGCCGTCATCACGGAGGAGTTCTGATGCTCGGTCGGACCGTGGTCGCGCTCGTGGTCGTGGCGGCTCTCGCGGCTGGGTGGCTTGCCCCGCGCGTGGATGCGCAAGGGCCGGTCATCATCCGCGGCCACGGCAGCACCGGCGCCAGGGGGGCGCTCGTTACCCACGCCAACGCGCTCCTCGTGGAGCTTTCGAGTGGGAGCCTGACCGTCGGCCACATCACGTCGGTCACCCACGTCGCTGGCGCGATGCAGCTTCGCAACCAGGCAGGCACCTTGGTGACGGTGACCGGCACGGCGCTCGACGTGAACTGCACGGGCTGTTCGGCCGCGAGCGTGGTGAATGTCGGGCACGTCAGTGGCGTCACTCACGTCGTCCTGACCAGCGGCGCCGGGACGGCCGCGACGTTCACCGGCACCTCGCTCAACGTGAACTGCACCGGCTGCTCGGCCGCCTCCGTGGTCTCGGTGTCGCACGTTGCGTCAGTGACCCATGTGGCGGCGGCCGGACCGTTGCCGGTCGTGCAGTCGCCGCAGGGGGGGGTGTGGCCGGTGACCGCCCATCAGGGCGGCGTGTGGAACATCGGCCACATCTCGAGCACGCTGCACCTCGCGGGCAATGTGACGGACAACGCCAACTCCGCCCTCCGGGTGACGGGCGTCACCGTCTTCACCGTGCAGGGCACGATCGGCCATGTGTCATCGACGACCCACGTCATCGGGTCGATGCGGATCATCAACCAGGCCGGCACCGTGGCCACCATGACCGGCACCGCCCTAGACGTGAACTGCACGGGGTGCTCGTCGGCCTCTGTGGTGGCCGTCTCGCACGTGTCCTCGGTCACGCACGTCGCGGCGGCGGGGCCGCTCCCCGTGGTGCAGTCGCCGCAAGGCGGCGTCTGGCCGGTCACGGCGCACCAGGGCGGGATCTGGAACGTGGCGCATGTGACCTCGGTGACGCACGTCATCGGGACGATGAGGATCGCCAACCAGGCCGGCACCCTCGTGACCGTCACGGGGACGGCCCTCGACGTGAACTGCACCGGGTGCGCGGCCGCGAGCGTGGTGGCCGTGTCGCACATCGCCTCCGTGAGTCATGTGGTGATCACCAGCGGGTCGGGCACCGGGGTCGCGCTCACGGGCACCTCGCTCAATGTCGCCCCCACCACCTCGGTGAACACCGCAGTCAACCAATCCGGGACGTGGACGGTCCAGGCCGCGCACCAAGGCGGGCAGTGGAACGTGGCCCACATCTCGTCTGTCGTCCACGTGGCGGCGGCCTCGCCGCTGCCCGTCGTCCAGTCCCCTCAGGGGGGCGTCTGGAACGCGACCGCGCACCAAGGAGGCGTCTGGACCATCGCGCACGTCACGTCGGTGACCCACGTCGCCGGGGTGGTGCACACGACGGCCGTGCTGGGCGGCGGGGCCCAGGTGTGCCACTCCACGGCGGCCATCGCGCAGACCGCGTCCGGCATCACCATCCACGCCTCCGGGATGCGGATCTGGATCTGCGGTGTGGTGCTGGTCGCGTCGGCGGCGGAGAGCGTCTCCCTCGTCGCCGGCACCGGCGCGACCTGTGGAACCTTGACGTGGCCCCTCATCGGGGCCCATGTGGCGGCTGGGGGTCTGGCGCTGGCCGCGAACGGCGGATTTACCATCATGTCGCCGAGGCCAGTGCTCTCGACCCCGATCAACACGTACAACGTGTGCCTGCTGCAGGCCGGGACGACCGCCCGGATCTCCGGATTTATCAGCTATGGCGGGGGCAATTGACCGCCTTGTATCGAGGAGGGGTTACCATCGGAAGCCGCCGTTGGCTCGCTGGCCTCACGGTCGCTGTTGTCGTCGGGCTCGTCACGCCCTCATGGGCGGCCCCGCCCGCCTTCCGCGCCGACACCGCGTCCGTCTGCGAGCTCAACATCGGCGGGGTCACCGGGACGGAGCCCGCCGGCGCGGCCCAGGACGACATCCTGCGCGCCGACCTCTACATCGAATCGGACAACGCGGTCACCGCGCCGGCCGGGTGGTCGAACACCTTCAACGGTACGGCCGCACTCGCCGAGGCCAATTTCGCCGGCAAGGAGTTCCGTCATTACGGCTACTGGATTCGGCGGGGGGGCTCCGCGCCGTCGTTCGCCTGGACGTGGACCGGCACGCTGTTTTCGTGTGTCTACATCACGGCGTACAGTGACGCGCTGGCGAGTGGCGATCCGTGGTCCTTCGTCAACAGCGCCGTGCGTGACGACGACGTGGCGAAGACCTTTCCTGACACCAGCGGCACCACCCTGGACGCGGATGAATTGTTGACGTGGGCGGGGAACAACTTCGACACCCCGACCTCTGGTGTTCCGCCGACCGGCTTTACGGAGCGCGAGGATGCCATTTCGACCACCCTCGTCGAGGCCGGTGATCTCGTGCAGGTGACGGCAGGAGCGACCGGGAACATCACTGGAGCGAGCTACGTCGGCGCCGTCAACTCCACGGCCAGCGCCATTTTGGCGGGGTTGCGGCCCGTGAGTGCTACCGCGACCCCGCAGAGGTCGCTGCTCGGGGTGGGCCGGTGAGATGCCTGATGCGTCGCCTGGGGCTGTGCACGATCGCTGCGGCGCTGCTCGGACTCGTCGGCGCGACGATGGTACCGCCGGCCGAGGCCGCCTGCTTGACGACGGGTTCGGGATCGGTCCTGCAGAATCTCGTCGACAACATGGTGGCGGGGGAGTGGTGTGTCCTGCCCGTCGCCGGGACCATGAGTATGTTCTTGCAGAGCGGGACGAACATCGTTGGCGACGCGACCGGCGGCGTCTGGGACAACGTGCGAAAAGAAGCCCACTTTCTGGGTGGTGCAGATTCGGCCTGCGGCCCGTGCCGGATGATTCAGGCGGTCTACGTCGAGTCCACGAACACCTGGACCGTCCGGACGGATCCCCTTCCGTTCACCGGCAACCGCCACGGGTGGGACGGCAACGCAATCGATGTCCGTGGGCGACGGCACTACCGGGTGAACGGCCTCGGGGATCAGTCTACCTGGGTGCAGAACCTTGATACGTTCGCATGGTCGCAGATCGCGACCGATCCCTTCCCCTCCGGCCAGCAGGGCGCCGCGTGGCACCCCGAGCGGGGGTCTTCCGGGCAGCTCGTCGTGATCGGCGTGGAGTCGGGGATCGACGGCGCGCTACGTGTCTTAGGGTCAGAGGGGGTCGGTGGCTTCACGCAGCTCGGCGGCTTGCTAGCGAACATCGGCAGCAACGCCTTCGCGGAATACAGCGAGATCTACAAGGTCACGATCTTCGGGGGCGAAGCCGGCGGCATCTACCGTCTTGACGCGCGTGGCACCGTGACGGCGATGCCGGCCGCGCCCTGTCAGATCCGCCAGAACCGCGAGGGCATTTTGCACGCCGACCCGGCCACGGGTGACCTGGTCCTGCTCTGCCCCGATGTGACGTGGCACAAGCTCAACCCGACCGGCGCCGGATCGTGGACGACGCAGCCGGCTCCGGGCGGCATCGCCAACCACGTGCTGAACTTTCTCCAGCCCGAACTCGGGCGCACGTGGGGGAAGATCGGGGTTCCCGTCTCCACGCACGGGGCCATCATGTACGTGGCCTGCGACTACGGTTCCTGCGGGACCTACCTCTACAAGAGCTCGGCGTGGACGGCCGCCGACCGTGACTTCACACAGCGGTGCTACGCGGCGGGGGTCGTCACGTGCTACCACTTCGACACCGCGGCGGAGATTGCCGGGGTGGCCCAAATCGATCCGCAAGGAACCTATAGTGGCACCCCCACGATTGACACGACGAAAGCCTCGGGCGCGGGTGCCGTCAAGTTTACGATCCCGGCCGGTCAGAGCGGTGGCGCCGCTGGGGCGGTGTTCATCAACAACCGGCTCGACTACTCCGGCCGTTTCGGGCCGAATACGAATTTCTATGTGCAGTGGCGCGACCGCATGGACGCCAACTACGTCGCTTACCAGGGTCCCGGCGGCGTCGCTGGGAAGCAATGGAACCTCGGTCGCGGCAGCACCGGGTCGGGTGCCGCCGGGACGGCGACCAGTTGCAACTCCTTGGAGTTAGTTGGCCAAAACAATTCAGGGCTCGGGATGCCGCAGATGTACTTCCATTGCCCGGGCACCGGCCACGTGCTGCTTCAGGGGGCTCCCGATCTGCTCCAGAACGCGCGGCCGTCGCCGTTCTGCAATTACAACGACGGGCCTGGGGGGGGGAACCCCTCGAGCTTCTTCTTTAACGGGATCAACGGGAACTGCATCCCGTTCTTCTCGAACGAGTGGGCGACGTTCACGATGCACGTGACGGTCGGGCCACGGGTGGGTGACACCTTCCAAAACTCGCGGATCGAACTGTGGTACGCCCACGAGGGGCAGGCGTCGATCAAGCTCATCGACCTGGTGCTCGACCTGACGAACATTGACCAGTCGTCGGACTGTTCATCGCCGTGCTCGGGGCCAGCCGAGTACGGGCAGATGCACTTTACCAACTTCGTCACTGGCGGCGAAGTCTCTTCGACCGGCGCGATGCGGTGGATCGACGAGTACATCGTCTCGACCTTGCCGATCGCCGATCCGGGGGCCCCCGCCGACACGACGCCGCCCCCGGCCCCGC
>ERZ1292644.1456-Hain-H14-01um-R2-1456-length-12218-cov-37_pt1 | contig 12218 bp, 21 predicted proteins | sample MGYA00564402_ERZ1292644 | MGnify/ENA primary metagenome ERZ1292644 (study PRJEB36523, sample SAMEA6512644) | groundwater metagenome | collected 2019-01-09 | study: AquaDiva: Metagenomics assemblies of 32 groundwater samples | reverse complement strand
GCCCCCCCCTGGCCCTGCCAAAAAAAGCGGCCCGGGGCGTGTCTCGGGTCGGCGCCGGCCCCGGGCCCTGGGCTTTCGCCCCCAGGAGAGAAGGCAGCAAGCAGCGTCCCTAGGGTAGCACGTCCGCCAGCGGGCGTTCTATGTGCGGCCGCGGGCGCGCCGTGCGGCCTGTGCCGCGGCGGCCTCCCGCTCGCGTTCCTCTTCCTCGAACTTACGCTTGAGCGCGAGCTGCTCGAGCAGGAGCACGTCCTCGAGGGCGTAGCCTTCGGCCAGGTAGAACCCCCGGAGGCGGTCGAGCGCTATCAGCCCCTCGCGGAACGCCTCTTCCATGACGCCACGTGGGAGCCGCGGCGGTTCGCTCCGGTCGAGGTCGCCCACCGCGACAATGGCGTCCGCTTCGCGCTCCGACCGCCCGGCGCCGCGGAGGACGCGTCGGAGCTCGCCCTCGTCGATGTTGCGGTTCTGGTAGAGGCGCCTCCCCGTGCTCTCGGCCTGGGTGAACACCGCGCGGATCCGGTCCTCTTCCCCGAGCATGAGCACGAGCTCGGCGACGGTCTCGGTGTAGCCCTGGTTCATGAGGTGGTCCCGCGCGACATCGTGCGTCAAGATCCCGAGCTCGAGGAGCCGCGCAATCTCGTTTTTGTCGAGGGGCTTGTGGCTCTGCGCGACCAGAACGGCGGTGTCCACTCTCGAGCGGCCGTGTTGGCCCATCTCCACGTCGAACTGCTCGCGCGGAATGAAGCGGTAGTGCAGCGCCCGCATGAGCTCGGCCTCCGAGAGCTTCTTCGGCGCCATGCGGGCGTTTATGTCCCGCTCGAACGGCTCGATTATCATGGCGTCGAGAAGCGGTTGCAGGATCCGCCGGTTAATTCGACCCAACCCGAGGGATTGTTGCAGCATGTCGTCCAGGTCCGCCCAATTGGGAAACCACTGCGAGAGAAACCCCGTCCCGAGGACGCCTTGCATCCACCCCTCGAGCGCGGTGCTCAAGTTGAAGGTCAACATCCTTTCGGCGTTTCTCCGCCCCGCCTCGGGCGAGACGTCGCTCCCGCCTTCGAAGGCGCCGAACATCGCGTCGAGTACAGCGCCGCCGATCTTCTGAGAGAGCGCGTTTCCTCCGGTGATGCCACGTGAGCCGCGGACGTCGCCGGCGGAGACGTTCACCCCAAAGAAATCGCGGAGCCCAAAAGCGACCGCTTCCGCCATAGCGCCCTCGCTCTCGGCTTCGACCTTGCCGAGCGCTTCCCCGAGTGCGCGCCCGAGCTCACCCTGTATCCGCACGCGGGTCGCGAGCACTTCGGCCGCGACCGCCGGCGCGGCGTCCCGGATCTGTTTGGCGATGAACTCCCCGATGGGAGTTGTAAGGAAGACTTCGGCCGCGATGCCGAAGACCTTGAACCAGTCGATCTCAGAGACGGTCGCGGCGAAGCTCGGAAGTCCGCCGCTCGCCATGTGCTACTCGCGCGGCGCTCTATCGGAAAGCGTGCACCGTGAAGCGCGCCGTCCCCTCGAGCTGCCCTTCGCCCGGGTCCTCGATTTCCTGCCGGAAGAGAGAGACCGCCTCGTCGAAGTCGACCGCGGGGTACTTTCCTTTGGCGCGCTTCAGTCCGAAGAAGGGGTCGCGGCGGATCCCTGAATTCACGAGGAGCGCCCAGATCTCGTTGATGTACTTCCCAATGGACGTGAGCAGGAGCCTGCGCTTGAGAAACCCCTCGAGGTCCAGCATGTTGTTGACGAAGTTTGTTATTGTGTTCAGGGTCGCGCGGACCTGGAGGAAGCTCTCGAAGATGCGGCGCTCGATCCGGAAGAGCATCGCCTCGAGGCGCCCGGCCCACTCGACGCCGAGCTTGTCGAGGAGCCGAAGCGTCGCGCGCGCGACGTCGAAGATGCGGAGGATCGGGCGTACGATCTTCTCGTACACCTTATCCAGGAGCTCGTTGATTTTCTTGAGTACCTGCGCGATCGGCGAGAAGACTCGCTTCAACCACGTCTGAAGTTTGCCGAATGCGCCCTGTATTGCTTCGACAACCGGGGAAAGCGCGCTTTCCCAGAGAAACCCGCCGAAGTTGGCAACCTGTCGCGCCCAACCGAACACCATGACGCGGAGGCGGTTCAGCCCGATGCCGAGGAGCTGCAGCCCGCGCTGAATGAAGGGCCACAGAAAGACGAAACTAGACACCACGGTGCGCCCGAGAAAGCCGAGCGCGGAGAGCACCGCGCCGACGACGAAGCCGGCGAAGGGTGGGACGAAGAGGAGCACCGCGAGTGCGGCGCCGTCGTCGAGGGCCGGCGAGACGAAGAACGAGAGCATCAGAGCGAGCGAATGGTCGCGGCTATCTTGTCGATTTCTGCATGTACCCGGTCCGTCGTGAATTCCGCTTTGGGGAGCTCGACGAAGAAAGGGCCGTGGTCCCCGATCCGGTACTCGACGCGCATTACCTCGACGATGTTCCCGACCCTCGAGATTCTCTGAACCTGCGTCACGGCCAGGATCTCTTTCTCCTGCGGCGTCTGTGCCATCGTTGCTCCTTCCCTTACCGGTCGTCGCGTCCGCGTCCGCGTCCGCGTTCCTCTTCCTCGCCGCGCTCAGGCGGCGGCGGCGCCTCGGGCGGCCCCTCGGGCGCCTCGGGCGGCGGCGGCTCCCCACCCGCGGGCTCCTCGCCCCCGTCCCGCGGCGGCCGCGGCGGCGGCTCCCGGTCCTCCCCACCGCCCCCGCGGCGACCGCCGCCGTCGCGGCCGTCGCGGCCGCCCCCGCGCTCAAAAATGCCGTCGAGGTCCGGGATGTCGGAGTGGCGCGGCAGTTGGCGGTGAAACGGCTCGAAGTCGGCTCTTATGCGCCCTGTGGGGTCCTCCGCTACCGGTACCTCAATCGGCGCGCCGAAGTTGGACGCGCCGCCATCGACAGCCTTCGCAATGGCCGAAACCGAGGGGCCGGCCGAGGACGCGAGGTCGGCCAGCCTTCCCTCGCGGCTCAGGTCCGTCGCCGCGGTATCCCCGAGACTCCGGTCGAGACTCCGGTCGAAGCTCCGGATCTCGCTCTGGCCCGAGAGCGCCGAGCTCTCGAGCTCGCGGAGCGCTGGCCCGATCTGGCCTTCGGCGACAAGCCAGGACTGGAAAAGCCCGTGAACGTAGCCCGCGAGCTCGCCCGTGATTTTCGGCTCGGGATAGATCGGGTCCTCGATGAGGCGCATCGGCCCCGGGCCGTCGCGAATCTCGTCGGCGCGCATGGTGGAAGTATCTCACGACCTGGCCGTTGGCGCGGAGTTGAAGCCGGTTGCGGCCGCAATCCGTTTGAACGACTAAGGCCGTTCGCGGAGCGGATGGGGTATAATTCCGGGCGCTAGGTCGCCGCCGGTCTTTAGAGTCGAGACCTGCCAACAATTCGCAAGGGCGCCGAGCGGGCGGGAGCGAAGGAGCTCAGGCGGCGACTTGACTCTTTCCCCGTGCTCTCAAGATCCTTCGGGCGGAGTCTTCGGCGCCGCCGGGTTGCCCCGCTGGAAGACTCCGAGTGCGTTCAGGACGCGCACAACCGCGGAGACCAGATCTTTCACCGCCGCGGTGAGCTCCACAAAGTCGATCCCACCGGATCCAAGCCGCTCGGCGTTTCTGCCCGCCATGTCGAAGACGCCCTCGAGGACGTGATCCAGTTTACTCGCGCCGGGTGCGCCGGCGAGCTTCGCCTCGGCCTCGAAGACCCGGCCGAGCACGGTCGAGAGCAGCCCGTCGAAGTTCGTCGGCATCGGGTCCCTTAGCTTTCTTCTTGCCAGTCTTCGGTCACGATTTCCGCCGGACCGAAGTCGTCGGCGGCTTGGATTCCCGTCGTGACCGTGCGGAGTCGCCAACTAACGAACATCATGGTGTCCTGTGGCAGGGGGATGACCTGGACGCCGTCGGTTGTCGTGAGCGCCTGGACGCCGGGTGCGGCGACGTAGGTAACGGTCGTGCTCGCGACTTGAACCGCAAGTGCCGGGTGGTCATAGAACACGTTGGCGCTGTCGTCGAGGACGATATGGACCTGGCGGTTGGCGACGGCAATCGCGGTCACGAGCTGAAAGCGCAGCGTACGGATCCGCATGCGCCGATCCGCGGGGACGGAAAAAGAGATTTCGGCGCCGGCGGCTGGGTCCGCGGTCGACTGGCTCACGAGTGAGCCCGGCCCCTCGACACTCGCGCGCATCAGCCCGCCGGGCCAGGCGAGCGAATGACCATCCTCGAGGTAGTCCGAGATGAGCGTGTGATAGAACAGTGTTGGCGCGTCCTCGCCGCGGCCGATTCCGACGCGCACGAAGAAGCTACCGCGTGGCGACGCCCCGGCGTTCGATTGCGGCTCGACATTCACGCCGAGCAGAAACCCTTCGGTGAGACGCATGCGGCGTACTTCGCTCGCGGCCGTTGTTGTTCGCGTGAGCTCGAAGGGCGTGATTTCGCCGTTCGGTTGGAGGACCCGCGCCCGGAGAAAGTAGTTGAAACCCGTGGTGAAACCGAGGGTCTGGATGACGAGCTGGTCGTCTCCGGTGACGTAGTGCGCACCGGGCGGAACCGCGCGGAGGCGCGTGAAGTGAACCGGGTCGGGGCGCCCGAGCGCCGCACGAAGGTCGCGCAAAACCTCGATGAGCTCGAGCTCGTTCGTCATTGCGGTCTCCTATGCTATCAAAGGCCGTCGCCCGCGGCCTGCGAGCCGCGGGACAGCCGGTTTTCGCACCACATGTCCTCGAGGCGATATCTCGAAGGTCACGAGCGGCGACTCGTCGCGCTTGTCGGCGCGCTCGATGGGTGGGGCGTCATCGGGGCGCCGCGGCTGACCCGCCGCCTCGAGCTCCGGCCCGGAGAGCGGCGCGCAAACGTGGAAGTAGGTCAACCCGTCTCTGCTCGTCTCCGAGTATTCGCCGTTGCAGGAGTTACAGGCAAAGCGGTTAGGTGGCGGCATCGGGACTCAACTTCCTTCGTCGATCCACTCTTCGACCAGTAGCACCGGCGCGCCGTAGTCGTCACCGGCTTGCAGGTTCAGCGTGTCCGTGCGGATCCGGTACCCACCGAGGAGCTCGATATCGGGCGGGAGCGCAAGCCACCGTTGGTTACTGACGTCGGCTTGCCAGGCTCCCCATGCGCCGGCGTTGTAAGTCTTCGTCTCGCCGGCGACCTGGACGTCGGTTGCGCCCGTGTGGAGCTGGACGTTGACGCCGTCGTCAATAGAGACCTGGACGCGCCGATTGATAACCGTGCCATCGGTCACGAGTTGGAAGCGCGTGCCGACGAGGCGCCAGCGCGCGTCCGTCGGAACACTTTCCGAGATTTCGGCGCCGGCGGCCGGGTTCGTCCCAACGATGGTGCGCATCAGCCCCGGTTCCTCCGCCTGACTGCGGAGCGAATACGGCGGCCACCCGAGGAGCGAGTTATCGTCGAGGTACCCGGAGACGAGCGGTATCACCGGGACTCCCCCCGCGCGGGAAGAATTCACGGCCGCTGTCACGAAGCACTGACCGCGCCGAACGCCGGCGACTTCCAGGATAAAAGCCAACCCGAGAAGAAACCCCTCGCCGAGCAGGAGCTCGACCCCGATGCGGGTTCGATCCGACGGTGGCCGCATGGCTTGAGAGGAGTGCCGTACGACTCCCGATAGGTCGAGGATCCGGGACTGGACGGTGAGCACCATAGCGGGGAACGAACTGTTCGCGGTGACCGAGACCAGGTCATCGGGCGTGATGTAGAGCTCGGACGGCGGCTGAAGATTCCGCCGCGTGAACGTGACCGGACCCGCCGGAGAGAGAAGCTGGACCTTTCGCGGCAATTCGGCCACGTCAAGACTCTGGCGCGGCCGCGACCACCCGCCCGCGGCCGCGCCCAGGGACTACGTTACGCTCGCCGCGGGACGGGGAGCGCACCTGGCGAGAGCTCGGCGAAGATCCAGGAGGTCACCGGGTCGAGCCCGAGCTCATTCTGGGCGCCATCGATCAAGATGCCTCCCTTGTTCGCCGCGTTGAAGACCGGAATCAGCGGCATGTTGTAGGCAATCGCCAGGTCGAGAAACCACGACCCGGTCACGGCCGGGTTTGTTTCCCAACCTGGAACGCCTATACCGAGGTTCGCCGAGTCCACACCGCGGATCCGGAGAGTACAGATATCGGTGTCGGTCGTGAGACCCAGGAGCGCGTAATCCGTGTTGGCCTTCAGAAGATCGGACTCCGCGTTGATGGCCTCTTCCCCGGAGTACCCGCCGGCTACCCCGGTCGCGATGGTCTGAGAGACGGTCACGACGTTCACCATGCGATCCATGAGCGTCCCGGCATCGATAACCCTCGCGTCCGCGCCGGGTAGGTCCTCGTAATAGAGCAGGAGCGACATGGTCTCTATGTCGCCGGCGACGGCGGAGCCCGTCATCTCGACGATGAGCACGTCTTGCGGAACGAGGTTCTGACGGAACTTGTACGGGAGAAGCGGCCCGGGCTCGCCGGCCGCGTTGTTCAGTCGGATGCCGCGCACGTTGTCATGCAGCTTCGGGGATCGGATCTGAAGCATCCCGGCCGCTTGGTGATCCGCCCAAGCTTGCAGGAGCCAGACCTTCGAATCGAGCCGCGCGTTGCGTACGGTGAGGGAGTTTCCAACTGCCATGGTGACCCCGGTGAAGACAGCGCCGGCGGCGGTCACAAAGCCGGTGAGGACTTCCATTGCTCCTGGCATGTTCCCCCCTTACCGGCGCTTCCGCGCTTCGGAAAGAGCGCGCGCCATCTCGGCCGCGCGCTCGATGTTCCTCGGGTCGCCCCGGGGTCCTCGAGGCGGAAGCTGGGTCCGCTCGATAACTTCCCTGACCGGAGCGAAGCCTTCCTCGAAGTCGGCCGCGGCGCCGCGCACTCCGGCGCCCCAGCGCCCGGCGCCGACGTCGGCGACCTTTCGCCGCCACTTGTCGTTACCGCTGGCGGCAACGCCCTTCGTGAACGAGCCGCGTTGGATTGCTTCCTGGACGCCGGCCTCGTACGAGGGGCCGGCCGCGGCGGTCGCGCGCTCCCAGTCGACCGTTGGATCTTTGACCCCGGCCTCGAAGTCTTGCTGGCGGCCGGGTGTGACCCGCGACCACTTCTCCGCGATGTCCGCGGCGCTCTTGACCTTTGGCATTTCCTGGCCTCCGTTATCGAGCGCGGCGGCCGGAGCTACCAATGGCGGCGCGCCAGCGCCGTAGTAGCCCTCCCCCGCCGCGCCCTCACTGAGATTTCAACACATCATGCACAGGATTTCCACAGTCAAGCCGAGTCGAGCGACGCCGGGTAAATGTCTGGTACCGTTCGGCCTGGTGTTCGACGTCGGACACTTTTCCACTTTTCCACAGGACCTACTTATTCTTCTTGTATATTCTCTTGCTCTTACTCCCACTCCCGTAAGAGCAGAGCAGCCTTGAGACGCGCGATTTTAGTGCGGTAGGTTGGGAGAACCGCGCCGGCAAGAGCCGCCACGTGGCGCCCGGAGCTCCCCGGCAAGGGTCCGATAACGGAAATTATGACCACTTCGGGTCCTTTGCGCGGTAGAGCGCCGCATTTAGCGGTACCCACCCCCCCCGCTCATGCGTATAATGTGGGTAATGCTTTCCTCAACGCGCCGCCTGATTCGCACCGGGCGGAGCCTCGCCGTCGTACTCCCGAAACCGTTTCTCCGCGCCCTCCGCATGCGGCGCGGCGACGAGCTCACGGTCGCGCTCGTCGGCCGCGCCCTCGTCATCTCGAAACACGCGATCCCCGACCCGCGCGTTTCGCTCTTCCCCGATGGCGGCGCCGACGTCGGCGAGAAAGAGTAGGCCGTGGCGCAATTCCGCATGCTCCCGATTGCGCGCGTCGTCGCGCCGGTCACCGCGGCGCGCACGGAAATCTCTGACGTTGGGCTCGACTCGCTCTGTCAGTCCATTCGAGATCTGGGAATTCAGGAGCCGCTGATCGTGCGGCCGTTCCCGGGCCCGGACGAGCTCTACGAGGTCGTCGCGGGACACCGGCGCTACCTCGCCGCGTGGCGGGTCGGCCTCTTCGAGCTCCCGTGTATGGTGGAGCCCGACGCGACCCGCGCGGCCGCAATCAAGATCCATGAGAACGTCGAGCGCGAGGAGCTCTCGGCCGCGGACGAAGCGGTCTTCTTCGCCGAGCTCTACGAGAAGCTCGGCCAGGACGTTGACCAGGTCGTCGCGGCCGTGCGGAAGTCACGGGACTACGTCGAGACGCGCCTCAATCTCCTGCGCGGCTCGGCCGCGGTTCTCGAGGCGCTGCGCGCCGGTAAGATCGTCTTCGGGGTCGCGCTCGAGCTCAACCGTATGACGCGGGAGGAAGACCGCCTCTATTACCTCGAGTACGCGCTCAAGTCTGGAGTCTCGATTCGCCTCGTTCGTGTCTGGCGTTCCGAGGCGAACGCCCGGGCGGAGCTCGCCGCAAAAGCGCCGGCGGAACAGGTAGCTCCCATCCCGCAGGGTGGGGGTGCGCCGGGGCCGGTTCCGTCCGGGCCTTCTTATCTCTCGATGGCGAAGCCGTACGAGCTCTCGACGTCGCAGGAGCTCCGGCCGTGCCTTTTCTGTGGAGAGACACATGAAGAATGGAAGCTCTTCCGAAAGTTTGTATGCGCGCCGTGCGCGGACCGCTATGCTCGATCCCTCGCGGCCGAGACCCGCTGAGAAGCGCGTGAAGTGCCCGCGCTGCCCGGCGGTCTTCGATCCCGTCCTGGTCCGCGTGCGGCCGCGGTCCGCGGCCGCGCGGGACCTGTGCCCGCTGTGCCGCCGCGAAATGAAGCGTCTGGCGCGCCGGCTCGTCCGCGAGTACATCGTCCAACAGAGGGCCGGATGACAGCGCCGCCCGTTACGGCCGCCGCGCTCGCGCACCGCGTGCGCGCTGTGGAAATCGCGCTCGAGAACATCGCCGCGGAGCTCCCGGTGATTGCACGGGCAAACAACATGCAGTGTTGCCTCCTCGAGACGCTGCTCGCCGAGGTGAAGACGATAAAGATAGGCGTCGGGGTCCTCACGGCCGCCGCCGTGGCCGAAAACGCGAGCGCCGCGGCGGCGCTCGCGTTGCTGGAACCGTAATGACTTTGCTCGGGGCGGTGTGTTGTCTGGCGGCGGTGGGAGCGCCGACCTGTGCGCCGCCGACCGCGCCGGCGGCAAAAGTGAGCGCGAGCTCCCCGCATTTCGCGTTCACTGCCGCCGGCGTTTTCCTGCTCTCGGCCGCGGCCGCGGACCAGGTGACAACCGAGGTCTCGCTCGCTCGTGGTAACCGGGAGCTCAATCCTTTGATGCGCGCGCGTGCGGTGCGTGTGAGCGCCGGCGCCGCGGCGGCCGTCGCGGCGCATCTCGCCACGCGCGCGCTGCACCGCCGCGGACACCCGAGGCTTGCGACCGTCCTCCGCTTCACCGCCGGCGGCCTCTTCGCCGCGACCGCTGCGAGAAACCTGTGGGTCATCTCGAGGACCACCAGGTGAGCGAGCAGCTCTCGGCCGCGTGTGGCCTGTGCATCTACTTCCTGCGCACCGGGACGGTCTCGAACCGGGGCCAGTGTCGCCGGTACCCGCCGGCGGTGCTCTCGGCCGTCACGGCAATCGGCCGCGGCGCCCTGGCGTCGGCGTTTCCGGCGGTGCGCGATGAGGACTACTGCGGGGAGTTTGAGGCGGTCGCCGACGTCGACGTCGCGCTCCGGGCAATGGGAAAGAAGCCCTTCACGGTCGTCGAGGGCCAGGGGTAGCACGTGAACAACTATCGCGAAGGGGGTCCGCGCCGAGAACGAGCTCGCCGCGAGCTCGAAGGACTCGGTTACCTGGTTGTCGAGAGCCGTGGCTCGCACGGCCCCTTTGACCTGGTCGCGATCCCAACGTCGCGGTGCGAGGCGTGGCGACAGAAAACCGTGAGGCTCGTTCAGGTCAAGGTGGGTGAGCCGATCCGCAGCGCCGAACAAAAGATGCTCGCGAAGCTCGGGAGCCGGTTCCTGCGGGGCCGCGTGATGGCGGAGATCTGGTGGTATCCTTCCCCGAGCGAGACCCCGATGATGTATGAGGTGTGATGGGAGATTTCGAGCGCGGACTCGGACGGCTCGAGGAGCTCCGGGCGTCCATCGAGCGCGAGCGCGCTGGGAAACCAGTAGCACCGCCTACTCTCGACGAGCTCGCCGGCGCCGCGTTTGCACCCGGTGAGCAGGTCCTGGACAAAGTAACAGGAGGAAAAGGGCATGTCGTCGCCACCCGTTTTAAGCGGGTCATCTTTCCGGCTCCCGGACGGGACTGACGTCGAGGTCGTGATAGTGCGCCTCGAGGACGGCCGCGTCGTCGCGCGGACGAAAGACGAGCTCGCGCGCACGGAGAAGAAGCCGGCCAGGAGTACTCCGGAGACACCGCGCCGATGAGCCCGCACCCTTTCGACCGCGCTCCGGCGCCGCCGGCGTGCTATTGCTTCTCGGCGCCGGTCGCGGACTACCCGACGCACGGCACTCCGGTTCCATGCGGAGAATTTTCGGACGCCGTTTCCGCGGCGGCCGGCCTGGTCGAAACGGCGGCGGAGGCGCCGACGTCGGCGTGTCTCTGCCACAATGACGGCGCGCACCAGTACCGCCGCGAGGCGTGTCCGCAGCACGGCACCCGCGCTCGATGGGAGCCGAGACGATGAAGGATGGCAGCTCCTACGCACTCGCCGGTGTGGTAACCGGTATCCTGGTCGTCGGGGTTCTGTTCTGGTTCGATCCGCTCCACCTACACGCGACGGCGCAAGGTCCGGCGGAGCGGCCGCTCCCGCCGGCGCCCCCGGGGCCGTACATCTTCGACGGCGAGCGCATCGTCGGGATCGCGGCGGTGTCGCCCTCGAGGATCTTTATCGCGCTCGAGCGCCGCGTGCTCCAGTGCGAGACGAACGGCCAGACGTGGGACTGGCAGTGTCACCCGCTCCCGGGACTCTGACGCGGTGACCCCATGGCGGCCGCAATCTCACCCGACCAGGTCGGGGTCTTCCTCGGCCGGTTGCTGCTCGGTGTGAAGATGGGCGCCGGGTCGCGCTACCGCCTGTGTATCCAGGTCGCGGAGCTCCTCGGCGCCGTCGCGTTACTCCGCTCCGAGCTCGGCGGGGTCTCCGCGGCCGCGGCGCTCTACCAGGAGGGTCACCCCGCCCCCGACGAGGAACTCGCCCGGTCCCTTATGTGCGCCCTGGCCGAGCTGGATGCTCTGGGGCCGTTCGTCGCGACCTACCGCGACCTACTTCAAGCGACGGCCGCGGACTTCAAGGTCCCGCCGCCGGCGGAACCGGAGCCGTCCGCTGGCTGAAGAGCGCCGCCTCGCGCCCTTTCCCGACGAGCTCGTCGACCCGGGAAAGAAGACGGCGGCGATTGCCTTCCTTCAGGGCCTCGCGCTCCCCTCGAGGGTCGCCGCCGAGCATCTCGGACGGTGGGGGGAGTACACCGGGAGCGCCCTGACCCGCGCGGACTATCTCCAGGTGCGCCCCGACCTGGCCGAGCTGCCGGGACTCTGAGCCGTGCCCGCCGGCGAGCAGTTCCGCCGCTACTACCCGGGCCTGATCCCCATGGAGGAGCGCCTCTGGCGTACCTGGCTGAAGGAACACGAGACCGACTTCGAGGCGTTCGAGTATAACGTGCGGGTCGGGGAGGGGATCCGGATCGCCCCGCGCGCACTGGACGCGGATCCGGTCCTCCAGGAGAAAATCTCCCGCCAATTCCAGGAAGCGACACAAAAGAAGATTGACGTCGTCGGACGTCGGGGCGGGGAGGTTTGGATCTTCGAGGTCGAGGAGCGCCCGGGTACCCGCGCCCTGGGTCAACTCATCTCGTATCAGACCTTGCTCCCCCGGACGCGCCTGGTCGAGGGTCCAATCGTCCTCGCGCTGGTTGCGCGGCGGATCGGGGGGGACAACTTGATTGTCTTCGAGGACGCCGGCGTGGTGGTGTGGCGCGTAAACCTCGAAGACTGACTCCCCAGGTTGCCCCCCGAAACGCAATAGAGCCAAAACTAGGCGTCCCGCGCCGGCCTCCCTGGGTTCCGTAACCCCCTCGGCGAACGGCCCCGGCGCTTGCCGCGAGACAAGGCAAGCCGGGCTTTCCTGGAAGGCGCCGCCGTTTTCGGTTCGCGGCTCGCGTTTTTTCCGGGCCTCTTGCCGGGGGCCTCGGCTGAGTCACGCGACTCAGCATACCCCCCCGGCGGCGCCGGCGGAGCCCCCCCCTGGCCCTGCCAAAAAAAGCGGCCCGGGGCGTGTCTCGGGTCGGCGC
>ERZ1292644.665-Hain-H14-01um-R2-665-length-21244-cov-7_pt2 | contig 12232 bp, 18 predicted proteins | sample MGYA00564402_ERZ1292644 | MGnify/ENA primary metagenome ERZ1292644 (study PRJEB36523, sample SAMEA6512644) | groundwater metagenome | collected 2019-01-09 | study: AquaDiva: Metagenomics assemblies of 32 groundwater samples | reverse complement strand
AAGCTGCAGCCGGTCGAAGTGACGTGGCACGACGCCACATCCGAGGGGGGCTGGAACAGTCTCAAAGAGTACCGAGCAAGGCCCTTGGCCAAGTGCCGGACCCTCGGATTCTTGAGTCGCTACGACCGTCGAGCGATCCAGGTCGTGCAGACTCGCTCGCCGGCGAAGCCGAAGGACGGCCAGAAGCTGAATCTTGACGAGGAACGAGTGGTCGACTGTATGACCATCCCTCGGCAGTGGGCGACTCGCGTGCGGGTCCTGCGGTGAAGGGTCGCAAGAAGACGGGAAGATCCCTTCCGCCACGGACCGACATCGCGCTCGCCGGCCATGAGGTAAAAACCAACCCACCCGGGGTTCTCGCCAAGACGCGCAAGCGATTCGGCGCGAAGCGGGCTGAGGCACAGCGGAAGGCGATCATACTCTCGAAAGCGAGGCGGGGGGACGTGTAATGGTGGCCGTACCTCTGACTCAAGGCAAGGTCGCCGTGATTGATGATGTCGACTTGCCGCTAGTGGCCGGTCAGCCGTGGCGAACATTGAAGGGTCGCGCGTATACCGAGACGACGGTTCCCGTGTGGTACGCGGTAAGAAGCGAATGTACTGATGGAAGAAGGTCATGCGTGTTGTTGCATAGGGTCATCCTGGGACTGGGTCCTGGAGATCCGGACGTCGACCATGTGAACGGCGACGGACTGAACAACACGAGAACGAATCTCCGTATAGCAACGGCGAGTCAAAATGTGGCGAACCAGAGAGGTCATGCTCGCAGAAAGAGTCGCTACAAGGGAGTATTCTGGTCGAAAGATGCCCGCTATCGAGCAGGCGGACAATGGCTGTCCCGTCTATCCGTTCATGGCATTCAACACACTCGGTACTCCAAGACCGAGATTGAAGCGGCGGAGAAATACAACGCATTGGCTCTTCGGCACTTCGGTCAATTCGCTCGACTGAACCTAGGCACATCGTGATGGCGACGACCGAGATCGTTCAGGCCAAGTGGGAAGTTGAGTACCTCGAGAGCCGCGAAGCGGATTTCGCCAACAAGGTCGTTGTCGTCGCCGGGTTGAGGTCTGATGCTGGCCACGTCGGCCGGATCGAAGTCTCGGTACTCGTCGACAAAGTTACAGGTGACCATCAGCAGGCATGTCGCGACGCCGAGCGGGAAGCCATCAACGTCCTGCGACGATGCGGCGAGTCGCTCGTGGGAGACATCAACCTCATCCAGCTCGACCGGGCCAACCGGTTGTTCCTCTCTCCCGACTTCGGTGACATCGGCATCATCTCCAAACGCCTCCCCGGCGGGCTTGGCGGGGGCGAGGGCTTCCTAAGCGAGGAAGTCACATTCTTCAGCGTCAAGCGCAGGTTTCGACAGACCAACACGGCCCCACACCAGGAGGCGACCACATGAAGAAGCGGATGAAGGGACGCACGGGCGTGCGCAAGATGGACCAGAGTCAGGAGGCCACGAGCCAAGCCGCTCATGGCGAATCCCCCTACGGGATGCCGAAGGCCCCTCGCCAGAAGATGGCCGGGGCCGAGAAGAAGGCCATGCAGAAGGTCAGGAGGGCGGCGGGCGCAAACTATGCCGGATCCAGCGGGGGCTGAGTGAAGGCGAAGTGGCCGACACCGACGTTCCGAGTGGCGCGCCCGAGGCGATCCGCTCGTGGGGAGGGTACCGACCCATGAAGGGAAAGAAGAGGCCGAGTGGCATGTTCGGCAGGGCCGGCGGAACCATGATGGAGAGCGAAGCGGAAGAGCGGAAAGAGGAAAGGAAAGAGCGGCGCGCCAAGAAGAAGAAGTCCGGTGGGTTGCGCCGTGGTGGGTCCTGAGCGATGAGACAGAGAAAGAAGCCCCAACAGGCCGGTCGACGCCGGCCCCGTCTGCCCCAAGGGCCGGCAACCGGTCAAGCGCGCTCGCTGGGCCCGGTGCCCATCGTACCGCCCACGCCGCCGCCGCCTCCCGCCCAGCCGCCCATGCCGATCCGGAGGCGTCCGATGTCTCCGTTCGGTCAGAGGCCGATGTGAAGGGTCGGAAGAACACCGGCAAGGTTGCGAAGGACACCGGAAAACACGGTCGCGACTACAGTTACGAAGGCGACAAGGGTCTGGGCCAAGAAGCAGCCGCAGTGAGGAAGCCCATGCACTACGGCATCTTCGGCGCAGGGCTGCCGGCCACGAAGGTGAAGCCGCCACGCCGAATCCGCCGTCGCTGAGGGGCTGATGGCCCTCGCCACCGCACTCCGTACGGACTTCATCACCGGCACTCCCTCGACCCCAGGGAGGAGACCGCTCTCCGCAAGTCAAACAGCTCTCGTGCGCTCATATCTCACCAGAACGCCGAGGCCGCAGCCGAGGCCGAGGCCAGCGAGGGCGATGTCCGCCTTGACTCCGGCCCCCGCCACGTACGCGATGACTCCCGCTCGCGATCCCCTCGCGGACGTTCGGGCAGGACTTGGTGTCGCCAAGCTAGCCCTTGGAGGCGCGAACGCCCTCAAGGTGCCAGGCGCCGGCACGCTCGGTCGCGGTGTGGGAGCGGTGGGGGGTGGTCTCCAGATCGCGAACGCCATTGAGACCGGTAACGTCGCGCAGGGGGTCGGCGGTGGTCTCGGTTTGGCCGCGTCCGTCGCCCCAGCGGCGTGGGGTCCATATCTCAGTGCCGCTGGCATCGGTCTCGGCTTGGCCACACAAGACCCGTACGCAACGACCGCGGCCATCATGGGCGCCGCCAACCCGGTTCTTGGCCTTGCTTCTTCGGTCATAAGTTACATCGGCCAGAAGCGGGATGCGGCGACCGAGAAGAAGAACGTCCAGATCGCCAAGAGAGGCTTGGCGACGTTCCAGGGCGATCCCGACGTGCAGAACCTGCGCAACACATTGGGCGCGGCCAAAAGGGGCCACCCTGGGGCCGTGGCGAGCGTCCAGCGGGCACTGGCGGCCGCGATGAAGGGCGCCGACGCGTTGACGCACCCAGCAAACTCCAACCCGAATGCCCTCGCGCCGTACTTCAAGGCCATCTACAACTCGGTCATCGGCACTCCGGCCTTCGGACCGACCGTGATCGCCGCCGCGAAGGCGGCCAACCCGTATGGGCCGTGGGACCAGGGCTACGAGACGCAGGTGACCTACGCCTACGACTTCCTGAACCAGCAGGGCTACGGCTCCCCGGCCTTCTACGGTCCCCCGCCAGGGTACAAGGGGCAGAATCCGACCGGCGAGCGGAGTGGCCAGCAGGCACCTGCCGCGACGGCCGGCCCGTTCGGTGCGCCGCCCGTCACGCTGGCCACTCCGTCGGGCGTGCCAACTCCAGGCCCTCCAGAGACGGTCAGCGCGTTCGGTGCACCAATTGCGAGGGCCGATTCAACGGTCGGCCCGTTCGGTGCGCCGCCAGTTGGTTCTCGGCCCGGTCCATTCGGAACCTATGTCTGACCCGAGGAGACGTGACAATGGCCAAGCAGCGGAAGCGGACCAAGGGACTCAAGGCGGACCTGTGTATGCCGGAGGCCTACAAGGAGCCGACACCTCAACAGCGCGTGGAGCGGGCGACGGAACACGTCCTGCGGGAGGCCCTCGAAGCTGACCCGAAATTCAAGGGGACGGCGAAGGCGATCGCCCGGCAGATCCGACTCGGGGCCTCCAAACTCGTGCGTGGGGCAGGGACTCGGGGCGGCGACGAGTGACGCGAGTGGTGATGATCGCGTGTGGGCTGCTCGTCGGCCTCGGGCTGGTGGCAACGTGGCGGACGGCTCGTCAGTGGGAGCATCGGTCGCTCGTAGCGAGGATGGACCGGGTCAGTATGCGGAGCGGGGTGTAAACCAGTGACGGAGATCCAGCTGTCTCGAGGCAAAGTCGCCCTCGTCGATGAAGGCGATCTGCCAAGACTTTTGCGGTATGGCAGATGGCGGGCCTTCTACAGCGATGGGGTGTGGTACGCGAGCGGCTATGCCCTCGATAGGACCACCAAGCCGACGTTCGTCTTGATGCACCGACTTATCTTGGGATTAAGCAAGAAGGATCCCCCTGTCGACCACCGAAATGGTGATGGACTCGATAATAGACGATCAAATCTAAGACTGGCGTCCGCCACACTCAATAACGCGAACCATCGAGGCTATCCATCGCGTCGGCGCTCTCCATACAAAGGGGTCTCCTGGCTCCGGAACGCAAAACTCCGCGCGGGTGGTCAGTGGCGAGCGACCATCAAACCTTCCGCGAAGGCGAAGCAAAGTGTCCGATATGCTCCTACCGAAATAGAGGCCGCCGTTGAATACAACCGCCTTGCGCTGCAAAAGTTCGGGACCTGGTCCTGCCTGAATCTCGTTCCGTGCAGTTGGCCGGAGCGCGTCTAAGTGGACACTGTTGTGAGGCCGCTCGGCATGGATCCAGACGCCGCCGGCGTCGAGAGCGTCTTCCCCCCGACTGACCAAAGGAAGTCGACGCTCGAGGGGCCGCCGTCCGACGAGCTCGCGCAGCGCTTCCGTGCGTGGTACCTCCAGGCCATCAATCACCGACTCTGGAAGGAGTGGCACCCCGAGGCGAAGGAGGACACGGAGTTCTACGTCGGGGGCAAGGGCCAGTGGGGTCGACTGGGGAGCTACAAGGACTACGAGAAGCTGCTTGCCGAGGACCGCCCCGCCATCACCATCAACCACATTGCGGCGCCGGTGGATTTGGTGAGCGGGTACGAACGATCGAACCGAATGGACCTCAAAGCCACGCCACAGGGCAGTGACGACGTGGACTCCGCGAAGTTGATGACATGGTTTCTGAAGTTCGCTCAAGACCAGACGAACTCCAGCGACGAGCTCTCCGACATGTTCGAGGACGGCAACATCACCGGCATGGCCGTGGTCGAGGTGGGGGTCGACTACACGGGGGAGAAGCCTGAGAACGGCGAGATCGTGCTCACGCGCTTGGAGCCGTGGACGGAGATCATCTGGGACCCGTACTGGAAGAAGTACGACTTCTCCGATGCCCGGTACATGCTCAAGTTCAAGTGGACGTTCGTCGCGGATCTCTGCGCGGACTACCCAGAGTGGGCCAACGAGATCCGCGAGGCGGCCAGCCAACTGTCAACGATCTACACCGAGGGACGCACCAGCGGCAAGCGGGGCGATGACTACGGCTCCGTCCGCTCGCACCCGGTGGAGGATCTGAGCGAGGAGCGCAACTTCTACGACCCGGATGACGCCCGGATGCTCGTCGTGGAGGGCTACTACCGGGTCTACTACACGACCTACAGCGTCTTCGACACGGTGACCGGGGAGGTGCGGCAGACCGCAGATCACGCGGAGGCGACGGCCCTGAGGGACTCGGATCCGGCGCGCCTCAAGATCCACCGGCAGGAGTCCAAGAAGATCCGCATGGGCGTCGTCATCCCGGCGGCGTGGTTGCAGATGGAGGAGGACAAGAACCCCTATCCGAACGACGATTCCAACTACCCGTTCGTCGCGTACATCGCCAGGCGGAAGGGCAATGCGATCTACGGCATGGTGCGGAACCTGAAGGACCCGGTGCGCGTGGAAAACAAGCGGTGGTCTCAGGTCGTCGACACATTGGCCAAGTGGGCGATCCTGCGCCCGATGTATCCCAAGGGGTCGCTGGATAATCCTCAGACGCTTGGCAACGCCTTTGCGACCGGGGCCTTCGAGTACAACGCCGAGAAGGGGGTGCCCGGGTGGTGGCACGCCCCCGTGGCGGAGATCACCAAGGTGCTCGAGAGTCTCGCGCTGGCCATGAAGATCAACATCCGCGAGATCAGCGGCGTGGGGGCCTCGCCCCTCGGACTCTCGCGTGAACAAGAGCAATCCGGGATCGCCATCCAGCGATTGCAAGCGCAACAACAGATCGTCGCCACGGTGTACTTCGACAACTTTCGCAAGACCCGTCGGCTCTTCGGGCAGCGGATGGCGCGCCGCATTCAGCAGGTCCATACGACCGAAGACACCGTTCGCCTGACCAACGAGCTCGGGGCGCCGGTGGAAGTCCTCATCAATCCGGCCGCCGCCGAGGGGATGAGCGACGAGGAGTTCCGTCGATGGGCGCAGGAAAAGGAGGCGGCGGGCGGCCCGAGGATCCTCCGCGATGTCAAGTCACTCAAGTACGAGGTGATCATCAGCGAGGCCCCGGCCACGCCATCGGCGCGGACGGGCATCTTCCTCAGCATGCTGGAACTCGTCCAAGCGGCCCCGGTGTTCCTCCAGGTCCTCGCCGACAAGCTGCTGGAGTATTCCGACATGCCGGATCGTCCAGAGCTGATCGAGCGACTGCACCGGATCATGCCCGCTCTCGGCGGCGGAGGCCCGCCACAGCCGCCCAATCCGGCGGCCGGCCCAGAAATGCCTGGGGGGACGCCGTCGGGGACGCCACCGGCTGTGACAGGGGGTCAAGTCCCGACTGCGGGACCGCCGATGGCAGCCTAGAAAGCGTCAAGAACGGGTCACTCTCGGGGTACGATGGGGCACCGAGACAACCACGGAACGAGGAGGACACGCATGAAGGGCGTCTACACGGGCAGGGAACCAGGGGCAACGGAGGGCGGCGAGGCCGTCCTGTTGAAAGCGACCATCGTCAAGGCTCACGATGCCTCCAACCACATCGTCTCGTGCGCCGGCGAAACCTTCAATCCGTCGGCGCAGGGCCTGAGCGCGGCCGAGCCGACGGCGGACGAACTCCGGGCGGCCATCGCACGGATGGTGGCGTGGGAGCGTCAGGAGGACGCGAGGCTTCGATCCGAAGAGTCCAAGGCCAAGACGGTCGTCGAGGAGCGGGAGAAGAAGGAAGCCGCACTGGAAGCCGGCGGGGTCATCGACCGTGTCAAGGCTGCTGTCGTCTCGGCCCTCACCGGCGGACCTCAGGCTCCCTAGCCACGCTCAGTGGAGACTGGCTGCTGCCTCTCGGGCTTGGGCTCTGCCGACTCGGGTTTGCGTGGCAGCTCGCCCGAAGTTGGCGCCGACATGGCCTGACTCATGTGGCGGTGTCCACGCTGCTCCTGCTGGCGGCAGGGAGCGTGGCGCTGGCTTTGTGGGGGCTCGTCCACGCTGAGCCGTGGGTCGTGATCTTCTCGCTGGCGCCCTTGGTGGTGGATCTGTGGGTGGCCGCGCTGAAGTTCCGCGACTGGGTCTGCACGCGAATGAGGATTCCCGTCGGCGGCCACCACCGGGGGCGGCATCGGTGAGCGCGATCACCGATGTGCCCGCCATCCCCGTCGCCTATGAGGAACTCACGGTTGGCGCGATTCCGGTCGGCTTCACCAACCTGCCCAGCGCGGGCCAGCTCGTCCGATCCGAGGCCCGCGTCGCCAGTGGGCCCATCAACTGGCGGAAAGACGGCACGGCGCCGACGACGGTGGTCGGAGTGCCGGCCTTCGACGGAGACGTGTTCCAGCTCGACCGATACGAGGTCGTCCGATTCCAGGCCGTGCGCCAAGGTTCGACCAACGGCCTAATTCGTGCGACGCATTTCGTGCGCGCGTAAGGTACTCGCCGCCCTCCTCGTCGCGGGGCTCCTCCTCGGCGTCCCGCTGACGGCAGGAGCTCAATCGGTCGCTGGCTCCGTGAATATCCGCGCCCTCGGGGCCGTGCCGCTGTCCGGGGCGGATGTCGTGGACGCTCCCAACAGCGCGTTCAGGGTCACCGTCACCGGACCAGGGGTCTCAGGCGGCCTCGCGCTGGACGCGACACTCCAGCGCCTGCTCACGCAGCCACTTCAGGGGGTGGTCTCGTCCGGCTCGCCTGTGCTGACGCCGATCGGGGTGGCGCCGCTCTCGCTCACGCCGCTCGGCGCTCTTCGGACGGATGCCTCCGCGACGAGCCAGCCCATTCGCGTGCAGGATGGAATCGGGACGATTCTGGCGACTGTGACCTCGGCCAACGCGCTGAAAGTAGACGGCTCGCATCAGATTCAGCCGGTGTCCGGTACCGTCACGGCCTCCGTCACGGGGACGGTGACGGCCACGCAAGGGAGCCCGCCATGGGCGCAGCGGATTCAGGACGGGACGACCGCCACGCTCATCACCGTTAAAGCGCCCTTCCAGCCTGCGACGCAGGCGGATCCCAGCCTCGTGGTCGCGTTGTCACCTGGCGGGACTGTGGTGGCCAATCAGGGAACGGGCGCCGGGGTGACCAATGCCTGGCTGACGCTGCCGGGGCAGTCCAGCGGCACGGCGAATAACGCCTCAACCGGCCACGTGTTCAACAACCAAACAACCGGGGCCGCAGATGCCGCTGTCACGGCGACGTTCACGCAGCAGCCAGGGACGCAGTGGCGCCTCATCTCAGCCTCCGCCTACTGTTCGGCCGGCACGGCTTCTCTCACGGTAACGGATGGCGGCACGACCATCTGGTCGACGCCGGCTAGCGCCGTCGGCACGGCGCTGGCCGCCTTCAACTGGACGACGCCATTAATGTTCGTTGGCGCCGCCCCGGCGGTCACCCTGGGAACCTGCGGTGCGGCTAATACGGGAACGCTCATCATCCAAGCCGCGAGGTTCTAAGATGAAGACGCGCCTGATCGGTGCTGGTGCAGCGCTCATTGTCGCCATCACGGGCTTGCCGCTCGCAACGGAGGCCCAGGTTGCCACGAGTCCAATGACCGGCTTGGTGGTCCCTCAAGGCGCTTCGACGACTGGGCAGAGCGGCGTGCTCATTTACGGGACGGTCACCGCTGTGGCGCCGACCTACACGACTGCGCAGACCCACCCGCTGTCTCTCACGCTCGTCGGCGGCCTGCGCGTCGATGGGTCCGGCGTGACACAGCCGGTCTCGGGGACCTTCTGGCAAGCGACGCAGCCAGTGAGCGGGACCGTCACCGCGAACGCGGGCACAGGCACCCTTGCTGTCTCCGGGCCTCTGACGGATACCCAACTGAGGGCCACGCCTGTCCCCGTGTCCGGCACCGTGACCGCCAACGCCGGAACCGGGACCCTTGCTGTCTCTGGACCGCTTACTGATACTCAACTCCGGGCGACCCCTGTTCCAGTGTCTGGCACCGTTACCGCGAATGCAGGGATCGGGACGTTGGCAGTCTCAGGGCCCTTGACCGACGCACAACTTCGCGCGACCGCCGTGCCGATCTCCGGCACCGTGACGGCCAACGCCGGGACGAACCTCAACACCTCCGCCCTGTTCACCGAAGCGACGTTCACGACGCGCGTCAACACGCAAGGCCAGAAGACGATGGCCGCGAGCACGCCGGTGGTGCTCGCCAGCGACCAGCTCACCTGCACGTCGAAGGTCGCCATCAGCCAGACCGCCAGCGCGCAGGTCCTCGCGGGGGTGGCCAGCCAGCGCATCTACATCTGCGCGGTCATTCTCATCACTGCCGCCGACCAGTCGGTCTCGCTCGTCGAGGGAACCGGGTCGGTCTGCGCCACCGGGATCGCGGCGGTGATGGGGGGAACCACAGCGTCGATGGCTCTCGTGGCGAACGGGGGCTTGTCCTCCGTAGCCGCCTTCCCGTGGCTCTCGACAGCCACGAACGCGAACGCGCTCTGTGTGCTCCAATCGTCAACGGGCAATGTGTCGGGCGTGATAACCTACCGGCAAGGTTAGTGGACATCGTGAGGCTATAAGGCATGGCGATCTCTTTCGTCGGCTCCGCTGAAAACTCTGCCATCAACGGGGGCGACGTGACCCTGACGCTCCCTGCAGGCACGACGACCGACGACCTCGTGATCGTCGCCTACGCGATCGGGGACAACGACAACGTCGACTTCAACATGGCGATGGTCACGGCGGGCTACACCGAAGTCGCCGACCTGTTCGCCCTGGATACTCAAAACTGCAACCTTGGCGTGCACTGGAAGATCATGGGAGCGACGCCAGACACGACCGCAGTGGTCGACGGGCTCGGTGGCGCGGACGCGGCGGTCGCGGCGGTCTGCATGGTCTTCCGGGGGGTCGATCTCACGACTCCCATGGACGTTGCCCCGGCGAACGGCGCCGGGATTAATAGCCGGAGTCCCATTCCGGTAGTCATAGACTTTCTCGACGCGGCGGCATGGACCGTTATCGCTGGAGCAAGCGGTCACGTCGCCGGAGGCGCGGGAACCTATACATTTCCGACAGGCTATACGATAAATGCGCTCGATCGCGGAGCGGATGACACGAGCGACGTGACCGTGGGAATGGGTTATCGGACGAACCCCGCTGACCCAGAGCTTCCAGGGGTTATGATCCACAGCGGGACGGATAGCGTGACTGATTCCTGGTGCGTGGCGACGCTGGCACTGAGACCCGCCGTCGCCGCCGCGGGACAGCCGTTCCTCTCACGGTTCTCCGCGATCCCCTTCGTTCCAGCACCGGACAGGAGCGTGAACTAGATGCCTAGTTACCCTCCCAAGAAAAACGTCGCGTTCACGATCACACTGCCGATCCTCGATGCCGATGGCGACCTCGTCGCCGGTGGTGCGAGTCTGACGACAGTGGTAGCCGGCGCCGATGGTACGGGCTTGCTCCCCGCCTTCGCAGCCGGGCCAACGCCGACTGATGAGGGCGAGGGCTTCTACTCCATCGCTCTGACGCAGGCACAGATGAACTTCGACCGTGTGGCTGGGGTGCTCAAGACCACCACCAGCGGAGCGAAGAACACGCCATTCGTCATCTACACGAGCGTCGCGCAGGTTGACGACTTGGTGCGGGCGACGACACCCGCGAACACGCTGGATGTGAACGCGACGGGCGGTGTCGAGGTGGGCACATTCCAAGCCGGGGCGATTACCGCCGCCGCGTTCGGGGTGGGGGCCATCGACGCAACGGCAATCGCCACGGATGCGATCGGCTCTGCCGAGCTTTCCTCGGCGGCGGCCAACAAGATTGCCGACCAGACCTTGCGCCGGACCTACGCGAACGCCCGCGCGTCTGCAGACGGCGACGCCGTGAACTTCCGGTCCCTGCTCGGCGCCATTGGCAAGCTCGTCAACAAGTGGTCGATCACTGGGAGCACATTGACCATCACGCAAGAGGATGACTTGACCTCAACGGCTCCAGGTGGAACGCAGGCAATCACAGTAACAGTGGGTGCCGACCCGATCACTGCGCTGGATACCACCTAAATGGCTGGCGGCCAGAAAGGCGCGCTCGACTTCGTCGGATACCCAGTCGGCCAACCGGGTGCTGCGCCGGCACTGGGAGGACTTCGGGGCTTCCTCGACTTTATCGGGTATTCGGTCGGCGAGGGCGGGGCTCCAGTCGGCCAGAAGCCGCGGCGGACGCTGCTCGGGGTAGGGCGGGTGATCCTTGCATGGGTGCGTCCGTTCACGACGGGGGCGTAGAAGGAGATGGGGCGGTGGGCACTACTCGTCGTCTTCACGTTCTCCTTCGTCATCTGGACCGAGATCGCGCTCGTGCCTCCCGGACGGAGGGATCTGCTCGTGGTGGTGCCGAACCAGCGATTCGAGTTCCCCACATTCGAGGAGTGCCGGGATGCGCGCGACACGTTTCTCCTGCTCCTGAGAGGGGGCGAGCGAATCAGTGGTTGCGACGAGTCGACCGAAAGGGGGAGTCAATGAGTCCGACCCTGCTGCTGCTCGTTGCCGTGCTCCTCTCCGGCTGCGCGACTCAGGACGCCTGCCATTGGCGCGCGCTAGCCGTGTCGCAGGGCGCGCCGAGACTCTACACGCTCCCCGAGGCCGAGCAAGACTGCCGGGCCTGGGGGCGACTGAACCTGGCTTCTCCTGGAGGTGACCCATGATCCCGGTGATCCTGCTCGTGGCCGCGCTCTGCCTCCCACCCGGTGTCCCGCCGCTGGATGCCATGACCTACGTCTATGGCTCCGTCGGCACGTACGAAAACGTCCGAGGTGAACAAGTGATGGCGACCGGGGGCGTCTACGTGCATACGGCCACGCAGCACCTCTACGGGATTGTGATCGTCAACGGCGCCGTCGCCCTCGTCGACGATCACCAGGAGGATCTGACCTCGACTGACTGGTATGTCGACGGGGGAATGGCCACAGACGACATACCTCCGCGCGTGCAAGCCGACCCAAAGAGCACTTGCCAGTTCCACCGGCGCGGCCACCGCACCTGATTGAAGTCTGGGTCGTCACGCTCGTGATTTCGACCGTCAGTTACATGGGCAGCGGCCCTCCGGACACACTGCGGATTCAACTGCCCCGTGAAGAGCAATGCGTGGCGGTTCGACAGTGGCTGATCGACCTCAACCGGCTGGTGCCGGAGGCCCTGCATGTGGGCCAGTGCACTGTCTTCAAAAAAGAGGAAGGCGACTCTCGTTGAAC
>ERZ1292644.1451-Hain-H14-01um-R2-1451-length-12247-cov-4_pt1 | contig 12247 bp, 21 predicted proteins | sample MGYA00564402_ERZ1292644 | MGnify/ENA primary metagenome ERZ1292644 (study PRJEB36523, sample SAMEA6512644) | groundwater metagenome | collected 2019-01-09 | study: AquaDiva: Metagenomics assemblies of 32 groundwater samples | reverse complement strand
CGAGAACAAGAGAAAGAAAAAAAGCGAGTTGAGAAACTAAAAACTCAATTCGATATGTATAAGGTGCTCCGTGACGCTGGTTACGAACCCAAAGCTGCTCATGAGGCAGTTCAAAAAAGTCAGTTTCCGGCGACTCCTGGTGGTGAATCTTTAGAACGCGAGAAGTTAAGGCTTGGTACTGAAACAGCTAAAACCGGTCTTGAAACTGCAAAACTGAAAACTCAACAAGCTCAAGCAGCCCTTGAAACCGCAAAATTAGGCAAAGGTCTTACGCCTACTTTTCGTGAGGAGCAAGACATCCAGAAAGACAACGCGATCAATATGATTTTAGAGAAAGAACACAAAACTCGTAAGGATGCGCTTCGATCCATCCGTGAAAATTATAGCAAGGTGCGCGCGAATGATACTGATATTCAGGATGCACTTGATGAGGCATATCCGGAAGAAGAGATTGGCGGTTGGCGCAAGACTTTAATTGAAACTTTGGGCGGCACTACGAAAACCTCAAAACCAAAGTCGCGCCAAGGTAAAACAAAAGGGGGCATGGGTTATACCTTTGAACCGTAATGCCAAAAGTTAGATACGATGACGGGACAGTTATCAATTTCGATGGCGATCCAACGGACGAGGATATTGAGGACGCCTATAATCAAATCAAAGGCGTCGCCGTAGCGGAACCGTCTCCTGATTTAGAGAAAGCCCGCGAAGCCGAAATCGCCCAAAAGCAGCAAGCCGCCCAGGCCCAAGTTCAAGAGCAACAAGCTAAACAACGCCAAGCTCTTGACGTAAATAATTGGTCCTCAAAACAGCTCGAACAATACTACAAGCAAAGACCTCCTAAGACAGTCGAGGAACAAGCGCAGATGAACGCCGCGCTCCAATTAAAGAAACAGCAAGAAGAGCGTTTGACTCAGCGAATGACCGGGCCTTCAAAAGAAGATCTCCCCGAAGACGTTCAACAAAAGCCGATTGATATTAAGGTGCCGGGCGGAACCCTTAAACGGATTCTCCAGTCCCCTCTTATGCAAGCTCTTAAAACAATTCCTCTTTCTGCCGGCGTTTCTCCTGGCGCCGTTGAAGCTCAAATTGCCCCTGGACGTGGAATTCTTTCTCCCTACGCTAAGCTCGCAAAACAGGAACCTTTCAAACTTGCTGGCGTAACTGCAACGCCATTTGTGGAACCGCAGATCTTCGATGATGTTCTTAAGGATGCCGGAGATGCCATCTTGGGATACACCTCTCCTGGTCAAGAAATCGTCAAGGAGGCGATGGGTCCGCTTGCTGAACTGAATGCTTTTGCTTCTACGCAATCCGGTACCGTCGGCGCTCTTTCCACTCTTTTAGAAGCCGCCGGTATTTTACAACCCGAGAAAGCCGGTGAGAGCGCAGGATCTATGCTTATAGGTACTCAACTTGAGCTTATGAGTTCTCCGAATCTTCTCGCACTCGTCGAATATCCTTTCCGAGTCCGTTACAAAATTGCGGAGGAAGTTTTCAAAGAGGTTCAGGCTTTCAACAAATCTCAAGGTAAGAATCTGGTTATTGATGAGGGTGCTTGGCTCAGATGGGCTGAGTCTAAAAGCCCTGCTGAATTAAGACAAAAGCTTGCAGAGGTAAGACAACGTGTTAAGGAAGCGACCACACCTGAAGCTGAGGTTGTGCGGCCGGAGGGTCAGAAACCGATTGAGATCAAAGGCCCGGAACCGGAAGCTGTTGCGCCAACGCCATCCGAGGTTGCGCCTGAAATAGCTCCAACAGAAATTCAACCACAAGCGATTGCTAAACGCCCAGAAGTAAAACAAGCCATGTCCACCACCGTCAAAGCACGCGCAACCGCCATCAATTTCATGATCCGTGAACTTCGCACGTTATCTAAAGATATTAAAGAAGAGCATGGCCGCGTCCTCGCAGAAATTAAAGCGGAGGGTGGGATCTCTCCAACCAAAGGCGATCTGTTTGAGGAGATCAAGGTCAACGTTCCTAGAGAATTGATCCGGCGCGAAGGTATGGCGATTGACGAAATGGCTGATATTCTTCACAGCCGTGGGTTCCTCAAAGAAGGCACAAGCGACGCTCTTATCAATTACCTTTCTACTTTTAAGAAAGCCGAGATCCCAACAGCTGAGGAATTAAGGGCAAGAGCCGAGGCGATTATTGATTCAGAGCTTGGGAATCCTTTGGTCCGCGCCCTTGAGACTCAAAAGGCAGTTTCTCCGGCAATCTCTAAAATGGTCAAGGACGTTAGGAACCAGGTGGAAGCCGAGATAAAGGCTGGAAAACGTGAGATTTCCGGGCTTTTAAGAGAGGCAGAGCGCAAAGCTCTTACCCCGGCCCAGATCGCCCGTCTGGCGCGCAGCCAGAGGGAGGAAATAGGGGCTACCGTTGAAGGTCCAAGGGGAGGGGTTAGGGAGGCACCTCTCTCTAAGGAGGATATCGCTCAGGTAGAAAAGGACATTGGTGGTGTGGTTCCAAGAAAGCCGGAAATTTCAGGGCAACCGCCTCGGATACCGCGGACAGAGGCTTTGGTCCCGGCTGAGTTTGCGCAACACAAATTTAATGACCTTACTGAATTTCAAGCTTCTCCAATTTCAGGGCTTGATCCTAGACGCGCTTTCGACATCATTGATGGAAAACCAAATGGACCTGCGCGAAGGATGATTCTTGATCCAGCGCAAGAAGCTGCTCAACTTGGCCGCGCTGATGCTCAAAGAAGGCTTCAAAGTCTAAATGAGAAAGTTCCAAATTTAAGATCAAAAACGGAGGAATCCAGTAATCTTTTTGACTTTATAGAAAATGAAGGGCGTGGCGAATTTCCCATTGATAAACTTACGCCGCGGATTTTAAGAGCAGCCGCCGAAATGCGGGAAAACTATGATGAGCTTCTTCAACTTATCAATAAAACTCGTGAGGCTCAAGGAAAAGTTTTGATCCAGCGTCGCTCGAATTACATTACGCACATCCAAATGCTTAATTTTTTGGATGAATTTTATTATGGGCTTTCCAACATTCCAGATGACGCTCTTTCAATGGCTCATATTCCGACACGGCCAAATGCACCGTTCTTCCAATGGGCTCTTAAACGTCTTGGAGGACCCCATGCTCATGACGCGGTTGAAGCTTATAAACGTTATGTGAGAAAAACTTCTGCTGTTATTCATCATGCTCCGGCACTTCAAGCAACGAGACCATTGGTCGATTTTCTGCCGGGCAAGGCTCAGGGATATGTTCATCAATACTTGGATGAGGTTTTAGCACTCAAAAGACCAAGAGCTGATGTTTTAATCCCGCGCCCTCTTTTAAAAGCTGTTGGGTTTATGAGAAAGGTTGTGGGCCGCGGAGCTATCTTAGGAAATCTTTCGTCTGTCTTCAACCAAATGTGGACGATTCCTGCCACGGTTTCTAAGGTTGGCCCCTTTGGAGCTCTTAAGGCCGGGCTCGAACTTGGAAAAGGGACAGCTAAAGATATTGTAAACAACCTTGTCAAAACGGTAGATCCACGAGCATTCAGCCAGTCCGTTCTTGATTTTCAAAAGCCCTCTATTAGAGATTTCATTTATCAAAATTCTCCGCTTCTCCAAAACAGAAGATTTGAAATTGAATTTGACCCTGCTGAAATGAAGAAAGTCGATAAGATATTGGGAGCGCTTATTCAAACGGTTGATCATGAAATGGTATCTTTGGCTTGGCTGGCACAATTTCGTAAGAGTTCTGCCGAAGGAAAAGCATTTTCTGAGGCAGTAAGGGAAGCTGAAGATACTGCTTTTAAAACACAAAGTGGTTACACACCTGAAGATTTGCCTCCTGCTTTTAGAAGTCAATTTTTGGGTGCACTTGCTCAATTTCAAAACTCTGTGAATAACGTATTCAATTATTTGAGATTTGACGTCGGTCTTCAACCTTCAAAATTTCTGCCTTCGAATTTAAAAGGTCATGTAAAAGATCACCCGGAGATTTTCAAGCAAGCGCTTTTGTTTTTTGGTTCGGCGTTAGCTTTGAAGATGCTTTACGATTATGTAGGTATCCCTTCAGCCGTAGATGATGCGATGGATCTGGTTCCACTTTGGGGAATGGCTGAGTATGGACCCCCTGCTGTATGGGCTGGACCGCAGGCAATTGTTTCTACGATGACAGCGGATACGCCATTAGAAGAAGCAAAAGCTAAAAGTGCTTTGATTCGCGCCGGGTCACTTCTAGTTCCAGGTGGAAATCAAATCAGAAAAACAATCACCGGAATTATTGGCGCATCAAAAGGTGGAAAATTTGATAAACGGGGTCGATTGATATTTCCAATTACCGGCGACGCCGAAAAAATTCGCGCTGCACTCTTTGGAATTTACGGCACAAAAGCAGGTCAAGCTTATGTTAAAGGCGGTTTTAAACCCGTTCCTCATTTTCCAGAGCCAGAACCTCCACCAAAAAAGCGTCTAAAACCGTAATTGAACTTAACCGTACCTTTTTTTCATAGCTAAATTGAACTTTATTGTTGACTTTCCTCTTTTTTGATTTTAGACTTCCTTCGTGCGTCAATTCAGAATTGAAAAAGGAAAATTCAATCCAAAGCAATTTTACGCCCGCCGTATGGAGTTAGGTCTTACCCTCGAACAAATCGCCGCACTTGTAGGCCGCAGAAAAGCAACCATCCATTATTGGGAACTCGGAAAAGCGACACCACGCCCGGCCGTGCTTTATCTTCTTTCGCAGGTACTTCAAGTCAAACCTGGCTTTTTCTTTCAGCCTTAAGAGGAGGAGAACATGCCTAAGAAAAGAATCGGATTACGACAGGCGCGATTGATTAAAAAAATGATTATGCTTAATCGTGGAGTGTTGCTGAGCAAAATAGCTAAAAAGTTTAAGGTTTCAAACTCTACCGTTTCAAATATAAATCAGGGTTATCATTGGTCTACTCAACTTTCCAAAGGAGAAAAAAAATGAATGCACAACTTGAAATCATTCCGCCCGATCAAGTCAAGGATATTGAGCAGGACACGTCTTATGCACTCACCCAATCCCGTTCACTCGCCATCTTGGACGAGCCCACACTCATCAAGGCGACGGATATTCTAAGCGTAATCAAGTCGGTCTTGAATAAATGCGAGGAGCGCAGAAAATTTTTCGTCAAGCCCTTGAATGATCACGTTTCGAGAATCAATCTTTTTTTTAAAAATTTCACCCAGCCTCTTGAGACTGAGGAAAGTAACTTAAAAACCAAGGTTATCCAATACAGGCAAATCGTGGAGGCGAAACGCCTTGAGGAGGAGAAGCGAATCCAAAAAGAACACGCGAAGCTTTCAAAAAAACTTGAGGCAAGGGGCGAAGATCCGCTTCCCGTACCCATATTAGCCCCGCAGAAACAAACCATCTTTTCAGATTCCGGCGCACTGACCGCAAAAAAGATATGGACATTTGACGTTTTAAATCTTGACCGGGTTCCTAGGCAATATCTGATTTTGGATGATAAAAAGATAAACGCCGTCATCCGCGGCGGAGTCAGAGAAATACCTGGTTTGAAGATCTACCAGAAAGAAACCATCGCCGTCAAGGCGTAGAAAGAGAGACCAAAATGGAACAAGAAACAAGTTTGGAGATTATGAACCAGCAAGTCGCCCTTAACCGTAATCCAAAGGAGGTTCTTAACGACGCCTTAATGGCGGCAAAAGAACTCCAAAATGTGATCAGAACCAAACGCAAGCCCGTGATCTTTAATGGCGAGCAGTACCTTGAATTTGAGGATTGGCAAACCTGCGCGCGCTTTTACGGTCTTTCCGCAATGGTCGTCTCAACCAATTACGTCGAATATGGTGATGTCAAGGGATGGGAGGCGAAAGCCCAGGTCCTCAGAAATGCAGATGGAGCTATTATCTCCGGTGCCGATTCCATGTGCTTGAACGATGAAAAAAATTGGGCCGGCAAGCCTCTTTTCCAACTCCGTTCAATGGCTCAAACAAGAGCCTGCGCCAAAGCATTAAGGAATGTTTTGGCCTGGGTGGCGGTGCTTGCAGGTTATAAGCCTACTCCTGCCGAGGAAATGGATGGAGTGAGGTCTTATGGCCATTCGGATCAGAACATGGCAGAAACAGGCCATAGAACGCAAAAAAAAGGTACTCCCACTGAGGTACCTGACGACCAACTTGCAAACTGGATTATGCCTGGAGGTAAGTACGCTGGCTTGACCCTGAGTCATATTCTCGGGGAAACCACGGAGGCAGGCAAGGCGAAAGGTCTTGAATATCTCCAATGGTGCATCACTGAGGAAGCCAAGATCAAGCCAGAAACAAAAACAATGATCTCACGGTTTTTGAAACAAATGGACGTCTAAATGACCCGCGATGAAATGATTCAGAAACTCGCGGCATTGTGTTACTACCAATCACAAGCCGGCCGGAAAGAAGGCGGCGCGAAGGTTGAATCTTTTGAGGATATAGGTGAGCCTCAGCAGAATGCTTTCGTGGCTTTAGCCAAATCCACGCTTGAGAATTTGGACCGGCTGAATCTTGTTATCATACCGAAGGAAAAAGAGAAAAACAAGGAAGAGATCGATACTCTTTTCAGATCTCAGGTAGAGGCAATCGTAAGAGACTTTTTTAATTCCATCAACATTTGGAAGAAAGATTTAATCCCGCAGGCGGAGCTTGTGGCGAGGATTTGTCAACTCATTCAACTTTAATGGAGGAATTTGTGGATAAACCGCATGATAAAGACACCGAAGTTGAACTTAAATCAATCGTGAATCATTGCATGGATTCACCGGGGTATCTTCTTTTCGGCGCTTATCTGAGCCCTAAGCGGAATGAACAAGGTGAGGCTATTATCGACTTCCAATACCGGCGTTATCACTTCGCTCTCGAGGATGCGAAGCAAGCAATCCTTCAACTGAAGAAATTCGTGGATGAGGAAATTGAACGGTTGATTCAAACGGATTTGGGACCAGAACAAATTTGATGAGACTGTGGCGGAATGATAAAGACGCATGTGGGTGAGGACGCTGGCTCATACAGCGTAGCTGGTCTTCCACCGCAAAGGTGGCATTTCTTCAGGCCCAGCCACTTTATTTCTCACTACGAGTGGCGTGCAGAGTTAAATTCTCTGCCAGTCTCATTTAATTAAAGGGAGGATTTCATGATCCGAAAAGTTAAAGGCGGTTTCCGCGTAATTTCGCACCAAACCGGAAAAAACTTCGGGACGTACAAAACGCGTGCCGCTGCTAAGCGCCGGCTCGCTCAAATCAAACGGTTCAAATGAGCCTTTCGAACATTTTTTCCGAAAATGAGGAAGAACTTTTCGAAAGACGATAGCATTTTAACTTTCGTATTAAATCTTCACCGACGGCTCAAGGCTTTGGAGAAAAATGCCCCAGACCGAAAAAATCTTAAAACTTCTTGAGGACGGCCAGTTTCACTCCACCGTGGAAATCATGGAAAAGTGTTACGGGTCTGAACATTGCGGACTTGCGAGAGTTAGTGCCCGGGTCTGGGACCTCAAGCAAAAAGGTCATTGGATTGTCGGTAAGCGGGACCCGGAAAGAAAAACGGTTTACTGGTACAAGTTAATTCAAAATCAAGCGGCTGAATTATTCGCTTGACCTGAATTTTTGTTAGGAGTAAAATTTACCTATGTTTAAATGCAAGATTATCCTCACTCTAAAATTTCCCCGATTCGTAAAAGAGCAGGGTTCTTGCAACCTTAACAGGGCGGGTTCTCCGTCTGCTCAGAGCGGTCGGGGAATCTTTCTTTATGGCTAAAAAACGCTTTACTGATGCTGAGAAGTGGACTGATCCTTGGTTTCGCAAATTAAGCCCGGAAACTAAACTCTTTTGGGCGTACTTAGTGGACAACTGTGATATCGCTGGTGTTTGGAAGGCTGATGTCGAGCTTGCTAGTCTATTGATAGGGTATAACTACTCTAGTGATACTCTATTGATAGAGTTAAACAATGGGAAAGACCGCATTCAGGTATTCGATCACGGAAAGCGTTGGCTCATAATAGATTTCTGCATTTTTCAGTACGGAATTCTTACCCCAAATTCGCGCGTCCATGCCGCAGTAATTTTGCTTTTAGAGAAGTACGCGCTGCTTGGTTGTGTATACCCTATCGATAGGGTTAAAGACAAAGACAAAGACAAAGACATCTTAAAAGAAGGGGGTGTGGGGGAAACAAGACCAAAGCTCGAGGAGTGTAAGGCGTACTTCCTGGAGTTGAACGCGCCTTTAGAGGCTGAGGGGTTCTTTGACTATTTTTCCTCTAATGGCTGGAAGGTGTCGGGCCGGGCTCACATGAAGGATTGGAAGGCAGCAGCCCGGAATTGGGTTCGGAGGTCTAAATCGCCGGCGGATATTAAGGACGAACAGCGTAGGAAGGTGGAGCGGTCCCGGGAATGGCGTCCGCCGAAGGAAGAGGAATGCGCCCCACCACCAAAGGCGTTTTTGGAATTGAAGGAGAAGTTGTGAGTCGGGAGATTAAATTTAGGGCGTATGTACCATCTTTGAATGAGATGTGTGATGTGACCTCGGTTGGCCAGCAAATCGGTGTTTGGGTAAAATCTATTTCGGATGCAAGATATTTTTGGGCTTTCGAGGTGAAGCTTCAGCAGTTTACTGGCCTCAAAGACGAAAACGGAAAAGAGATTTATGAGGGCGACATCGTTAAGGGTCACCATGAAAATTGGGCAGATTCGTTGAATTGTCCGAATGCCGTTTGTTTTGACAAAGGCGGTTTTGATCCTTTTGTTGGCGATGACAGAGCATGGGACAATGAAAAATCTGAAATCATCGGCAACATTTACGAAAATCCTGAACTCTTAGGAGACGGCGGAAAATGAAGAAGATTCTATTGAGCATGATGCTTGTCTGCACAGCAATATTGTCTGACGCTGCAAACGAGGAAATGCGCCAAAGGTATGAGTTTATCAAGTCTACGCAAGGAATGACTGATGCAGAGCGTTATGAAGTCACCAAGGATCTCCAGACTGGTAGTGTGTCTTGCCAGTACGGAGTTTGCCAGAAATGTATGGAGTGAAATGACCGATTGTAACCATTGTTGGCATAAAACAACATGGTATCAAGATTGTTGGGTTAGAAAACGGTGCAGAGGCAGGATTACGCCTTGGCTTGGAGTTAAGAAAGGAAAAACAATTTGTTGCTTGTGCGGGCAGGAACGATGAAGAAACGTCAGCAGGCTAAGCTGTGGGTTATTCGAAAAAGAGATGGAACTTTAAGGCAATTTGAGCATGCTAATTGTTGGCCTACAAAAGAAATGGCTAAATTGGCAAACATTTATAACGAAGAACTCGTAACAGTAGAAACCGAGACACTTAGATGAAGAAACAGAAGCGGATTAAGGCGTGGGCACTTATAACAAAAAGGGGAACATTGCGTGACTTAATATGTTGTAGTGGCTTGTTTACCATTGGAAAGGTACGTTCTAATGTAATCGACCATAAAATGGACGAATGGAATGATGAAGTTGTTCCCATAGAAATCAGGATACTTAAATGAGCTTCACGGAGCGGTTGCATAACATTTTAGATTCATTTTTTATTCATACGCCAAATAGTTGTTCGCCCGAAGAAATTGGCGTGCAAAAGAAAAAAACAATCACCGCCATCAAGCAGTTAATCCGTGAGACAGTACCGAAGGAACAGCATTGCAGAGCAACAATGAACGGTGCCGAATACGATAATGATTTCACATCTGGTTTTAACTCTTACCTCACCGAACTCTTGAAGGCATTGGAGATGGAGGAGTGAGCAATCCAGTTCCAGCATTCAAAAATACTTCTTGTGACGAATGTGGAAGCGTTCTCGAAGAAGGTGAGGATTTATTTTTTACTGACGATGGGCGTTTGTGTACGGATTGTGCCGATTCAAAAGATTATATTTGTGACTGTGGAAATTTTAAGAAACAAGAATATGGTACTTGCTTTGAGTGCAAGGATGACCAATGATCCCCCTCTCAACCGCCTGTAAGCATGGAAGCTGTACCGACTGCTCCAACGACGTGAACGGAGGACAAGATGGAACTTATAGATTGCTTTGGTAATAAATACGACCCGCAAATGGAGGACAGAACAAACAAGAGGTATAAATTGACTAAACTTCAACAGTCATATGTGAATGAAAATTGGTTTGTTTCAACGGCTTACCGAGTATCTTCTGCTATGGTCGAATCACCACCATGGTATTTTGAGACAATGGTTTGGGAAAAAGTGGGCGATGATTTTCAAGGCAAGCTGATTTATTCAGAAGACTCTGGTAGAACTCAGAAAATAGCATTAAGAAATCATGCTGAGATTTGCCGTAGACTTGTAGCTGAAGAACCTTTGGAAATTGAATCGACGTGAACGGAGGGGATTGTGAGTGCGGGTGTCATGAAGAATGACCAAGATTGCAAGCATGAGTGGACATTTGACTATCAAGAATTTTACGATGGTAACAGGCCTGGATATTTGCTTGATGTTTTTCATTGCAAATTTTGTCTTGAGCGAAACCGGATCGAAGTCGATGGAAAGTTTCATCATATTAAAAGGTAAAGACCTTTGACCGCCTCCTCATATTTGCGGGGTTGAGATGGCCTGCTTGCACGGCGCGGTAATTTGAGAACAAAAGGAGGAAAAGATGAATTACACAGAACTGTTTACAATCGAATGGGATAATAGTTATGGCGAGCCAGATTATAGGATTCCTGGAAGTTTCCAACGCTACCTTGATGAAATGGGTGAGTTAAATAAAGAAAGATTAGCAAAGCTGCTGGAGTTTTTGGCGAGCGCTATTCGCAACAGAACTGTTCCATTTGAAAGAAAAGTAAAGATTTGACAACCTGATGAGGAAAAGATGAATGACCGCACCGAACTCTTGAAGGCATTGGAGATGGAAGGATAAATGGATGAGAAAGATATTACCATCTTATGGATCTCTATTCTTCTTGCAATTTCCTGCCTTGCATTATTCTTTAGAGGAAGACGATGATCTCCCCCCTCTCAACCGCCTGTAAGCATGGAACATGAGGGTCTTATCGTTATTCTCTGGCGGAGGCTTGGGAGACTTTGGTCTTGAGCTTGCGGGAATGGAGATTGTCGGGCAGGTTGAGATTGATGATTACTGTCAGAAGATTCTTAAACTCAGGTGGCCTGATGTACCAAAGTGGACGGATATAAGTGAATTTTCTTGGAAGGTTGCAATTCAACAAGTTGGGGAAGTTGACCTTATTAGCGGAGGGTTTCCCTGCCAAGACATCAGCTCTGTTAATACTTCGGGCAAAGGGTTGGATGGAGATAGTTCGGGGCTTTGGTGGCAAATGTTTAGGCTTATTCGTGAGGTTCGGCCATCGTATTGTCTTATTGAAAATGTCAGAGGACTTATTCAAAGAGGAATGGGAGATGTCCTCGGAGCCCTTGCTGGAGCGGGGTATGATTGTGAATGGAGTTTGTTACGGGCTTCGGATTTTGGAGCCCCGCACCAAAGGGAAAGGATTTTTATTGTGGCCTACTCCCAGAGCAAGTCAAGATTCAAAGCCGGTAAGAGCGTTATGTCAAACAGAGAAAGAATCAAAGCACGGTCTTGCGATTCACTCATGGATTGGCGACAGATGGCCTCACTTGATTGGAAAATGGCCGAAACCTATTTTGATGGAAAAATTGATGGGACTCCCGACAGATTGGAGCGCACTCGATTGCTTGGTAACGGCCAAGTCGTTCAGGTTGTCGAATGGATCGGCAAAAGAATCCTAGAATATGAGCAAACTGTGCCGACTGCTCAAACGACGTAAACGGAGGATAAAATGGAACTAACTTGTGAAAATGTAGAGAAGGTTTTTATGGACTGTTTATTTGGGAATACTGAAGACAAATCAGATGCTATTCTTGTTGATGGAATAGTAGCTAAGTATGGATTCAATCCAAGTAAGATAGAATTACATAAAGAAGAAATAAGAGCTATGTTATCAGAATTGCCAGATTCTTTTAAGCCAAACTCTGGTGGAGGTATGTCGTTTTTGAATGCTTGTATGACAAAAGCTAACCACCAATGGGGAGAGCATAGGAATATGGAGCAACTATTTTCTCTTGGCATTGCGGCTGGTTTTGTAACGTATTGTATGCCAAGAGAAATGTGGAACATTTTACCTGGAGGAGTACCTTATTTAACTGTTAATGTTTGACCGTTTTTACAGGTGTGAACGGAGGGGATTGTGAGTGCCAATGTCATGAAAATTGAAAAAGGAGAACTATAACAATGGAGACGCTAACCATCGTCTT
>ERZ1292644.1449-Hain-H14-01um-R2-1449-length-12259-cov-6_pt1 | contig 12259 bp, 19 predicted proteins | sample MGYA00564402_ERZ1292644 | MGnify/ENA primary metagenome ERZ1292644 (study PRJEB36523, sample SAMEA6512644) | groundwater metagenome | collected 2019-01-09 | study: AquaDiva: Metagenomics assemblies of 32 groundwater samples | reverse complement strand
CGTTCATCCGCGCCCACGAGGGGCGCGGTTTTCTCGCGCTAAAAATTTTATAAAAGCGTTACCGGTATCTGAAAAAATCTTGGAAAATAACGGCGTGGCGGGGTATAAGAGAAACGTTTAAGAGTATAGACGTGTGTTGCGCCGTTATGTCCCTATTGCGCCGCGCAAAAGTGAAATTTAGTAATGTTAAAGTGCGTGTGCTTGGCACATGCGCTTCGCATTGCCCTGTATCGTGGCATATCGGACAGGTATCGCGGCTTAGAGTGCCTTGCGCACAAAGATAGAAATGAAAAATATCCTTATATGATGCTGAGTTACGAGACAAAAGTATGGCATACGCACTCTTTCATATATTTTCGTGCAAATTGCCCTTGACAAACGGGCTTATCCCGCTATATTGTATCTGTGCGTTGCACTGCGCCTTGCGTAGCCGCTCTGTAGAGGGATAAGCTCTGGGTGCCGTCGCGCATGCCCCCGATACCGAGCTATGCGAAAGGAAAATGAGTTTTAGTAGAAGTCAACTACCGCCCGCACAAGGCGGGCGGCTTGTAGCTAAATAACTGCAAATATGTTACTTGCCACATTCCGACGATTGACTGCGCCAGTTGCCAAACCATTAGATTCAGCAATCTTCCTGATGTTTAATGCCGCGTTGACATCACTGTGCAGAAAGATTACACAGTTACTACACTCAAAATGATGCCTATCACGAATGCCCAATTGACCGCAACGAGAACACGTCTGAGACGTGAACGCCGGATTAACAAACACCGTGTTTATTCCAGCCATGCGGGCCTTATATTCTACAAAGTTCTGAAGTTGCGCCCAAGGCCATCTATGCAGGCGGGAACGCATGCGCTTTCCACCTTTAATCCGACTGCGAATGTTCGCAAGGTCTTCCATGGCTATCGTGTTGCACCCACTGGTAACAGCTTCAGAAACGAGAGATTTAGAAACACAGTGATTCACGTCTTTAACATGACGCGCTTCCTTACCAGAGACTTTTTTCAAAAACCGCTTCGAGCTTTTTGTGCCGTTGGACTGAAGTCTTGCCCGCAATGCAAGCGCCTTGTCTCTCTCATACCGAAGTTGTCTACCACTAAAAATTTTTCCATTGCTGGTGCATGCAATATTGTTTTCTCCAAGGTCAACTCCTATAATCTCGCCGTGCGTCGCGCACGGCGGAACATCTGGAAGGTCAAGCACCAAATTCAAATACCATCCTTTTCTTTTTCTGATAAGCTCCGCTTCTTTAGAAATTCCTTTTTCTATGTAATTCTTTTGAAACTCACCAATTTTATAAGAAATCTTAATTCGCTTAGAAAGAGTATAGAGAGATACATAGTCTTTATTAAGCGTATAGGTCCGTTTGTCAAAATGGACGCTCATACTACGAAAGGAAATTTTAGGAATTTGGTTACGACGTCGCAACGCCGCCTTATATGCGGAACAGACGGATTTTATGGCGATGCAGGTCATTTGCGAACCAAGTTTGAAATTTTGCCGTATTTTGTAATATGCTATATTGTGAAGAGTAAATTGATTAAAGCACTTATTCTCTACGGCAATTTCAACAATGGCGTTTCTGACGTCAGAAAACTCCTTCTGAAGAGCATACAGTTTTTGCGACTGTTCTTCTGTAGGAGTCAACTTAATAGAAACGGTTCGTTTTTGCATCCTGTAAGTATAACACATGTGTAATTTTTGTCAAGTCGAGAAGAGGAGACGCTTTCATTCGCTACTACGAGGGTAGCGGTATCCTCGCGCTGAAATTTAATGAAAAACCAAAAACTAACCATAAATGAAGAAAACAGGTAAAATAAATGCATAAAATAAGAAAAGGTGTTGAGTTCATAGTTCGATATGACCAACACAAAAAAGACGAGTATTTGACCGGTAAAGAAAAAACCTTCCTGTTGTATATGAAACATATCAAGAAAGGAAACACATTATTTTTGTGTGTTAAATACAATGCCACTATTTTCTGAATATGTAGACTATGGAATAATTTGTGAAGGGAGTTCGGACGAATGTGATGGGATTTCAACTTATGCATATTCAAAAAAGGAGGCTATAAGAATGGCACGATATGATAAATGGAAAGAAATTGATTCTAAATGGTTTTGTCCATCTTGTATAAATGAAAAATGATGACTATAAAAATAGGAACTACATGCACAAAAGACTTAAGCCAATAAAGGGGATGGAACATCTAGATAGATACGTTGAAAACCGTGAAGGAAAATGGAAATGGGATAACGATATGAAAGAGTTAAGCGGTTTTGGCGGCGGATATGAACAGACGTGCCGTAACATGCTTTCGGCCGCATTAAATTGGTTTGAGAAGAACCCGAAATCGAGTCCAAAATTTCATGGATTTAAAGATGTTTACGGTATATGTATTGCAGATAACAAAGATGCAGAATCTTTAAGAAATGCAATTCTAAAAGTTGATAAAGGTTGTTCCGGCGCAATGTATTCATGTGTTGTAAACACTGCATTATGGATTCATGCGAACGGATGGGATAAATTTGTTATAGAAATAAAGAAAAAGAAATCATGAGCGATTACAGATACATTAAAGAAAACATTAACGCTTTAAACGAGTTAATGCCTTTACAGGATTCTAGGGAAATAGACGATACGGAAAACAATTTTTTGAGGCTTTCGCGTGAAATCGAACGGGTATATGTTAACATGAAAGATGTTGCTGAACATAAAGATGGAAATATTAGAGAAATAATCATAAGAAAAATAAATGCTTGGAAAACTGTTGCAGAAGTTACTATCGAGCACCTTAAAGACCACGATTATTTGAAGCCTTAATGCACCGCGCATATGGATGAAAAAATTAAAGAAGTAAAATGAAAGCACCTAAAACAAAATCTGCATACGAGTTCAAAAACGGATGGTCAATTAAATTTGACCAGGCGGTTACTGGTAGTTACGAAAGCTTAACCGCTGTAACTTACCAGAATGGAAAACTTTATAGCAATCACGAAGCTATGAACGCAGATGAAGCCCGTGTATTACTAGAAAAAATTAAAGGTTATATGGGCGGAGGCGATGTTGGGGAAACTTTTTCTGAAACGCTTACAGAAACACACGAAAAACGCACAGAACGCGGCATAGGAACGGGCAAAACAAGCGAGGGCAACACAACAACTGAGTCTATGCTCAATGACGTGTCTAATGACGCTATTTCCGAGAATAATGAAGAAGAATCTGGATGTGCTCTAGAAATTCATAAAGAATTAAAGTCTAAAATGGGACGATGCTCAGGACCTCTACTGATTGCACGGAATACACGGCCGTATTTCAAAGGAAATTCAGATGTTATACGGTGCAAAAAACATGCAGAGAATGTAAACGAAATTAATCCAAATATAAAGTTTGAAATTATGGAGTCAACTACCGCCCGCACAAGGCGGGCGGCTTGTAGCTAAATAACTGCAAATATGTTACTTGCCACATTCCGACGATTGACTGCGCCAGTTGCCAAACCATTAGATTCAGCAATCTTCCTGATGTTTAATGCCGCGTTGACATCACTGTGCAGAAAGATTACACAGTTACTACACTCAAAATGATGCCTATCACGAATGCCCAATTGACCGCAACGAGAACACGTCTGAGACGTGAACGCCGGATTAACAAACACCGTGTTTATTCCAGCCATGCGGGCCTTATATTCTACAAAGTTCTGAAGTTGCGCCCAAGGCCATCTATGCAGGCGGGAACGCATGCGCTTTCCACCTTTAATCCGACTGCGAATGTTCGCAAGGTCTTCCATGGCTATCGTGTTGCACCCACTGGTAACAGCTTCAGAAACGAGAGATTTAGAAACACAGTGATTCACGTCTTTAACATGACGCGCTTCCTTACCAGAGACTTTTTTCAAAAACCGCTTCGAGCTTTTTGTGCCGTTGGACTGAAGTCTTGCCCGCAATGCAAGCGCCTTGTCTCTCTCATACCGAAGTTGTCTACCACTAAAAATTTTTCCATTGCTGGTGCATGCAATATTGTTTTCTCCAAGGTCAACTCCTATAATCTCGCCGTGCGTCGCGCACGGCGGAACATCTGGAAGGTCAAGCACCAAATTCAAATACCATCCTTTTCTTTTTCTGATAAGCTCCGCTTCTTTAGAAATTCCTTTTTCTATGTAATTCTTTTGAAACTCACCAATTTTATAAGAAATCTTAATTCGCTTAGAAAGAGTATAGAGAGATACATAGTCTTTATTAAGCGTATAGGTCCGTTTGTCAAAATGGACGCTCATACTACGAAAGGAAATTTTAGGAATTTGGTTACGACGTCGCAACGCCGCCTTATATGCGGAACAGACGGATTTTATGGCGATGCAGGTCATTTGCGAACCAAGTTTGAAATTTTGCCGTATTTTGTAATATGCTATATTGTGAAGAGTAAATTGATTAAAGCACTTATTCTCTACGGCAATTTCAACAATGGCGTTTCTGACGTCAGAAAACTCCTTCTGAAGAGCATACAGTTTTTGCGACTGTTCTTCTGTAGGAGTCAACTTAATAGAAACGGTTCGTTTTTGCATCCTGTAAGTATAACACATGTGTAATTTTTGTCAAGTCGAGAAGAGGAGACGCTTTCATCCGCTACTACGAGGGTAGCGGTATCCTCGCGCTGAAATTTAATGAAAAATAAAAAAGTAAACGCAAAAGATAAACTTATTGTTGCTCTTGATATTCCATATAAAGGGACTGGTGGTTATTATCCGGATGAGCATTTTAAACAAATCGTTAAAGTAATTAATAAACTTGGTTCCTCTGTTTCTTTTTATAAAATAGGATTTTATACTTTTCCTCTCTGGTTAGACCTTATTAAATACCTTAAAGCGAATAATAAAAAAGTATTTCTTGATATAAAACTTTCTGATATACCAGAAACCACTTATCAAGCCGTTTATTTAGCTACACGTTTAAATGTTGACATGATTACATTAAATACGAACGATGTGGCAGTTATGAAAGCAGCTAAACGCGCAGTTTCAAGATTTGAAAAATCTAAACGTCCACAAATTCTTAACGTAACAAGTTTAACAAGCTGTGCCATACAAATAAAGGAGAATAAATAATGTTTTTAGCAATACTGTCAATTATTGGTGGAATAGTTTTAGTTGTTTTAGGGTTTGTATTGTTTGCAGTAGGAACCGATACGCATGGAACCAAAGGATATGTAGTATCTGCTTTGGGCGCTTTCATGTTTTTGACAGGCATATTTATACATTTTTATTGTGGATGGTGGGGAGTTATAAGGGCAGTTATTGATTATATAAAACAGTAAAAAATGAGTTCTTTACGTAGCGCTGAATTTAATGAACACATATCCACCATTTCCTGATAAAAAATACCATATAATTTATGCGGACCCTCCATGGGATTACAAGGGGCAACGGCAACATAATGGTCCTGACGGACACGAAACAGGCGGAGCAATTGTCCATTATCCAACGATAACAACTAAGAAAATGAAAGAGATAGATATACAAAAAATTACTGAAGAAGATTGTTTGTTGTTTATGTGGGCAACATCTCCGCATCTTGACCAAGCAATAGAATTAGGAAAAGCATGGGAATTCAATTGGGCAACTATAGGCTTTGTCTGGGATAAGCTAAAAGTAAATCCTGGATTTTATACTCTATCTCAAGTCGAACTTTGCCTTATATTCAAAAAAGGTAAAATACCTACGCCTCGCGGTAAAAGAAATATCCGTCAAGTTGTTTATGTTAAACGAAGTAAGCACTCCGAAAAACCGGAAGAAGTAAGACGAAGAATAGAAATGATGTTTCCAATACACAAAAAGATTGAATTGTTTGCGAGAAAGAAAGTAGACGGGTGGGATTCATGGGGGAATGAAATTAACTAATACTAAAAATGGATAAAATAAAACTAATCCACGGCGATTGTATCGAGGAACTTAAAAAACTTTCAGATAATTCTATAGAAGCCATAGTTACAGACCCGCCGTATCATTTAAAACCTATTGTAAAACGATTTGGTAAAAAAGGGAGCGCGCCGCCTTTACATGAGGGTGTATATGCGCGTTCTGCACGTGGGTTCATGGGCACAACATGGGATGGCGGCAATATATCATTCCGTGCAGAAACTTGGGCAGAAATTCTCCGCGTCGCTAAACCAGGTGCGTATCTTTTAGCATTCGGCGGGACGAGAACATTTCATAAAATCGCTTGCGCTATAGAGGATTCTGGATGGATACTTAAAGACGTTGTTATATGGATGCACTCCCAAGGATTCCCAAAATCTCATGAAGTATCCCACCGCGTAGACATTATGGCGGGAAAAACTCGTAAGATTTTAGGATATAGAAAAGGAGAAACTACACGGCAAATGTCAAAAGGCGGCATTCAAAGTCATAGTCAATTTACTGCAATAACAAAATCCGATAAAGGCATTAATACACAAGCATTTATTGAAAAGATTGGACAGATTACCGAACCCGCTACTAAGATTGCAGAAGAGTGGGAAGATTATGGCAACGCTTTAAAGCCGGCATGGGAACCTATAATCCTTGCACAAAAACCTATTGATGAAATCACCGCTTCAGAGGCATACAGATTAACAGGCTGGAAAAGATTGTATAGCAAAAACGGACGTTGGCAATGGGTTGGCAGTTCTGAAACCGATTGGGAAAAATCTAAAATATATAAGATTTGTGAAAAATACTCACTGGAATGGTGGAACGATGATAACGATACAACATTAAGACGTTATATTTATTTAAGGTCATGGCATCCGCTAATTGAAGGAACTAATGGCAAAAAAGTTATCATTGCAAAAAATAAAAGAGTAATTTTAAAACGATGGAAGTATAAAGATAGAAAGTTTAAAAACATCGCACTTAACTGCATTAAATGGAGATGTGGTGCTTTAAATATAGACGCAAGCCGTATAGGAAATGAACTACACAAAATTGGTGGACACGATAAGAATGACGATTGGAGTGGTGGATGGAGTGGGAATCCAGATTCTTTTGCTAAAGGCCGATGGCCTGCAAATTTGATTCTTTCACATTCTGAAGAATGTGTAAAAATAGGAAATAAGGAAAACAGCTATTCTCAAAATAGATGGTTAGACTCTGCTTCATATTTTGATGGAGAAGGTCATCAGGAGGGTAAAAAATATACCCAAGAAAAAATTAATACGTATCGAGAAATATGGGCATGCGTCCCCTATTGTCCGTCTAGAATGCTTGACGAACAAAGTGGAAAAACTGCTCCAGATAAATTCGCTGGATATTCTGATAGCGGCGGCGCTTCTAAATTTTTTTATTGTCCTAAAGTTATGCCGAATGAACGAAACGCTGGATTAAAAGAATTTAATGATACTATTCAACATAGAATGCATCCAGATGTTGATGTCCTTACAGGACTTAATCAAGACCCTAGATGGGGACCCAAAATAAGTAAAAACGCTCACCCTACGTTGAAACCTATAAAATTAATGAATTATTTATGTAAGCTAATTACACCTCCAGGAAAAACTGTATTAGACCCGTTTATGGGGTCAGGGTCTACAGGATGCGCCGCTATTCCTGAAGGCTTTAAATTTATAGGTATTGAAAAAGAAGAAGAATACTATAACGTAGCTCAAGCACGTATAAAATGGTGGAGTGAGAATCCTGAAGCCTTGCACGATGAAATATCTACGGTTATTAAAGCCGAAAAAGAAGAAAGTAAATTCTGCGGAAAGTTATTCCCATAAATTGCCCTTTTTGCAAAAAACAAGTTAGTAGAGTATTTACAAACGATATAAATGAAGAAAATATTTATATTCATAGAGCACAAAGACTAAGCGGCGCTGTTACTGACGGAACTGTTATACTATCAGATGCTTGTAAAGAAAATGGTGTAATAACTCCACGCACAATTTTGGAAAACGTTACACTACAAGAATGGAGAAAGTCTAAAATTATATATGAAAAGAAAAAGAAAACCTGAGCACGTTTTGCCCTGTGCAAAACACGATAGCACACAACTGTCTGTTACTGCGGTAAATACGTTAGTAGGTATATGTTCACAAAAAGGAATTAATATACCTTTTGAAGAAGCACAAGAAATATTACAAAGACTTAAAGAAATTTTTGAACAATATCATGGAGTCCGTGCGCGGATAATTTAAAACAAGAAACATGGAACTTAATAAAGTTTATACCGGCAACGCAATTGCTGTAATGAATTCTTTTCCTAAAGAATTTATTGATATGGTCATAACATCTCCACCATACAATGTAGGTATAAAATATGACGTTTATAATGACGATATTTCCGTAGACCAGTATAATGATTTTACGGCTAATTGGATAAGTGAATGTTTTCGTGTTCTTAAGCCCGATGGAAGAATCGCTATAGACGTTCCATGTATGGGTATGAAGGAATACTTTGCTCTGTTACAGTTCTCGAATGCGTTACTACAAGCAGGTTTTAAAATTCGTGAATGTATTGTATGGGTAAAATCTCATGATGATAATTTAAAAGAAGACGCAATTGATGTTTCGTTTTGCGGCAACAATACAGCTTGGGGTAGCTGGCTATCAGCATCAGACCCGTTTTGTCGTTCTACTACAGAATTTATATTAGTAGCTCACAAAAAACAAAAGCTGGTTAGTTCAGGAGAATCGGATATTACTAAAGAAGAGTTCATGCAATTTACAAAAAACGCATGGTTTATGAAAACAAATTTAAATCCAAACCATCCCGCTGTATTTCCGGACGAAATCCCTTATAGACTGATGAAACTCTATACTTATAAAGGGGCGACAATTTTAGACCCTTTTTGCGGCACAGGCACGACGCTTAAAATTGCCGCAAAATACGGGCGTAACTACATAGGTATAGATATTAGTAAAAAATACGCAAAAATGGCCGAAAATTCTATAGGATTTTTTAATAATGGCTTTTAATAAAACAGTGCGAAGCGCACACGAAGATAAAATATATTATCTTACACAAGATGAATTAAAAAGATTTTTCTCTGCAATACCTAAAAAAGATTTACGGGCACACGCTATATTTACGTTCATGTATCGCTTTGGATTGCGTATATCAGAGGCAATTATTTTAAAAGAATCAAATATAGGAAGCGACGGACGTATTTTTATTCAGCGCCTTAAAAACGGAAATAGCAACTACTATAAATTATCTGAAGAAGATAGGTTATTACTTGAAAGATATGTAAAATCTAAAGAAAAGAATACAGAATATATTTTTAGTAACCATACTGAAAAGAATATTGCTAAATCTACAATATTCAGGTTATACCAGAAGTATGCTAAAAAGGCCGGGCTACCAAAAGATAAATGTCATCCTCATTGTCTGCGCCATTCCATTGCCGTCCACATGTTAGACGCAGGATTGGCAATAGAAGACTGTCAGGACTGGTTAGGACATCGTTCTATAACGAATACGATGATATATGCAAGAATAAGCGATAAACGCAGAAACGCGACTTCGGATATAGTTAGTCAACTACCGCTTATGGATTAATATTAGAGATTGTGAATTATTTAAAAAATACCAAGATGAATATATAAGGTGGAATTTTGCGAAATGAGAAATCCATTTTGTGTTTATTGTGGCGGAAAAATTATATTAGACAATAATAATTATATTATATGCAATTTATGTAACAAGTATTTTCATAATTATAAGCACAATAACTATAAACACTGTTATTATGTTCACAGAATAAGAAACCACCATAAATACTTAGATTTGTTTAATATAATAAGACTTTATTATTATATAGAACATCTTTTAAAATGCTTTTATTATTTCAGTAGAAGGATTCTAAATACATGAAAGTAATCTACATTTCCGGTCCTTATCGTGGCGCAACGCCGTTTGACGTGCATAGAAACATTTTAAAAGCCGCTGAAATCTCTATAAAAGTGTGGGAAATTGGTGCAGTCGCACTATGCCCTCACCTAAATACTTATTTATTTGAATTCTACGCAAAACATATTGATAATAATACATGGATTAACGGAGATATTGAACTCGTAAAACGTTGTAATGCAGTATTAGCGATTGATGGATGGGAATATAGTGAGGGTTCACAACAAGAAATAGACGTTGCTTTTGAACATAGAATCCCTATATTTTATACCATAGAAGATTTAAAAAAATGGTTATCATCGAAATTAAATGGCGTCATTAATAATAATGACCCATAATCATATCGGACAAGAACTTGCTATTAAAGAAGCTTTAAAATCTACGCATCGCTTTCGCGTAGGATGCGCTGTTATGGCCGGTAAGCGCGAACAATCACGCGGCCGTAATAGCCTTAAAACACATTCGTCTATATCACACGCAGAAAATAACGGATTAAAAAGAAAAACGCATGCAGAGATAGCCGCACTTTCAAAAGCGCATAAGTTTGATACAAAAGATTCTACAATTTATGTAGCACGTCTTTTAAAGGATTGCAGAATCGCAATGGCGAAACCGTGCAGTAAATGCATGAAAATTATTAGTGATAGTGGTATAAAGAATGTTGTTTACAGTATTAATGGTGGATGGGAAAAAATAAAGGTATGATAATAGTTCAAAAAACCATTGAAGAAAATCCAAAACCTTTAACTTGGCATAAAGTTGATAATGAGCTTGAAGAAAGGATATTTTTTACATGTCCTAATGGTCATACTTCTTTACTTGAAGATTTAATAGTTCCATGGAATATACTTCATCATGTAAACAAAAAAGGTAAAGTTCGACCATCTGTAATATGTTTCTCAAAAGGTTGTAAATTCCATGATTTTATTACATTGCAAGATTGGACGTCATAATACTCTACAAAAACGCACTCTTACATTAGCTAAATTTGCTATAAGAGACGTTTTAATTTTTACCCGTGTTTTTTTGTCTTGTTATATAATCCTGCTTTATTATGGGGCGTCTTGTTGGGATAAAATAAGGCAATTTTGGACGTGTAGCTCAATGTATAGAGCTCCCGCCTCATAAGCGGGACGTTCTCGGTTCAAATCCGAGCACGTCCACATTAAAAAAGAGTGCCCCTTTGCAGCAGGGGCACTCTTCCCTAACGTCACGGAGAATCACATGCTCTAATCAAAACTATACGATAATTTCCTTAAAGCAGATTTAGGCAAATCATTTACTCTAACAACATAAACGTTGTCCATATCTACATGTCCCTCGTATAAAGAAGCTATTTCGATAAATCCGTTCCTGTCCGCTTCAAATGTTTTAAATACATAATCACCATGTGGGACCATTTTAAATTTTCCGCTGTGAGTAAATCCTTTTATAAGTTTATAAGTTTTAAACCTGATATAAGGTTCTAAACTCACTTTTTCCTTTTATAAGCCCCGCGCTTTTTATTTTTTGAAGAATCTGAAGAACCACTGTCCGTTTTTTTTGATGGAGATTTTTTTGAAGGCTTTTTTTCAGATTCGACAACTTCTACATGTTCTACTTTATGTAAAGGGTTTGCTACCCAAGTATCTCCGTCTTTTGTGATAGCATAATCATGTAAATGACAGCCGTCATCTGTTTCTATTTCAGCAGATGGAATTCCTTCGGGCTTTGAAAGATGAATTGTGTTTGGCTTTTTAAATAAACCTGTTTTTTCGTCTATCTCAACATAGTTTTTAGACATTGTGTTTTCCTTATCCGGTTATAGTATGATTTCGTTCTACTACAACTCTAATTGTTCCAGCCGATATTGTGTTTGCCACTCCATCTCCAACAGAAACAGCACCAACTTGAACGTTGGTTGCGTCGGCTAAAACAAGAAATGCAACAAGTTCTTGTGAATCTGCTCCCCTTGTTCTAGAAGTAACAGTTAAAGAAACTTTGTCCGGTGCAGCTCCAAGTCCATGTGCAATTGTAGCAGTTGTATGTGTTCCAACCGTAATTGCAACTGATGCTTTAACTATATCAGCTGCAGCCGCAAACGAAATATCGCCGTTCGACCTTAATGTTCCAGCCGTTAAACTTCCTGACCATGCCATTTTATTTTCTCCTTATTTGTAAACAATTGTTTTAATCTGACTTTCAAGATTTAAAAGACGCCTGTTAATCATATTAACATAATACAACTTCAGTTTTTCCTACAAGCATATTTTTTCTCCTAATGCACTTCTTGTATTTTTATTTCTTTTTCAACTATATTACTTCCAAATCTTTTTATCATTCTTAATAACGCTTTATATCTGGCTTCTTCTTTACTATACCCGCTTGTTTTC
>ERZ1292644.377-Hain-H14-01um-R2-377-length-31896-cov-9_pt4 | contig 12289 bp, 21 predicted proteins | sample MGYA00564402_ERZ1292644 | MGnify/ENA primary metagenome ERZ1292644 (study PRJEB36523, sample SAMEA6512644) | groundwater metagenome | collected 2019-01-09 | study: AquaDiva: Metagenomics assemblies of 32 groundwater samples | reverse complement strand
TCGTGAAGGACAAGGTCTACTGTGGGTTCTGTCGAGGACAACTCCAACGCCGTGCACGCCCGTGATGTGATCGACGTGTTGGCGTTCGGGCCAGTGACGTGCGGCGTCTCGGTGACCCGCACGACCAGTGGCACAGAGGAGTTCAGTGCCACGTGCTGGATTCGCGGCACCCTGGTACAGGTGCGGCGAGAATGGGTGCACCTGCGGGCGCAGGCAAAACTGCACGGGTTGAGCGTGCGCGTGTTTCGACTGAGTGACAACGCCGCTAAAAAGCAGCGGCGTGCGCTAGAGCCGCTAGGTAAGCGCTTCGCGCTCTACTTCGATCTGCACTGGACCACGAATGAGCTGGTCGACTACCCGGAGCTACAGAAGCGCGTCATGCACGTCGTGGCTGAGCAGCTGCTGGTGAAGTTCGGGTGCCACCTGGATCCCTTACCATGACCGCGCCTCACGAAGCCGACGTCGACTGGATCCTCGACAACCTCGCGCACGGTCCGGTGCGGACGATCGTGCGCCACGAGCGTGCGGTCATCCCGGGAAGCACAGTGGAGAGCGGCGCCGGTCCCCGTTGGGTCGAAGTCGATCTGGAGGTCCACGGCACCGAGCGCCAGTGCCTGCGCTTCAAGTGTCTACTCCGGGAGCGCGCTCGGCTGAACAACGTGGTTGTGGGACAAGCTATCCCTTTAGTGTTGAAGTCGGGATGGACGATACCGCTCAAGATTCTCGGAGTGGACAACTTCGTGCGCTCACGCGAGATCCTAAATTCTTTGTTGGATGATTGACAGCGGCGGCGTGGCTTTGTTAAAGCCTTGTTCATGTCTGCTACAAGCAAGGATCGGCAGTCAGGGGGACGGGAGATTCGCTTGGTCGTCGTGCTGGACACAGCCGACGCGAAGGCGATGGATCGCATTGCGCGCCACGAGAAGCTCACGAAGAGCGACTGCGTGCGCCGCCTCATTCGTGACCGGGCTCGACAGTTGACCGCACGAGTGGGGTGATGCGATGGGGTATCCAATCGAACCCCTCCTGTGGGAGGACGAGAAATTCGTGAAGCTCGGGCGGCTGGGCAAGCTGCTCTGGTTGTACCTGCTCACGGGTCGCTGTCGGAGTCGGCTGCCAGGGCTCATCGCGACCGAGGTATACATCGTGGCGAGACGTCTACGCGAACCGCTGGACGAAGTCGAGTCCGAGCTGACGAAGCTCATCGACCAGGGCATGGTCGAGATCGACGAGCCCCTGCAGCTCTTGCGGGTCAAGAACGCCCCCCGCTACGCCGGCACCTGCCCGAACCCGAACATCCTGCGGAGCTGGTACCGGATCTGGAAAGAGCTGCCCAAGAGCGCGCTGAAGTTCGAGCACCTGGAGAGCCTGCATACGCACTGCGTCAGCCAGGCTCACGAGGTCGTCCGGGCCGAGTGGGGGCGGACGTTCCAGGTCGACTGGGACAGCTGGAACGGTTCCCGAAACCGTTCGGGTAACGGTTTGCCAAACAGTTCAAGTAACGGTTCCCGAAACCGTTCGGTAAACGGTTCCCGAAACCGTTCCCCGGATCTGGATCTGGATCAGGAACAGGATCTGGATCTGGATCCAACGGTTTCGGAAACCGTTTCGGGAACCGTTACCGAAACCGTTTCCCAAGCCCCGAAGCGTTCAGAGAGAGATCCACAAATTTCTCCTATTTCCCAGAAGATACAGGAGAAGCCGAACGCAACGCCTCGGGTTGCGACCATCGCCGAGCTGCGTCGGCAGCGTCATTCCACTACCACTGCAAAGAAGGGCTGAGGGGTGGAGCACATCGGCGAGCCCCCGGACACCGGGGACCAGGCGACGGCCCTCCGGGAGGCCCTGGCGGCGGGCCAGCTCGCCCTGGCCGCTGCCATCCAGGTCGCCGGTGGCGTGGCCGCCTGGTGGCGCCAGCAGGGCCTGGGCGAGCCCCCCGCCAGCCTGACCGAGGAGCAGCTCCTCGGTGAGACCCTGAGCTTCTGGGACTGGGCGGCCGACCGGGAGCGCCTCTGCCAGCACTGCCCCCCGTACGGCGGCGCCTGCGCCGGCCCCACCGAGCTGTTCCGGGGTCGCCGGCTCGGCCTGCACGTGACCGAGCCCCGCTACGTCGCCGCCAAGTGCCCCCGCTGGATCGAGCACGTGCAACGCGACTGGCTCACGCGCTCCGGCGTCGAGCCGCGCAACCTAGGCCTCTCGCTCGACACGTTCGAGACCACCGAGGCGAGCCTGATGATCCTCGATGCGTTCATCGAGACCGTGTGCGCCGGTGGTGAGCGCTGGTTGATCGTCAGCGGTCCCCACGGCGCCGGCAAGACGCACCTGAGCGTCGGACTGCTCCGTGAGATCAAACGTCGCCAGCTCCACCGCGAGTGCTGGTACCAGAACTTCCTCTCCGTCCCGCGCGAGCTGAAGGAGTTCTACTCGAACGAGCGCGACACACTCGATCCGCTCGCGCGCGTCCGTGAAGCACCGCTCCTCGTCCTGGAGAATCTTCCCGCGCGTCAACCCGCGTGGCTGCAGTCCGCGATCGAGGAAGCGCTGGCGGTGCGCTGGCAGTACCAGCGCGCCACGGTGATCACTTCCACCTCGCCCGTCCCGCAGCTCATCAGCAGTCTCGCCGCGCTGACCGGACTCGGTAGCACAGCCGTCACCTTGCAGCTCGGTGCCCGATGACGCAGACCGCTCCGCGTCCGAGTCACCCCGCGCCGAGCCCCGGCCGCGGCGGCCAACAACCGCCTCACGATCTGGGCGCCGAGGGCATCGTGCTCAGCGATGTGCTGGAGCACCCCGAGCACCTGGACAAGATCGGTTTCCTCCAGGCTGAACACTTCTTCGCGAACGCGCACACGCAGATCTACCAAGCCATCCAGGATCTCGCCGCCGCCGGTCAGGAGATCGATCTGGTCGCCGTGGCCACGCAGCTCCGCAGCCAGGGTCAGCTGGAGCGCGTGGGCGGCGCGGTCTACCTGCAGAAGCTGGCGTACGAGCAGCCCGCCTGCGCGCGCATCGAGCAGCACGCGCTGGTGGTGTTCGAGCGCTGGCGCGTGCGCATGGTCATTGCGCAGTCCCAGGTTGCGCTCGCCACCGGCTTTCAGTCGCCCGCCGACGTCCAGGGCTACATCGAGCAGTACGAGAACGCGCTGGCCTCGCTCGCGTACCTGAACCGTCGCCGAGGGCTGGAGCTGGCTGCGGACGTCTTGGCCGAGCAGCTGGTGATCATCCAGGAAGCGCAGTCGCGCCACGGCACGACCAGCGGCGTCAGCTCGGGCTTCAAGGATCTGGACAATCTCTCGGGCGGCTTCTACGACGGCGACCTGACCATCCTCGGTGGCCGCCCCGGCATGGGCAAGACCACGCTCGCTCTCGCTCTGCTCCGGAACGTCACCAAGCCTGCTCCACTCGACAGCGAGGAGCTGCCGCTGGCCTCCGCACTCTTCTCGCTGGAGATGCCGCGCGACCAGCTGGTGGTGCGACTGGCCTGCGCGCATGCCAACGTGCCCTTCACGGCGGTGCGCAAGAACACGCTCACCCGTGAGCACATTGAACGCCTGATCGAAGCGCACGAGCACATGAAGCGCGTGCCGCTCTGGATCGACGACACCCCAGCGCTCTCGATCGCCGAGCTGCGCGCCCGTGTGCGCAAGCTCCGCAGGGACGTCGAGCAGGGCACCTCCAAGGTACCCGCAAAAAAGATCGGTCTGATCGTCATCGACTACCTGCAGCTCATGACCGGCATCCGCAACCGCGGTGACTCCCGTGAGCAGGAGATCAGCTCGATCAGCCAAGGCCTCAAGAATCTCGCCAAGCAAGAGGCAGTGCCGATCCTCGCGCTCGCTCAGCTCAACCGCGGCGTGGAAGCCAAGAGCGGGCGCAAGGACAAGCGCCCCCAGCTCAGTGATCTGCGTGAGTCAGGCGCCATCGAGCAGGACGCGGACAACATCTGGTTCGTGTACCGCGAGGGCTACTACGACCGCGCCGTCAACGCGAACGAGACCGAGCTGATCTTGGCCAAGCAGCGCGCTGGACCCATCGGCATGGTGAAGCTCTACATGGACGGCAGCCACGCGACGTTCAAGGCGATGGTGAAGGACAGCGACGCTTACGATCACGATCAGGACGACAACTACTACGAGGACGGTTGAGCGATGTTTCGGTGGAGGATGATTCATACGGTGCAAGGCAGAATGGCATGCTGCACAATCGTTGCACCCACGGCTCAGGACGCACTGGTGATGTGGCGAGTCAAAGAGTCGGGTCGGCGTTTGCTGAGCAGGCTACACATTGGGATCACTGAGGTGAGGACGCTGCTGATGGTGTTGCCGTGCTGACCCGCCGCACGTTGCTCTTGGCGCCCCTCGTGCTGCTGCCTGATGACGCACTGGCGGTTCCGCGCGCGGATGCGCTGCTGATCGGTGACTCACTGGCCTACCAGCTCGGCCCCCGACTGCAGCAGCGCGCTCGGGCGTACGCGCGCCGCACGCACACCCGGGCGCAGGGGGGTTCGAGCACGCGCCAGTGGGTGAAGCAACGCTGGGCCTCACGCGCAGTGAGCACGGTGAGGACGCCGCGCGTGCTGGTCAGCCTCGGCGTGAACTGTCTGCGCGCCGAGCGGCCACGGCTCGCGCGGGACATCGCGCTCGTGGCGGATCTCATCCGCGATCAGGGAGCCGAGCCCCTCTGGCTGCTCCCTCCCCCGCTCAAGCGCCTATCGACCGACTACCTGCACCTCGCGGTCGCCGAGTCAGAGGTCCCGAGCTTCGCGCCGGGCTCGTTGAAGTTGGAACCGGATGGAGTGCACCCGACAGTCGAGGGGCACCGCCGCTGGGCACTGCTACTGAGTCTACACTTGTGGGGAGAACCGAAACCATGATCCAACCCTTGCCACTGAGCACCAACAACTCGATGCGGACCTACCTCGGCATCGTCTTCTACCCGTACGCTCCACGTGCGGAGGCGATCCAGATCGAGGACATCGCTCATCACCTCAGCCTGCTCTGTCGCTTCAACGGCGCGGTGCGGACGTTTTACTCGGTGGCGGAGCACTCGGTGCGCGTCGCCGCGTGGGTCCACTCGGTCGCGCCGGAGCACGCGCTCTGGGCGCTCCTGCATGACGCCTCCGAGGCGTACATCGGCGACATGATCCGTCCGGTCAAGCACGCCGCGGAGATGCAACCGTACCGCGAGGTCGAGCGCGGGATAATGGCCTGCGTCCTGGAGCGCTACGACCTCCCGCTCATCGAGCCCGCGATTGTCACCCAGACCGATCGACGCATCTGCATGACCGAATCAGCGCAGCTCAAGAATCGCCCGGCGGACGATCTGATGGAGGCTCGCGAGGGCTACCAGCCGCTGCCGATCACGATCGACCCCTGGACGTTCGGGGAGGCCAAGGCGCGCTTCCTGGAGGCGTTCGCGAGCTACGGAGGCCAGCAATGCTGACCGTGCGCGTTTACCTGATCGTCTCACCCGAGTTTCCCGATCGGGTGATGGTCTCGCAGCATGCCCCGAGCAGGGAGCGCACCGTCGCGCTGATCGCTCAAGGCTGTGAGATCCACTACGCCGACGTGAACATCCACGCCGACATCGAACGCAGCTGGCGCACCACGTCGGGCAACGCGGACGCTCAGCCCCTGCCGCCCTACCTGCACCACAGCGTGCGCTCGCCGGACGGCCGCCACGGAGAGGTCACGCGCGTCGGCTCGGACTGGGTGGACATCACCTGGGAGGCCACCAAGTGGTGCGTGCCTACGGTAGGAACCTTCAAGCGCGAGGCGTTCGAGCGGAAGCTAGCTGCCGGTGAGCTGTTCGATGTCGGGATGGCCAACAAGGAACCGACTGTCCTTCACGGCCTCGGAACAGAGGAGCCCACCCCATGAGCTTCTTCGTAAGCCTCTGGCGCGCACTGCAACGGTGGCTCCGCCAACGTCTCTGCGATCACAAGTGGCTGACCGTCTACCAGACCGAGACGCCGCGCTTTCAGATCCAGAGTTTCAAATACACCAGCGCCGCGGAGTTTGCACAGTTCCGGCGCCTGCTCTGTGGATCGACGACGTTCCATGAGCGGTGTGAGCACTGCAACAAGCGCCGGACCTTCGTCCTGCTCGGCCACGAAACACAGGAGCCCGAAGAATGAAACGACTCACCAAGCGATCGAACGCCCGCCTGCAGACCTCACTCAGCCGCGCGAGCGCGAAACAGAACAGCGCCGATCCCTACCCGCGGCACAAGCAGCCCTGGACGCGCCGCGAGGACCAGTTGCTGATCAAGCTGCTCGGCCGCGAAGCTCGCCCCAAGAACGCCGACATCTCAGATCTCTACGCGCACGCGCTCCGGATCGGTCGCACGCCGATGGCGCTCGCCAAGCGCCACCAGACGCTCTGCCTGGCCATCCGCTACGGAGGCCAGCTGTGACCGACGTGGAGCGCACGCTCGATGCGCTGTCGGGGAAGGAGCCGCCGCTCTTTGAAGGGCGCGATCGGGCGCTGCACGTCACGGTGCGCGCACAGGAGCGCTCCTACGTGAACGATCCTCCCGGCTATCAGGTCACGGTGGGGAACTACATGGTTGCGACCTGCCCTGATCGCTACTTTGCCAATGCGCTCGGCGCCGCACTGCATGCGGGCCTGCCCCAACACGGCTCCAGCGGAGCGTATATGCTCGACATTGCGATCCGTAACCTCTACCGGCTTAGCTCGCTGCGCGTCGTGCTGATCGACGTGCTGCGGCAGGCCGCCCAGGAGTACGAGCGCCGCTCGACCGATCCCACCGAGCCCGCGGTCTACGAGACGCGCAAGATCGCCCGCGTGCTCCGCGAGGAGCTGACTCAGCTAGGAGATCAGCAGCCATGACGACACGCTTCTACATGGACACGGAGTTCATCGAGGACGGCACGACGATCGAGCTGATCTCGATCGCGCTGGTGTCGAGCACGGGGAAAGAGTTCTACGCGATCAACCGGGACTGCGATCTGAGCCGCGCCGATCCGTGGGTGCAGGAGCACGTGATCGCCAAGCTGCCCAGCCGTCGGTCCAAACGCTGGTTGCCCCGCTCGACCATACGGAAGCAGCTCTTGAGCTTCGTGCGCAGCCACCCCAAGGAGTACGAGTTTTGGGCGTACTTCGCCGACTACGACTGGGTGGTGTTCTGCCAGCTGTTCGGGCGGATGATCGATCTGCCCGACGGCTTTCCGATGTACTGCTGCGACCTCAAGCAGGAGATGCGTCGCCAGGGCATCACGCGGGCCGAGCTGCCTGCTGTCGACAACGAGCACGACGCCCTCTCGGATGCGCGCTGGGTCAAGCGCATGTTCGAGGGAGGCGTGGGTCACGAGTGGATCGAAGGATCGAACAGACGAAAGTGAGCAGACGATGAAACTGAATGAGTTGCGCGACACGAGCTTCGAGATTGCCAAGAGCCTGGGCTGGCACGATCCCGACTTCGACAAGGCGACATTCGATGACCGGATGGCGCTGGTGATCAGTGAGCTGAGCGAAGCGCTGGAGGAGCACCGGAAGGGCAAGCCCCCAGCTCAGATCGAGTATGTGAGGGCCGGAGAGATTGTTGCTCTGTATCAAGGCGGCACGCCTTTGATGGCAACAGACGCGACTCCCTCTTTCCTCATCGGGTCAGGCTGCAAGCCCGAAGGGATCATCATCGAGCTGGGGGATGCCGTGATCCGGATCGGGGACGCGGCGGGCAAGCACGCTCTCGATCTCGGCACCGTGACCGTCGCCAGCCTATTCGTGCAGGACGAGAGTGATCCGAAGAGCTTCGGCGGTTGGTTCTGTCGCGCGAGCCATGAGCTGGCTGAAGCGGCGCGCACGAACGTGCTGCGCTCGGCGTGCATGCTCGAAGCACTGTGCACCATCTGCGGGTGGGCGTACTGGCTCGGGATCTCGGGCGAGGAGTTCGAGCGTGCGATCGAGATCAAACACGCCTACAATCGGACTCGTCCTTTCCGCCATGGAGGCAAGTTGCTGTGAGCGCCAGCTCGTTCCACAAGCAGTTCGTGAACAACCTCCGCGCCGTGCTCGGGAAGGATCCTCTCTACGGCCAGCCCGAGGCGCCACCCGTGCACGAGTTCGTGGAGTTCGGGCACTGGCAAGACATGAACCTTCCGTGGATGCCGGCGAGCCAGCGGCGGTGGTTCAAGCGGCAAGGCAATCGGATGCTGAGTCAGTCGGGATGAAGCGCTCGCGCTAGGAGATTTGACTTTGCCGCGGCTTCAGGGGTAGACGACAGCCCCATGGGACTCCTGCATCGGTTCGTGGGCCATCTGCTGTTCCTGGCGTGCCTCGTGCTGCTAGCGCTGCCGCCGGCCTGCACCGCGGCGCAGGTCAAGGCGATCGTGCCCGAGGCGCTGGACGTGGCCGAGCAGCTCTGTGTGCTGCTCACCGCGGAGCAGAAGCAGGGCTTGAGCGCTCGCGAGGTCGCGGACCAGTTCTGCAAGACCGAAGCGCAGCTCCGACCGTTCCTGGACTACGTGCTGCGCGCCAAACGCAACGGCGTGACGCAGACCGAGCATGCACCCAGCACGCTGGTGGTCACGTCGGGCTGTGACGCGGGTGCATCGAGCGACGGCGCGGTGGAATGATCCCGACGCTCTGGCGCTCCGTGCTGGGCCGGCGAGGGCTCGGCTACCGCCCCGGCGTGACCGCCGCGCACCCACCCGACTTCGCGAAGCTGGGCCTGCCGGCACGTGAGCTGCCCGAGCACTTCTCGCTGCGCGAGTACGTGCCGCTCGTGCTCGACCAGGGGCCGACCAACTCCTGCGTCGCCCAGGCCATCGTCCAGGCGATGCGCATTCAGCACGCCTTCCGGGACGAGCCCGCTCCGCTGTACTCATCGCTGTTCGTCTACTTCAACGGCCGCGCCCGCACGGGCGACGAGCGCTTCGACGACGGCTCGTACATCGCGGCCAACTTCGACGGCATCTACAAGCACGGCCTCTCGGCGGAGCAGTACTGGCCGTTCAACAGCTGGAAGGTCAACCGCCGCCCCGCCGTGAACGCCTACCGCATGGCGGCGGACGGCGCGCACGTGAAGGGCTGGTACCGCATCTATGACGACGCGGACGGGCTCCTCTTGGCCATGAAGGCAGCCGTCTTCGCGGGTCGGCCGGTGGTTGCGGGCTGGCGGGTCAACAAGGCATTCCTCGAAAACAGAGGTCCAGAAATCGTCGAGAGCCCGAGTGGTCCGATGGCAGGCGGGCACGCGCTGGTCGTGACGGGTTGGGATGGCGACAACATCGAAGTCCTGTCATCGTGGAGTTCCCAATGGCGAAACGGTGGTTACGTACTGCTCACTCCCGACTACGCGGCGCGCTGCACCGAAGCTACGGTGCTGGACTTGCGATCGTAGTCACGCTCGGCTGCGAGCCCGCTGCCTACCCCGAGCGCGCGAAGCCGGTGGACGCCGGCACGCCCGCGGACTGCGCGGCCGCGTGCGCGACGCTGCAGCGACTCGACTGCGAAGAGGGCAAGCCGACGCCGAAGGGCCAACCGTGCGTCGAGTGGTGCACGAACGTGGAGTCCGGCGGCGACGTGACGCTGATGCCGGCGTGTCTGGCGAAGATCGAGCGCTGCGTCGACATCGAGCAGTGCTCGTACGGTCGTGATCCGTGATCGTACTCGGGGTAGCTCCTGGCCTGAGCGAGCTGGCGTATTCGGTGCTTGCTTGCTACCCCGACGCCGTGCTCGTGGATCCGATTGACGCGGACGTGCTGCATGGTGGCCGCGGCGGTCCGCCAGCGAGCGTCATTGCGCTGCAGCGTCGCACGCACGTGCACCACATGATCCTGGGTCTGGTGTTCGAGCGACACACGCCCGCGCTCGTGGTGCTCGGACCCGCGAGCAAAACGAACGAGCCCGACGAGCACGTGAACGGCGTGCGCATGTTGCTCCGCGTGATCGCGGAGGGCGTGCGCGTGCCGGTGATCGAGCTGCCCGACAAGCTCGACATGATCGCGGCGCTCGGAGCGGATCAGCGGAGCTGGCGGCGCTCGGTCGACGACCGGCTCCGTGAGCCGATCTCCCACGACCGCCGGATCGTGCTGGCGACAGCGACCGCGTTGGCCGGCCTGAATACCTTCCGCCGCCGCTCGGCCTTGACGGGCGACTACCCGGCCTGTTAGTGGACCAGGACATGGCCGAGATCCCTGCGGCACGCGAGGCGCACGCCAAGTGTCCGATCGAGAAGCTGCGTCCCTGGAGCAAACAGCCGCGCCAGAACGCCGCCGACAGCGAGCACCTGGACGAGCTGGCCGCCTCGATGCGCACGAGCGGCGTGATCGAGCCGCTGGTGGTGCGCCGGGTGCCGGGATGCTTCGACGAGTTCGAGATCTTGGCGGGCGAGCGGCGCTGGCTGGGCGCGCAGCGCGCGGGCCTTCACGACGTGCCGATCATCGTGCGCGACTGCCCGAACGACACGGAAGCGCTGATCCTGGCGCTCACCGAGAACTCGGCCCGTGAGGAGCTGCCGCTCGCGGACTTCGCGATAGCGGTGCACCAGCTCCGCCAGGAGACCGGTCAGACGTTGGAGCAGCTGGCGACGCAGATCGGGTGCTCTCCCACGTACATCTCGCAGTGCCAGCAGCTCATGCATCTGCCCGAGCCCGTGCTGCAGCTCAACCGCGAGGGCCGTCTGCAGGCCGCTTCGTTGCTCGCTCTCCGCCACGTGCGCGCGCCCGAGGTGGCGACCGAACTCGCTCAGCGCGCGGTCGCGGAGAAGCTGACGGTGCGCGAGGTCACGCAGCTCGCCGACTCGGCGAAGGAGACGCGCCGCCGTCATCCCCGCTCGGGCAGCCCCCGTGGGAGGAAGAGCGCGGGCGTGCGCGACCTGGAGATGCGCTTCGCGCGCCGCCTGGGTCTGCGGTGCGAAATCACGCACCAGCCGAAGGGTTTTCGGCTCACGCTGCAGGGCACGCTGGATCAGCTCGATGTGATGGTCGAGCAACTGGAGATCTGAAATGGCTGCTACGATCCTCATCCTCGCCGCGCTGCTCGTTATTCTGGTGATCTGGCTTGCGGTCGCGCGCCGCCAGCACAACCGCGACCGAGTGGCCACCTTCCAGGCCGCTCAAGCGCTGGAGGCTATCACGCTTAAGTGCGCGGAATCACTCGAGAAAGAGACGCACCGTGCCAACACCTACCTGGCGAAAATCACGGATTTCGAGCAAGAGCGCAACCAGTGGAAGCAGCTGTACTACGCGGAGGCGCTGATGCACGGCAACGCCCAGCAGCTGCTGCTCTCGGAGCTGAGTCAGCTGCAGGTCCAGTTCGTGCGTGCGACGAAAGGGAAGCAGCCGCGCGTGAGCCAGCTCGTGCAGGCGCTCACCCAGGACTACGCCGCTACCCATCCCACGCCCAACCCACCCGCCGACACGCCACCGTTGGCCGCCGAGCCCGAGGCAGGTTAGGAAGCGGGCAGGGACACTTATGGAACACGACGACGACGAGCTGCAGCGCGAGGCCCCTTGGCGTATCGACGGACCCACGCCGAGCCAGGAGCTGTACGAGGCCTTCCCCGAGGAGCCCGCGGTCTACGGAGTCAACCCCGACGACGGGCTGCCTCAGCCGGTCGTGCCTGCGAGTATCAAGCTGGCGCAGGCCGCGCCGCTGCTCAGGGAGACGTTCGTGTGCATGGAGGACACGCGGGAGTTCGTGATCAGGGATGAGTACGGGGTCATCAGTCACCGCTTCGATCCGAAGCACGTCAGTCGCTACCCGGACGGCAAGTACCGCGTAGCGGTCGGCATGCAGGTGCCTGGCTCGATCGAAGCTCAGAACGAGCTGCGCTACGAAAGAGGCGCCGACACTCACCTGGAGGTCGAGCCCGTCCGTCCGCAGTGCGCGCACTACGCGCGCCAGCTCACCGACTTCCCCGACGACCCAGACTACCGGTTCATGGTGCGTCTGTGCACGGCGCGTCGCACGGACTCGGGCGAGTTTCTCTCGCTGCGCGACACGAAGATGTACGCCTGCGAGCTGCGCAGTCCGCGCGAGCACCTGATCGACGAGCGCGAGCTGGTGCGGTCCGACGCAGAGCGCGTCCAAGCTGCCGAGCGCAAGCTGCGCCGCAACGACGACGAGACAGACTTCGATCCCACCACCCAGGCGCCTGCGGCCACGGAGCCCGCGCCGCGACCGCACCAACCCATCTTCACTGACACCCCCAGCGACGACTAGGACAACAACCCCATGGCTGACGAAAAAGACGCACTCGATCGCGCGATGCAGCTCGCCACCGAGATTCAATCGCACCGTGCTCGCCTGAACGCACTCGTGCA
>ERZ1292644.1445-Hain-H14-01um-R2-1445-length-12327-cov-4_pt1 | contig 12327 bp, 26 predicted proteins | sample MGYA00564402_ERZ1292644 | MGnify/ENA primary metagenome ERZ1292644 (study PRJEB36523, sample SAMEA6512644) | groundwater metagenome | collected 2019-01-09 | study: AquaDiva: Metagenomics assemblies of 32 groundwater samples | reverse complement strand
GCTTTTCTAATTGGATTGTTTCGTTGCATTTGTCACATTTCATTTTACCTCCATGTATATGCTATTTTTTTTGATATTGTGCATTCTCTTTTTCCTGATGATTCTATCAGACCTAAATCTAATAATTCCTTTCGTCTGGGTCTTACTGCATTTGGGTCTGAATAGCCCATTATTATAGTTAATTCCCTATCTGTGCTGTCTGGATTCTCCTTAATTGCTTCCAATACCTTTTCTTGCTTTTCACTTATATCTGATAATTCCATATAAGCTAATAATGATGTATCTCTCATATTAATTCCACCTTTAATCTTATCTTTTTCCCTATAAACTCTTTAGGAAGATAAATTGTTTTAGCACAAATATATCCATTATAATTATTATTATAAATAGAATTATTCTTGACAAAAAACCAATTTCTAAAAGTATTTCTTGATGTTTTTCTGTTCAAATACCAATTTCCATTATTTGCTTTAATTATTTTCATTTTCTTCTTTTAATGTATTTATTTCTTGTTGTTTTATTTTTTTTATGATATGTTAATTCCATCCTTATGTTTTATTGTCTGTCCTTCTACTTTTATATTATCTATAGTCCTTACTGTCTGCCCCCTTTTTCTCCATTTTGGGCTCTTGCAACTAGGACAAAATCTTTCTGGCTCTTCAAAGAGCTTCTGGCATTTTAAATTTGCACATTCTATTAAATTCATTCCAGCTCCTCTTCAGTTAGATTGAAAAAATGTTTTATAAATGCTCTTGGTGCTTCTCCATTAACTGCAGGTTCCCAATGTTTATACCATTTAATCGCTTCTTGTTTTAATTCTAAATATAACATATAATCATGTTCTTGTATTGCATGTACTTCGTTTTTTGGAATATGAACATCCCCACATTTAAAACAATTATGTATAAATGCTGTAAATTTTTTAGATTCAAAGTCTTTTAATGTTTTTAATTTTGTCATTTTACCAAATCCTCAGAGGTTCATTTCCCCTCTTGCACCAGCATTCTTCACTATTGGTGAATCCGCTTGGTTCGTAATCTACAAATTCAGCATAATAAGAAACACAGGAAGTTTTGCATTTATCTTCTCCTGTGGGCTGTTCTAAAACATAGAATGCAGCCCATATAATTAAAATAAATAATCCAAGTATTCCAGCAATCGCTAAAATCGTATCTAAACCTACTTGTGCTTTTTTGTTTTTCATTGTTTCTGTTTTCTCAAATATCTTTTATATTCTTTCTCAGACATTTCATTATATTTTTCCTGCTGCCATGACAAATCATTAGATCTCATACTTCCATTTTTTTATTTTTCCTACCTTTAAGATTCTTATATTTGTCATTCCATTATTTGGGATTTTCTTTCTTGTAGATATTCTCTTTTTTGTTTTGTTCATCTCAACCTCTCGTAAAATACTGGAAATGCTTTTATTTTTTTTAATATGTTTTTATCTGTTAGCCTATCTAAAACTCTTCTTGTCTTTCCATATGAAAGAATATTAAATGTATCAAGATATATTGGGTGGTATTTATCTCTCTTTAAAATAAGTTCTATCATCCTTTTTTCATCCCATTCTAAAATACCTTCACAGAAAGGTTCATCTGCACCAAAGGCGCACTCTTCCTGTTTGAGTACACTTAATTTTTCCCTCATTTTGTAATTCCTCCAAAAATCTTAAAACTGTCCTGTAATTCATTTTCTTAGCTACATGCTTGTTTATGTCTTTGGTAATGTGAGAAGTTGATTTAAAATTTAATTCAACGAAATTAAGAACTACTCTAGAAAATTCAGAACCATACGAATACGCCCCTTTTGGTTTCATAAATTATAGTATATTGTAACTTATATATAAATCTTATCTTTTTTTAACAGATGTTATGCCTTAAATTACAAGCTTTAGTATTTTTAAAAAAGGTACGGCGTACGTGGTTAATTCTTTATTATATTATATTTATAGATATTATTATAATTATATATTATTATATTCTGTATTTTTAAAAAAGTTTAGTATTTTTAAAAAAGTATTGCATTTTATGGGCAAATAAAATAAGTCAGCTTTTTAAATTTTAATAAAATAGGTTTTAAACCATATACATATACGTTTTTTAAAAAAACAGTAGATGGTAATTTATAATAAATTATCAATGTTTATATTATCTGAAAACTTTTATTTAAAATGAAAAGAATTATAATAATTTATAAGTCTGCCACTTTTCAGACCCATTAGCTCTTGTCTTATAATAAAAATTTAGAGTTTCGTCTATGTAAAGAAGAGTCCAAACATCATTTCTATTATTTATCAACCACATATAAGCTCCCTCTGCCTGCCAAACAACCGCTTCTGCAGTTTCAACAGGCATTTTCGCTCCCAATTTTATAAGAATATTATCAAGACAATCAAGGTTTCTAGCCAGAGCTTTCTGAGTATCTCTGCTAGCCATAACATCCTTAAACATTACCAATTTAACCCCAATGCTTTACTGCATTTTCAATTTGGTAATACAAGGGCGCTAATGCTAAAAACCAAGGGCTGTTTCCATAGACTGACAATAAGCCAGCCAAGCCGACAACTAAGACATTCTTAACAAGCTTCCATGTCCATATATTCCAGCTAAACTTCATTTTTCCTCCTTTACTTTTTTCTTTAAATCTCTAGTACTTTTATAAAAGCAATATTCCGAGTTCCAGCTAAACCAAACCCCTTTATAATTTTCTTCTTCTTTATAATCTAATCTATCTTTTATTGGGATTTTGTTTGGATAATAACACCAATCTAAAACAACCCACTTATCTGAAGATTCGCAGAAATAAGTCACATAAGCATGACCTATTTCTTTTTGTGAAAGCGGCTCTCTGACCCATCCTGCAGTAAGCCTTATTTTCCAATAAGGTATTTCTGCTATCTGCATTAAGTTAGCTAATAAAATAGCTCCGTCTTCGCAATCGCCTTTCTTTCTAATTAAGGTTTCAAATGGAAAGTTCCAATGCTCTTGTTTTTTAGTGACGTTCTTATCATAGTCATAGATTATGTTCATTCTTATCCAGTTTAAGCACTCTAAGGCTAAATCATCGTTTTCTTTTGATTTAAACGCACTTGTTATTCTTTTGAGTTCTGAATCGTTTAAAGTAAAAAAGTCCCTTATATCGCAGAAAATAGGCTTTTCCCACCCATACATCCACCTGCCTGCATATAGCTGGTCTGTTTTCTTGTATCTGTTGTTAAACCATTCTTCCAAGAAGTATAGTTCTTTTTTTCCCTTTAATTCCTCATTTAAAACTTTATTTTGATCTAAAACTCTTATTAACTCTGCCTTTAACTTTTCCTTCTCAGTGTCCTCTCTTTCCCAGAATTTTAAAAATCTCATGCTTCTCCATATACTCCCCAACCAAACAGATAAGCTATGCTCCCTGCTGTTGTAGTTAAGTTAACGTGTACGCCTATCTGGCTTCCAGTTGTACCTATAGTTGTTGGATAACCATTTCCACTTATAGTTGTAAAATTAGTTCCGCTATTTGCTGTAAACCTAAAAGTTGGCGTAGCTCCCTGTGTCTGCATTGAAAAGGGAATAAGATAATTTGTGGGTAATGTTGGATTGTTGCCCCCTATATTTGTAAAACTACTTGAATAACTCCCAGCAAGGGTCATGTTTCCACTTATATAAGAAACTAATCTTATTCCCATTCTAAGCTGTCCATTTGCAACTGATCTTGAACCTATAAAGCCCGGACGCCATGCTGTAAGACCTGTAATATTTACACTTCCAACATCTTCATACCATCTAACTCCATCATATCTTCTTGTATAAGCATATCCTGCTGTAAAATCACATCTTACTTCATAGAAATTACTTGCTGTTGGTCCGAATAAGGAAATACTTGTGCTCCCAAGACTATGAAATAATCTTGTTGTGTGTACAGCTACGTCATCATTTCTAGTGCAGAAAAAAGTAAAAATCCCTCCGCTTGATGCTCTTAAATCCAACCCAGATGCAACAAATAAAGCACTGCCAGCATTTGCTGCTTCTATTAAAATAACTGCACTGCCTACTGTGCCAGCCCCCACTGTTATTGCATTTCCTGCAGTAACAATGCCACTTACCCATTCAGTAGCGACTAATGCCGCACCGCTAAATAAACTATATGGTCTTGCAAACTGAACTAAGTGGGGATATAAATCTGCAACATTAAATTGCAAAACTAAACTGCCCGGCGTCACATTAAATAATGGGCTTCCTAACCGATTTTCTGGATCTCTAATTCCATGAAAAAATGCATTATCAAAAAAATTAGGGGAAGTATATGGAATAGCACCAACAGGTACAGAACCGCCAATAAAAGCATTCATAACTCGCATATGCCATGCTTGGCTTTCATTCACATCAGATGCATACCAAATATCCCCATCTTGTTTTGCCCATACACCCTCAGCTGCCATTTTTTGCCTCCATTAGTTTTAAATTTTCCGATTTTATAGTATCTTCAATATTTATTTTAAGTAAATCGCATATTTCTTTTATTCTTCCTCCGAGCTCTGTTTTGCTTTCAAAACTTATACTTCCAAATCTCAGCATGACTATTCTTCTTGGAAAATCATACTTTGAAGTTATAGAGTAGATACTAAGAAAGCTATTTAATCTGTTTCTTAATTGTTCTTCGTTATACATGTTCTCTCCTTTCTTTTGCATGCAGTTTCATGTGATCACTATTGGATAATAATTCCAAATTTTCTATTCTATTATTTCCTTTATCATGATCTTTATGATGTATTACGTAGTTCTCTGGAATATTTCCTTTATTTTTTTTCCAGATCAAAATATGTTCATATTCATATTGGTTTCCTACTTTCACTTTAATATATCCTCTTTCATCTGTAAATCTTCCTTTACCTTTCCAATTTGGATTTTTATTTCCTAATATCAATACTTTCTGTAATCTATCCTTACATATCCGCGAACAGCACTTTCGCCTATCTGCATGACTCCATTTAATTTTGAATTTTTGTCCGCATATAACACATTCCTTAATGGTATTATGATTGATGTTCCATATATTTGTCCTATTTGCCATAACATTGGGAATAGCGATAAGTATTTAAATTTTACCATCTTGCCTTATACAACCTCTAATATTATCTGGATTTGAAGCTCATTTGTGCCATCAAAACTTACAGATGCAAATCCTTCTCTCACCCAAAGTGTTCCACCGCTTGATAGATTAAATAAGCCAAACTCCCTTAAATTTGTTCCGCTTATCTCTACACTTGTAAAATCTGCAGTATAGCTTGTTTTCTGGACTGTGCTTGTATCTGCTGAACCTGTTATTGCATTTCTATCTGTATGAGCAATTAATACTGTATTATTTACATTTACAGCTCCGCTTCCAGATCCTATTCCTATCCAATTGGGAACTGCTCCAAATCCTGCTAAAAGCATTGCAGTTCCGCTGCGCCCGACATTTACAAATACCATTATATATCCGTCCCGCTTCTTTGTACTGTAAAAGCACTTCTTTGATCTCCTAAAACAACCTGACTGCCTCCAGCTATGCTGGGTGCTGGACTTCCGAGTACACCATTGCTTCCGTGTCCTAAAATAAAACTATTGCCTATAGTTCTTGTTCTTACAAACCACCCGCTTACTCTAACCAACATGCTTCCAGTGCTATCTTCAAGTCTTGTAATGACTTGTGTTGTTTGGATTTCTGATGCTTGTAATCTTCTTAAATCTAATATTATTTGTTTTAAAGTGTCTGTTGCTATTTTTGCTCTTTGATTCAGTTTCACATTCATTACTTGGTCTGCCTGATTATTTTCTTTATTAAATAAATATCTAGCTTCTAGGATAATAAAGCTTTCGTTATTTATGCTTTCTAAAGGGAGATTGACTTGGATATTATTTCCCACAGTCAATGGAAAAACCCCCCTTAATTCAAGAGAAATTTCTCTTGTGGGGTTACTGTATATTTCTAATTGGTTTCTTACTACATCTGCAGCTTGTCTAGGATCTTTAATTTCATTATTTATTATAATTTTTGTATAAGGACCATATAAATCAATGCTTGCTGAATTTCTGCCAAATTTAGCTATTGGATAATCTATATTATAGTCTATAATTATGCTCGCTCCGCTCGCAGGTATAGAGTTTCCTGCAGCAGTTCCGCTTACGAAAATTATTCTGCTGCCCTCAAAATCCACAAGATAGTTCACTCCAGTTGGTGCTGTAGATAATATATCAAAAACCCCTCCTGATTGAACTAATCCGCTTGCAGTAACAAATGTATCTTGCGGTCTTCTTGCTAAATTAAAAACACTGCCTCCATCTGCAATAAATGTCTGTCTTCTTCCAGTCAAATATCTGTCACCATAAACAAAAACCCTATTGAATAAATTTTCATTATTATTTATTACTTGAGATTTTATTACATTAGTATTATTAAGAATAGTAGTTGTAGATGTGCTTCCTCTTCTTATAAAATTTAAATCTTGGTTCGTATCCACAAAAAAATAAAATCCTGTTTCTTCTGCAAGTTCTTTTATAGCATCATATACATTTGTCTGAAGATATACTCTTCTTGGAATTGTTGTTGAAGTCACATTTACATTTGTTGTAGTTATATTAGAAACATATTTATCTACTATATCTGTAATAATTGCAGAAGCCTCAGTACTGTTATATACTTCTGGTTCTATAGTGGCATCCATTAATCTAGCACTAAAATCTCTTCCGCTTAATTCTAAAAATTCATTATTTGGAACTCCAGTCATGTTTATTTCTTCTATAACACCAACAAACAACGTAGTTGTAGGCGGATTAACATCCTGCTCTGCTAAGATTGTAATTGTCTGCCCTATTGTGAATGTATCGCTGAATCTCCCTCTATCATTATTAAATCTTACATTAAAACTTCCGCCTGCATTATTATCCCCCATGCTATTTGTTACTTCTATTTCTTCTATTCCATCTCTATAATCTGTATTTACTACGCTTACCATATTATAAATAACCATTAATAAGTCACCATTTCCCCTAATAATCCCTGTAATTCTGAACTTACTTCTCTTGCTAATTCTCTCATCCTTACTACATTTCCTTCTATATTAATATAAATATTTGCCCCGCCCATTTTGCTTGGGTTCTTAACACCCATGATTGTATCTTGTGGAGAAAATTTTAGCGGGGCTTGTCCTGGTCTTGAAATAAAATCATGTGCTGTACTTCCTCCACTTGTTCTCCCACTAGAAGTACCTCCACCACTTGTACTTCTAGTTCTTAATCCACTGCCTATTTTTCCTATTGCAGTTACTTGTTTCTCTAATTCAGCTGTTATCTTTTCAACTTCTTCTAACTGTATTTTGTAACTCTCAGTGCCCACATCTATTTTTTTTTGTATCTCTTCTAATCTTCCTACTTCTAATAATTCCTCATCTTTTTTTAATTTAAATCCTTCTTTTTCTACATTCATTCTTTCTAAATTCTTTTGAAAAGTTGTATTTAACCTCTCGAATGTTCTTACGTCTTGCGTATTTCCTTCTGCTTTTGCTGCCAGTATTGCTTGTTCATTTTGATTCATTGCCAGCCTTACATCTGCTATTTGTTGGTCTACTGCGAGTTCTTCATCACTTTTTATAGATATTCTATCTTTAGCTATTTGTATTGCTGCTGAAAGTTCGCCAAATTTTCCAATAGCTTCTGCTAATTGTTGATTTGCTAATATGTCTGTTTGTTGAATGGCTTTCTCTTCTGCTGCTACAAATTCTACAAGTCTCCCCACAATAGCCTCAATAGGATGAGTAGTTAAAGTAAAGGCGTTCCCTAAAGCTGTTGTTGTTTGTGATGCGCTTTCACCTGAAGTTTTTAATTCGTTTATCTTTCTTACAGCCAAATCTGCTACTATAATATAATTATTTAATTTATGTGAACCTTCTTCTATAGCAGGTGCAACTAATTCTTTTGTGCTTTTGCCTAATTTTTCCAATGCAAATCTATTTTCTTCAGTTTTAAGTGTTGTTTGAATTAATTTTGTTAGAAGAGAAGCAGCAACTGCAATTAATGAACCTAATGCCAATTTTGCGGCTAAAGAGGCATTACTTAATTTTCCTAGACTTTTATTAGTAGTATTTGTCTGTGTTTCTACGTCTTTGGATTTTTTCTCAAATCTTTTAAGGGCTTTTTCAGCCTTGCCCATAGGGTCTGTCAAATCATCTACGCCCCTTATGAATACAGCTATCTGCTGACCGCCTACTAATCCTCCTAATCCACCTAAAGCCATTTATCTTCTTCTCCTTAATTTTCTTGTTTCTCTTTCTTCTTTCTTTATTTTCTTATTCCAATATTTAGTTAACTTTTCTATTTCTACTGCTTTAATTAAATCTACTTGTTCAGGAGTCCAACCAAAATGCTCAGCCGCCCATAATTTTGTTTCCCATTCATAGTCCTCTAGCTGTTTGAATTTTAAGTCTGCTTTGGAAAATCCTGAGCATCACTGGATTTATTCCATCCATTGATCTCGTTTATAGATTCAAATAAATTTTTTAAATCATCTATATCTGATTCCATAGGTTCTAATTCGTTTAAATATTCAAAGTCTTCTTCATTCATGCTACTTTTAAGCAGATTAATTGTAGAATTATCCTTATATAAATTTATCCTTGAAATAAAACTTAATTGTCTAAGTAAAATTTCTCTATTTCTTATGTTAATAGATTTATTTTTTAGAGTCATTTTTCCTCCTAAAAAACTATGTTGGATTCCATGGATTTAAGTATTGTGTGGTATCGCTTACTACTGCAGAGCAAGTTTGCGGCTTAATTGTAAGTGTTTGTTCCTGTACACCTTCCATTGGACTTGAACTAGTCATATCTAACATTTTACATCCACTCATAACTAAAAACATTTCCCTGCTGCCGGTGCTTGCAATAATAGACAACATTGCATTAAACGTGCTTCCGCCTAAAAAGTATTGATTATAAAGCGTATTTGTTCTTTCACTGGTTGCATCTAAAGTAACGCTAAATTCATAATCCCTGTTTAATGGAACCGGTATGCTTGCAACTCTTGAACCATTAAGATAATGTCTTCTCTCTAGGTTATTATTAATATTCCAAGAAAATTCTTTTACTTCATTGTATATCGTGCCAGAAGGTATATGTATCTGGCAATGCTGCCATAAGAAAGGAACTGTTCCTGGATCTGCTTCTATAGTAGGTAATGCTCCGCTTAAAAATGTCCCAGACTGCGCAAAATAATTAACTTCAACAGATAAGGGCTCTCCTTCTGCGCCATTTATTGCTAAAGAATTTACTATGCATCCTTGTACTCTCCTTCCGAAGTTTTCTCCTGTAACTGGTCCTTGCTTCCAGTCTTCTATTGTAAAACTCATAAAAGGAAGCAAAGTACCAGAAGTAAAGGCGTTTCCACTTGCACTGTTTACTTCGCTTATTGTATGTGAATAAGGACTAGGACTGCCTCCATCTACATTACTTCCTAAAGCAAAAACCATCATTTCCCATTGCTGTGGATGAAAAGTAAAAGTACCTTCATAATCTAAAGGACCATCTACAAATAAACCTACATTTCTATTCCCTGTATTTGCATATCTTATCTCAAGAACATTAGGATTCTCATCTAATTCATGGCTTGTGACTAAACCAACCCATTGCAGAGTAGTCCCTGTTGGATTTGCATAAGTTCCGCTCTCGTATGCAAACGTTAATCTATTTTGGTCTCCTACAAATCTTGCCATGTTTAATCTTCTCCTTCTTCTAGTATTCTTACTCTTTTTTTCTCAAAACATTTAGGACAAAAGGAAATTGAAGGTCTTTCAGGAGACCAATCTATAACTAATTGATTATTCCTTTCACAAAACATTGCATATTTTTTCATTTTTTTTATATTGCTATAAAGTTATACTGAATATTTAATATGAAACTTTTAACGCCGTCTTTTCCAGGTTCGTCAACAATTGTTGTGCCGTCAAGCCTGAATCCCCATAAGCTTTGGTCTGTTGTTGCGTAAGTTCCGCTAAATTGATTTGTTCTGAGCCAAGTATAAACCTGTTCAGTTAACTGTTCTTTTTGCCTTTGGCTTCTTGCCCAAATTCTTATCTCATATGGGAGCTTTACATAATGTTCTTCTGATTGAAACCCTAATCTGCGAATATCCGCAGGTCCTTGAGGCACAACTGTAATTAATGGATAAGTTGCAGGCCGTTCAGGGTAACTAGTCATAATAAACCGCTCATTAGTACCTCTAGTTATTGGGTCTGTAATTCCGCTAGCAAGCATATCTCTGAGAAAGATGGTTGTATCCGTTATTATTGTACTTCCGTTTATGGGCATCGCATCCCCCTCTTAGCATCGCTTTGCTAAAGGCAAGAAATTATTTATTTTTTCGTTTAAATTCTTATTGATTGTCTATATAGATTTCATTTCTAATGCAATAGTTTCTGTTACTTTAGGAGTGATTCTTATTACGCTATTTCTAAAATGTCTTCTAGGTTTTATGCCTTTTACATCATGTCCTTTGCTAAATAAATCATCCCAATGCAATGCTTTCTTTCTTTTTGGAGCGATATAATGCGGACTAGTGCCATATTCTAAAATACTTGCATATTCTGCATTAGAGAAGACTTTGGCTTGTAAAGGAGCGAGTTTTCTAAAAGTTATACTGTTTAAAAATCTGCCAGTGTCTACACTTTTTGGTTCTGATTTTCTTCCCGCGATACTTTCTTTAATGTCTCTTAATAAAAGTAATGATGCTCTTGTAATCCCTTTATCTGCTTTTATTAATAATTCTTTCTTATTCTTACTCATGGATTTTTTAATTTCATCAAGTCCTTCAACTTTTATATTTATCAATATTCACCTTGGAAACTTCCATTCTGTAGTATTCTTCCGTAAATTGTATTATAAACAACTGTTCCGCTTATTACATGTGGAATCCATCCATTATCTATTATAGCATAAGTTCCAGATAAACTAGAAGAAGGACTGCCTAGCATTATTTTTACTCTGCCATTTGTTATTTCTATGCTTCCAGGAAGAAAGAACTTTCTATCGTCAAAAAGAATTAATCCCTGTTCTACAAATTTTCTATCTGCCCCCCCAGTAGAACTATCTATCGCCTGAGGCATTCCATACATCCATGCATCTGTGCCTGATTGTGTTACATATTCCTGATCATGAATTGTCCCGCTGAAACTCGCAGTATAATATCTTAATCTCAATGATTGTCCATTAATTGTTACTAAATTATTAAAGTCTGTTCTTAATTGTGCTGCATCAACCATTTGCTTTGCTCCAACGTAATTGTCTCCCCAGAGAATTTAATTCTTCTGTTGCTCTTTGCTCAAAAAATTGCCTTGCAACGCTTAAATTAGACTGCGTTCCCTTGCTCTCGCTAAATTCTCCCAGACTTACGCTTGAAACATCTGCTCCTATTAATTCCATCGTTGCCAATAGATTTGCTGCACTTAAATCAATTAAAGCTGGCTGAAATCTTTCAGCTATCCCCACACTCCCTATTGCCTGTCCTGTATAAGATTCCATATAGAGTCTTGCTCTATCTACTATATCTAAAAGAATTGCACCAGAAATTGCAGTTGGTATGCCTTCTATTAAACTATGAAGTTGTGTTGCTACAGACCCCAAATTCCACGTTGACATTAGATTAACACTCCTTGCATTATCATATATAAAACACCCAATACTATCGTACCTACCATCCCATATACTATCTTCTCGCTTAACTTACTTGCATATCTTTTATCTGATGTTTCTATAAAATTATCCATTTTTAGACTTAATTCATCTTGTCCTTTTTTTATATAATTTATATCAGTTTCAAGTTTTGCCATTCTTTCTCCTAATTTCATTTTTCTTTTAAAATCAATTTATCTTCCTGAAGTATATAATCTTTTTCAGCATCAAGATTATATTTCTTTGCTATAAGTTCAAATCTTTTCTGCTTTCCTAAATTCAATAAAATTAATTCGTTTTCTTTATTCTTAATTAATATACTGATTAAATTTAGTTCTTGCAATTCTTTTAATTCCAATTTAGCTTCTTTTTCCATTTTTCCTCCTTATTTATACTTCATAGCAAAATTTAAGCCTTATGGTTCTTGTCGTGCTGTTTTGTTCTGCACCTGTCATTGGCACAATATTATTTAATATATCTTCATAAGCGAGTTCTATTGTAGTGGCGCTTGGAGCTATCTGCGCCCAAATTGGGTCTTCAGCAGTGCTATTTATGAAAATTCCAGCTGGAAAATTAGATGTTGGATGGCTTGCGGATGCTGTGACTGGCAGAGCTATATTCACCGTACCTGT
>ERZ1292644.1443-Hain-H14-01um-R2-1443-length-12336-cov-6_pt1 | contig 12336 bp, 11 predicted proteins | sample MGYA00564402_ERZ1292644 | MGnify/ENA primary metagenome ERZ1292644 (study PRJEB36523, sample SAMEA6512644) | groundwater metagenome | collected 2019-01-09 | study: AquaDiva: Metagenomics assemblies of 32 groundwater samples | reverse complement strand
GCATCTTGCTCCCATAGAGCTTTGCTACCTCCTCGGCCGAGACGTAGATCTTGGTATCCGGGTAGCGAAGGCTTACGAAGTCCTCAAACATCTTCGGCGCACGTTCGCGAGTCGTGCTCTTCTGAGCGTCCTTGGTCAGCGTATCCAAGGACTCCAAATCCTTCTCGCTCTGGCGCTTGATTAGCTCGTCGAGGATTGGATGGACGCCAACTGGAGGGACCTTTCCTGCCTTGAGGTAGACCTCTCCAGCCTGATACGCCTCAGCTGCTTGGCGAAGATACTGCTGCTCAGGGCTTCGCGAGAGCTCAATAGCCTTGCCTACTCCCTCGGCAACCCTTGGCACGCCTGTTGATTGCGCCAGCTTAGCCGTCGGGGTCTGGTTGAATTGGTACTCCACCATCGCAGCGAGGTCACGAGTAAAGCGCCGAGCTTCTCCGCGTTCCACGCCAGCTTGCTCTAGTCCCTCTCGCACCCCTTCACTGGCGCCCTTGAGCACACCACCAAAGACCCTAGCTGCGGCTTCGATGGGCAGGCCCAGGATTTGGTATGCAACAAGCGCAGCCGGACCAAAAGGCTTAGTCATCATCTCCTTCTGTGACTTCTCATCGATCCAAGAGCCCCAAGGCTTCTCCCCGAACCCTTCTTTGAAGCCCTCAGCCGCTGCGCCCAAGGAGCCCTTGCCAAAGCCAGCTAGGTTCTTGGAGATAGTGGCGAGATTGCCCCAATCATCGTTGGAAACCTTAGCAGCGAGGGGGTTGGAGTTGGCGTATTCGGAGAGATGCTCGTCGTTTCCAACGATCCCTCCGGTTAGCTGTCTGCGATAGTTCTTGTCGAAGTTCTCCAGGTCCCCATAGACCACATTGGGATCGGTGCCCGAGGCCTCGCCAAGGGCAATTGCCCGTCCAGCCTTCTCTGGATCGTCGTCAAGGGAAGTGACCGCCGGGACTACCGCTTGCGGCCCGCCAAAGGCTCCTCGGACGACGTTGGTGTATTCGTTCATTTGCTCCTCGGGACTTGGACCCCTGGAGGCTTCTTATCGTAGAGGTCCTTGTAGCGCTTTAGAATGTAGATCCGCTGGATCTCACTTTCTTGCGGCTCCCTTCCTTTCTCAGCAATGAAGGCATCCTTAATTGCCTGCTGATCCTTGTCTGGCACAGTCATACGGTACAATTCAGTTTGGCGATTGAGGAAACCGAAGTTCCACTTATCGGGATCGCTCTGGCTCTGCATCAACCGCGAGCCTATCTCCTGAAGCTCCTGAGAGTTGGGCAGCTTGCCTGGGTTCAGCTTCTGATAATCATCCAAGGCATCTTGCAAGGCTCCACGGAACTGATAATAGCCCTCTGGATCTCGCTCACGAGTTAATCCAACTGCGCCAATCATAGGAGCCAGTTCCCGAAGCCCACGAACAACCCTTGGATCGGACTCAATATTCTGTCTCTTTTTCTGTTGCAGGTTCACAAGCTCACGTCTAGCTGACCAAGGAATTGCTTCAGAGATAACATCCGTCCCCATGAACTTCTCCGGATCCTCATCCGCTAGCCCTTTCAGCTGCTGATACTTCCTCAACCCCTCTGTGGTCCAGGATGAGTCCCCTTTGGCGTTCCGAGCGAGGACTCCCATGTACTTCCTTTGGTCCTTCTTGTCCAGGTTCTCCCAGGCGACTTGGGCCTTTGGATCTGAAGCAAGTAACTCTTCGAGCGTGGAAGGGATCTTTCCCTGACCAGCCCCGCCGACAAGTGAGCCTTCGATGACCTCTCGGTTGTCAAAATCTTTCTCCCGCTTAACGGCCTTGATACGGTTCCGGTCGGCGATGATGCGTTCGCGAACGAAGTCTTTCATAAGCGGATCGGTTGGCGCGACCTTCTCTGCTTCCTTCTCACCATCGGCAAGGGCCTTGTCCAGCGGCTTGTCTGGATCGCTGGCGCCGACGCTATCAGCAACGAGCCGAGAACCGTTGCTACGGAGCGAGCCTTGGACAATCTTCTCGACCCGATCCAGGTCCTTCCCCATCAGCCGATCTCGGTTCATGGAAAGGAGTTCCTCAGCGATGAAGGGCTTGGTTCGACTCATCCCCACAATTCGAGAGGCGATAGTTGTCGACTTTGCTTCCTCCACAGCCCGATTGGTCTGATCCGTTCCCCAACCAGCGATCGGGGCCTGGGTTCCCCGCACCTCGCGCTCGATGTCGCGCAACCCGCCTTCAAAGGCCTGCTCATCATCTGGGTTGTGGAGGGAGTAGTCTTGAATCTGTTCGATGCGAGCCGAAGAGGCCCCAGCTGCCCAACGCTTGTTCTCTCCTGCGGCGTGTCCTGCACCATTGAAGATGGTCCTTCCCATCGTCCCACGAGTGCTGTTATCGTACATCTTCCTTGCGCTGTTGTTGGTCAAGCGAGAGCCAATTCCTTCTCGAACAGTCTTGAGGTCCTCCATGTACTTGGGAAAGGCATCGACAGCGGCCTTTCCCTTTAGAGTGTTGAACTCTGCATGCATCTGCCCTGCTTGGATCATGTAATCGGCATCGGCATCCTTTGCCTCGCTATCGTTCTTAAGCTCCTGAATAGCGATAGCCCGTCGGAATAGACGATCGCCGCTCTGTTCAATCACATTGCCAAGGTTACCTAGCGCAGCTGCAGTGGCCTCGCCAAAGGCGGCTCCTGACGTAGCGATGCTAAGACCACGAGTGGGCGAGGCATCCGGGGCTACGGTAGGAACGGGAGCGTAAGGAACGGATGCCATGACTAGTACCCAAAGCCTGTTGCAGAGCCAACGTCAACAGGGTTCTTGGTGCTTCCAAAGGTGGTGCTATACTGCATCCACTTATCCGCAACGGAAGAACTGGCTCCAAGGATAGAAGCCCAAGCACCTATTTCTCCTGCTTCTTTAACGTTCTTTGCTCCCATCTCCAGCATTCCAGCTTCAGCTTCCTTTTCTACTGCTTCAACTTCAAAGCCATAAGCTCGATGGGCGGCGTTGCTGCGGATCATGGATTGGTCGTATTGATTGACTTCTCGCTCAGACTCCTGCACCGCTGCATTAGAGCCAGTATCAATCTCCAACCCCCGGCCAGATTGGATCGCTCGGGTCTGGCCAATCTTGAATCGCCCTTCCATGCCCTTGTGTTGGGCCCCTACCTCTCCCGCTCGGCGAGTCCAATCCGCATTCTGTAGCGCGACCTGCTTGTTAATCCGAGCAATGCCCGCCTTGTATTGCATCTCCTTGGCCTTGGCATCTGCTCCTTTAAGGGAGCTATACGCTCCCAGAATACCTCCTGCAATGGTAGAGCCGATACCAAACATTGACATTCCGCTCATGACCGGCTCCAAATCGCGAAGGGGATGCGCCAATCCTCCTTAGGAGGACCGAACTCGGCTCCAAGCCAACGGAGCCAGCGAATTGCCCTGTCGTTATCAGAAAGCACATGGCCACGGATCACCGGGTACTCCAGAAGCAGGCCCTTCACTACCTCTTGAGAATGGCGAACGAAGAGGAACTCGTTGCCTTTGAACTTGTCAGTAACATGGAGCCAAAGGGTAGCATCGTCGGATAGAAGGGAATGTGGGATCAATCCCCAGAGACAGATGACTTCTCCATCTACCGAGCCCATCCAAGAGAAACGGCTTTCATCCAAGCATCTGGCTGTGATCGGCGTTGCCAAGGCCTGGACATAAGCAGAGCTACCATTCACCAGACTGATCTGGGCCTTTCCCATTAGTTATCTCCCACGGTTATATCTGGGATCACGCCAAGGATTGAGGCTGGGAACGGGTTGGGCTGAGTGATAAAGTAGTTCCCCGCAACGTCCCACTTCTGATCCATTACTGTCCAGGCATCGCCTGTGACCATAGCATTGGTAACAACTGCATCGGTCTGGCTGCCCACGTTGCCTACGACGAGATCCTTCATAGGTACAACGGTAGCTAGGGTCTTGCCAAGGCTGAGTCCAAGAGTATCTTTGCATCTTGCACTGACACCAGTGATCTTCTTCCTCTTCCCCTGAACCGTTGGCTGTCCCAGGTCTATCCCTAGAGTCTGCAGCTGAGGCGAGAATGGTAGCCCTACTACAACCTTAGTCGCTGCGGATGAAAGAGTAACTATACCTGTAGAGGGCATTATGAATTGTGGAATAACTGCCCCATCAGCCAAGCCTGTACAGAGTTGGTCTATAAGATGCTCTCCGCCTGAGAAGGTTGTAGAGGGAGCCCAGACAGTCCATTCATCCGAATCTGCGAAGGTGTCAGATAAAGCCTGAGTAATAGCGCAGGTATAGATAGCGTTGGAAACAACATTAGTAATAGTCGCAATCCCCCCGTTCATCCGAATAACCCATCCAGAGAGAAGTGAAGTATTAGCTGATGAGGTAAAAGTTGCCCCGGAGCCAACAGCAGTAGTGCTTGCTGTCATTGTTATAGTATCTCCATGGGCAACTGGGAAGGAAGCTAAGGCCGAATCCACACACCAGGCATCTTCCACTCCATACTGAAACAATCGCTCTGCCATGCGCTCGATGTATTGTATTCTCTGTCCAGCAATGGATCGCTCCACAGAGACGTATACAGCATCAACGCTAATTTCCTCTCCATTAGGCGTGGTTACTTGCTCTGTTATCGAGCAGACGGACTTGAATCGCCCTAAGGTGTCGCTATGAGCCCAACCAATAAGCTCCTGCTCCTTGAGAAAGGTCAGACTTAGAAGCTGGCCATCATCTCGTACAGCCCAGATAACCTTGAATGGCTCCTCCGCGTAAGCCCATTCAAGAATGTTGTGCCCAAAGAATAGGTGACTAGAGAGAATGGAGATGTCGGTTCCGGTGTAGATATTGGTATAGAAATTGAAGGTGAGATCCCGGACGATAGAGCCCTTGGCTTGAACATAGAGGATGTCCAGGTTCGCTACGATCGGAGGCACTCCACTTGCGCCGTTGTAGGCTTGGGAGTTTGCTGCGAGATCAATGGCTGTTGCTGGAGCTCCAGCTGCGCCCCCGTTGATAAGCCAGGCTTGCTGGTCAGCCAAGGTTATAAGCCCTGCAGACATGGCGATGAAGGATTGGATTGTGTTCAACTTCGCTGCAATAAGAGTACCTGTAATAGCATCATCTGCTTGGATCGGATTGCTGATATTGAAGTTGTAAAAGGCCCCTGGTTGGCTCATGTGGAATCGTTGAGGGGCGATTTCCGGCGCAGCTAAGACAAGCCGTTGGTCGAAGAAGATGGGAACAGTTGGATTACCTGCTGTAGATGCTTCAAGCACAGCAGTAGCTGCAGCTGCTCCGGAAGAGAAGGTTACTGCTGGTACCGAGGTATATCCCGCTCCTTGACTAGTAATATTAACTAGGGCAACTCCCCAAACAAGATTAATTGTTACTCCTCCAGAGCCGCTTCCCCCAATAGCAGCAACTGGATTGGTTGGGGTATTGCCTGATGCAATAGCTCCAGGATTGGATCCTGGAAAGGAAATAGGTTGAAAAGTTAGAATAGTGCCAAATCCATCTACTGTAGCTATTACAGTTGCCACTGCAAAAGCCGGGATAAACATAATTTCTCCCACTTGATACCCAGCACTACCAAAGCCAATTGTTGGTGTGCCTTGAACCATAAGAACGGCTGCCGCAGTTGCTGTAGCTCCTCCTGCTGGCGCCGCTGCAATAGTGACCGCAGGCACGGAAGTATAGGTACCAGAGGCAGTGACAGTGACTGAGGCTACACCTGCTCCTTGAAAGGGATTCTTAGGAATCGGAATAGTCTCACTGAAATCAGTAGTATAGACAGGAAGCCCATTTATAATCGGATCAGCATAGCCCGTTGCGGTTCCATTTGCATTTGAAGCAAAGCCAAATGAAGCTCCAGTTGGCATTACACCTGCGGTAGAAGGGCCTGCTCGATAGATGTTATAGGAATCTGCCCCCGAAACAGATGCCCAACCAAGGGAAATAGTTTGCTGATTTGTAGCCGAAACTGTTATAGTTGCTATGTTAGATACTGCAGATTCTTGTCCATTGATATCCACTGCCGTCACTACGTAGGAGTAATTCATCACTCCAGCGGTAGTGGAACTGGCAAGAGCCCCTGTAGGCGCAGGAATAGTAGAGCCGAAGACAATGGGAACCAATGTCCAGCTTGCTGACGAGATCAAGGTCAGGGCTTGAGGTACCACATCAGGATGGCAAAGGATCATCAAGTTCACGTTCTGAGCGAACTTGATATCTGCAAGCTGAGCAGCGGTATAAGGGGAAGGGAGGGTGTATACTCGAGCAACAGTGCCTCCCGAAGAATAAGCAGTATAGGCAGTGGAGTTAACAGCGGTACCAAAGAGATCGTTCAAAGTGAACTGATTAGCATTGGGGACCGTGCGCACGATGAAATAGCGTCCATTAACCTGCGTCATTCCCACAACGCCAGTGATGAAGACCCAATCTCCTACAGAGTAGCCATGAGCGGTTAGGTTGACAAGAGCAGGGTTAGCTTGGGTGATACCCCCTGCGGTTATTGCCTTAGCAGTCTCAAGTACCACCGCGCCGTCAGTGTAGAAGCGAATGTACCCGGCACCGAACTCAAGCACGTAGCTGACGGTGAAGCTGGCCTGAAAGGGAATGAGGCGAACGGCACCAGGGCCTTTGGCTTGGAGGATGTACTTCGTTCCGGTTCGAGTGCTAGCACCACCACGATAGTCGACGAAGAAATTCCTTAGCAGTGCTGCAGCCGAATGGTACTTGGCAAGGTCAACGCGAGCATTAAGCTGCGGAGCCCACTCACCAGCGGCAAAGGAGGTTTGGATTACCGGAGAGGCCATAGTTCCTCAATACAATGGAAGTAACGCACCCCAATCGAAGCCCTGATTTGGACTCCAACCAGTGTCAGCGAAGTTGATCCCCCGGATTCGAATCCAGTCCGGGGTTACATCATTGATTTGAAGCCCTTCGTTAGCATCAGCCCCTCGGGCAAGGGAGATGTGAGCATTGGCCTCTTGAATCTTCATGTTGGCAAGGGCCTTGTCCCCTGAGAGTTGAAAAGCAAGGCGAGAGGCAAGGTAGCTACTCCAAGCATTTAGGAACAGGGGATCCATCACATTGGGATCGGTAACTCGCTTAACATAAGCAAGGATCGCCTGCTGCTGATTGGTCCAGATCACCCTCTGGCTAGCTTTGATATTGTTACTCGTGAAAGTAAGATTGAAAGTAGCTCCTGTTCCAGATCCCGTGGTTGATCCTTGGGCAACAGGGTTCGTAGGACGAGTAAAGTAACTGCCCCCAATTGGAGTTGGCTCACCAAGGACTTGGTTATCAACAACGACCGTTGCAACGGCACTACCGCTAAGAGTGGCAACAAGAAGCACCGCAGGAGCCCCATTAGGAACGGTGCTAGAAGAGACTCCAGCTTGAGGACCATCCAACGTAATAACGTCATTAACAGCATAGCCTGTGCCGCCGGCAGCAACAGTTGCAGATGCTACGGTTAGAAACTGATCAACGCCAACCTTGAATCGAACTGGGGGGCCATTCCAATAGGCTGGAGCAGCACCAGTTATGGCAGTAGTAATAGGGATACCTGAGGCAAAGCCAGAGGTGAATTGAGGAACGATGTAACAGGCCCGAAGACAATCTACCGGGTACTGGTACTCATAGGCCCACGGCGGCGCGGGCTGCCCCTTCTGCCAGGTCTCTGTGCCAACGGTGGAGTTCTCTGGCGTCCCGGGAGTGGAGGTGATATAGGCCAGCGGATTGAAGTTTAAAGCACAGTCCCACGGAGCCATGCGCAACAACTCGTCGCGCAGGGCTTCGATGGCTAGATTGCTTTGGATCGCCTCGTTGCTCTGCTCAGACATGGACGTGATCGTAGTCTGAGTTCCCATCTTTTGCAGAGCGAGATTGGTAACTGAAACGAGGCTGGTCATTGGCTACCTCTGCGAGCCCTTGTTGCCATGATTCGTTCCACCGATACCGGGGCTGCCGCCTGCACGGCCACCCCCAGAGTGGGGAACGCAGCATTGAGCCATGCCATGGTTGTCGCCATGGAGTCCAGGGCCCTTTGGATCGTTGATGTTCCTTGGGCCCTGCGGAGGGCTGTAGTTCATCGGCTTTGCTTGGGTCACTCCGCCAGAGGTGGCCCTTGCAGCCTGCGGTTGCTTGGACTCAGGACCGAAGCCGCTGAGGATATCTCGGCCTTTGTGCATCAGACTCTCCTTCTGTTAGGGGCATCGCCAAGAGGAGGTTCATTGCCTTCACCTTCGCCCTCAGCTACTTCCTCTGCGGGCAACGGCGGATTGGCAATTGCATCCAACTCCGCAGAAGCCGCCGAGGTAATGGCCTTCAGACTTGGGTAGGCCTGAGCCTCCTTCGCAATCTGCATGAGAAGATGAATTCTCTCGTAGTCGTAGCTCATCGATGTCTCCCTTGTGATCCTGACTTGTGAATGGTGGTCCCAGCCATAGGGGCCTTGTAGCCTGGGCCCCGGAAGATTGGCGTAACCGCTCGGGCAACGCCAACATGGTTGCCCAGTTGGTCAACGCCACCTGGGTTCACTGCTTTGCTCTTGGGCTCCACCTTCTGACTAGCAGAGCCGCTCTTGTCCGCTCTACCTTGCTGCCTCATCGCTTCTTCTCCTTCTTCGCTTTGTCTGCCTTGTTGAACTCCTTCGCCACCTTTTGTGGGATCCCCACCTTCTTAGCGAACGCTGGGTTGTGCGCAGCGGCTGCCATTGTTCGAGCTTGCTTTGGACTCTTGCTTGGCATTACTTCCTCCTTTGCTTTCTCTTTAGACTTTCGATTTCGATCCGAAGATTGTCGTTATCGGCTTTCAGTTGTTGAATGGCACGAAGGCCAATGAAAAGCAGCGCTCCTGAATCATAATTGATTGTTTCGCCTGCACTGTTGTGCCTAGCAAGATCAGGAATTGCGGCCTCTACACTCTGCGCGGTCGGGCCATACTGGACGCGTTGGCCGTCATCGCCGTATCCATTGCGATATCGGTAGGTCTGCAAGTCGACTTTCATGATCTCGTCGAGACCGGCAGCCATGGGCGCGAATGCAGTCTTGAACTGCGCCCCTGATGTGCCGAGACAGACTCCGAGCGCACCCGACCCAAAGAACAGAGTCTTGGACGTCGTGTCTTGGCACACCGTGCGATCGGTGTGAGTGGCGTCCGTCGCAAGATTGGTCAGGGTGAGATCATTGGAAAGGGTGACAAGTCCCGTGCTTCCGTTCACGGTCACGCGGCAACTGCCCGCGAAGATCGCCCAATTACCAGTGCCGCAGCCGGAAGCCGCGAGGATACCGAACAGGAAATCATTCGTGCCATCCGCGCTTTCGTAAGCAGCATCGTTTGTGGTCAAATTAGTGGTGATTCGAATATAATTCATCCCCGTCGTACCGACTTCAATATTACGGCTCGGAGATGTTTGGTTGATACCAAGACGGTTGTTGGTGTTGTCCCAAAAGAAATTAGAATTGTCCTGCGTATAGACGCCTGATGCGCCGGCAAACACCACCGAGCCCAAGGTAAAGGCCGTGCTTGTGCCGGTTCCTCCAGCGCCGACCCCGAGCGTCGCGACGGTACTGGTGCCGCAGGTTATGCCGGTACCGCTGACATAGTTGAGGTGGTTTCCTGTCGTATCTGGACAGGACGGCATCGCATTCGCGGCGACGTTGGCCGTTGATCCAGTCCAATTCCCAAGCATGGTATTGGCCGCGCTCTGGGCCAGGATCGTCAACGGGATCGTGTTGGCACCCGCAACGGTTCCGCTTAACGTCGGACTCGGGATCGCTAGGCCGGACGGAAGCGTTGACGAAATCGACGGAACGCCTCCAGCCGAAGTGATAAGAACTCCGCTATTACCCGTCGCCAACCCTGCCACCACGTTGGTGGAGCTCGAATAGAGCAGTTGATTGACGGTCGTTGTCGCGGGATAGGTGGCGGTCGTATAGACCGGTGCCGAGCCTCCACCAGTGGACTGCAAGAGTTGCCCGGTTGATCCTGCTCCGATTGTAAATGGGGCAGCGCCAGCACCACCTCCAGCAACAAGTTGCCCAATGGCCAATTGCGCAGAGGAGAACAATCTAGTCGATGCCACATAGTAGGGAATGCCGCCGCTCGTTCCAGTTGGGGACGAGAATATCTGGTTCCATGCTGTGTTGGTTCCATTGTTGGTGACGGTAGAGCCGCCGATCACGAAGTTGGTGGTATACTGCGTAGTTGCGTCCATAACAGTGGCATCGGAGGCGGCTCCAATGCTGATATGCGCTCCAGTCATCACTGCAAGTCGCCCTCCAGTGATGGAGGCATTGGTAGTATTGCCAAGTAGGATAGGTATTGGGTCGCCTGAGCTAGTAAGCGTCGAGATAGCATTGCCTACTATCTGCGGGGCCGATACTGACAGGCTAGATAGTGCTCCAACGGCTCCTTTGACATGTAGCTGTGAACCATAGGGATTGTTGATACCAGTTGGAGTTTCCAACTCGTTATCTCGAAGCATAGGCGCGACACCGCTATCAATTATGATGTGGCCATAGTAAGCGGCGATGTTGTTGCCAATGATCTGCAATCCAGCAGCGCCCAGCACCTGAGAGGAGTAGATGCCCGGGTTCCCCAGAATTGCCGTATGCACGCCGGACTGGCTGCCGCTGGTGTTTATCGCGGTCCCGCCAGGAGTTGCCGCGAGTTGGAATGTGTTGGTCGCTTGGTTCACCACGTAATAGGCGGTGTTGACCACAAAACCCGTAGGTAGCGCACCCGTAGTGGTGAAGATGATAGGCATCCCGTTCGATAACGGGTTCGCAGTCCAGGTCACAACACCCGGGCTGGCTATCGTCATCGTCACTGTGCTAGTAACGGCCGTGGCCCTGTTATTGATAGTGTTATTACGTACCGTTACACCATCACCAACGCATACGAGGTTAACGCTCTCCCATAGATTACGCTCGATTATCGCCGTCTGGGCATAAATACCCCCCGAGCCTGTTGTACAAGAGGACGAATGGCCATAGAGCGAATTGCCACTAGCAGTTGGCAAAATAATCATATCTTCGACATGGATCGATCCTATGTCGGCCGTATCGGCGTCGAGATGGATAGCATGGCGCCCTAAGTGAACAGCCGCAGCCCCTTGGATTGCAAAATTTCGAAAGGTCCATCCAGTGCTAGTGACAGTAGGAGCGCAATGAAAAATGTCTCGTGTCGCTGGGATTCCAGTAGGAATGATTAGAGAGCCCAAACCATCGCCGAAGATAGTGATCGGCGAATTGCAAGTAAACACTTGAGCACCAGAGCCGGTTACAACGTAATTGCCTTGCGGGATGTAGAGCGCTTTGTTGGCTGCTGCGTTTATGGCATTTTGCATACAAACAGCCGCATCACTAGCTATATCGGCTACAGTGCAATAATCCATTACGCTTATGAAAATTGACTCAAAAGCGTCCCGAACAAACTCAGTACTGGCACAGGCGTTTGTGTTGTCCCCTGCAGGGCGAGTGGTACATTGGACATTCTGGGCCTGCGCCGAATCGAGTAGACAGAGCAGGAGCCCAAGCGCTAGAAGGATCCGTTTCATATGTTGCTATCCATTACAGTAAGGGCATTAGTAGTACCTGAAGCAGCAAAGGCTTGCCAAGCCCCCTGGCACTCCCCGGCGATCTCTAACGCTCCGCCGTTGGAGAAGACCCGCCAACAGCCACCAAGGGCAGAGGTTGTTGGACTTAGAGCCACAGAAGCTCCTGCAGCGTTTACCACAAGGGAAGGAGCAATGAAGATATCCACGGTCCCAGGATTGTGGAATGTGATCTTCTGACGAAAAGCATTGGCTGGAGCCACCACAGCGGGAGTAGTAGTCACAGCATTGTAGGCCCGAATCTTTCCCCCAGAGGCGGAAGCGAAGGCTTGAGGAGAGCCAGCAAGGGCTATGATGCTCATCAAACTCTCCGCTCAGTTTGGGCCTCAGCGGGTGGAGTCTCAAGCTTCTCCGCTTGCAAAGCTGCGTTGATGGCCATGAGTTCCTGCACCTGCTGCTGGAGCTTAGCAAAAGCCCCGGGGTCCACGCCGTTCATGGAGACAGCCTGCACGGGAGCCACCGCTGCTGCCGTTGCGTTGCGAAGGGCAGCGGTGAGTTGCTTCTCAAAGTCAGCCAAGAGGGCTCCGCCTAGACCGCCAGTGGCAGCAAGGGACTCGATGGGATGGACCCAAGACTGCTTCAGGCTATCGGTAACGGCTTGGGCCTCATCATCTAGCGGCTCCATGTCAGCCGTAGGGTTGCCTTCAAATACGTAGTCCTTGGGCAAGCCCTTGTCCTCCCAGCAGACCACGATCATCTCATCCTGGCGATAGTTCCAGTCCGAGGCGTCCTTCGGGTC
>ERZ1292644.1442-Hain-H14-01um-R2-1442-length-12341-cov-4_pt1 | contig 12341 bp, 5 predicted proteins | sample MGYA00564402_ERZ1292644 | MGnify/ENA primary metagenome ERZ1292644 (study PRJEB36523, sample SAMEA6512644) | groundwater metagenome | collected 2019-01-09 | study: AquaDiva: Metagenomics assemblies of 32 groundwater samples | reverse complement strand
CCCACCACCTGATTATACGCCGCCGCCCGATTCTATGCCTTGGCTGCCGCCTGACCCGGGGTTCAGCCCTGGCAAACCAGACTATGGGGCGATGCCTGAGCCGCCACGGGACGACGGGCCCGAGCAAATCGGGCGGGCTGTCGGAGCGGGAATCGGGGAGATGCTCAATCCAAGGGGCAGATCGAGATTGCCTGAAGACATGGGGAGCTTCCCTGATATGACCAGTGGGATGCTCAATCCGGAGAACCCCTTGCGGGGGGCGGCTACGCTTGAGACCCCGTACATACCGCCACCAGTGCGAGAGGAAATACCAGGCCCGATGTGGATGGCACCAACGTTCCAGGGGGCTATTGCCCAGGCTCCGGATAGGGCGTTGGCTGAGCAGATGGCCGCGGCCAGTATCGGGACGACACCAGAAGAGATAACCATGAGACAAAGGTCAATCCTTGAGGCATTGGAAAAGGTGGGACAGGCTGAGCAGCTAAGCGGTGAGTTCCTTTATGGGCCAGGGTTGCGGGGTGAGACATTTCAGCCGTGGTCAGGGACCCCGTCTGCAATAGGCGAGAGTATGGGACGCAGCGCCTGGCGCATGGCGCAGGATATGGCCCGTTATGGGCTCGAAGAGGGTGCCATGCGAGGGCTGCGCCGCGAAGAACTGACGCCCGAAGCATTCCCAGGGCAGAAAGGCTTGTTGCAACAGGTGGCACCCGTGGGACTCGTGGAGAATATTCTGCTTGACCCGGCAGGTATCGGCAAAGCAGGACGGCTAGCGGCTCGTGGGGCTCGGGCCTTGCCGGGGGCCGCAGTACGGGCGGCTGAACGCGTCGTGCCCCCGCTTAGGCCGGCGGGTGGAGTTGGGCTTGACGTGGCCAGGGAGTTGGCACCAGGGCCCAAACGTTATTACCACGGCACAGGAGCAACGTTTGAGACGCCTGAAGCTGGTAAGTTCGACCTTAATGGTTTGTTTGGACCAGGGTACTATCTGACAGATAATCCGATGATATCAGATACCTACTCCAAGGATCGCGTTTTACCGTTTCGTGTCCAAAAAAATATGGCTACGGTTGAGCTAGACACTGCCCAAAGAGAGCTAGCATCTGCCCAAAAGCGAGGAGCAGATACTACCGCCTATAGAAGCACCTTAGCAGATGCGCAACGCAAGTTAGAACAGGCGCAAAGCCTGCTTGATTACTATGCACCGCAGACGCGGGCTGTAGACGTTCCTGAAAACTTACGCCTACTGGATATAGGAACTTTGGAACAAAAGGAAGCGAATGATATTCTGGGCTCTCTGCCACGAGACCGGCGCCTGGCGGCCGTTAAAGCGGTTGAGGAACTAGTAGATCAAACTGGGGCTAGCCCACGCTCACAATTTTATGAGGGCTTAGCGACGGGTGTTGGTGGCCGCCCCAATGCTAACAAAGCTCTCGCCGCCGCTGGCTATGATGGTATCAGATACCCAGGTGGCAAGATAAGGCCAGAACGAGATGTGAATGGCCACCCCATCGAGCACGAAGCTGTTGTCATCTTCTCCGAATCCCTGCCCAAAATCCGCAACGCCATTTCAGGCACCGAAGGCGGCTCTGCACTATCGCAAACCGCTGTTGACATCGGCTCTGGTGGTGTCGGTGCCGCTGTGGGCTACGATCCCAACGCCACGCCAGAAGAGAATGCGAAGAGGATGGCCACAGGGGCAGGGATGGGCGTCCTGGGGGCAAGGGCGCTGACTAAGGGGATAGGGCGTATCAGGCCAGGGCTGAGCGTGGAGAACACGATGGAGTGGGCTGGCAATACAAGGAGAATTGCCGAGAAGGTCGGTGAGGCGAAAGCCAAAATCCTGAGACCCAACCCTATGTACAAAGAACAAAAGTGGCTGGACTATGAAGAAGAACTGTGGACTTCGCTTACTGAAAACGCGAAGCGGATCACCAAGACAGGTGAAGGAATCATTAAGCCGGACCGCCTTGACGAGATGGTGGAAGTACTCGCCGAGATTCGAGCAGGGCAAAGCGCTGAGCCGAGCCTCACGTACCCTGTTTCTAGGAAGCGGTCCTGGCAGCCTCCTGCTGAGAGTGTGTTGACGCCAGAGAGGGCTGACATTGGGTGGAGCAGGAACGCCGAAGGCTATTTGACCAAAGAGATAGGGGGCGAACACTTTACGATCAAGCCGGATGGAGAAGGACAGTTTACGCTACATCGCGGGGCTAGTCCAATAGGCGACTATCCCGCAATAGATGATGCAATGAGAGCATCAGGGTTCAGGGGAACTACCCCTTCGTCTGGCGACTTGCCAGCAATTCCAACTTATGCGGGGAAGCCTACTGGTCGCACAATTTGGGAGTCCGCCAGGACAATGATAAATGAGCCTGACGTAGCTGAGGATGTGACAAAGCGGCAGGGCTCATTGTTCCAGCCTGGCGAGGTTCGACCTGAGTTTCCTAAGAAGCCTATCGCTGGTGAGGCTCTTACGGAAGCTGACCTTTTGGGGCGGCCGCAGTTTCAAGACGAGGCGGCACAGGCCGCTTACGAACGCCAGCAGCAGATTAAGGCAGGCCAGGGTGAAATGTTTGCGGAGTCGGCCATCGAGCCCCGCGACTTCATCAAAGACACCGAGGGCAACACAGGTATCGTAATCGGTGAGAGCACAGGCAAGGTGCCCGCTTGGAAGATACGCGATGGCAACGGCAATATCGACCTGGTGCCCAAAGAGGATGCGGAACTGGTGGGCAAGGCACCTGGCGCGCCTGGTCAAGCTGTCGAGGCTCCTGAAGTTAAGGAGCGTCCATTCAGTCAATTCCTTCAGGATATTGGCGCTATGGAACGAGAAGTTCGCATTGTCTCCCCGGGGGAGGCATCCTATATCTTGCCTGGGACTAGTCGCCGCATTATTGAACGGGCCATACGGGCCAGAGATGAAGGTGTTATCGCTGAGTATGAACTGTATAGCCTTATAGATGAGTTCTACCCACCGGAGCGTAATACTGGGAAGCCACAAGACATAGTTGACTACTTCAAGGGCCGAGTCAAGTTATCGGATCCCCCTCAACCCGTTCCTATGAGCGAAGCCGATCTAAATATCTGGCTTGATGACCTGACCAAAGAGCGAAGTATATCCAACATTGCTGAAGCCAAGACTGTCGAGGCCCCTGACCTGGGGGCGAAGGTTGAGACTGCCGCACCTGAACAAGAACTGGTAAAGGCCGATATAGCGCCAACAGAGACACTGCCAGAAAGGCAGCCAGCGCTATTGCCAGAGCCTGAACCCGACATAAGCCCAAACCTCGAACGCTACACTGAGATACAGGATCGCCTGAACGAGATCGGCGAAGAACTGGCCACCGAGCAAATGAAGATCGAGGGATACCGCACCGCACAGAAGGTATTGCGTCCTACTGATGAGCCCTGGGCGGGGCGGCTCCGCGGCTGGAACGATGAGGATTTGATACGGCTGGCCGAGCAGGAACAGCGCAATCCCTTTGAAGCTGACTGGTGGGATAGCCTGGACCCGATAGCCTACAAAGATGCGCGTGCCTCGCGCCGGCCAACAGGTGGCAGGGGCAAAGCCCTATCCGATGCGGGCGAGAAAGTTCGAGCACTCAGGGCTGAGGAAAAGACTCTGCAAGCCGAGCTGAAACCCCTCGAGCGTGAGATGCGTAAGGCGATGGGAGACGTGCTCGAAGAAGAGCCCCAGAACCTACTCCTTACCGCCGGCCAGCAACGCTTCATCGACAACCTGGCTGACCAGGTGCAGGCGAAGAAGATCGCCGCTTATCAAGTTTTCAAGGATGCACGGGACAACACCTTTGTTGGGCTCAAGTCCAATGGTGGGAAGAGCTACTACAAGCGGCTCAAGGCGGATGGGACTACGACCGATCTGTCAGCGCAGGGCAAGGGGTGGGAACTGGTCGACGAGGAAGGCCGCGAGGTAAAGCGACGGAAGACGTCACAGCAGCCACCATTGCCAGAGGCTTCCGGTGGCGGGGGTGGTAAGCCGCCACGCCGGCCACTCTGGCAACAGGCTGAGCCGGAGGAAGGGCCATTGCCTGGCCCTGGCGAGGAATTAGCAGGGCCAATTGAACTGCCATCAGGGCGAAAGCCAGGGGCCATCAAGCGCGAGCCGCCAGGCGAATTGACGGAATGGGAGCCTTCAGGACGTGAGCCAGGCGGTGAGGCCAAGGTGCCATATACGCCTCCCGATCCTTATGCACAACTGGTCGATGCGCTGACACCCGATAAGCCAGGCCTCGGAGACCGTATTGAGACGGCCACCAACAGTATCCTGCGCGCGAGCTACGACCGCAACTATGACTGGGGGGCGCTGGAAAAGGCCACAGGGATTCCGGTTCATAAACTGGCGCAAGTTGTGCCTGGCGCCGTGGGCCGCGGCGAGAACCGGGTGAGGAAGTTTGTCGATCCTCTGATTGATCCCATACGCAAGGATGCGGAATACCTCGAGCAATACATGGTGCTCCGGCGGGCCGAGGACATTCTAGCCCGCAACCCGCACGCACAGTTGCCAGGTGGCATTGATGGCTGGCAAGGGGTGATAGAAGCCAAGAAGCGATTAGCGGGCAAGCTAGGGCAGAAATTCGGGAAGCTGGAAGAGGTGGCTGACGAGCTGTGGCAGGTAAATGACAGACAGGTATTGCAGGAGCTCGTGAACGAGGGGTTGCTTTCTCAGGAGGGCTATCAGGCCATCAAGACGGCCCATCCCCACTATATCGACTACCACCGGGCAGACTTCTCGGTCTCGGATGCGGTTGACAACGTGATGCGGCGCCCCGAGGCCAATGTCTCGGATGTCAACATCAAGCGTATGGAACGGGCCGGCAGTCAACGCAATCTGGACAATCCCTTGGCCCGCATGCGGGCGCAGATCATCAATACCCAGGTGCTCATTTCCCGCAACAGGGCGGCTAAGGGGATTGTTGCCGCACTTCTGGAAATGGACAAAAGTGCAGCATTGGCTAAAGGATTGAAAGAACTGCCAGCCGATCAACGGATGGCGCGTCTTTTGCAACCTGGCGAGGCCGCCGAGCATAGCACCGTAACCGATACTATTTCCTTCCTGGCGGGTGGCAAGAAGTACACCTTCCAGGTGCCCCCTGTGCACGCCACGATTGCCAAAGGGCTGGAAGGGGAGACCGCAACAACATTCTTCAATATTGCAAGTAGGCTTAGCGCTCCACTTCGCCATGGCGCTGTGACGTACAATCCTGCTTTCATCGTCGTGAATCCTATCAGGGATGCAGTCAGCGCGTTCTACCGTGAAGGCCTGGTGCCATTGTCCAAGGATTACATCAGGGGCTGGATAGCTGCTATCACTAAGAACGCCGACTTCGACGACGCCGCCGAGGCAGGCGTGTTGATGTCCGGTATCGTGGACACGATGCGCAGCACGGAAGCTATGGCTCGAGCGGGGCGGCCTGGCACGTTGCGCGTTGACAACTGGAAGGATGCACTTTTGTTGGTGCCACGACTGATTGAGATAGCCAATTTGGCGGCAGAACGTGCCACCAGAATAGGCACTAATATCAAGCTCAAGGGCCAGGGCGTTAAGGAGCTGGAAGCTGCCGTCAGGAGCAGGGACGTTTCGGTTGATTTTGCCAAGTCCGGCAATGTCATGAGGCTTATCAACCAGATGATTCCCTTCAGCAACGCCGGCATACAGGGAGGGGCCAACACCCTGCGCTTGATGAAGGACAACCCGAAACAGGCATTGTATGGCAGCACCACTCTGGCAATGCCCTCAATCGCTACGTTTCTATGGAACCAGCGCTTTGAGACGAATAACCTGATACCCGATTACGAATACGTCAACAACTGGGTCATTCAAATAGGCGAGGGCGAGAAGGAAGCCGATCCCAAATACCCCGCTGCGGCCCGTGAAAAGTTCCCTATCTACGCGACCATCCCTAAGGGGCCAACAGGCGCTCTGCTGACCTTGCCAGTGGAAATGGCCTTGCGCCTGGCCTGGAAGAAGGACGACCGCAGCATCACGGAGCAATTTCTTGAAACCAGTGGGAAGATGCTACAGGCGTTGAGCCCTATCGAGCCCAACGTGTCCGGCATTATGCCGCCTATCCTGGCCACGGCGGTCGGCCTGGGTGCCAAGAAAGACCTGTTCCGCAACGAGGATATTATTCCCTTGCGCGAGCGGAACCGACCATCCGAATTGCAGTATGGACGTGAAACCAGTGAGACGGCAGTAGCACTCGGAGAGAAGTTCAAGGTCAGCCCTCGTCTTATCGAGTTTGGGATACGGGACTATACGGCAGGTGTCGGCCAGCTTGGCCTATGGGTATCCGATCTAGCATTAGGCGCCCTTGGCTACAAGCCTGACACCATCGGGGAAGCAAAACTGCGACCGTTAGCCGCCGAGGAAGAAACGTCACGCTTACCCATTGTTTCCCGCTTTTATCGCACCAAGGGCACCCAGGAAAACCGATCGGGCAAGGAAAAGTTTGATGAGGCCGTTGAGAAATCACAGCGCGACTTCATGGCTATTCCGGAGGTGCGGCGCCTGGGCATCAGTGTGGCCCCTGTTGGACCTTCGGCGAAGATCAAGGGAGTGGATACAGAGCTTAGCTGGGACCAGCGCGTGGAGATACAGCAGAACGCTACGAACGGCAAGATTGCGGGCATCCAGGCACTGGTTGAGCAACCGTACTACAAGGCCATGGATGATAAAGGCAAAGAACGGGCACTGGGGGGCATCACGAACAAGGCTGCCGACATGGCCCGCAAGAGTGCCACAGGCGAAGGGCCAAGATTAGGTGAGGCGCAAATGCGCCGCGAGATGGCCGAGTACCCCCTGGCCGTTGCCGAGCTCTATAAGTGGGACGATATGCCCACCAAGATCGGCACGACGAAGGCTCAGGAGAAGGCGGCTCGCAAAGTGGAGAATATGGCTGACACCTACCGCAAGGCTTATCCGAAGACGCCTAGCCGCGACGCTGCATTAGCGCGCTTGCGTGAGGAAGGCCAGCTCAGCCAGGCGGAGATCAGCGCCTTTCGGGCGTGGAATGCCCGACCCGACAATGAGCAAAAGAAGCAGTTTAGGAAGAACAATCCCCTATTGCAAAAGTGGTTCAGCGGCCTAGAGCCGATGGAATACAAACCAGCAGTCAATCAGTAGGAGGAAAATATGGATGGGGGCGAATCCGCTGTAGCAGTAGGAGCCCCGGCAGAAGAGGTACAGGCCCCGTCAGTCTCGACCCAGGGTACGGAAGCCATTATCAGTAGCCCTGAAACGAGCACCAAGACGACGCCTGCCGAACAGCCGGCGCAAAAACCAGCGCAGCCAGATACTAAAAGCCTACTCCAAGACCCTGAATTTCGGAAGGCCATCTTCAGCGATCCCGATCTCCAGCGGGAGCTAGAGCATCGCGCGAACTCCGCAGCAGGCCGTATTGCCAAACAGCATTTCGATGGTTGGCAAGCCCGCCAAGCTGCCGAGGCAGAAGCGAAACGGCTCAGGGAGATGGACAACTATGACCTGGGGGAACACGTCAAGAAGCAATGGAACCAGGATGAGGCCAGCGCGCAATACGAGGCCGCCGCTTATGCCAAAACAGCCGCCGCCTTGCAGGCCACCGTGGACCGCGATAGCGACTTGACTCCCGAGCAGAAGCGCTTTCTGCGCGTCAGCAATCCCCAATTTACCAGTTTCGAGGCTTTCTCGGACGCCGTGGCCGAAGCGAGGGCCGAGACCAGGGCCGAGAAGAAGGCCGCCAAGAAATTGCCGGAAAAGGTGGAGCAAGAAGTTGACGCCAGAATGAAGGCGTGGCTGGCAGAACAGCGTGCCAGCGAGCCGCATCCCGTTCACCTGGGGGCAGGTGGGGATGCCACCTTTGCCAGTGTTGATGCTGTGCATACGGCCTACATCGAAGGAAAGTTCGGGTCCCCACAGGATCCGCACGGTTATGCAGCAAGCCAACGTTATCAGCAAGCATTGGCAAAATTCAATACCTAGAAACCGAAAGGAGCCGAAATGGCAGCAGGATACACGGATACCACTGCCCTGGACCAAATCGTTAACGCGATCAGGGCACAGGCGATCTAGCGAAAGTGTGGATCGTAAGTCCGCTATATGCTGGGAACCCTGAGTATCCCGACGTACCAGCCAGGTGACAATCGGACGGGTGCAGGCAATCAGCAGGAAACCTTAGAACCGAGTTTGTATAGTAGTGATGTATGAAAGTGAGGGCGTAGCTCGTGAGCAAATTGCTCGGAGTGGTCGCAAGTGAATGTGGCGTACCAGCAATTTACGGTGTTGTGCCGAACGGCGTTACAGCCGAAGTAGTCACGCACGGTGGCAACCTCGTCGAGCGCCTCCTTCGGAAGGTGGAGGTTGCCATCGCCAAGCGTGGTCCCGATAACCAGTTGCCGCTGCTTGGCCGTCAATGGGATCGCACGCAGCTTATCATTCGGACGGGCATACCTAACCCTATTACTCATACACACAATATACTACAACACGGTTACCAACTCAAGGGATCCTCAACGACTACACGCGGACCCATCAATGATGGAAGATATAGTCTGAACTCTATGGCGACATAGAGAGCACGGCAGAAATGGCCGTGCCTCAGCACCAGCGGGCTGGCGCTGAAGTAACAAACCGACACTATGCAAGATTACGGTGTGTTCCCGGGCGTCTTCGACAAAGCGTCGGTGCTCAAAGGGAACCGCAGCTGGACCGAGCCGAAGATCGGGACGGTTACTGCTTACGGATTAACCGAAAGCGTGGATTGACGAACTAGTCCACGTTAAATCTGGCTATTTGCTGGGAACTCTGAGAATCCGAGCATACTGTTGAGGTGAGAAATGACCGGTGCAGACAATCAGCAGCCAAGACGAGAGCATATAGGATGGCTTGCGGGAATGATAGATGGGGAAGGCTGGGTAGGACTATCCAGCCATAATAGGGGAACACATCAGGGCTATGGACCGGCCATCCATCTAGTCGGAACAAACAAAGAAGGCTTAGATCACTTGGACAAGATACTAACGCAACTGCAAATAGGGCATCACGTTTACTGGAAGCGCCCCACGGGGTTTGGCAAACAGCTCTCGTGGAGCGTGCAGATAAACGGAATGAAGCGCACACGCCATCTTCTCGATGTAGTTCAGCAGTATCTTGTGATCAAACAACGGCAAGCCGAAATTCTTTGTGCGTGGCTAGAACTTCGCGCAGCCCAGCCAGTACATTCCGCAATAACGATGCGGGAAGTGGAACTGGTGCATCTGATGAGGAAAGCGAACTCTCGAAGGCTCAACGACTATACGCCAGACATTGTTGCCCGACAGATCGGCACTCCAGGAATAGGGCCACTGAATGATGAAAGGGTCGCAGTTCTTAAGGAACATGGGGTAAAGCTACCAGACAATCTGAAAGAATGTCCAGCGTGTTTTGCTCCATTTATGCCCAAGAGGTCCGATCAGATTCACTGTTCAGAGCGATGTGCCAATCGCCTGGGGATGCGCCGACATCGGGCAAAGATGAAGATAGAGTCTGCTCTGCATGGCGACGTGCAGACGGCAGCAGAAATGACTGCCGACGCTAGACAGAGTCTAGCGGTTAACAGTTAGGATGGCGCAATCGCAACAATTAACCGATAGCCTGGTCACGATTACCCCGAACGAGGTTGGTGCCCAGGTGGTCATCACGGACCTGGCCGAGTGGACCAGGAGTGAGAACGTCGTCGAGATAACGCGGCGAGCCATTACCGACGCTCTGAAGAAAAAGCAGGATACGGACGGCACGACACAGCTCGACAACTTCTCGAATACCATTGGCGGTACGGGCACGACCCTGACGCCAGGATACCTGAATGCCGCAGTGGCCATCGTGCGCGGCAACACGACCGAAATTTCTAACGAGGGTCTGGTCTGCGTAGTCCACCCATACAGCTACAACAGCCTGGTCGACTCGCTAGGCTTCGGCATCGGCCTGGTGGGCGATGCGACTATGCGCGAGCTGGGGGCAACTGCGGCCTCGGGCACTCTAATCGCGGGAATGCACCCCGGTGTAGCGGGGGTGCCGGCCGAAGTGCTACGCAAATACACGGTTGGCCAAATCTCGGGCATGCCGGTCATGAGCGACTCTAATATCGCCATCGCTAGCAGCTTGGCGAAAGGCGGGGTGTTCACCAAGAGGGCCGTCGTATACGTCGAGCTGAAAGGCATCAGGATCAATCCACAGCGCGACGAGTCGCTACGCGGCACGGAAATCAACGGGGTTATGTGCTACGCCTACGGCGAGCGAACCGATACCTGGGGTGTCGAGCTCAACGCCGGCGCAGCTACGCCTAGCAACTAGGGATAAGGAGGTAAAAGAATGATCAACGAGAGACTGGCCCCTATTCCCGTGCCCTGGACGATATACCCGCACTCCAGCACGCAGCTCACGGCCGACAAAACCGTCAAAGTGTTCAGGGCGCCATTCCCATGCCAGGTGATCAATGCTGGGCACGTCCACCACGAGATTGCCCTGACCAAATCCGCCACCAACTACTACGACATCGACATCTTCAACGGCGGCGCGGCGGGGACCGGAACGTCGAGTATCGCTACTAAGTCGTTCAAATCCGACACGGTAGCCGCTGACGACGTTGACACACTCACGCTCAGTACAACGGTGGCCTGGCACAAGCTGGACGCCGGCGATTATGTCAACGTGCGCTACAACGAGACTGGCACGCTGACCATCGGCGGCGGGTTCCGCGGCTGCTTTTTCGTGCAATACGGGTATGATCAGTAGGCAGTTGGGGGCTGGGCAACCAGCCCCCTTATAGCCGCAAGCCCCGATACTCTGCGAAGAGATGTAAGTATCGGGGCAAGGGGAGAGTTTATGAGACTATCCGCCGAGATGGCGACCAAGACACAGGCAGAACTAGCCGACATTTGCTCGAAGGTGTGTCGGGCCAAGTGCTGCCGCAATACCCATCTATCACTCAGGGACGTGGAATTCGAGACCCTGGACCGTATCGCTCAGGAGCGAGGGCTAGCAGTAGCACTACGGCGCGACCCCTCGGGCGTCTATCTGCGTGGGGCCGACCAGCAGGGAAATCATTGCCCGTTTCTGGACGCCGAAGAATCTGTCTGCACCATCTACGACGAGCGCCCCAATGCCTGCCGCAACTTTCCGGAGTCACCCGAGACCGACAACTGCCCCCTGTCCGGCTGGCAGAGGCAGACAAGCATCTTCCTGGCTACCGTGCACGGCAAGCAGTCGCCAACGGGCTTCATCGCCATGCGCGAGGCGGCGATTATGGAATTGATGCGCCAGGGGATGTTTGGCGGCGACACCTATCACTACGGGGTGCGAGTCGACCATAATCGCAATCTGTGTGTCGAAGACTTTCTGTTATCGGGGGCCGACTATTTGCTTTTCCTGGACGACGACCAATTGTTCCCTCGGATCGTGGGGCAACGCCTTGCCTCGCACGGCAAGGACCTGGTATGTGGGCTCTATTTCCAACGGGGGAAAGACCCGTATCCGCATCTGTATCGTTACCACGGCTACGCGCCCGGACAGTACGGCCAGAAGGGACACCTGTACGTCGAAAAGCGGGAGGAGGTCTACCTGGCCCTCAAAGAGCTGCAATGGGAAGACGGACCCATGATCGTGGAGGGGAAAGATTTGTTGATCCCCATCGACGCTGGTGGCACAGGTTGCGTGCTCATCCATCGCCGAATCCTCGAAGCGGTCCGGCCGCCCTGGTTCCGCACGGAAGGATGCACCAATGGGGACATGATGTTCTTCCGGCGCGTTCAGGAAGCGGGCTTTGAGATGTGGGCTGATCTGGGCTGTATTTGCTCGCACATGCACAACGTGCCTATCGGCCTGGGGGCTTTCCTTCGCCAGATGGCAATGCCCGGTGTCGTCTCTCCTATAATACAAGAGGACCTGAAGGCCGAGCAAATCAATACCCGGGAGTATTGGGATAGGCAACATCGTTCCGAATATGGGCAGTTGCGCACCTACGCTGGATACGACGAAATTCTCACCCGTATCGCCCAGGGATTCGACGACAAAATCCTCACTATCGCCGACTTCGGTTGTGGGCGATCAACTGTTCATATGGCGCTTGACGATTCGCGCCCCTGTCATATCATCGGTATCGACTTCTCGACAACCGCTCAGGAGGATAATCGACGGCGACACCCTAACGATGAATGGCTGGTGGCCGACGTCGGGGAAACGGGCTTAGCTGCTGCCTCCGTTGATATGGCCATTGCCAATTCCCTTATCGAACACCTGACCGATCCACAAGCCATGACAGATGAAATGTGGCGCGTCCTCAAGCCAGGTGGGCTGATGGTGCTGGGAATTC
>ERZ1292644.1438-Hain-H14-01um-R2-1438-length-12356-cov-5_pt1 | contig 12356 bp, 14 predicted proteins | sample MGYA00564402_ERZ1292644 | MGnify/ENA primary metagenome ERZ1292644 (study PRJEB36523, sample SAMEA6512644) | groundwater metagenome | collected 2019-01-09 | study: AquaDiva: Metagenomics assemblies of 32 groundwater samples | reverse complement strand
ACCAAGGACGCCCCGGGCGCCGTTCCCCCGGAAGGGGAGGCGCTCACCATCGACATCCCCCAAGACTTCGAGTTCCCCGAAGGTCCAGAAGGCTCCGAAGCCGCCGCAGAACCCGCCAAGGTCGAAGCCGCCAAGGAGGCCCCCAAGCCCGACGCCGCAAAGCCAGCTGGCAAGGTGGTGCCCATCGGGGCTCTGCACGAGGAGCGGGCCCGCCGCAAGGGGGCCGAGAAGGATTCGGCCTACTGGCGCCGGGTGGCCGCTGACCGGGACAAGCTCAGGACGGCTTCGCCTGAGATCAAGCGGGAGGCCGAGCGCAAGGCCCCCGCTGCCCGCCCCGATACCACGGCCCGCCTGCGTGAGGCGTTCAGCCGGACGGCCCCCGACATCGACAAGGTACTCCCCGAGTTCCGCCCCGTACAGGAGCGGTTCGTGGAGGCCGTGGCCCAGATCCTGGAGGATCAGGGCAAGTGGGTCGAGGCCCGGCAGGTCGAGATCGAGGCCACGCAGGGCGATCTGCGGAAGACGGTGGACGCCGTCAACGGCTGGATCGAGGACAAGCGGTTGCTGGATCGGGCCAAGATCAAGCGGCAGGAAACGGAGATCCGCCGGCAGCACAAGGACTGGGAAGAGGTGCTGAAACAGGCGGGCATCTTCGAGGCGGTGGCCCAGGACAAGGACGGGCGGTACGGCGATCCGATGATCGCGCTGCAGATCTACTCGTCCGACAACGTGCCGGCGGAAGCCTACCGGCTGGCCAAGTCCAAGATCGCTTACGACGCCGAGGAACTGGGGGAAGAGGTCGAGGAGGAGGAGACCCCGACGCTGACGGGTGGCACAAAGCCCGTGGCCAAGGGGAAGGCCGAACCCGCACCCGAACCCGACACGGGCGAGGATGCCGAGGTGGCGGCCGAGCGCCGGGGGCGCGCCGAGGTGGCGAACGTCGTCGCAGCCAACGCCGACAAACCGCGCGGCATCCGCGGACTCCGCTCCGCTGGCCCGGGCCGGGGGGAACTCCGGCTCACCGAGGACACGCGGCGGTACATGGACCACCTCCAGGAGGTGGACTACGACCGCTACATGCGCCTCGTGACCGCCAACGGCGGCAAAGAGGGGCGGTTGTACCGTTGGCACCACGGGGGTTTCTGAGGCCCCCCAAGGGAGGATCCGACCCATGAGGCACTTGGTCAGAAGCTGGGCGTGGCTGCACCGCCACGCGATCCGGCGCGTTCTGGGGGTGCTCGCACTCGGTCCCGTCTTTGACGGCTGGCTGGTGGCGGGTCTCTCCATCGCGGGCGGCGTGGATACGGAGTTCGGCACGGGCGCGGCCGAGGCCGTCAAGCGCTGGGCGACGGAAGTGTGGCACGAGGCGCCGTCGGAAATGATGTGGGGGAAATTCATCGGCCGGGAGAAGAACTCGGTGATTCAGGAGAAGACGGATCTCGAGGGCAAGCCCGGCGATGAGATGACCTTCAGCCTGACCCGGAAGCTGACGGGGGAGGGCGTCCAGGATGACGAGGACATGGAGGGCCAGGAGGAGCCAGCGGCGGTCTACTCCGACACCGTCATCCTCCACCAGCTCCGCAACGCCGTGCGCCTGAAGGGGCGCATGACCGAGCGTCGGCTGGCCTTCAATCTCCGCCAGGAGTCCAAGGACCACCTCCGAGGGTGGCTGGCGGAAGCCATCGACGACGACATCTACGCCAAGCTGACCGTCTCCCCCGCCGCGAGCCGCACGGTGTACCCCGCAGGGGTGACGGCCGTCAACGGGCTCACCGGGGCCAACGTCATCACCACGACGATCATCGACCAGACGGTGGCCAAGGCCAAGAAGGCCGAGCCCAAGGTGTGGCCGGTCAGGATCGCCGGGCGGGACTGGTATGTGCTCGTGGCGCACACGGACGTGGTGTACGACATCGAGCAGAACGCGACCTGGAGCCAGACCCAGCGGGAGGCCAACATCCGCGGGGACGAAAACCCGATCTTCACCGGACGGGCGGGCCTCTGGCGCGGCACCGTGATCCACGAGCACGAGAAGGTGCCGGCGGCCACCAACGGCGGGGCGGCGGGGGACATCCCCTGGGCGTCCAGCCTCTTCCTCGGCCGGCAGGCCGGGCTCCTCGCCTACGGGATGCGCCCCGAGGCGTGGGAGAAAGAGTTCGACTATGGCGCCCGGATCGGATTCTGCATCGGCGCTATCTGGGGGATAACAAAGGCTGTTTTCAACCAAGTGGACAATGGCGTGTTTGAGATTCGCACCGCCAGGACCAACAACTAGGCCCCTGGGCCAGAGAAGGAGGATCACGAACATGTTCAGACGCCTCACGAAGATCGTGGCCCTGGCCTTGGCGGCGGCGCTCCTGCTTCCCGCCGGGGCGTGGGCCCAGACGCGCTTCTGGTGGCAGATCGTGGACGAGTCGGGCCAGGGGTACACGGGCCAGGACGTCCAGTGCTCGGTCTTCCGCCCGAACATCCACGCCGCGCTGGTACTCCACACGAACGCGGCCCTGACCACGGCGGCGGGCAATCCGCTGTGGTCCGACGCGAGCGGCACGTTCCACTTCTACACCTCGTCCTCGGACCCGGTGGATGTCAACTGTTTCTACAACTACGGCGGTGGCGGCTTCAAGGGCCGCGTGACCCAGTTCCAGCATAAGTTCGTGCTGCCGCGGCAGGGGACGCAGGTCAGCCGCTTCGCGGTCAACAGCACGGCGGCCACCTATCAGACCGATTCCGGCATCGTGTTGCCGGCGGGCGCGCTGATCCGGGACGTGGTCATTCAGAACCTCAATCCGCGGGGTCTGGGGACCTATCATCTGTCGGTCGGGTTCCTAGGGGATCACGCAGTAGCCACCTCCAACTCCCTCGTCACCACCCAAGCGCTGACCTCGCCGGACGAATGGCTGCGCCCGCACATGCAGGAACTGGCCAGCGGGACGGGCGCGTTGTTCTACTTCTCCGGGACGCACCGAGGTGCGGCGCTGGTGCGCTTTGCCGTCGGGCACGCCAACGGCATCGGCGACCGCGGGGTCTACACCGAGAAGTCGTACTTGGTCCATGTGGCCACGGGCCTCCAAGTATCGTACTCGGCGCAGCCTGGGACGGGGGCGGGGGTGAGAGCTCACGTCCTAATTTTGTGGGACCGGCTGCACTCAAGTTCCAACAAGCTGCCGTTCGCCATCGGACGGTAATCGTCTGATTCGGGCGCGGGGAGTCAGGCGCCGTCGTGGGCTTGGCTCCCCGTCGCTTGGAGGTGTGAATCGTGTCCGCCTTCTTGCTTGATTCGGTTCGGAAGGCCATCGGCCTGAACGGCCGGGGGGTTGCTGCCCCTGCGTCTGACGCCCCGCCCTTCGGCGAATGGCCGGAGGCACCCCGCCGGGTGCCGTGGGTCTGGCTCGGTTTGGGCGTTCTGCTCGCGGCCCCATTTCCCATTTTCGGTTGGGTGTTGCCAGAACGCGCTGTCCCCATCGCCTGGCTCCTCGTGGGCGGCGCGGCCGTTCTTCTAGCGCATGTCGCGCGGGTCTCGTGGCCGCTGGCGGCCTTGATCGCTTGGGCCGTCGTCCGGGCGGGGATGATGCAGTTCCCGCTCCGGGCGCTCCAAGTGCTCCTGCTCTTCTCGCTGGCGGCCCTGCTCTACGCGGCGGCCCGCGATCTTTCACCCCCCGCCCGCCGCGCCGTGTCCTGGGCCTTCGTGATCGGCCTCGGGTGGGAGTTTCTCTTGGGCCTCTTCAATTTATTCGGGACTTACCCAGGTATGGCGTGGATCGACCCACAGTATTTCGGCAAGCCGATGGGGTTCCTGACCCACGTCAACTACTACGGCTCCTTCCTCGCCCTGGGCCTGCCCCTGGCGTGGGCGCTCCTGGGCCTGCCCGCCGCGCTCGCGGTGTACCTGATGATTCTCGCCACGGTCTCGGGCGGTCCCGTGATCGCCGCCTCGGCGGGAGTGCTGTTCCTCGTGTGGCCGGAGCTCGGCCGGCGCACCCGGTTCGGCGTGGCGGCGGTACTGGGTGGGGCGATCACGATGGTGATGACGCTGCATGAATGGCGCCTGTCGGGTCGCCGGGAAGTCTGGATGGCCAACCTGCCGGAGTTCCTGCGCTATCCGCTGACTGGCCAGGGGCTGGGGTCTTGGCGCATTTGGGCGGACCACTACAACGAGAAGGCTACGCTCGCCAAGTGGGCGCAGGCGGGCCTCTCGGCGGCTCAGTGCAACACGCCCCCGGTGCCGGAGGCCTGCCGCCCGGTCGTCTTCGCCACCCTCCAAGCCCACAACGAGCCCTACCAGCTGGCCTTCGAGCTCGGCTTGATCGGCTTGGTGCTGGGGGCGCTCTTCGCGTGGCAGGCCTGTCACGCCTCCGCTCGATTGCTTCGCGCCACGGCAGGCGTGGGCGAGGCCCCCTGGTGGGGGCCCGGTCGATTGCCGCTGGAGCGGGCGTGGATCGGGATGCTGGTCGTAGCGGGGGTCAATATGCTTGGAAGCCCGCTCTTCCACCTACCCGCGCAAGCGGGCATGGCCCTCTTCGCCCTAGCGTGTGTGCAGGCCGCTGGCGCTACGGAGGGGCAGACGTCGCCCGTCGCCTACGCCCCCGAGATCGGCCGAGCCAAGCCACGATCTCAGCGCCGGCGTCAGCCGGCAGAAAAGGAGTAACCCCTATGCCACCCAGAGACTCCGCCGCGGCCCTGGCCGAGATCGAGCGCGAGCCGACTTCCGAGAAGCTCCTGACCTTGGAGGGGCCCCCCATCGGGGAAGAGCGCCCCGTCGTCAAGGCCAAGGTCGTCTACCTCGGGAACATGAGGAACAAGTCCCTCTCCCTCCGGGGCCGGGTCATGGTCGAACGGGTCGAGCTGCCGACCGGAGGGCACGCCGAGAAACGGGAGGCCACCCGGGTGGGGCGGACGCCCTACGACTTCGCCACCCACGACACGCTGGGGCGGCTGATCCGGGCTCGGATGATGCCCGCCAAGTCCGATCCCCGGGTCGCGGGTCGGCGGTGGGAGTGGTGCGAGCACTCGGACCACCTCCTCTACTTCGACGAGTACCGCCGGGACGGCAACCGCGAGTTCCTCGTGGTGTTCGACACGGAGACCGACAAGCGGATGATGGATGAGTACGCCACACGGGTGCGCCGCACCCGCTCCCGCTCTCGCCGGGAGATGGAGGAAACGATCGACGGGCGCGCGGGCATTCGGTAAGCCCGGCGGCTCATAGGAGGCCACGATGCCGACGAACAAGGGGTATCCGCAGGACGGTCGCCCGGAGGCTCCCGGCGACGGGGGCGTGAAGGTGACCTTCAAGCCGCTCGGGCGCGCGGGCACGGCCTCGGTCAAGTCTGCCAACCCCGAGGCCGACGAGGCTCTCCCTGGGCTCAAGGCGGGTCCGAAGTATTCCAGCCTGACCCGCACGGAACGCGCGAGTCTGCCCAAGGTCGATACGCCACCGTCCGGATCCAAGTAGCCCGCCGGCCATGCGTAGGCGGGCGCTGCTGCTTGCAGCGGCGGCGGTGCTCGTGGCCGCTGCCGCATGGGCGGATGTGCGGTGGGTGCGCAGCGGCATGGTCGAGTGCTCGGCCACGCTGGCGCACGTCGCCGTGGCCGACCCCGGTCGGGAGAACCTGACCCTCCTCAACGCGGGCACCATTCACGCGAATATCGGCCGGGCACCCCACAGCCAAGCGAACTTCCAGGGTCTGACGCTTCACGCAGGCAGCTCCATCGAGTTCCGGGGCTTCCAGGCGGGCATCGACTGCCGGACGGCGGGCGGGAGCACCTACATCGAGGTGCTTGAGGAGTTGGGCCGATGAAGGGTCGCTCCTGGCTCGTCCTCCTGCTGATCCTCGCCGCGTTCGGCCTCCTCGGCGGGAAGATCACGCCGCTCTGGCAGTCCCCGCCTGGGCCGGTCACGTTTCAGGGTCCTCTCTCGTGGCTGACCGACAATAAGGACGACCTCGGCACCTCCGCGACGACGGGTCGACCGCGCGACCTGTTTCTAGCCCGGAACGCCCACGTCACGGGCTTCACGCATGTCCAAGGCGCGCTCAGTTACGGCGCCCATATTGTGGTCATCCGGTCAAACGGCGTCGGCGGCGTCGCCAACGCCGAGACGTTGAGCGGTCTCAGGAGCCTCTATGGTGTCGAGTGCCTTGACGGAGATGGCTGCACCGTCACCCTTGCCGAAACATCGGTCTCTGTCGGGACGCTCGTGCGGATCGTGAACATCAGCACGAGCGGGAGCGCCAACCACAACCTGACCCTCTCCGACGCCGCCCCGTTACATCTCGCCGGGGCATTGACGCTGGCAGCAAACGGGACGGTGACGCTGATGTACGTCATCAATCGGAGCGGGGACGGGAACTTCTACGAGTTGTCACGGAGCGCCAACTGATGCGCCACTGGATCCTGCTGGCGGGCCTGCTGGGGAGCTTCTGGACCCTGGGGATGGCGTTCGCGGCGGTCGAGCGCCCCGTCTTCGACCCCACGATCTCCTTGGGCGTTCTGCTCCACCTCGTCACGCTCATCGGGAGCATCGTGACGGCGCTCTTCTTCGCGGGGCGCTTCGTCGAGCGGCAGAAGCGCGAATTTCTAGAGAAGATCCAAAGCCTGCACCTGGACATGACGGGGAAGATCGGGAGCCTAGCCGAGCGTCTCTCGGTCATGGAGAGCCGCGTGCTGGATCTCTGGGAGTCCTGGAAGGGGGAGAGGGGGTGAAGAAGCCCTCTCGCCCGCGCGCTCGCCGCCAGGATCCCCGAGGCTTCGACCCCCGGTCGCTACGCCAGAACGGGGAGGAGTTAGGCGTCTCCGGCCCCTTCGGTTGGCGCGTGACCGCGCGTGGGCCGATGGTCGTGGTCATTCTGCTCGCGGCGGCCATTATCGGGGCCTCGGGCTACTTCGCCTGGCAGCTCGGCGGCACGATCACGGGCAAGATGGACGGACAGGAGAAAGTGCGGGAGGAGCGCCGGGGGCGCTACCTCGCCGACCACGAGGCCATCGTCAAGGGGATTCGGGAGATGGTAGATCAGGGGAAGGTGCAGACGTACATCCTGTCGCTCCCTGAAGCGCGCCGAAAAGAGCTCGGCCTCGATGAGCCAGAGGAACTTCGGCGTTCACGGTTTGAACGGGACCGGAGGCGGCCATGAGCCTGGACTCATATACCGACCTCCTTCGCTTCGTCCTCAGCCGCGCGGACGAAGAGACAGACGGCACCAGCCAGCGACTCACCGACGCGGGCGACGCTGCCATCGAGGCGTGGCGAGAACTCACCACGCGCTATCCTTGGTTGTGCTTGCGCAAATCACCGCCAGGAGCGGTCTTGACGGTGGCTCCCGTCACCACCCTGACCCTGACCGTCTTGACAGCGGGCGAGGCCGTGGCCGCCACCCTCTCGGCGACGTTCGCCACGAGCCTCGTGGGGCGGAAGATCCGGCCGTCCGGCAAGGCGTGGGCGACCCGCATCACGGCCCACGGGGCGGGCACGGCCGCGCTGACGCTGGATGCCGCGCCAGAAACCGTCACGGCGGGCACCGCCTGCACGATCTTCCAAGACGAGTACGACTTGGCCTCCGACCTGGGCCTCTTCGTGGATGGGATCTGGACCCAGGACGGCAGTTTCATCGCGCTCAAAGGTGAGGAGTGGATGAAGGGTCGCTACCCAGATCCGCCGGATCAGGGATGGCCCGCCAAGTATTTCTGCCGTCTCACGCGCCGCCGCGCGCGGTTTTCGACCTATCCCTCCGCCGTGGAACGGTGCGAGTACCCCTACAACTACGAGCCCGCCGACCCGTCGGGGGCTGGGGCGCTGGCCATCGACGGCCACCTCCGACCGGCCTTCGCCGAGATGTGGCTGGCCCTCCTCTTCCAGTTCAAGAGTGACAAGCGCGAGGGGGCGGCCTTCCAGCGGGGGGAGCAGAAACTTCGGCGGGCCATCATCTACGAGGGGCTCCTCCTCCGGGGGCTGGGGATGCTCTCCTCGGAACTCGAGGAGGCGCCCTATGGGTAGGCTTCGGCTGAGCCTCCTCGGGCTACTGCTCGTCGGGTGCGCGACGATCCAGCCCGTCGTGGCCCAGTGCCTCCCGCCCGGCATCCCGCCCCGCGCCATGTGGCGCCCGTTCGCCACGATGAGCATTCCCCGCTGCGAGGATTGCCAGCAGGTCTGGGCCACGGTGGGGAACGCCTTGATTCACGCCGTCATCATCCGGGGACTCGTCGGCGTCGTCTCGACGAACGTGGGCGGCGTGGCCGGGCCGATGTGGGAAGACCCGGGCGTGCTCGTGCCGGGTATTCCGAATGTGCGCCCGCAACCCACCCCCACGCAGTCCTGTCAGTGGCGACGGCTCGGAGAGGAGGCGTGAGCCATGCGGCGCGTCCTCGGCGTGACACTCCTGGCCTCTCTCCTGGCCGCTACAGTCGCGTGGGGCCAAGCCCGGAGCTTCGTCCATGTCTTCCAGCAGGCCCAGGGCAGCATGGCGCCTGGGGCGACGGCCCACGTCCTCGGCTACACGACGCTGGTGCTTCACATCGCGGCGGCGGGCACCCCCTCCTTCAACGTCCACTTCCAGGGGAGCCTGAACGGGACGAACTTCGTCCAGCATCACTGCCAAGCGCTGTCACTGACCCAGAGCGGGGCCACGGTCGTCGCCGTCGAAATGCACACCGCCCTCACCACGGGCATGTGGCGCTGCAACGTGGCGGGCTTCGCCTTCTTCCGGGCGCACATCTCGGCCTTCACGGGTTCCACGTCAGTCACGATCCTCGGGGCGGTTCTGTCCCTGCCTGGGGCCACGGGATGGGAGTAGGCCGGTGCGCCGCCTAACCGCCCTTCTCTGTCTCGCGCTCCTCCTACCTGCTGGGATCGCTGTCGCCCAGCGTCGGGGACCCGTGCAAGTGCAGATCATCGGTCCCGCTGGCCAGCCCATGGCGCTGGACAACAGCGGCTACATCGGTACGACTGCGACGATGGGGCCGATTGACAGCCTCCGGCACATTACTTCCGTCACGCACATTGCGGCCGCTGTCACGCTTCCCGTCAACTGCGTCGCGGGGTGCGCGGGATCCTCAGGGCAGGTGATCGCCCACGTCTCCTCGGTGACGCACGTCGCGGCCGCGTCGCCGCTGCCAGTGACCGGCACGTTCTGGCCGTCTACGCAGCCCATCTCGGGGACGGTAACTGCCACCCAGGGCGCGCCGCCATGGACCGTCAGCCAATCCGGCGCGTGGAGCGTGAACGTCGCTCACGTCTCCGGTGCTCTCCATGTGGCTGGCACCGTACCCGTGATCGGTACGGTCACAGCCAATGCGGGAACGGGCACCTTTGGGGTTTCGGGTACCGTTACCTCGAACCAAGGGGGAACCTGGACGGTGCAGCAAGGGACGCCCCCCTGGGCGGTGAATCAGTCCGGGGCCTGGACAGTCAACGTCGGCCACGTCTCGGGGGCTCTGCATCTCGCGGGCACCGTGCCGGTCAGTGGGACGTTCTGGCAGACCACGCAACCCGTGAGCCTCGCCACCGCTCCAACGACGCCGGTCACGGGTACATTCTGGCAGGCGACCCAGCCGGTCAGCGGCACCGTGACGGCGAACGCGGGCAGCGGCACCTTCACCGTCGGCGGCACAGTGACCGCTCAAGCAGGGACGGGCTCCCTGACGGTCAACCAGGGCGGCCAATGGGCCGTGCAGGCGCACCAGCAGGGCGCGTGGACAACCTCGCACATCTCCTCCGTGGTTCACATCGCCGCTGCGGGCGGGCCGTGGCCGGTGTCGATGGCGCTGGCCACTCGCTGCGTGAACACGGCGGGCACTGGGTTTGAAGCCTGCGGCGGGGCGGGCGGCGGGGCCGATGCGGTCAATGTGTTCCACCAGTCGACCGTCGCCCATGTGTCCTCGGTGACCCACGTCGCGGGGGCGGTGCAGATCCAGAACCAGGCGGGCACCCAGCGCGTGGTCGTGACCTCCACCGGCGGCGGTTCCCTCCAAGTCGAATGCACGGCTGGCTGCGGCACGCCCACGGAACCGGCCACATACTACGCCTACTATGACCGGGTCGCGCCCGCCGCCAACAAATACATGGCGACCCTCTTCAACGCCTCGGCCACCCGCAAGGTCGTCGTGCGCCGGGTCTGGTGGATCAACAATTCGATCACGGCGGTCACGGGCGTCATCTTGGACCAATACGCCGCGCGGATCACGGTGCGCACGGCCGGCACCAGCGTCACCATCCAAGCAGTTGACACGTCCGACAGCCTGAGCGCGGGCATCACGGCCGACACCAACTCGACCGTCGTGACTGAAGATCACATCGCCAAGCGCTTCATCGCCGCGAGCGAGGAGCCGACGACCGCCCAGACGCAGCTGCCTGTTTACGGCGGGCCGAGAGGTCTTGGCACCTTGATTTACCAGAAGGAGAGTGGCACCAAGGGGCTCACGCTGCGGCAGAACCAGGGCTTCAGCATTCGTAACGTGACCTCGAGTACGGTGGGGGTCGTGTCCTACCTGATCGAGTTCTCGGACGAGGCGGCCTGATGCGCCCGGCGTGGCGGTTCCCTTCCCAGCGGCCCTGGACGGCCCCAGCCCCCTTCGACGGCCTCCGGGTGCGGGAGATCGTGGTGCGCTGCCCGCCGGGCAATCCGCCGGGCGGGGAGATGCTGCTGGAGCGCCTCGACGGGGACAAGGTCGTGGATCGGCGCACGGTGGCCCTGGAGCCCGGCGAGGCCCAGGTGCTGGTGGACGGCGGCCTGGCGGCGCTCCTTCGTGAGCTCCTCGGCCATCGCGGCGAGGTGCCCGAGGGCGCGGTCGAGGCTCCCGCCCTAGTGCCCCCGAGTGAACCCGAGCCTCCGGGTCTGAGGTTGGGCTGATGGCCGAGTGGGATGGCGTGTCCCAGGTGATGATCGTGGGAGGCCGGGCGGGCCAATGGGGTCTGAGAAATCGTGAGCTCACCCCCTTTGGCTCGCTCATCACCCTTAGAAATGCCACCCTCGAGGACGTCACCTGGCGCACGGGCGCGGGCGCCACGCCCATCGGCAGCGCCATCAGCGGGACGCCCGTGATCCGAGTCGCCCTCGATTACTGGTCCGACCCGGACACCCAGCGCACCCTGGTGTCCTGCGAGGACGGCACCCTGCGCAAGGGCGACCAGAACGCCGACAACTGGGTCACGCTGGCCTCGGGCCTGACCGTGAGCGGCTGGGTGCCGATGTGGGTGGCCGGCGGCGGAGAGCGCCCCGGGCGGGCTCAGAAGGCCTTCCACGCCGACCGGGGGAACGCCGTGCGCGTCTTGGTGGCCGATGGGGCGACGGTCGCCGCCATCGCTCGACCGGCCCCCGAATGGGTGTCGGGGAACCAGCCGGGCTGGCTTGCCGTGGATGAGTGGGGGCATCTCTGGGCCGGGGGCACGCCGACCTTCCAGGGGGCCTGGCGCTCGCTGCCAGAGGATCAGGAGGACTTCCTGACGCGGCCCTATACGCTCCCCGTGGGCTCGGGGATCCGGCGGACGACGGCGGCCCTGCCCTACAAGGGCGGGCTGCTCGTCTGGGGCGACCCGACGGGGGTGTGGTGGTTCGACCTCCGAGAGGCCAACGACCAGCTCTGGCGCGTTCACCGGGTCGGCAGCTGGGGCGTTCCGGGTCCCGGGTGCGTGATCGCCGCCGAGAATGATGTCGTGGGCCTCGACGCCCAGGGGGGCGTTCACCTGATCTCCATGACCGACCCTCAGGGCACCCCGCGCTCGAGCGACATCTCGGCCCGCCAACTGGGGTCCTGGATTCGAGAGAACATCAACCGGGGCCAGCTGGTCAATGCCCAACTCATCTGGGATGGCGGCCGCCAGAAGCTCTCGGTCGGGTGCCACGCCGTCGGGCAAACGCAGAAGAACCAGCGGATCGACCTCGACCTCTCGCAGCGGGACTCACTCGGCGAGCGGTGGCTGTATTGGGACGCCGACCGGAACGAGGCCCTGTTCATGCGCTTGGTGTCGGGGGTGCTTCAGCCCGCCTTCGGGGATGGCGCGGGGCGCGTATGGAACCTGGAGCAGGCGGCGCGGAACCGCAACGGCTCGGGCTACACCTTCGAGTGGTTCATGCGGGACACGGACCTCTCGGAGATCAATCCGGCGTGGCGCGGGCGGGACAAGAACCTCCGGTTTCTCAAGTTGCTCTACGACGCCCGGAGCCAGGGGACGCATTCCGTGGACATCTGGCGGAATGGCGAAAAGAAGCAGACGGTGGACTTTGACTTGATCGCGGGCGCCCCGACGCTGCCCGTGACGCTGCCGTTCACGCTCGGAGGCGAAACCATCCAGAGTTCGCGCCCGATGCGGCTCTATGGACAGGCGGAGCGGATCGCGCTCCGGGGGATCTCGACCCTCGCCG
>ERZ1292644.1436-Hain-H14-01um-R2-1436-length-12366-cov-5_pt1 | contig 12366 bp, 26 predicted proteins | sample MGYA00564402_ERZ1292644 | MGnify/ENA primary metagenome ERZ1292644 (study PRJEB36523, sample SAMEA6512644) | groundwater metagenome | collected 2019-01-09 | study: AquaDiva: Metagenomics assemblies of 32 groundwater samples | reverse complement strand
CGCCCGCAACAAGGCACGCGAGGAGCGCTGGGCCGCCGAGCTCACCGACTTCATCACCGCCGAGCAGGAGCTCCTCCAGTCCCTGGCCGCCCGCGCCACGAATGTCAGCCCCTGGCAAGCCGCCCGCGAAACCTTCGGCGGTGACCGCTGATGGCCCGCATCGACTGCCCCGCGTGCGGCAAGGACGTCGCGACCCGGCGGGATGGTACGCCGTGGATGCACCTGCCCCCGGACGGACGTGAGGACCTGCTGTGTGAGCAGCACCCCTCGTGGCCGCACTGCGCCGGATCCCATCAGGAGCCCGCCAACGAGGTGATGAAGATCCACATCGTCGCCAGCCCGGCATCCACAGCCAAACTGACCGCTGTCCTCGCCGCCCAGCCCACACTCCGGGTCGTCCACGACTCCGGCGACATCCCAACGCGCAAACCCGGCCAGGTCCGCCGCCGCTTCGAAGCCGAGCAGGTGAGCGCCCAGTGATCCGCCGCCTTCTGCGTGCCTTTGCGAGACCCTGGCCCGGCCCTGCCCCCGCGACCGGCGCCCAGGTGATCGACACTCCCGGCCTGCCCGACGGCTACACCCCGCCATCCACGTCGCTCGGACCGGCCGCCCTGGTCGTCCTCGACACCGGGATGGTCGTCACGGTCGGAATCCGGTACGGCGTCCTGACACCCACCACCAGGATCACCGTCCTCACGCCCGACGACGCTCGCCGCAAGATCGCGGTCGCCTTCGGACTGCGCGCGGACATGCGTGCCGACGACGCCAACGAACTCGCCGAGATCGCAGTCGAGACGCTCACCGGGAGCCCCGATGCCTGAGATCCCCGAGGAAGCCGTGCCGCCCGAACTGGCCGCGATCCTCGACCGCGCGGCCGGTCGTGAGCACTCGGCCACCGGACCGGTCATGACGTGCCTGGCGGAGATCCTCGCCGCCCATCGGCGGATGCTCGCTGAGCGGATCCTGCTGGTCGCCGAGATCGGCAACGGCCTGCGCTGCCCGCGATGCCACGGCCAGCCCGCCTCCCGACGATGGCCATCCGGACGGATCCGCTCCTACCGGTGCGGCTGCGGCCACACCTGGGACCCGAACTCCGCTCACCAGATCCGCTACCAGCTGAGCGTGCAGCAGATCCTCGCCCGGCTCGCGGCCGGTGAGCCGATGCCGCCGATGCCGCCCAAGATCGAGCCGACCCGCGGAACGACAGACCAGCCGAACGGAGCGTCATGACCACGCCGTACGACAGCACCGCCGACACGCTCAAGCATTCGCTGCGAGTCGGCGCCCTTATGAGCCCGATCATCGCCGAACTCGTCGACCGGTCCGTCAAGCACGACCTATCGAAGACCGAGCCCCCAGAGTTGGAGATCTTCAACGAGTTCACGCCCAAGCTGAAGGGCTCCACGTACGGCTCCGAGGAGTACAAGGGCTTCCTCGTGGCGATGGGCGACGCGCTGAAGCACCACTACGCCAACAACCGCCACCATCCCGAGCATCATCGGGCCGGGATCCGAGGCATGACGCTCGTTGACCTGATCGAGATGCTCGCCGACTGGAAAGCCGCCACCGAACGCCGCACCGACGGCGACCTCGCGGCCAGCCTGGAGATCCAGCGGGAGCGCTTCGACATCGGCGACCAGCTGTTCGTCATCCTGTGCAACACCGCCGAGCACTTCGGCTGGATCCCCAAGGTGCTGTGCGGCGCGGTCGGCCACGCCCCGAACGGCGAACGCCTCGTGTGCAACATGGAGAACGGCCACGCAGGTGACGAGCACTGGGACGGCGTCATGGACTGCCTGGAGTTCAAGGCGGATGCCCGATGACCGAGCCCACGTTGGCCGAGTTGATCGCCGCGTCCGGCCTGCCTCGGGACGCCTCGCTGTACGACCTCATGCGCGACCACGGACTGCGCCACTACACGGCCAACCCGCTGCTCAGCGAGGGACTGCAAACGCTGGCCGACCTGACAGATCTCACCGACGAAGCGCTGCTGGACGTTGACCAGTTCGGCCCGCGTCGCCTCGCCGACCTCAAGGCCGCCGTCCTCGCTGCCGGAACGGAGGCACCGTGACGAAGATCACCCGACGTCGTAGGCGCGTCTTCGAATTCGAAGCGGTCCAGTGGACCGGCGACAACGAAGCCGACCTGATCAAGTTCACCGACCACTCGTTCTACGCGATCGACCCCGAAGACCGCGACGACGACCCCGACGCCACCGGATCCGTGTGCACCAGCGAAGGCGGCGCATGGGTGGCCATCCACCCCGGCACATGGATCACCAAGGACGCCACAGGCCGCATCGCGACGATTAGCGCCGAGGACTTCGACGCCACCTACGAGCAGGAAGCTGCCCCCAGCGAGCCCAGCGCCACGGAGACGCCCGACGAGCGGGACAGCGGCTCACGGGATGACCGGACGTCTACAGGCCTCTCAGACGCGCTCGTAGCCGCCGCGCTGAAGGCGTGGGAGACAGCGCGAGGCGTAGACGGCCTGTCACGACTGGAGGCGATGCGGGCAGCACTCGCCGCCGTCATCTCGTACGTACGGCAACAGGAGCGGCAGCGCGCCGAGCAACTGGCCCTCCGCTGGCTGGCCCCACCGATCGGAGCTGAACCTATCGAGGTCCTCCAGGGCTTCATGGACGCCCTCGAAGGAGAACCCCGTGGCTGAGACCGTCGGTGACCTCATCCGCGCCCACCGCGAAGCCCGCGGCCTGTCCCAGCGGGAGCTCGGCCTGCGCGTCGGCAAGTCCCAGACCGGCGTCAACTACTGGGAGAAGAACAAGCGTAACCTCACCGTCCTCGACCTCATCGACGTCGCTCAGGCGTTGGAGGTGGCCGCGGCCGACCTCATCCCCGGCGGGACCGTGCAACCCGACCCACCGTCGTACGCACTGCCACTCCGTCCCGGACACCGCCAGCCGCAGAACATCTACGCCCAGATCGTCGGCGGCGGAGAAGACGTGATCGCCGCAGCGTTCACACCGGAGGCAGCGAGGTGGCTGATCGCGACCGCGAACGCCAACCATCAGCCCGGAGTTGAGAGTTCGGACGAGGAGATGACCGCGCTCCGCCAGCAGATCCGCGACGCGACCGTCTACCGCTGCCCCTCCTGTGACCACATGGCCCGCTGGACGGATGGCACCGACACGGTGGCGGGAGAGGATGTGGACGAGTTCTGGTGCCAGGCCTGCGGATCTGAGACACCGCTGACCGGCATGACCGTCGTCACCATCGACGAGGTCTTGGCGCAGCTGCACATCGTGCAGACGGCCAGCATCGGAGCCCATGCCCTGCTCGCCGACGCGGAGCGCACGCTGACGGATCTGGCACCCATCAGCCTCAAGACCCGCGCCGAGCAGGCCGAGGCCGAGGTGATCGCGGTCAACAACGAACGCTGCGAGGCCGTCAACCGCGCCGTGGAGGCCGAGGCGCTCGTCCGCGAGCTGTATGACCCCACCCCGTGCGACCACTTCGACCACCACGGCCAGTGCCAGACCCACAGCCTGGGCAATCCGTGCCCTGACGCGCTCGCTCAGGCGTTCCTGGCCGCCCTCGACAGCGAGGAGGCCAGCCCATGATCCGAACTTGCGACGGAGTTGACGACCTCCTCCAACGCCAAGACGGCGCGCCCTGCAACTGCGGGCTGACATTCGACGACGTAGACCGGTACGTGATCTACCCGCACGAGGCCATCCCGCCCCGCCTCACCGACGCACAGGTGGAGGCCTACCTCACACAGTTGCGGAGCCGGGAATGAAGGTGACCTTCCGCACCTACTGCTACGGCTGCCGACGTGGCGCACGCTGGCACGGCCGGTGTCTGTGGCGGGCCCACCGCTGGTACTGGGACTACTTCATCTCGTGCGAAGGCCGTCGGATCATCCAGCGGGGCGGCTTCGCATCCTTCGACCGGGCGTGGAGGTCGGCTGAACGCACCTGGTTCAAGTTGACCGCGGTCTCCTGCATCACGGCGAGGACGGCATGACGTGGGTCCAGCGCGCCGCCGACCGACCGGTAGGGCATCGCTGCGAGCCGCCGTTCAAGCCCGGGCCTGACCCGAACTGGCCGACGCTCTTCTCCCGGCCGATCGGCCATCTGGGCGACCTGTGGCGCTGCGACGACTGCCGGAAGCTGTGGCGGATAGGCCGGGCGTGCGGCTGGTGCGACCACTACGGAGACCGGCCCCATCGCGGCGGACACGAGGTAGGCGAAACCTGGCGACCAGCGACCCTCTGGCAGCGGATCAAGTACCGCAGGAAGAGGAGTGATAGCCGATGACCAGCGGGCAGGCCGTACTCGGCATGGTGCTTGGCGTCAGTCTCGCCCTCAACATGTTCTCGGCCGCCGTGCTGCTCAGGCGCAGGCTGGAGTACCGCCACCTCAGAAAACGGTGGCTGGCGAAGAGCGGCGAGCAGGGCGTCACGTTCATCCCGCTGCCGAGCCGGTGCACGTGCTGCCCTGAACACGGGCAGCAGGCTGACGACGTGCCCCTACTCCTCACCGGCACCGGTCCGGGATCTCGCCCGGAGATCCTCGACTACCTGAAGACGGTCATCGAGCAGAACACCACCACGAACGCCGACATCACGCCTGAGCGCCTGGCCCACGCCATGCTGACCTCGGTCCTGCACCGGCTCGGCTCCGGCTTCACGGCCGCCGTCACAGGCCATGCACCCGCTGGAGCCGCCGATGTCTGAGCCGACCACGATCACCGACGCTCTCGGGGACATCACTGCGGGCCTGATAGCCGGCCTGGACGCCCGGCTGGCCAAGATGCCGCCAGCTACGGCGGTTGACGCACCGACGACCATCGCCGCCATCCTCAACGCCCTCAAGAACATCGCTCCGCCGTTGCCGGTACTCGTCCACCTCGACGATTACGAGCGCGTCTGTGAGGCCCTAGAGCTGCTGCCCGACGTGGTGGTTCTGCGGTCGCCCGTCGTCCCTCAGGGACAGATCTACGTCGTCCCGCGCGAGCTGGCGGCGAAGGTCCGCGCCGACCTTTTCAACCCCTACGGAGGCTAACCCCCTGTGACGTACATGCAGCCCCACGAAGCCGTCCGCGGCGTCGATCGCGACAGCTTCCTACTTTCGCTCGATCCGGCCGCGCTGGAACACCGCGAAGCGCTGATCTCCATGGCCATGCTCCTCCGCAAGACGACCCTGGTCGGCCATCCCGCGCCGATTGTCTCCGACATCGACAAACGGATCACCAGCCCAGCGGTTGGCGATCTCGTTGTCGAGGTCAGCGTCCTCTATCGGCAGGACGTCGAAGCCAAGTTCAAGGGCATCGGCATCCTGATCGAACGCCGCAAAGAATGGATGGAGACCGACGAGGAATGGGAGGCGGCAAAGGCCGAGGAAGCGGAGTTCAGAGCCGCGGCTGGCATCACAGGCGACGACGAAGACCGCATGACCGACGACGCCTGGTACATCCAGTACGGCAACTCCGCCGCCGACATCTGCCGCTGGGTGAACTGCTCCTTCGTCGCACTCCCGATCCACGGCGGGATCGCGTGACCGCGCCACAGCATTTTCGCCACCGCCGGATGGGCCGCGTTGTGCACGTCATCCAGTGGACCGGAGACAACAGCCAGGCCATCGCACGCCACGTCAGCGGAGCCACCTCCCAACTGCTCGGCAGCACCTGGCTGGAGATCCTCAGCGGCACACATCAGGTGCGTGCACGCCTCGGGGACTGGATCTGGCCCGCCCCAGACGGCCGGCTCTACCTGATCTCCGACAACGTGATGCGCTCCGACTACGAGCACACGCCCGTGCCTGCTGTCCGTGTCACCCGCTACGAGGTGTCCTGCCTCCCACGCGACCACGACGACGCGTCCATCTTCACGGTGATCGTGGAGAACGTCGGCAACGAAGATCGGTGGGCGGTCCGCCACAACGGGGCGAACCTGTCCGCCGACGGCACGAAGTCCTGGGGCTACAACTGGGCCGATGGCCGGGAGCCGGTCACCGACGAGGAGCACGAGCAGGCCCGGGCCGCGCACGCCGAGTGGATCGCAGCGCACCGCTTCGATGAGCAGACGGCGGTGGCGATCGCCACCGTGTACGCCCCGACGATCAGCGTGGCCGGTCGCTACAGCGTCGCCGACGCCCTCGCAAAGGAGGCAGCCGATGCCTGACCTGACGGCAACCAACCAATCCGACGCGCCGATCAACCTCACGGTCCAGGACCCGGTGACGGGTGAGAGCGCCACCGCCCAGGTCTACCCGGGCGACTACGCGATCATCTGCGCCGAACCCTGCTTCGTGGAACACGCTGAGGCCGACTTCGAAACCGGCACGGTGGTGCTGACCATCAAGGGCTACCGCAGGAGGAGCCGTTCCGATGGATGACATGCGGGGACACATCCGCGAATCCAACCTCATCGAAGGCATCACGGACCCGGGCGAGATCGACCAATCGTTCATCTCCTGGCGCACGCTGCTCGAGCAGCCCGTTCTCACCCACGAGGCGATCCGCCGTGCTCAGGCGATCGTCTGCCACAACCAGCGCGACCTGGCCGACAACCAGAAGGGCTTCTACCGCTCTGAGTCCCGAGTGGACGTGCGGGTCGGCTCGCACGTCGCACCGCCCTGGCAGAAGGTGGACGCGCTGATGGAGTCGTGGCTGGCCGCGTACCCGGCGCGGACACCATGGGGCAACCATGTGGAGTTCGAGCACATCCACCCGTTCCGAGACGGTAATGGCCGGACAGGCCGAATGATCATGTGGTGGCAGGAGGTCCGGGAAGGCCACGCGCCCACCCTGTTCAAAGTCGCCGACCGCTTCGACTACTACGAGCGGCTCCAACGTGGCCGGGCCAGCGAAGAAGACCGTGAGGCCGAGGCGCGGCGCATGCTCGCCCTGATCAACGGATGGAGCGACCGTCTTGTCTGAAGATCTGCACGCCGCCATCGCACGTAAGGTCCGCGAGCGGCTACGCCTCCACCTCGGCCCCAACGCCTTGGAGATGGCCAACCGCGGCGCCGCCATCATCCTGAACTCGACCGAGGCCGACACCGTCGCCGATTGCGTGCTGGAGGTCTTGGACGATCTCCAGGCCGCTCTGCCGCTGACCCGGCTGATCGTCAAGGACGGCGGATCCACCGAGATCACCTTCGGGTCGGACGGCGTCACCATCGTCGACCACGAACCCGGCGAAGGCCAGCAGCTGCGAGGCAACGATGCCTAACCCGCTGGCCCACCTGGTGCGGGTCGAGTCGTCCGTCGTAGATCCGGACGCCCCGCAGACGACCGTCGTCCGCGCTTATCGCTGGGTGCCGGAGTGGTGGGTGGTCCGCACGGCCCGCGCCTGGTTCACCCTCACCGATCCCGGTGTCCCAGCGGTGACGATGCGGCGTGTGCTCCACGGCCAGAGGTGGCCCGTGGAGTGGACGATCGTGTGGGTCAAGCGCGGCATCACAGAGGTTGTCTTCCACGACCATCCGCGGTCGGGGGAGTGCAACGACCGATGCCGCGATCTCGCCACCGGCACCTACGACGACCCCAGCATTGGCGTGGAGCCCACCCCATGAAGCCCGACGACATCCTCGACAGCATCGACGCGGCACTCCGCGACACCACGGTCAGCCCCGACGCCATGCGCCACCAGCCCAACCCACCCAAGCAGCACCTGACGGGCCGGATGGTGTTCCTCGCCGACGTCGCTGACCCGGACGCACCCACCGCCGCCGAGCTCGCCGCGGGAACCCCCATCGACGGTGTAGTGGACGGCTACGGGACCGGCGAAATCCTGGGCTTCCTGCCCGGCGACCGCGCACCCGATCACGTACCGGCCTTCGCGTGTCCACGTGACCACCGACGCACCCGAGGTAGGCGCCGTGGTTGAGCCACGCGGAAGTCCGCTGGTCGTCGAAGACGTACGCAAAGGCTGGTATCACAAGCCTGAGCCGTACCGGCAGGCGTTCATGGCCTGGATGCGATCCGAGGGCATGGACCCCAACGAGACGCGGCGCGTCGAGGTGCACCTGATGGACACGCCGTTCGCGGTCGCCACGGTGTACGTGCGCGATGAACAAGGCCAGAAGATGATCGACCGCCAGCGGGAGGAGTTCGTGCTCGGCGAGGAGATGGTCCTGCTCTCATCGCTGCCGCCTGCCGACGACACATGCCGAGAATGAAATCGGGGGTGATCCCGGCACCCATCCGGAACCACCCCGCGAACAACCCAAGACCGCCGCCACCAGCGCGAGTCCCTCCCGAACACTGTACGACCACGGGAGGCCGCCTTGCCCAACCCAACCCCCACCGAATCGACCTTCGTCCTGCCCACCGGAGCGTGCCGCGGTTCGTGCAACTACCGGGCCGCCCAAGAATGGACCGCCTACTACCGAGCGCTCGACACCCACATCGCCGCCTACGACCAATGGATCGCCGGCGGCCAACAGGGCGACCCACCCGACGAACCGGCCCAACCGAAGCTGACCTTCTACCCCGGGGCACCCCTGTTTTGTGAGCGAGACGTAGCCGCGACGCGACGCTCGCTGCTCGAGCTCGACACCCAAGCCGCACAGTTGGCCGCCCACTCCGACGGCCAGCGAGGCCAGGGCGACGGAAATGGCAAGATCTCGGGATCGAAAACCACCCCATCCATCTCCCCAACCGCGGACATCCTCGACCGCATGCTCGGCGACCTGTTCGACCTGGAGGATGAGTACCGGCAGGCGCGCGCCTACCCGGCCCGGGTCGGCTCCGGCAAGAACTCAGGGCCGCGCGGTGCCCACCCCCGCACCAAAACGATCAGCTGGCTCGCCGCCCACATCCCCGGCATCCTCGAACTCCCCGACTTCATCGACCTGCCGCGCACCGTCTTCAACTGGGAGAGAGTCCTCCGCCGCCTCAACAAAGACAGCAGGGCGGCAATCAACTCACCCATCCGCTGCCCAGGCAAGTCGTGCGGTGAACGCCGGGTGAAGTGGGACGACGAACATCACTACTACCTGTGCGGCGCCTGCGGAAACGTCCTCTACCAGGACGAGCACGACCGGCATGAGGAAGAGCAGGCGGACGCGGCCGAGGTCGCCCGGCTCGCCGCCGGGCCGGCGCCCGCGGCCGTCGGGCATCAGGTTCTCGTGCCCGGCGAGCATGACGACGCCGAATCCCGTAAGGCCGGGCCACGCGACCCGCACATCGAGCTCATCTGGATCAACCGGGACCTTCAACTCGTGTTCGGCGACCCCTACCGGCGTTGGCTCAGCGAGGAGGAATTCGACGGCGCGCCGTGGCCGGCCTGCCCGCAGTGCGGAGCGCCGATCAGCGTGGAGCGGATCGAGACGACTGCGCCCGGGCAGGAGCGGACGTTCATGCCTGGCCAGTGGAGGTGCTCGGCCGGCTGCGGTACGGAAGAGGGCACGCCATGAAGCCGGTCGCGAGACAATTGGGGGACTGTGATTTGCTCCCCTCCGCGCCCACGGGTCGCCGCCATGCCTGCCCCTGGTACTCCAATTACCGTCATGCCGTGTCCCAACGGCGACGTCTTGCTGCTGCCCGCCCTGTGGCCGGTCCGGCTCACCCCGCCCGAACGCCGCGCCCTCGCCGCGGAGTTGCTCGCCTACGACCAGGAGGAACGGGCCGATGAAACTGGCTGACGGTTCGATCGCTGATCGGCGACATCACCTGGTGCGAGGTGTGCCCACTGGTACGCGACCACATCAACAGGCAGCAGGTGATGCGCTTGCGTCAGGTGGTCAACGTGGAGCCAGTGCCTGCCGAGCGGTACCGCGAGCCGGACGACCAAAGCCGCGAGAGAGCGGATGAACCAGCACGACCACGCGAACGGAGGACGCTCATGAGCGATCATCATGCTGGATACATCGTCACCCTGGACAGCAACCTCGGCGAGGACTACTCACGGGACGTCATCAACGCCATCGAGATGATCAAGGGCGTGGTGTCGGTGACACCGATCACCGCGAATTACGAGCTGCGCCTGGCGGAGGAACGGGTCAACGACCAGTGGCGCAGCAAGCTGGCCGACTTCGTCCAGAAGATGACCAAGCGGCCATGAGCACACGGTTCATCCCACCCCGCTACCAGCAGAAACCCACCCCACCACCACAGATCGAAGCCGTCCTCCTCACCACTGAGAACCTGCCCGCCGTCGCCGAATGGCTCAACACCCTCGGCGCGGGTCGCGCCACCTTTGGGCGAGGAGCGAACGGCCACCCGTTCACCGGCTACGTGCAAACCGACCAGACCGGCGACCACCTGCGCATCCCCTTCTGGGGCGGTTGGACGATCTTCCGCCCGGGCGACTGGCTGATCCGCCACCAGGACGGCCGCATCACCTCCTGCGACGACTTCGCCGCAACGTACGAGCCGCTGCCGGATACGCCGGGCGTGTGCTCGTGCCTGTCGCCACGCATGTCCGGCCACGCAGAGCCCGACGGGCCGATGGTGTGGGACCGCGACTGCAAGGTCTGCGGCCGCGACATCTCCGGCCGGGCCGCCGAGGTCCTGGCCGCGTGCGAGATCAAGGGCCCTTACCGGCTGGCGGACGCGCCATGACGGCGGCGCTCGAACGTGCCTGGTCGGCCTGGCGAGACTGGGTGCGCTCCGTAGTTCCTCGGCTGGCCGGTCGCCACTGCCCGTCGTGCGAACGCTGCACCTGGAACCCCGGCCCCGACTGCGGCAGGTCGGAACACATCCACTGTCCAACCTGTGGACACTGCAAGGGACGCCACACATGAGCTGGACCAAACACTCCACACCCGAACACGCCGCCATCGCCCAGCAACTGACCATACTGCGCTGCCAAGTCGGCTCCGGCCTGCACGGTACGGCGATCGCTGGTACGGATGATCGCGACGAGATGGGAATCTGCCTGGAACCGCCGGACTACGTGATCGGCCTACGCGAGTTCGACCAGTACGTCTACCGCACCCAACCCGAAGGCGTTCGGTCCGGCCACGGCGACTTGGACTTGACCGTCTATTCGCTCCGAAAGTGGATGCGACTCGCGACCACGGGCAACCCCACCGTCCTGCTGCCCCTGTTCGTCCCCGACGAAGAGATCGTCACCATCACCGACGCCGGACACGGCCTCCGCGCCAACGCCGACATGATCCTCTCCCGCCAGGCCGGGCACCGATTCGCCGGCTACCTCCGCACCCAACGCGACCGCATGATCGAACACCCGAACGGCAAACGCACGAACCGACCCGAGCTGATCGCGGTGCACGGGTACGACACAAAGTACGCCGGCCACATGGTCCGCCTCGGCCTCCAAGGCGTCGAATTGCTCGAGACCGGGCGCATCACGCTGCCGATGCCCGAGCCCTGGCGCACCTGGATCGTCGACCTACGCCAAGGCCGCCACACCAAGGACGAAGCCCTCACCCTGGCCGCCGACCTGGAAGCGCGGATCCTCGGCCTGACGACCACCTCGGATCTGCCGGAGCGCCCGGACATGGTCCGGGTGAATCAGTGGCTGGTCGAGACGTACGCGGCGTGCTGGATGCGGGAGTGGCTGAAACCATGACCGAGCTGACTGATTGGCTGCGCTCCACCATCAAGGACGATCTGGACGCGGCCAAGGATCTTGAAGCCGCCTCATGGCGCGTCGCCTCATGGGCACGGGAACATCCCGACGGTGGCGGTGACGAGCGGATCGCCCTGGTCGACGACTCCGAACACCGAAAGCTGATCGTGTTCACCTGGCCCGGTGCCCACGTCACCGAGGACGAGCTGGAGCACATGGCACGCCATGATCCGCGCGACACGATCGCCCGCTGCCAGGCCGAACTGGCCGAACTCGACGAACTGGCCGCCCTGCCCCACTACGCGTGGGACGACCGCCCCGAATACGGCTGCCCAATGTTCGCCCCCGACCTGTTCGTGGACCCGGCATGCTCATGCGGGCGAGACGCATTCGTCGACCGCATGACTCGGACCAAGGCCAATGGCTACCGCCACCGGCCCGGATGGCAGGAAGGATGGGTGTCATGACCCGCAGCGCACAAACCGTCCCCGAAGGCCAAGCCCTCGTCCTGCTGACCGTCGGCGACACCGCACACCTCGTCACCGCCCAGCACCCCACCACCGCGCCGCTTCACGTGCCGGCCGCGCGGATCGCCCAGCAGGCCGGCCTGCCCTCGAGCGAACTGGCCGGCCGCCGCTTCACCATCACCCGCCTCACCGAGGACGACGCGGACGGCTTCACCCTGCTCAACGACCCGCGCGTGTAGATCAGCTTGTCTTACGCGGACGGCCGGGACGGCGCTCCCATCCGTCGGCGAACTTCTTCACGCTGTCCATCAGGAAAAGCGGGCCCATCGCGAGCCGCGCGATGGGACGAGGAAAGTCAGGATGCTTCTCCGCGATCTCCCGAGCTCGCTGCCGT
>ERZ1292644.1435-Hain-H14-01um-R2-1435-length-12373-cov-4_pt1 | contig 12373 bp, 10 predicted proteins | sample MGYA00564402_ERZ1292644 | MGnify/ENA primary metagenome ERZ1292644 (study PRJEB36523, sample SAMEA6512644) | groundwater metagenome | collected 2019-01-09 | study: AquaDiva: Metagenomics assemblies of 32 groundwater samples | reverse complement strand
CCATCTCGATCACGATCAGCAACCCGCCGCCTGCGGACACGACGGCTCCGAGCACCCCAGGAAACTTGCGGTCCTCTAGCATCACTACCTCCAGTTTCCGACTGGACTGGGACGCCTCAACTGATGCGGTCGGCGTTACCGGATATTCGATTACGCTCAACGGTGGATCACCCGTCACTACGACGGGTTTGACCAGGACGTTCAGTGGACTCACTCCGAACACCCTGTATGCAGTCTCACTAACTGCGCGTGACGCTGCCACAAACGTCTCAACGGCTGCAACCCTCAACGTGACCACGCTTGCCGAGGTCGCACCGCCGCCCATCGTGACCGGCTGGCCTAGTGCATCCAACACCGGCTACCTTGGGGCGACCGGTCTCACCAACCAAAACGGCTATACTGTTACCACGCCGGGAGCAGTCATCGAATACAAGAACATCACCGGCACGCTGGTCATCGATGCCGCGAACGTCACTGTTCGCAACTGCCAGATAAACTCTGGGTTCTTCGGCATCGAGACTACGTCGCGGGCACGTTACCTAGTGGTTGAGGACTGCACAGTTATCGGAGGCGGTGACTGTGGTATTGCGGCAACCCAGTCTAACGACGTCATCGTCCGCCGCAACAACGTCTCGGGCGGGTTCGACGGCATGAAGATTGCGGGCACCAATGTCCTGGTCGAGGACAACTACATCCACAACTTGCAGGGTGGCGCCTCGGCCCACAACGACGGAATTCAGTGCGGTAGTTCCACGAACCTCACGTTCCGCCACAACTACATCGCCGCACGCGACACCTCGTGCATCGCGATGTTCCAGGGGCAGGGCACCTACAACACTGTCCTGGTCGAGAACAACTACCTCGCCAATGCAGGCTACCTGCTCTACTCGCCAGGAACGACCGGGTCTAACATCCGAGTCATGGGGAACACATTCGTGAACTGGGGCTGGGGTCCGGTCTCCGACTGGGTCGTCAAGACAGGGAACGTCTGGTCCGGTAACGTTAACGGGAGCGGTTCGCCAGTCAACGTTTAGTAGCCAAGAAAGAAACCCAGGATGCTCCTGGGTTTCTTTCTTTTTGCCCTTTACGGGGAGGCCTTTGCCCTTCACCTTTAGACACCCCCCTATTTTATGTGCTACCATTAACCCAGAGCGCTGCTCGCTGCGTATACGCCGAGCACTTCCTCATAAGCGACTGTCTACTTACAAGACGCCACACGGCGTCCAGAGACCGCTATGAGGAGGACAACCCAGTGGATATCGAAGCCACACTAGAGCGTCTATCAGACCTGTCTGACGAAGAACTTTCCAGCCTAAAGGCCGAGATCGTTGAGACATTCAAGAACTCAGACGACAAGGACGCCGCACCTACGGCAGCATCCGTCGCCGCGATCACGGCACTAGCCGATGCAAATGACCGCGTCAAGGAAGAAATGTCGCGTCGCGAAACTGAGGTTGCTGAACTCTCCGCCGCTCGTGAGGCCGCAGTTTCCCGCCTGACAGAGGCAGAGGCAGCAGCCGAAGAGCCCGAGGTCGAGGATGAGCCCGACCAGGTCGACGAAGCAGAGGAAGACGAGGAAGAAGTCTTCGCTGTTAAGGAGCCCGAGGCGTCTGTCGAAGAGACAGAGACCGCTGCGCTTGCCGTCGAGGCCGTAGAGCCCGAAGCAACCCCCGTCGAAGCAGAACTTGCAGTCGAAGAGACTGTCGAGGCTGTTGTCGAAACCCCAGCCCCTGAGGCTGAACTAGCCGTCGAGACCCCCGAGGTCATCGAGGAAACTGCTCCTGTAGCAGAACTAGCGGTCGAAGAGGCCGTTGTCGAAACTCCTGCTGTAGAGGCAGAACTTTCCGTTGAGGACGCTGCGGCCGAGGCTGCACCCGTCGTCGAGGAAGCCGAACTTGCTGTCACAGAGGCAGCAGTCGAGGAAACCGAGGCAGTCATTGCGGCTGCTGAGACCGAATCAAGAGAGGACTCGGAGAACGTGACTACTGTTAACTCTCAGGAACTCGAAGTTCCTGCTGACCGTGCACCTGTTCAGAAGAGCGAGCCGACCCGAGTCCCAGTGACAATTCGGGCAGCCGCCAACCTGGACAAGGTTGAAGCCGGATCAGAACTAAGCAGCCTCGACGAGGTTGCGAAGGCTCTCGTTACGCGTATCCGTACGCGTGGCGCCGACAGCCCTGGCTCGGACGGAGAGCGCCTACCGGTTGCCTCCTTCAGCGCCACCTACCCCGAGGACCGTTACCTCGGCGAAGACATGCACGCCAACTCGGAGAAGGTCCAGTCCCTTCTGGACCCCGTGGCCATGACCGCTGCTGGTGGGCTTTGCGCACCGGCCGAGGTTCGCTACGACGTCTTCTCGTTCTCTGAGGAGACCGGTCGTCCGGTCCGTGACGCTCTTGTAGCGTTCGGTGCCGACCGTGGCGGAGTCCGCTTCGTTACCCCGCCGACCCTGTCGGACCTCGACGGCGCCGTGTCCCTTTGGACCGTAGCCGACGACGAGTCTGCCACCGACGGTACCCCGACCAAGGACAAGTTGCGCGTTGACTGCGGTGTCGAGACGGTTGTCGAAACTGACGCCATCCCGCTCATCCTCGTCTTCGGTAACATGAAGGCCCGCGCCTACCCGGAACTAGTGGCTCGCCACACCGAACTGGGAATGGTCTGGCACGCACGTTACGCCGAGACCCGCCTGCTTACCCGCATCGGCTCGCTCTCGACCGCTGTTACCTCGGCCGTACAACTGGGCGCCGTTCGCGACATCCTCGTTGCCGTCGACCAGGCCGCAGCCGGTTACCGCAACCGCCACCGTCTTGCTGGCGACTCGCCGCTCCGCGTCCTGCTCCCCGAGTGGGTTCGCAACGCACTACGCGCCGACCTAGTCAAGCAGGCTCCTGGTGACGGTCTTGAGGCCGCACTGAACCTGACCAACGCGACGATTGACTCGTTCTTCTCTTCGCGTAACGTCAACGTCTCCTGGTTCCTGGACGGCGAGACCGGCCAGATCATGGGCGACCAGACCACTGGTGCACTGAACTCCTTCCCGGCCTCCCTGGTCTGGTACCTGTTCAGCGAGGGCACGTTCCTCTTCCTCGATGGTGGAAACCTCGACCTCGGTGTCGTTCGCGACTCGCAGTTGAACTCCGTCAACGACTACGAACTGTTCTTCGAGACATTCGAGGGCGTCGCCAAGATCGGTATCGAGTCCCTACGTATCTCCACAGCGATCCACCTATACGGTGCCACCGCTGAGGCCGTAGACACCACTGCGTGAGTTTAGCGCACATCCATAGCAGGTCTGAGCAGTCCGTAGAAGAAAGGTAGGAGACCATGGTTAAGTTATCAGCGAACGTCACTGGAAACGCTACTGGTGTTCTTGCGCCCTACGGGCTGCTCAGCCCGGCTGTAAAGGTCATCGAGGACTCAGATCCTCACTGGCAGAACGGCTTCAAGTACGACACGCTGGGGTGTGCCGGTACCACGAAGATACATAGCATCTGCGTTAGCGCAAGTGCGGGTATCGTGACTGGTGCCAGCGCACAGTACCGGCAGTACCGACCGTTCCTAGTACAGACCACGTTCGCCTGTTCGACGATGTCTCGCACACCGGCAGAGATTGAAGCCCTTGCGAAGAACGAACTCGACATCGTCACTCAGAAGGCCATCGAGAAGGAATTCCTTGACGGAGTTCTTGCGCAGGCAGAAGCCGCAGCCTCCGGGGAGAGTGCCAACAGGTACCTCTCCGACTCTGAGGCCACAAGCCTCTCTGTTAGTGCGGTCAAGCCTCGTCTCGGTCTAGCGCTTCTAGAGGGTGCTCTTGCGACAGCAGGAAACGGTGCTCAGGGAGTAATCCACGCACCGCGAAACGCTGCAGCAATCCTTCTTCTGGAGGCCGAGGGCGAAACGCTGTATACGCCACTAGACACCCCGGTTGTTGCCGGTGGTGGCTACGTGCTGGATGCCGACGACACCACAGTCACGCTTTACGGGACAGGTGCCGTAACGGTCCGACTCAGCCCGATCGAGGTTACCCCGGATCTGGCATCGCAGGCAGTAGATCGAGCAGTGAACACGACTACGTACACCGCAGAGCGGGTAGTCGCCGTGACATGGGATTCCTGTGCACACTTCTCGGTCCCCATTGACCTTTCACTTGATTACTGATCACCATTCTTAAGGAGCATTAAAGTGGCACAGAATTACGCAGGTAGCGTAATGGGCGAGGCCATCCGAGTCACGCGCCTAGAAGCCGACGGAAGCCTATCTACTGGGCCAAGCGCTTCTTACGTACTTCTCGGAAGCAGCGGCTTCATTAGCCTATCCTTCACCCCCGAGTACGCCGACGGCGACGAGGTCGAGGTCAAGGGCGGTACGGGCACAGTTTGCCTCACGTACAAGTCCCCTGACTCACTCAAGCGCGTGACGCTCGAACTAGCAATCTGTGAGCCGGATCCGGAATTCACAGAGATCATCGCAGGCGGAACGCTTCTCACCGCTTCCGGTCTTTCCTCCGGTTGGGCCTCCCCGGACGTCGGCGCAGTCTCCACACCGAACGGTGTTGCCATCGAGGTCTTCTCGCGGGCCATCATCGGTGGAAAGCCTGCCTCGGTCCTACCCTACTGGCACTGGGTTCTTCCGTACACCATCGTCCGTCCTTCAGGCGACCGTGCACTGCAGAACGGAGAGTTGGCAACAACCTTCTCCGGCTATGGTCTCGGAAACTCCGAGTTCGACGACGGCCCTGGAACCCCGTCCTGGCCATTCACCACGACGAGCCCGTACGCATACGCGCGTACGAGCACCATTCCCACCCAGAGGGGCTATCAGACCGTCTCATAATCTGAGACAAAGCCTTCTGGAACACAGAAGACCAGCAGCCGAAAGGTTGCTGGTCTTTTGCGTTCCTTACACACCGAGGAACTCCCGTATCCGCTCCTTGACCCACTCAGGCCGATCACGCCAGTCCGCTTCCTCGACATGAAGTAACTGCACGCCTTTCTCAGCACACAGCCTGGTCTTTTCTTCTCTGTGCGTGTCCCAGTCGTCGGGCCGCATCTCCGGCCCGTGCCAGTAGGTTCCGTTAAACTCGATCCCGGCCTGAAGCGATGGAACATAGATGTCCACCTCTAACGCCTTTATCCGACGAATCATGGTTCGGTCAGATTGAAGCACCTCGACACCCGGCAGCAGTGACTTAACGTACTCGAAGATTTCTGTCTCCTGTTTCGAGATTCGATGAGAACACTTCGGACAGCCCGTGTCCGAGGAGGTTCGTGCGTTTACTGTGGTGGTCCACTTGTGCGCGCTGTTTTCTGCGCAAATCCACTTTGCTGCGTACGTGGAGCCGAAGGTTATTTCTGACGCCTCTTTGCGATTCTTCGGAGACCATTCGACCGCTAACCCTGGGTGTGTCGTGGCGAGATCATTAAAGCCGGGCAGAACTTTTTTGTTCCCGCAGAAAGGACACCCTGATCCTTGTATGGTTCGGTTCGCTATGGGGGTCTGCCATTCGTGCTTGCGCTCACATAGCCACCACACCTTTTTGTGGCTCCCCGGCAAAACGCTTGTGGGAGCAAAAGAATTCCTAGGTCCCCAGTCTGAAGCAATCTCGGGAAAGACGGTTGCCAGATCTGTCTGTCCCTGGATTGCTAGGTGTCTGGAGCAGTATGGGCATCCGTCCCCTCGCTTGGTCCTGTTCTGTACTATGGCCTCCCATTCGTGCCCGCACTCCCCCAACCACCAGATCTTTCTGTTGGACTTGACAGCAGTTTCTTCCGGTGTTTGGGAGTTCTTGGGTCCCCACTCCGCCGCCAGTATCGGGTACATTGCGGCCAAGTCGGTCTCGCCAGGGATAACTCGTTTTCCTGAACAGTACGGACATCCGTAGCCCTTAGACGTACGGTCACGTACTTGGGCCTCCCACTCGTGCTCTTCTCCGCAAACCCACCAGATCTTTCTGTGACTTCCGAAGACGACCTCTTCGGGTCTCGCAGAGTTTCTGGGCGCCCACTGAGGCACTAGATTCGGAAACTGGCTCGCCAAATCGTTAAATCCAGGGAACGCCGAGCGTCCGACACAGACAGGACAGCCGCGCCCGTGCGCAGATCGGTTCTTTACTATCGCCTCCCACTCGTGTCCCTCCCCACAAACCCACCAGGCCCTTCGGTGTGTCCCTGCGGTAATGTCCTCTGGGCGAAGATCTCCGTTCTTCGTCGGATGCCACTGGGCAGCGAGTTCTGGACAGGAATTTGCTAATGACTTAGATGATCTCATAGATCCATACTACCACAAGAATGGGGGGGTGGGTGTCATGTCTGACAAAGAGCACGTAGCATCCCGAACGTGGTATCATTGAATTACTTAATTTCGATAGGAGATCTCCGATGGCCGTACTCTGGATCGAGGCAGACTCTCTGGACTCTCCGGACGACCCCAACGCCCAGTTAGCCGCCGAGGCTGCCTCATACATCCTTTACCGTCTAACCGGAGAAAAGTACCCAGGAGTTCTAGGCCCCGTGACCGAGTGGTACGGACGTCGCGGCTCCTCCTGCTGGTCTTGCTTTGGCAACCTCGGAGAAACCGAACTAGCGCTCGCTCCACACGGGCACCGCTACTTCGAAGGGTCCGTGCAAGGACTTCGACTTCGTGGAAACCCGATCGTCTCCGTTTCGTCGGTCACTACGGCTGCAGGTGCGCTCCCCTCAGCCGACTACCAGGTCGCCAACCGCAGTGTCCTTTACCGAACCAACAGAACTCCCTGGAACTTCGATAGCGGCGTCACGGTCACCTATATCTACGGCCAGAACCCTCCGCCGCTCGGCCGTCTCGCAGCCATTAAACTCGGCAACGAACTTGTCCTCAGCGTGACCGATCCGGATGCGTGCTCACTTCCGGCGAACGTCACCAACGTAACGCGCCTCGGCCTGTCTTTCGCCTTGAGCAACACCGCCGCCCTGGCAGCGCTGCGTCAGACTGGGATCTTCGAGGTCGACCTCTTTGTTGCCGTGAGCAACCCGTCCGGTGCCCTGAAGCGTCCCCGGATCTTCTCCCCGGACAAGCCGCGTGGGGAGTCCTACCTGTGACAAGCACTGAGCGCCCCGTAGAGCCCCGCGAAGAGGAAACCCCGCCAGAGACCCAGTCGACGCCTGAGACCCCCGCAGATCCGCAGCAGGACGAGGCTCTAGCCCTGTTTGAGTCCGAAGGAGGTGTGCCACATGACCGTTGAGATCTCCTCGGACACTCGGCAAGAATACGGCGACATCTACGGAACGATGCAGCACATCAGCGACGTCATCGAGACGTTGTACATGCAGGCTGGTGTTGAACTTCCGGACCGTCAGTTCACGGCTGTCGGTGACGTCGCGTCCTCCCTCGCCTGGGACTGCGAGCAGGTAACGATCAACTTTGTCAACGCCTACTACGGAAACCCAGGCCAGCCGATCACGGTTGCTACGAACTGCCCGCCGATGATGTCCGCCGATTTCGTCGTCCAGGTGACACGCTGCGTCCCGAACCCAACGGTGGCTCGTGCGGGCACCAAAGTAAAGGCTCCCGCAGTAGCGGCCATCGAGGGGTCTACCCTCATTCAGGCAGTAGACTCGCAGATTCTTCTGCAGGCTTCCTCTGCGATGTCCAGTGCTCAGCCTATGCTAGCGTCAGTTGCTCCGTCAGGTGTTGAGGGCGGCTTCCAAGCAGTTGCCTTGAACCTTTCAATCTCTCTGTTCCGAAACTGACAGACCATGCCAGTAGTCTTCATTCCTAATCCGAAGGGTCAGTTCGAGGTGCTCCGCACCCCGCACGGTCCAGTTGGACGGCACTTGCAACGTCTCGGAAACAAGGTCCAGCGGCTAGCCAAGCGACAGGCGGGCAAAAAGACTGGAGCCCTGGCACGATCTATCGACGTTCATCTCGGGGCAACTTCGGCAGGGCTTTTCGTCAAGGTAGGCAGCCGGAACCGAGTGGCGTATATGCACCACGAGGGAACTCGCGCCCACATCATTGTGCCGCGCAACGCTCAGTGGTTGCGGTTCTTCTGGGCAAAGAAGGGGCGAGTAGTGTACAGCCGCCTTGTGCACCACCCAGGCACACGGGGCAACCCATACCTAACCAGGAGCATGGACATCGTAGTTCGCGGATACTAGCCGTTTTCCCGTGATAGTATTTACCAGTAGCAATGACACCTAGTCGCACAGAGGAAAGACATCATGACTGTTGCAAAACGGCACCGCGTATTCACTCCTAAGGCCCGCAAGAAGGTCGCTCCGCTCTCGTTCGATCTCTACGGAGAGACCTTCGAATGCTGGCCCGAACTACAGGGTTCTGTAATTCTAGAATTCGGTGCAGCGATGGCCGGTAGTTCCGACGAGGACGGCCCGGACAACTCTTCCGCCGTAATCAACGGCTTCTTCGACGAGGCCCTCAAGCCGGACTCTCTCAAGGCATTCCGTGCGCAGACCCACAGCCACGACAAGATCACGGACCCCGAGGAACTCGCCGAGATCGTCGGATGGCTCCTAGAAAACTACACGAGCCGGGATTTAGGGGAGTCGTCGCCGGAACCAGAGAACTCCTGACCTTCTGGGAGTTCGTGGACGGTCACTACCTGACCCAAGGCGTAGACCTCGTTGAACTGTTCGATACCCTTGACGGACATCGAACGTTCAACGTCGTCGATGCCCTTATTCAGGACGACGTCCTTCTCGGCCAGCACCTCGACGACGACGGCCTTACGAAGATCCGCGCCGCTATCCGGAAGATGCGCGTAACGAAAGAGACGTACGCCGCCGACGGCGAGTATATTCCTGGCGGTCTGCTTAGCGGAGAACTGCTGCAAGCGAACGGACCAGAAGATGACCCCTTTGGGCTCGGAATGGCTCCGATGGGTTAATTAGTATGCTAAGATAGTAACGATCTGGTGAAACGACAAAGCCTTCCCGAAAGGGAGCACCTCCGCAGTTCGTGAGGCAATTCCACGACTCCTGGAGGAGGTGAAGACAGATGGCCACGGTCGGATCTGCGTATGTTGAAATCCGCGCCGCCATGGGCAAGTTCAACAAAGACATTATAAAGGGCCTAAACAGCAGCCTCGGTGACCTAGGAAGAGACTCCGGCAGAAAGGCTGGAGAGAACTTCGCCGATGAGTACAACAAGACTATCGCGAAGAGACTTAACCAGAAAAAGTTTTCCCTTCCAGAGCCAGATTTCCGCTTCGCCATTGGCAGTCTTAAGAACTACAGCAAAGAAATAGAAAAGAACGACAGAGTCTTTACTCGGTCGGCCAAGAACATCAAGAAGAACTCAAACTCTATAGCAGCCTCGCTGAAGAAACTTGACGACCACTTCCTAGACGCCTTCAAGTCGATGATCACTTTCGGCGGCGGCATGTCTGGTCTGCTGATGACCTTCGACGCCGCCTCCGCCGTTATTGGCGCCTTCCTCGGAGACCTCTCCGCGCTGGTCGGCGGCCTGTTCTCGCTCAGTTCCGCCATAGCCCCAGCAGCCAAGTCTCTTGGCGTTCTCCCCGGCTTGCTCGCCGCCATCGCCACTGGCGGAGTCGCCACGCTGCTCTCCCTCCAGGGTCTCGACAAGGCGTACAAGGCCGGTGTTGCGGTAACGCAGGTTCTCAACAAGAACCACGAAAACTACAACAAGGCTTTGGAGAAGTATCAGGAAGAGTTGAGAAAACTTCTCCCCGAACAGGCCAAGTTCGTTAAGGTCCTTATTGCCAACCGAGGCGCTCTTGGGGCAGTGAAGAAGGCTGCGACAGAGAAAATCTTCGACGGCCTCACAAGGGCACTAAAGCGCATAGTAAGCAACGGCTTCCTAGACATCCTAGGCGACGGTCTTCGCGAGGCCGGAGACGCCATCGGTGACGTTGCGGACCAGGCTGCTCGACTAACCGGAGGCGCCTTCTTCCAGAAGACGTTCGGATCCGTCATGGAGTCCAACGGCAAGGTCCTCCGGAGTCTCGGTGGGGCACTTGTAAACCTCATCAGTTACTTCACGACAGTTGCGGCTGCCGCGCGCCCGTTCACTGAGGAATTCGCGCACTGGATCGACAAGATTACGTATAACTGGTCAGCCAAGGCCAGCGGGAACTTTGGTGCTCTTCGAAAGTCAATCGGGGACGGCGTAGACGTCGCTAAGCAACTCGGGGACATTCTCAGCAATATCTTTGGCACTATCGGAAACATTGGCAGAGCAGCCCGAGGCCCCGGTCAACGGCTGCTAAACCTGTTCGAGAAGGCCACAGAGAAACTAGAACGCTTCACAGGCAGCACAAAGGGCCAGAAGCGGATGGGGGAGTTCTTCCGCAAGACCGCACACACCACTAAGGCAATCGGAAATGTCCTTGTCTCCGCGACGAGGGAATTCCTAAAACTAGGAGAAAACCCGAAACTTGCCGGAATGCTAAACCTCCTTGCGGACGATATTATCCCCAAGGTCGCTACCGCGATGGACAAACTTACCACTAAGATTGGCCCGGACATAATCGGCCTTGTCGACAGCATGGTCGAAATCGGCAACATCATGGCCGAGTCCGGCGGTATCGAGTCCTTCCTTGCGGTTATGCAGGAATTTGCTAACTTCGTCAAGGGCATCCTTGGAATACCTGGATTCGCTAAGTTGGCTGGAAAACTCCTAGCCATCTCCGGCGCATTCAAGGCCATGAGTTTGATCGCTAAGTTCTCAGGTTTGTCCTGGTTTGCAAGCACATTTCTTCCTGGACTTCTTGGCAAGAAAACTGGCGCTGCTGCCGCTGCCACAAAAGTTGATAAGTTGCGCGTTGCCTTGTCGAAACTTGGCAAGGTTGTTATACCGGGTGCAGTAATACTGTTGGCACTCGATGAACTGATAAAACTCCCTGTGGACAAGAACAAGCCCAATGGGGAAAAGCAAGGCCTTATTGGCGCCTGGTGGAAAGATGTGGTGACCGGAGAGGCATTCAGTCCGCACCTCGATGACCTAGAAAAGGACCTAGAGGCTGCCTGGGACGGCTTCGACACCTGGATGCAGGACACGTTCTACCCATGGATGAGGGAAACCTTTAACATAGGTGATAGTGGTATCAACCTTGACATCCCCTGGGATGACATCTGGGAAAATGTATGGGAGAGCGCCACAGATGGCCTCCCCAACCTGGATCTCAAGTGGGACAAGTTGTGGGAGGGCATTGCAGAGATCGGTCGTACTAGTTTCTCTGGCATGAACCTCAACATTCGCTGGGACGACATCTGGGAGAATATACGTAAGGGCTTCGAGGAGTCCGGGCCGAACTTCAACATTCCGTGGGACGACATCTGGGAGAAACTCTTTGGGCGCGGCGATGAGGGCGATAAGCCCGGCAAGGGCGGTAAGCCCGGCAAGGGCGGATTCAACATCAAGATTCCGTGGGACGACCTTTGGGATGGACTCTTCAGCGGGTTCAAGGACCACGGCCCCAATATAAACATCCCCTGGGATGACATCTGGGAGACGATAGTAGACGAGTTCGTAAAGCACTCCGTCAACATCGACATTCCTTGGGATGACATCTGGTCTGGTCTATTTAAGGGAATAGGGGACACTGACGTAGGGAAGTGGTTCGGGGACCTGTGGCAGGGCATAGTTGACACGTTCAAGGATTTCTTTGGGATCAAGTCACCATCGAAGGTGTTCAAGCGCCTCGGAGAAAACCTGATCCAAGGCCTTAAGAACGGCATTAAGGGAATAGTAAACTGGTTCGGTGACAAGTGGGACGAGATTTACGAGGCGACTAAGAGGAAGATCAACCGCATAAAGGACTGGATCGGGGAGAAATTCTCCGCTCTAAAGACGGCTGTTAAAAACAAGTTCAATGAAATCAAAAATGCCATAGGCGAGAAGTGGAGCCAGGTATTCAGCAACACCAAGGGTGCTATCAATCGAATAAAGACCTGGCTAGGCAACAAGTTCACTGACATAAAGGATAACGTACTCAGCGTTTTCCGCAGCCTACGAAACGGCATTAAGACTGCCTGGAGCAAGATCGAGGGGATAGCCTCAAAGCCAGTACGATTCATTATTGACACAGTCCTTAACGACTGGCTAATTCCCGCGTACAACAAGGTCGCCGGAGTAATCGGAGTAAAGCCCATAGGACCGGTTGGCGGACCTGCTGGGGGAGCCACTGGCGGATCTAGGCCTGCCTCCGACCGTGGGTTCTCTCGCGGTGGCTACACTGGGCCGGGCAGCAAGTACCAGCCCGCAGGAGTAGTTCACGCCGACGAGTTTGTCATCCGGAAGGAGTCCCGCAAGAAGATCGAGCAGCGCCTGCCTGGTGTCCTGGACTACATGAACCAGAAGGGTACCTTCCCTGGCTATGCAGGCGGAGGGCTAGTTGCCGCAGCCAAGTGGT
>ERZ1292644.454-Hain-H14-01um-R2-454-length-28472-cov-6_pt2 | contig 12378 bp, 16 predicted proteins | sample MGYA00564402_ERZ1292644 | MGnify/ENA primary metagenome ERZ1292644 (study PRJEB36523, sample SAMEA6512644) | groundwater metagenome | collected 2019-01-09 | study: AquaDiva: Metagenomics assemblies of 32 groundwater samples | reverse complement strand
GTGCGCATCGACGTTAATGGCTACCACGACCGCTGAGACATTGGCCTTGAGGTAGAAGTTGGACAGGCGACAATTGGCCGCGTCCATTTCCACGGTGCTAGTTGTGGCCGTAAAGTCGAGCATGGGGCGATTTCTGCCCGTCCCACAGCCAAGAATGGTAACGCCAGCCACGTCGACGGTGAGTGAGCCCGCTGCCGAGATCGTCTCCGTATGGCCTGCCGCTACCACAATGTAATCACCGTTACTCGCCGTGCACCTAGCAACTGCGGCATCAATAGTCCGCATAGGGAGACCCGCGTCGTCCCCAGGGTTGCCGTCACTCGCCTGGGCGTGGGTACTATCAACGAAAAAGACGCTTCCCAGGGTCAAGATCGCTCCGCCGCCAACAACTGGGACACCTCCCGAGGTGATAATACTGCTGCCAAAACTTGTCAGGGGCATGAGTTACTCTCCTCCTTCTGTGACTCCCACCGTAGCAACCGCACCCGCAAAGGCATGTGCTTTGTCCCAATCCCGCAGTACAGCTTCGACCGCTTCTCGTTCCTGGGGACGCCACTTGGCATTATTCTTTCCTGACAGGAGCACCCCCAGGCGCAGACGGTTGAGCCCGGAGCGCCTGGTCATCACAGCAAAAGACAGGCCACGCCGTTGCATCTCTTCCAGGGGCCACTTGCTCTCGCTGCCCGCAGTAATTTCTGGAACTTCCTCTCCCTCATCTGCGTCGTCACCCTCTGAAGGCTCCGGCTCGTCCTCTTCCTCTTCCTCTGAAGGCTCCGGCTCATCACCCTCCTCGGGTGGTTCGGAGTCATCGAGATCAAACTGCGCCTGGGCGTCGGCGTCAGTTACCTGGGAGGAGCGCCGGAAGCGCTCAACGGCGGCGGCATACTGCTTTTTGTCCCAACTGAGGCCGCGGCGAATACTGGCTTCGGACCAATTCAAAACCCGCATTTCTAAAAACTTGAGATAGTCTTCATCAGAAAGCTGGTAGAGCAGCTCTTCTTCAAGGTCTTCTTCCCACTGGATGTTGCCAAACTTCTCCCAGTACCGGCGCGGATCACCCTTGGACGGCGTGTTGGAGCGCAGGGTTTCGATGTTGGTGAAGTTGACCTCGGCATTGAGCGGGCTCAGAATACGCCGGATAGCCTTCCAGGCCAAAATGTCTGACTTATGGACGCGCTCCCAGGCCATGTGCTTGTCCACGTTGGCGGGGATAGGGCGCTCCATCTCATCGAGCGTGGGCATGTCGTATTTGAGCTTCTTTTCCAGGGCACGCATGTTATGAAACAGGCGGTTCTTTATCCCTCCAGGATAGTCGGGCGGGGTGCCAGCATCGAGCATCTGGCGATCTTTCGCCATGTTGCGCTGCACGGCGTCAACGTTGACGTCCCGACCGTTCAAGATTTGCCCCTGAGCGCGAATGGTCTCTTCGGCCATTTGCACGCCGTGCTCTAATTGCTGGCGCTGCGCCGGCTTGAGGTAGGCGCGGGTGGCCAGTTCGGCAATAGTTGGTGTTGCTAAAGCCACGGAATTTCCTCTTGCAAAGTTTGAACAGTGTATAGTACTATTCACCAATGGTGCTTCGTTGCTGCATTTACCCTGTAAGGGATTGAAATAAACAACACCCCAACAAACATGGCACCACCAACCCCCTGTAATGGATCAAGCGTCACTTTCCCCCGCCATACTGCTTGACTGCTTTGACGCGGGCTCCGGTGGTGGAGCCCGCCTTAGTCCACGCTGAGGGCTCCAACATCGGAGCGGGGCTTGTAACAGTCGCCCCCTTTTTTCCGGGATGCTGCTTGACGGGATAGGTTTTGCAGGCCATAGATGTGTGCTCCTTAGTAACAAAAGGAAATTTCAGCTAACAGAGGCATAGAGCAACCAGCGCCAATCAAACACGCCCATGGAGTAGCGCATATACCCGGAAGCTTTGAGCTGAATGGTGTCAAAGTCCATAATCTGGCGGTATTCGGGGGCCACGCGGTTGTACCAGATGCAGTTTTCTTTCATCATACGGCTGTTACAAAGTGCCCAATCGTTCACATCGGTCCAATAAAGACACACTTGTATCTTCGCCGTGCCCCTTTCAGGGTTAATGGCGTTGTTGGCAGTGTCCGGAGACTGCGTCGACTGCAAAATCTCCATCGCTCTGGGTTCCATGTCGATGGGCACAATGAGCGTGTCGCCCATGGTGTTGGTAATGTGCCCCTGATCGTTGGCAAAGTGGCGCATCTGGATGCGCGCGGCACGGTACGCGGTAGGCGAAAGGGCCGCGGTCGTGAGGTTATCGAAGCCCGTCGCCGTTGAGACGTTGGGTGTGCGCGTGGTATGAGAGTTGCTAGCGAGGGGAACACCCTCAGAGCGTGTATAGAAATACACGTCGTTTGAGGCGGCAAAGTTGAACAGGCGCGCCCCATGCTGCTGGCGCGTCACGGTGCCTGAGCGCACCATCTTCCGGTAGCGATCGCCCCGCATAATACCCGTGAGATCGTCATCAATGAGGGTGCGCTCCCAGCGCTGCCCCTGGGCAAACTCGCGGTGCGTGGCCACAATGTTGTATTGCTCGTAGGGGCGGACATAGGGGATGCTGCCCTGGAATTCGTCCCACACGCCGAGTTCGCCAATGCTGCCCAGGCGCTCTTCAAAGGCATCCGAAGATTGGACGTCAAACCACATGGAGAGCTGATCTTCAATCTCGGCTATTTCTTCGTCGACAATAGCTTTGTAGCGGCGATCGACCAGGGTGAAAAATGCGGCCAGATCTTGCACGGCCATAGACACACTCCGAGTGTAAAGGGTGAATGTCTGTGGCCTGCACAAGAGGCGCTGAGAATTTTTGAGAAGGCCCTCAAAGGGGCGCTAGGCAGGAATCAAGTTACTTATACTACGCGCTCTCAGGATTAAAGAACGCGTCACGCGCAACGGCGTCAACGTACGCCAGGTTATTCACCTCGTCGATAATCACGTTGACTACTGACATAACCAGGCCCGTCCCCGTGGCAAGAATGCCGTTGGCCTGCGCCCGATCGGTGGTGAGGGAGATATTTGCCACATGCCGGGAGTAGGGGACGCGAATGAGGGTGTCGCCTACGGCTACGGAATTGACAAAGCCAATGGTCACGGTGCACGAGGTGTTGTTGGAGTGTGACGAGATCTTCCGGATGGCTCCAGCATTGGCTCCAGTTTTGCCCTTGATGAGGCCCCCAGCCATGGAAATGGTGCCCACCGCCGTATCGGCAATAACTGTCAGGGATGCGGTGTCCTGCGTCAGGATGTGCGCCGGCGTGGTGGTTGTGGCCACCAGTGCTGTACCCTGGGTAATAGCTCCTGAAATAGGAAAGCGCCAGATCGACTGCGGATTGACAATCAGCCGCACCAGATTCTCGCGTGTGACCCGGTTGGGCTCCGCTGTTGGTGTAGCCGTGTAGGTAACGGCGTTGGCAGCGCAGCCCAGAAAATCCGCCGCCGTGTCCGCATCCGTGGCAATAATTGCCTCGCCCGCATCTGAGGCAGCAGCCCGCATGAGCACCGCCCCTGCGGCTACTGCAGCTGAGACAAAGTAATCCACGAAAAAACCGTTGCCACCACTGAGGTCTCGAAGCCAGGTCGCCATGGTATCTCCTTTACACTATATAACGCACAACTTCTGCACACTGATGGAGACACATAGTCCGCACTGCTATGTCCCAATTAAGTACCGTCGGTCTTTGTCATAGAGCTGCCGCTCACGCTTACGCGTCTCATCAACACTACGCTGCGCTGCCATGTGTTGCTGCCAGTAGGCTTCGTTCTCCGCAAAAAAGAGCCCGACTGCAGTCTCTTCCCTACAGTAATCACACGCCGCCTCGCCGTGAAACGCTGTGAGTTCCGCATACTCAAAGCGTCTGCGCCAATTACGGCCCATTTTACCCCGTTCGCACGAGTGACACAAGGAGAGGGGGAGACGCAGAGTAATCCGGTCGGCGACGAATGAAGCGATGCCTTCGGTGCGTTTTAAACGCCCAACATTGACCGGACGGGCTTCAACTGCTTGCCCGCCTAAATTAAACAGCAGCGGTTTCAGCCCTTTGGGAAAGAAGAGATGTAGCACCTTGATGTTTCCTCTTCCCCCAAAAGCAATTTTTTGGGGTGTAATTTCTTGCGGTGTTGCGCCTAATCAAAAAAGCGCCTGGCGGCGACTCTCCCATATCGGCTACAAAGGCGTCAAAGCTAAAGAGCCAGCGCTTACAGACGCGAATGCCTTTGCCGCCGTTAAACTGGTAGCCATAGGCACGCGCGTTGTAGCAGCGTGTCTTCATATTGAGCCAGGCGTGGTACGTTTTGCTGACGCTGCCCTTGCGCGCTTCGCCATGCTGCAAATTGCGCCGCGTAATGTACTCTTGCCTGAGGCAGCCACACGAACGAGTGCGGCCAGAGAGGAGGGACGAGGTGGCCACAATGACTTCGCCTCCACAGGAGCAGCGGCACAGCCAGGCAATCCGGCGTTTCTGGCCTTGCTTTCCGTGCAGAAAGCGCCGACGTTCCACGGCTGTCAGACGCTCGAACACGCAACCGCGTAAATCCTGGAGTTTTGCCATCCCTAGAGCCTCGCACCTTCTGGGCCGTGGGCAGAGGCCCACGCTCCGCTGCCGCAAAAATTACAGCCCGAACCGACTACTGACTCCACCGTGAGGTTTTTGGTGGCCAGGCCCTCAACACCTGGCGTCGTCGGGAAGTAGACCGTGCCAGTCGTTACAAGACTCAAGCCGCTGAATCGCTCCGGTTCCCCTGTTCGGTCGCCATTGAGTGTAAAGCCGCATACCTTACATTTGGTCCACGAACTTTCGTCAGGTCGAACCTCAAACGGATCAAATCCGGAGGACTTGTAGACGCGGTAATGTGGTCGTGACATCGTCAGGCTCCAAGGCGCGAGTTTTTGAGCCGATAATTCTCCAGGCGCTGCTGCTTTTCACGCGGGGTGAGGCCCTCAAAGAGCCACTTCATGAGAGCCTTTGGTTCTCTAGGGACGTTTTTGGGCATGGAGCGCAAGAAATCAGGGTCTGAATATTGGGCAATTTCGGAGCTGCTGAAAAGTTCGTGCGCTTCAACCTGATTCCCCTGAGAAGACGTCTGCCGGCCGCTTCCGGAGAGGGTTGTGCCCACGTCTTGCCGGCCGCGCTCTTCCTGCGCGCCTCGCTGGGAGGCTGTCCGCGACTTTGCCAGGATAAAAGCCCTATCTAACACCCGCAGGTCCATGGTTTTGTTTTCAGTCCCATCTGGCGCCACAATGCTCACCAGCATTGAGTCATCCCTGGGGAAAAGATTCTGTACTAGCGGGTCAGCAGCTACGCCATCGTAACTCTCAAATACCTCTTTATATACCGGATTATTTCTGTCTGCTAGTTCCGGATGGGCCGTGCTTATCGATTGCTGACGCTGCATGTACGCGAGATACGTTTGAAGTCGTGTGTCCACCAGCTGGTTAATATCCGGCTGCGGTTGTGTGCCCACTGGCATGTCGGCCACAGCGCTATCGTCACCAGCCAGGTAGCGATCGAGCGCCTCTTTGAAGTTCGCCGGGCGTTTGGCCTGAGCAGGTTGCTGGCCGGTGAGCGCAGAGCCCAGGTTCTGGAGCAGCGCCTGATTTTGCTGCAACTGCGCCCGCAGGGTTGCCGCTTCGTCCTGGTAGCGCTTCGCTTCCGCTTGCCGGCCGTCTATATTCGATTTGTAGCGCTGGAGTTGCTGCTCTAACTCAGCGATACGGGAGCTATGATCGGGTTGCTGCTGCACTTGTGGGGTAGGGGCAGGCGCCAGTGGCACCTCAACCGTAGTTGAAGATGCACCAGGCAAAGGGGGTTCCGGGCTCTGAGCACCGGGTGCAGCTGTAGCAGCTGGGCCAGTGCCTTCTGAGGTACGGGGTTCCTCAGCCATTTGCTTTTTCTCCTGCTTTTGGTAGCGCCTGTGCGGAAGTAAGCCCTTTCCAAAGGACCTCAGACACCTGATCCGCAAACAGGAGTCAGTAGCACACTGGCGCCGTTACACTACGCTCTGCTGTTTTGGGGACGGTACTTACTACTTGACTGCCGCTCTTACCAGCTGGATATGCACTGGTATCCCGGCTTTTTGGGGCGCTCTGCTCTTCTGGTGATACTTCGGCTGTAAGTTACTCCATCCTTGAGGGTGGAGCTTTCAGTAGCCCTGCGGCTCAATGCAGAGGCCAGAGCGCCACGGACCTCCAGGCCGACTTACTTGCGGCCCGATAACTAATTTGGTGAGACTATTAGCTCTCCTGTGACACATAGAGCGGCACCACCCACACCGTACGGCGGCAGCGCCCACAAAAGAGCTGCAAGACGCCCAGAATCTGCCCCACACACAGGAGCTTGTGACAGGCACAGCGCATGGGGACCAGGAGCGCTGTGGCTTCGAGTCGCACCACAAGTTCGGGGAGGGGGTCTCTAGGCCGGGAATCCGCTGCGGCCACTGCCATACGAGGCCACTCCTGAGTGATGATCCGTTTCTTGGGTGTCAATATCCGTGTCCGCCTCCTCGGTAAACACCGAAGGAGCAGTCACAGGGGGCTGAAGCGCTGAAAAATTGAGCCCCGCCGCCCTGTGAGGGGTGAACAGAGAGGGGAGGCCCGCCAGTTTGGTGCAGTAATCCAGAATTTGCTGGCCCCTGAAAGCCGCGCCCTTATTAAACTGGTCTATGTCCCTGGGAGAATGTGGATTTTTGAGTTTTAAGGCGTCTTGCTCAAGAAGTGGGACAAAAACCCGCTCTAAAAGCAGGCGAAAAGACTCAGAGCGGAGCAGTTGTTGCAACTTCTGCTTTTCTTCCCCCTCCGGAGGGGTGAGAACGTGCTCTCGGTCCATAAAACGCTCGATCGTTTTGAGAATAGACTCTCGGAATGGCTTTTTACTACCTTTAACGCTCACGCATCCTGGTAATACACCATACGAATGACTTTTTGATGCTTTTAACGCTCGTCTTTTTTGTGTGTATTCAGGCGTATGGTGGCTCACGTTCCTTCAATATGAGGATGCTCCCGCTGATATGGCTGTTTGACGTTCATTCATCGTGGAAATACCCGGCAATTTTGGCTTGGCGCTCCGTTTTTTTGTGTATATACCCTTATTATGGCTGCTGTCGCTCTTCCATTTTGGAGAAGCACAGACAAAGTGACTCCTTAGACTGGCGGCATGCCCTCTGGGGACGTAGCCGCGCCAGTGCCGCCGTTTCTGGCCGCTTGCTGCTGCAAATGTTGCAAGATAGCCCGCGAGAAGGGCGCACGAGTACCTCCCTGTGCCGGGTCTTGCAGCACTTGTAAGCCCTGGGCTTGCATGGCTTGCATCTCCTGCGCCTGCTGCTGCATCGCCGCTTGCTGCTCCATCTGCTGGCGCGCTGCCTGCATCTGCTGAAGCTGCGTGCGCAGCTGTTCCATCTGGAGTTGCTGCGTCAGTGATTGGATTTGGGTTTGAATGGCGGCAATATGTTGGGGATAAATTTGCTCAAAGCCTTTTTGCTCGAATGCCTCCCAGATACGCTTTAAGAGTTCGCGCTGGCCCATGGCGTAGGTAGGCTGAATGGCGGGAGAGATCATCTGGGCTAAGGAGATAAGGACCTGCTTATCGAAGGCTGCCTCGGGATTGACCTGCATTTCGGCGTCAAAAATACCGGAGAGCTGCTCCCGAGAGAGGGAGGTAGCCACCATGCGGCCCTCGAGATCACCCTGGAAGAGGCGCGAGAGCATGTCTCTGGTCTCAGAGTCGGGGAGGTCTTCCATGGGCTGTACAGGGGCGCGAAACGTCGGTGGGAGCACTTCTTGCCACAGGCGAAAATAGAAAGACAGGAGATGCTGCGCCTGGCCTGCAATGTGCCGGCCAGCGGTGCCAAACGCCTTGCGCGACTCACCCAGAAGCGCCATGGTGGCTGAGGCGGTGCGAGGAGCGTTGGCGCGGTCAGGTTGGCGCCCCAGGTTAAAGTCGGTGACCGCGTCGTCGCGTTCTGCATTAGCCAGTGCAAGTTGGATTTGCTCAGCAAAGTGCCTGTTGAGAGAGCGGGTGGGAGCAAATTGTACGCCATTTACGTCTTCGATGGGGACGGTTGAGCCGGGGCGGACAGCACGCAGGTCCGGGAGTTCGCCGGTAAGAAAGGTGTTGGCAAAGACGTAGGGGAGCATGGAGACTTCGCCGTAGTTGACCAGCTGCTCGTGCAGACGATTGATTAAGTCCTGCATGGATTCTAGACGATCCGGGACGTTCATGCCACGCCACTGGCGGGGCTGGGGCCAGACGGTGAGGGGGAAGAACGGTCTCCGAGGGCGATCATCCTGGGGGTAGACGTCAATTAAGCGTCTGACACGGGTAATTTTGCCCTTGCGGCTGGTCGTGCCGTCTCCAGCGTCCGCGTCCGGAAGCCAGGAAACAATCAGGTCTTCCTCCCGGTGTGAGCGGCGATCAACAAGGAAGCGCTCGTATTGCTCGACAAAAAGATGTGTGTCTTTATGGAAAGGTCTGAGAGAGATGCCCTGGTGCTCCGCCGCGGCTTCCTGACGCTCGGTCGGTGACTGGTCCTGGGGGTGGAGGGAGTCAGGATCGGGAATGTCGTAGCCATCATGGCGCATACGCCACAGATCATCAGTCGAGAGGTGAAACTCCTGGCCCAGGTAGCGTGCCTCCGGATACTGCAAGCCCTCTGCATCGGGGGGGACCAGGAGCATCCCTTGATCTAAGGGGTCAATACGCACTATGCGGTCGAAGAAATTTGTTGAGAGTGGGGGCGCTTCCCAGGGCGGCTTCCAGGCAACCACCTTGACCACACTGGCAGAGTCAAGGAGGGCGTCAAAGAGCATAGTATGGGAGATAGCAGCCCAGTCGACCATGGAGGAGAGCGTCCAGCGCAGGAAGCGGGTGGCCAGGGTAGAGCCCTGCGCATCTTCCTCCCCAAAAGGCTTCAGTCTGACGTTAGCGAGGTTGGCCAGGTCATTCCACAGCACGCCGTGGAGCTTCTCGTGGTGGGCTCTGGTTACGGAGATGAACAGTTGCGGGGCACCTGGCCAGGGGCCAGGGGGGCGCAGGGCCGGATCTGCGAGATATCTTCGATACCTAATTGCGTGAGCGGAAGGCCAGTCTGCACGAGACGAGAGAGCTTCATCGCGGTTTTCTTCCACTTGACGCCTGAGATCGGTAAGTTGATCCCCAGAAAGTTTTACATCGGCTACGGCAGTGGATTCAGCCAAGAGGGTGGGCCTTTCAGGGATGGCCCTACAGGCGGCTAGTCCATATTCTGGATGAGGCGGTCCAGGTTGTGGGCGGCTTCAAGCAGGGCCTTGAAGTTTTCGACCGGCGAGCCACAGTGCGCACAGGACTCTCGGTGCTGTGTAATGTCATCAAGGCTTGAAACATCGTAGCATGCGCCACAATAGACGGCAAGGACAAGTTTTGCTGAGGTTTGTAAGCGCAGGTCGAGTTGGGAGTGCATGGGGTTGAGGGGGGTATGTTCTTTAGGCATCGGCCAGCTGCCTTTGAAACTGAGGGTGAGGGCGCAAGCGGCGTAGCTTCTCCAGCACTGCCACACAGTAAAGAGACCCTCTGGCGTAGCGCCTGCCTTTGACCAGCATGTCCAGCGACAGCTGGCTTGTGTCCAGGAAATGGCGCTGGTCCGGTGTACAGCAGCAACAAAAGAGTTCGAGTAACTCCTCAAGGTCTTTCCAGGACAGACGGCGCACCTCAGCGTAGGTCATGCCGGCACCTTCGGCAAAAACGAGGAGCGGGGAGGGCGAGACGCGTGCGGTCACCATCACGCTCCTGTACGGAGGCGCTCGCGGTAGCGCCTCCGTTCTCGCTCAACCTGCTCCATCTGCACAATAGCCCACTGCCAGACGCCCCACACACAGCAAATGGGGGTCCATAAGACAACCCATTCCCAGGTGTGTAAGGCATGCACATCTGGGCTGGTGAGAAATGCCACTGCGCCAGCGGTGAGCAGCGCGGGGCGGACAATGCGGCGATAGTACCAGCTCATCGTACCCTCCGAGAGACCCCGGCTTTTAAGCCTGGGGAGGGATAGGAGGCCCGCTGAGCCGCCTCGATGGCGGGGAAGCGGGAACCGACTCTGTCAAGCGTAAGAGTTATGGACATCTCAACGACTCCCTGGCATGATGCCCGCCAGAGCCAAGGCACTCCGCTGAGCGGAGCTTAACGGTTACGTGCTCTTTGACACCTGAGCCTAGGGAGTTCGAGACAGGATGTCGTTGTCTCGGTAAAAGACTCAACGCCAGTACCTCCGTACTGTACTTGCTGTCGTGAGGCAGCAAACCGGGCACTGTCAACTGCCCGATGGTAGCGCGTCCAGGCCCCTGCTGGTGTAAGTCAGCTACAAGCCCACGGCTTCAGCCGTGGGGTGTTGACCTGTCACTTCTCCTGCCGCCACTCTACCCAGCGTGCCAACCCCTGTAAGTCGATAAACAGTTTGCGGCCAAGGCGGACGACCGCCATGTCCAGAAACACCTCGTCGGTCTGAGCGAGATACTGTAAATAGCGCACGCGAAAGGCTGGGTACATCTCCGCCACCTGCCGCAGCGTGCGGAGTTGCGCTATATCGAGTTCTTCCCGCTCGAGCGTCTCTCTGTTAGGCACCAGTTCTGCTCCTATACCCGGCGTAGTGATTGACTGGTTGAGGGCGAGGGCCACGCTTTTCTTTGCGCCCGAACGGGTCGTTTTCTTGTGGGCGTGTGGGGCGCAGGAGGACATAGACCAGGTGCGCGAAGGCGTCCCCGAGGGAGGGCATGGGGCCAAGCTTGGAAGGAATGTCTTTTTTGATATTGCCGGAAGAATCCGAGTCGTAGTGCCAGCCGCCATCCAGACAGTGCACAAGTTGGGCGGCGTCTTTGGGGTTGACCCTGACCCATTTGGCGTCCCCATGGAAGCGCGTGAGTGCGTCCTGCAGCGCCTGGCGGCGAGGTTCCCAGCCCACAGGACCCCGCAGGTAGCGCCCGCCTAAGCCTTCGAGAGGGGAGAGGATGGAGCGGACAGCCGTGCGCTCAGCGTCGGACTGCTCTCTTTCGTTTCCTTCAGGCCCACCAATATGAATAATGTGTGTGAGCTGCTCGGGGGTGAATTCCGGCTGGTTGAGTAAATAGGGCTTGATTCTGGTCTGGATCAGCTGCTTCATACCAGCATTCGGCAGCACAAAGGCCGCGTGAATAAGTAAAGCGCCTGAGGGAGCAATCTGGGAGATGATACAAGCTGGCCACAGGCCGTAGTCGTAGCCACAGTAAATGAGGCAGTGGGGGATGGGGCGGAGTCCTGGGAAGAGGTGTAAGCCTGAGAATTCGGGGGTGACGGCCTCGCCTATTTTGGCATAGCCGACACGCCCCTCAACCAGGCGCGCCACCAGGTCCGAGCGGCCCATAGCGGTGAGGGCAGTTCTGTTGCGCTCTCTATAGCCTGGGGTCTTTTCGTCTAGGGCGACGTTTTCTCCGGCTGGGACGCGGAAAGTGGCGGTGTCGTTCCGGAGTAACTCTCTTGCTTCCCGCTGTGGGGTGGACATCTCCGCTTCCAGGTCACCAGCGTCCAGATAGCCTTCTAAGTGAAAGAGCTGCGCCGTCCAGTGGGTCGCCGGAGGGGGGTTTTCGGAGATAAGAATGTGGGGGGATTTCGCCCCACGGCAGGAAGTGATCGCCACACCCAGGGCCGCTTCAGAGATGCCGGAAGAGAGAAATTCTTTGTCCGTTGCTGCTGGGGCAGGCTCCTCAATCCAGATGCCCCCTGAGGCTTCGTAGGACTGGAAACGACTCATGTCATCTGCAGAGTTGACCCCAAAACAGTCAAAAATCAGGGCTGGAGTGTTTTGGAGGAATATGGTGATGGTTTCAGGCTCGTCCTCCTTGCCACGCCAGTGAGAGAATGGGCGCGGGAACCACTCAAGGATCGTCCGCGCGGTGGTAATGCCAATATTTCTGCGCGTATCGCGGACTAAAGCCCATCTGAGTGGCCAGGAAGTTCTGGGGGACTGCTGGGCATGGTAGACCGTTTTCATTAACGCGCCAGAAGTCTTGCCTTCTCCTCTCGCGCTGTAAATCAGGTTAATGAATTTCTGGCTGAGGATGAACTGACGGACTGTTGGTGAGGGCGTGTAGGAGACTCTGCGGGATTCCTGGGATTCCACCCTTGGGGAGGGGGAGTCAGCGGGAGGGGCACCGAATGCCTGAGCCACAGCGCCAAGGGCCTGCTTCGATACAGGTGGTCTGCCCCTGCGCCTCGTGCCTGAGAAGGAGGGTGCGGCCACGGTTAGCTGGCCCTGGAGCCGTAGCGCCGGCGCTTGCGTGTCACTTTTTCTTCAATAAAGGCGCGGTTCTCCCTGGTATTCTCTATCTCGGGGGGGAGGGGGGCCAGCGGC
>ERZ1292644.1433-Hain-H14-01um-R2-1433-length-12387-cov-6_pt1 | contig 12387 bp, 23 predicted proteins | sample MGYA00564402_ERZ1292644 | MGnify/ENA primary metagenome ERZ1292644 (study PRJEB36523, sample SAMEA6512644) | groundwater metagenome | collected 2019-01-09 | study: AquaDiva: Metagenomics assemblies of 32 groundwater samples | reverse complement strand
AGCCTCTCATAAGGAAAATTGCAGGGATGAGTGGCATTCCCCCAGAACTTCTCGCTGCTCATATTATGGCAGAGTCACGGTTTGATCCTAATGCTACTCACCGAGATGTGGATGGAGTTAGTAGCTATGGTTTAATGCAAGTAAGACTCGATACAGCAAGAAGAATGCTTAATGCCCCTACTCTTACTTCTAGCATGCTCCTTAAGCCCGAAACTAACTTAATGGCTGGAGCGAAATATCTCCAAAACTCTTTTAAGAGGTGGCCTAACTTAAAAGACACCATAGCAAGTTATAACGCAGGCTCACCGAGAAAGAACGCTTTTGGTCAGTACGTTAATTCGAAGGGGGTCCCAAACGTCCAGAAGTATGTTGATAAAGTTTATGGATATTATCAAGAGTATATGAAGGGACACCCCTTAAAATTGATATCAAAATCCTTACAAAAAGGGGCCTTCCTGCCATTATTTTTAATAATTGGACTATTAGGGTTAACCTTGATTTGGAAAAAATGAGAAAGATAGAAAATATTATCGTTCATTGTAGTGATAGCCTTTGGGGGTGTTCCCGGGAGATACGAAGTTGGCATCTTGCTAAAGGTTGGAAAGATATTGGCTACCACTTCGTTATCCTCAACGGTCTTCCTACTTTTAGGCACTCCAAAAATCTCCATCCTTTTCTAGCTCTTGATGGTGCCATCGAATGCGGACGCTACCTCGATGATGATACCTTTATCTCCGATTTAGAGATCGGATCCCACGCTCTTGGTTATAATGAAAAGTCAATAGGAGTATGCTTGATAGGAATTAAATCTTTCACTCCTAATCAACTTCTCTCCCTTCAAAAACTATGTAAAGGTTTGATACTGGCCTACTCCCTCCCTACTTCAGCAGTCATAGGTCACTATGAAACTCAAAGTGGGAAGGAGCAAGGAAAGACGTGCCCAAATATTGATATGGCTCTTTTTAGAGCTTCCCTTCAAACTTAGTAATATCAAAAGGCTCCTCGAAGGACTTCAAATCGTCTATCTTTGGCCCTAAATATGATCATCTAAAATATTAACCCTGCTAAGTTCTTCAACAAGTCTACCCCTTGCTGGAGGGTTCCTTTAAATACCACAATTCCGTTTGCAAACTGGAGGGTTACACTCCCTTCTGGAGGCCCGTCCTTAGTTACTACTCCCGTAAAGGTTGTCTTCCCTTTATTCTTGTCTACCGTAATATCAATTTTCATTTCTCCTCCTTTTGCAAATGTTTATTCAGCTCTCTTTGAATTAACCATTCCATCAATTTATTTCCCACATCATCGTCTGCGTCAATTGTAATGATGTATTGAATTTTCATTCCTTCTCCTTTCTCTATAATTCTCCAAATATTATTGGCATTCTTTTTTGAAATTCTACTAACATCATTTTAGCTATTTCCTGCATCTGGGGATGCGCGTTTGGTGACGTCCTTAATGTAAAGAAATGTCTCCACTCTCGGAGGTTCATCGTCATTACCAGTTCGGTCTTTAAAGAATTAGGGAGAACTGATCTTGCTTCTTGAGGAGTTGCTCCTAATCTTATAAGCTCTAAATAAGCTTCCTGGATTTCATACATAATGTGTTGCCATACAATTTTTTTAGCCCCACTAAAAGCAGCAGTATTTGCCCAGAAACAAGGTTCTATAACTGTTATTTCACCACCAAACTTCTCTTTTGAATAGTTACAATATCGAGTACTCTCTTGGGCATATGAAGCTATCCTATGTCTTACTATTTCATGGGTAATACCTCGATCACATACGACTTTAACAGAAAGAGATATATGTTCAATCATTGCATGATGCCCCGAAGTTATTAATTTCTTAATGAAACTTTTGGCAGAATCCTCAGTAATTTTGTCTTCTGATTTATAACATGTTCTACCAACTATCTCAAGTTTTCGTAATATTTCTTGTTCGTTTACTTCATCCAGAAACTCAAATGACGGCTTTATTATTTTCACTCTCTCTCCTTTCTTTCTTAGCTAGATCCCAGCCACAATCAGGATTTACGCAGAAAGCCGGTCCTCGTTGTATCCCTACTCCGATATCAACTTCATCCCACTGTAACGTTTCTAAGCCGCATTTAGGGCAAACTCTCTCCATTTTTCTCCTTTCTTATATAAATTTTCTTACACGTTGCGCATTTAATTTGATAAACTTCCTCCCACGGCTTATTGAGTAATATCTGGCCGAAGTGCCATCCGAATAAGCACGCTATCAAACCTAACCATCTCCTCCAGCCTTCAGAAGTTTCTTCCTGAGGTTTAAATAATACTACCATCTCGTCCTCCTTAACTCTCTTTTAGTCTCCTCCACCACGTCCACCACGGATGCCATTGAGTTTGATGATGGAGCATTTCCCCTGCTACTTTTGTAAAAAATGGACAATCCTTACATCGATAGCCTAAGAACACATCTTCTAATCTCCCTTTTGCCATATAATGAATACGCGTCCTTCTCGGAAGAAGGGTATAAAAGCCTTCAAGCATTGTCTTCCATCCTTTCTTTATCTTTGCGCCCATTCGATTAACTCTTGCCATGTTGCACTCTCGCCTACTTCATTTCTCCTACAACTTGGACATTCTACCTGATTTGCCCACTTTAAATAGCCCTCCCATTCGACTAAGTTAAAACTAATTCCCCTTTCTAGTTTTGTTAAATGTCCACATTTCCATGCAGTTAAATCGGTCATATAAACTCCCCTTTAAATCCTGCCTCTATCGCCTTCTCTTGGATCTCTTTTTGATTATTCCAGGAGAAGATATAAAGATAGGAGGGATTATCAATTCTCAAAGCAGCGCTTGAGAGAATAGGAATACTCACTCCTGGAATATACCTTCCTTGTTTAAACGGGGTGTCATCTATGATAGCCTCAACAAGATTCCTACCATATAGCCTCCGAAAGTAATTAAGTAAGACTGTTGCTTTGGCAGATGCTCCGTAACCGTACACTTTAGTCCTTAACATAAAAGAATCCATAAACGAGTCTACCTTTTCTTGAAACTCTCCAATCTGACCTACCAAAGGGAGGGGAGTTATCCAAGAGATAACTTCCGAGGGAGACAAACCCGTACGTTTTCCTTCAAGGCTCCCTACAACTCTCCAGGATCCTCCATGAGAACTTGTATCCGTCAGAGAAAGGATATTAAAGCCGTGGGAAGTAAAGAGAGTACGTAAGGCTTGCTCTGAAAAATATGAAAGGTGCTCATGGTAGATTGTCTCAAAAGAGACGTCCCTCAAAAGGTTTTCAAGTGTAGGAACTTCCACGAGAAAACGCCCACCAAATGCAAGTGCAATTTTGACGCTCTCAAAAAAGTCATGAACGTCATTAATATGGGCAAGAACGTTTTGAGCTGTAATAAAACAAGCTTTGCCATGTTCTTGAACTATTTTTTCAGCTATCTCCTTCCCCCAAAAAGCTCTATAAGTGTTCGGAGAAGCTAGATTACATGGGTCAACTCCGATTGCTTTTATCCCAGCCCTGCCCCAACATTTTAATAAGCATCCATCGTTAGAACCTATATCTATAACATACCCTGTTACTGAGGCGTATTGTTCTACAAGATCGTTACAATGCTCCTGCCATACTTTAGAGAGCCCCGCATAAAAAGGATATATAGTAAACATCTCTTCAGGAGGAACCACTTCAGTAAGCTGTCCGAGGGAGCATTCTGGGCAGAAGACGGCCTTCAACGGATACTTTTTATAGGCAGAATACGCGTAAGTTAAGAAATTATTTGCTAAAGGCTGCTCCTCAAAATCCATCCAAGGAATCAGATTCTTAGAATTACAAACCCTACACGATTTCATCCTTTCTTCTCCTTATCCTTTAAAGTCTCCTTTTCAATCTTAGTTGTAGACACCTTCCAATTTCCATCCATGAGGAGAACTGCATAATCAGCGTAGTTTCCAAGATCGAGAAGGGTATCTCTTAAAGACTCGTCTTTTTGACTGAGAGAAGGATCCGACACAATAGATATAGCTCTTGCTACTTTGTCCAAACATCTTAATACAACCCCTGCTACCCCTCCTACCTCAATAGGGCATATTCGTGCTGAGTAGCGTTTGTGCTTCTCCTTTCCTAAGGATAACCTCTCCTCAAATACCTCTCTTAACCCTTGCTCATTTAACATAGCACCTCCTTACTTGAAATCTCTTTATGTAAGCTAGTAAGCTCGGAATAATTTTTTCTTCTAAAGAGATTTCATTCACTGGCCCCTCTCCGTAATCCATAAAAAGCTTCAGGCCTTGGCCTACAACTTTTATATATACTCTGTTCCCTAAATATTCCTTTTCCATCTCATAAACCCTCCTTCCACAGTTAATACACCTCACAAACTCAACCCATTGAATCGCTACTTCATCGAAGCATAGCTCAACTTCAAACACCCCCTTTCCACTACATTTTAAGCATTCCATTCAATCTTCTTTACATTCAGATTTCTCTTGCGTGTCCTTCCAATCTAAAGCTTCAGTGTCATATTTATATGATTCTATTGCTTTATCTATTGCTTCAGATAGTTTTTCCGCGTATAAAATTGCCAGAGCTACTTGGTGAGCTTGATGTTTCGAATCTGCGACTGTCATCTTAGGATCTGCTTGTATGATTGCACTTAAAATGATTGGTGTAAACTCCTCAAGGCGCTGCTCTAATAAATAAGAATCTACTATCTCTTTCACTTTAGCCTCCTTTCTTTGTTTAAATCAATTTAATTTTTAAACTGAGCTCTTTCCATTCATTTTAAATTATCTCTGAACCTAGCTGAAATATGGAAGCCCAGGAGCTTGTTTATTCAATAAATCATATAACATTTATTGAATTTGTAGTATACGCAAAAGAATAGATATGGTCTCTTTTAATCTCCTTCTTTCACGGGCTTCCTACTAGAATTTCGGCCCTTTTTACAGTTTAGCTCGCTAAGGCTCCTAATTATCAAAGTTCTCAGCTCAATAACTTCCTTAGTCGGGGTTAAGCTGCTTCCCTTTTTTCTGACAGTTTGAACGTACTGCAAAGCTAACTCAGCTTGAGCCTTCTTAATAATTAACCACGGGAATACTTTTGCTAAGAAAGCTTCTTGTTTAATAGCACCATGCAAACTCCATCGCCAGGCTGCAGTCTTTTGATTTCCAGTTGGCCTATACAATTTTAAAGACCCTCCAAAAGCCTCGTGAAAGAGTTTTAAAGCTTCTGGAGGTCCCATAATACAAGTAATATGCAAACCTGGGCGAGGATCGACTCCTCCATAAATAGAGCCTTCTCCGTCAAAGAGACCTGCTAAATAAGCTATTTTAGTAGGATCTTCTGTCATAATGGTGTTTAGCTCTTCTTAACCTTAATTCCTTCCATAGCCTTCTCCCACAACTTTCCTGAAGTCTCTTTTCTCTTTGTGCTTCCCATGTGAACATATCCTGCTGAAGTGGCTATTGCAGAATGTCTAAGAGCCTCTTTAACTTGAAACAAATCTCCAGTAGCGTGATATACAAGACTTCCTGCAAGATGGCGTAGTGTGTGAGGGGAGTACCTCGGATTTAAGCCAGCTTTTCGGCATACTTCCTTAAATCTGTTATAAGCAGTATGGTATTTAAAGAGAAAAAGACGTTCTTGAGGAAGAGCTTGAATTTCGTCTAAAAGCTCCCGATCGATATTGACTTCTACAGGTTCCCCAAGTTTACTCTTAAGAGGGTAAATCGTAACTGTTCCTGCTTCAAAATTAAACATACTCTTTGTCATAGGTAATGTCTCTCTTATTCTAAATCCTCCTGCTACTATAAGAATCCAGAGAAGCCGGAATTTAGGAAGGTCCTCGTAGACGATGAACTTTTGCCAGTCTTCTATCTCAAAATATCTACTTCTTCGAGCTTTAGCCCTTTCAGGTTTTCGGTACCTAATCTTTTTCTCTTTGAGTTCTTTAGTTCTTTCTAAAGTTGATCTTCGGTGGCACTCCTTACACATATTTGAGTAGAAATAAAACTCAATCTCTTCCTTCTTCTCCTTACACCTACTACAAATCTTAGGCATACTTACTACCTCTTATTTTGTTAACCTATCAATCCTCTCTTGTTCTTCCCAGCACTCCTCACAATATCCCTCGGGCTCTCCGCTTATAGAATTTTCTCTATAAAAAATCTCTTCCTCCTCGAGACTCTTCCCGCAGCCTCCTGTGCATGTTGTATAAACTTTCTCCGCCCATTCTCTATCCATTTCGTTCTCACTCCTTTCTATATAGGGCGCTTGATATCGTTAATAATTCTCTATCAAACTCCCCATTTTTAGCGTCATGTAAAAACTGAGTAAAACTAAGGGCTTTCGAATTAGCTGGTTGCTTAGTAAACTCCTCATTATGCTCAAATAGCTTATGCCATAAAATGCTAACAGGATCTAGCCCCTTAAAATCACTCTCTTTCTTACCAAAACTACACTGTGGACATTTATAGCTCTTCATTCCTTTTTACTTCCGTCCCGCGTAAACTGCTTCAATCCACAAAATGTCAATTGGGTTGATACGCCAAAATTTTCTTCATTCTTAATAGCACTCTCTAATACACTAGACGCAAGTAATATTTTCGGAACATGCCATACAGTTTCAAAATTTTTATTTCCAAGAATATTATCAATAGGAATGAAATCAGAAAATAATGCACGTCCTGTGGCTTGATCTGTTAATCGAATCATTAGGTTTGGAGCAAAAAATAATTGATTAAAATCATGTGATTTGTAGGTAGTGTGATAACCGCCTATAATAATGAAATTACTATCAGAATACACATGCATGGAAGCATAACCGTGTGAATCAGCAGGAATCTCTAATAGTGAAGTGTACATAAAATATTCATAATGATATCTTCTGCTCAAGTTCAACTTTTCTAGTGCTAGTTGTACTTCATCATAGAAAGATTTTTTTGGAAATGCCTTCATAACGTCACTTAAAATCTGCATTACTTCTCCTTCCCTGTAGATAGATCCTTAACATTATTTGCTCCCCCCCTCCTCCTTTTAGAAATCCCTCCTTTAGTCATCTTTGTTAGAACACTGGGAATACTTACCCCTAACTTTTGGGCAATCTCAGATCCAGTGAGACCTTCAATAGTATACCATTGAGCAAGTAAGAGACCAATCTTCGGAAAGCCGTTCTCTAAAGCCTTCCCTTTCCAGTCAATCATATTAACCTCCTTTCTTTAACTTATAAACTACCGTTCCTTCTTCTTTCCTTAGAACAACTTTCCCTGACTCAATTAAAACAATCATACATTTCTTAAAGTTGAGAGAGTCAGACATAGTAGCATGAATACGGTGGAGAAGGGTTTCATGTGTAATGCTCCCTCCGGCTCTTTTAATCTCTTCTAACAACTTCAATTGGTCTCTTCCCACTGTTGTAGCGTCAATCTCATTGTAAAGCTTCCCCAACTCAGGTTCTAAACCGTCCAAAGCTTTAATAGCCTTCTCAAAGCTATCTATAGTATATTCCAATCTTGCTGTCTCAGCAATTGAAAGGAGCATAGCAACCCTAAGGAGGTGATCGGGTTTTCTCTGCCAATACGCTCTTAACTTGGATGAGCTGTATTTAGTCATATCTGCCTTATACCTAAAATACCATGAGATAAACCACTCTTGCGCTTTACTCCCCATAATCATCTCTCCTTTAAGGAGAGAAAGCTCGTAAAGTTGGGAGAGAACTTGGCTCTCAAGTGAAGGATCTTTCCAAGGGAAAGGGAAAATTGGAGCCTCTCCTTCTTCTGTTACGCAAATAAACCGTGCGAGAAAGCCACTTTTAAGAGCTAAAGGAGGGATACATTCATAGAGGAGATCATTAGCACTGGCTCCAAGAAAGGTAACAGCTGTATTATTCAATGTTACTATTCCTCCTCCACGTGTTCGATATTTCCAAGAGTCGGGACAGTCTGAGATACGTAAAAGAAACTGAACGAGACCGTCATTATGCTGCCTCCTATCCATAAAATTAGCCAACTCAGGGGCATATAACATTCCCTGAGCGTTCTTCTCTCCGTCTGGGCCGGCTTCGCTAAGAGCCTCAGCCAAACCTTCTGGACTTCCTTTATCAGGTAAAAGCCGTACGTGTTCAAGCTTACTCAAGAGGTTGTATCCTATTTGGACTGCAGTAGTCTTTTTCGTTCCTGAGCCAGCAACTATAAGAGTCCAAAGATTAGGATACAAAGTATAATATCCTCTTCCATACAGAACATTTCTCTGGAGGGATGCTCCAAGAATAGTAAGCCCCGTCCAAAAGTGAAAAGAAGGCATCACTTCTGAATTTTTAGCGTAATCCATATAGAGCTCTAAAAAATTCATTCTGGTTCAACTCTTCGAACTCTCCTTCTAAACTCTAAGATATTCTCAGCCAACAAGATTGATGGAACTTTTTCTTGCATCCCCGGTCTTTTATACCCTCCTCTACCCGTATCCTGCCACTCTTTTTTATTATAAGCAGCACTTACAGGCTTCATAGTATCAATAGAGCACCCTCCTGGAAAGTAGGGGAGTACTTGAGCAAGCTCATCCAAAGTACTAAAACCGAGTAAGTGGTGGGCTCTGTCCAAAGGAACTCTCTTAATGAGAGAGAGAGCTTCTGCTCTTGGACCAAGAAAGGACCAGCACATCATTTGGATACTAAATAGAGACGTATACCACTTAAAACATTTAACCATCTCTTCAGGGTCCTTTCCTACTATGACAGCTCCTACAGCAAACTGAGTATCTTTAGCAAGAAATAAAAACTCCTTGACCATCTCTTTTGTTGAAGGGAAGTCATTTACAATATCAGGGGCTATAACACAATCAGCTTCAACCATTTTAGCTGTCTCCAAGAGATCTTTAGGAGAAAAGGTTTGACGAAGCTCGAAGAAGCCGTTATCGAGAATAAGATATCTGCCCTTAGGTCTTTCCCTACACGCTTCAGCATATCCTGGCTCTTCGTGAACGAAATGAGCAATCACAAAATCTAAGTCTGTAAGCTCTCTTACAAGAGCTATATTTGGCACAGGCGCTTCATGAGCGATGAACATATCAAAACTCCCCCCAATTATTTCCAATTAAAACCTTTGCTGGGAAACTATAACCTCCAAACTCCTTTACCCTCTCCTCCAAAATCTCTTGAACAATCCTTACTCCTTCTGCTACTTCCTGCTCTGGCACCTCCAAAATGATTGAATCGTGGACTTGCAGTCTTAAAGCTCCAGGGATTTCTTTTTCAATTTGGAGCATCTTAACATTAACAATATCAGCCGCTCCTGACTGCATTGGGAAATTATAACCTTGTCTAAGAGCTTCCGTTGGAGGACTAAAAAACACTCTTGGCCTTCCAAAAGCGTTTACTAACCTCTTCTTTGTTTTAAGCTCATTCTGGATCCAACTCCTAAAGGTTGCAATTGCAGGATGAGCTGCAAAATATCTTGCAGCAGCTTCATGCATTAACTTCTCTGAGATATCGTGAAAAACCTCACTCCCTCTTCCTCTAATAGTCTCTATACTCCCTCCGTAATTGAGACCATAAATGAAAGTCTTGGCAAAATATCTTTCTCTACTCGAGACTTCCTCTAAAGGCTTCTTGGAAAAGAGGTCTCTAGCATTAGCATCATGGACGTCCTTTCCTTCTTTAAAAATTTCTAAGAGAGGGACGTCATGAGCGAGAAGAGCAAGAATTCTTAATTCGAGTTGGCTAAAGTCTGCATAAATAAACTTACTCCCTGGAGGAGAACAGAAGACTGATCGAGCAACTCCTTCAGGGATATTTTGGAAGTTAGGCTTCTTGCAAGCTAATCTTCCTGTAGCAGGACCTATTCTATAATTTGAGTAGGTTCTTCCAGTCTCTATATCCGGAGTTAGTCCTTCTAAGAAAGTCTTTTTTAGCTTCTTCTTACTTCTTATATCCAAAATAAGCTGGACAACTTCGGTAAGCTCAGGATACTTCAAACTTCTTAGAGTATCTTCGTCGACTTTTGCCTTCCCAGTTTTTGTCTTCTTAGGAATCTTAATGCCAATATCTTCGAAGAGCCAGCTCTTTAAGCTATCTCCTCCTACATTAATCTCTCTCCCAGCTATTTCATTTAGCTCACTTTGGAGCTGAGAAATCTCCTCTTCGAGAGAGAGAATGGCAGCGTTTTGAGCTTCAATATTTACATAGAGGCCTCTCAGATTAATTTTGATTATGAGATCGGCTAGAGGCTGAACGATCTCATTGTAAAATTGCATCAACTTAAGCTCTTGAAGATCCTCTTTGAGAGTTTGAGAAGCTAAGAGGGTAGCAAAACTATCTTTACAGTTGTAGACTTTAAACTGATCCATTACTTATCCCAGTCTTCCTCAAGAGAATCTTTCATATGTTTATGGTACGGTAAACTCGTATAAAGGGACTGCACGAATCCTAAATTATGGGGGAGTTCGGCAAACATGAGATGGTGACTGTATAAAGTATCAAAGGCCCAATTTTTTATTTCGAATCCAACGTTTCTTAGGACAGCTATATCGAAGATCCCATTATGCGTTATCTTAGGAGCCGGACTAGCCAAAGCTTGTGCTATCCAATCGAGATTTTCGTCTGTAAACTCAGCACAGAGAGTAGTATCTTCAAAAGAGAAGCCTATAAGAAGAGGCACAGCATCTCTTACCTTGGAGTAAGTTGTTTCAATATCTAATGCAACCTCTTCTCCTTTCTCAAGCCTTGCTAAAAAGCTAGTAAAATCGTCTGGGAAAGGCTCAGTTACATAATTCTCTTCCTTTTGCCAGTTCCACCCCTCATCGATATCCTTAGCTCTCTTAAGATCAGCTACTACAACTTCCTTAGGAAGGACTTTAGTCTCTTCGTCCTTTTTAACAAAGCTCCCCCTGAGAAGAGCTGACGGATGGAGCGTACCGATAAAAGTTCTTCCATTAGCAATCTCATAAATAGACCCCCTTCTCTTTGTTATCAAAGTCTGACGGGTTAAGGCAAGTAGAGGAATATTACCGAGTCCTACAATTGTATTTATGCCGGCTAAATCCTTCTCCAAAATCTCTGAGCAACACACTATTGCCAAAGAGAGATCTGCTGGAAGTTTATTTTTCTCAGGGTTGCATGCCAAGATATTACTTACAGTTATTTTATCTCTATCAATCTCTGCAAGTTTTAACAAAGTAGTTAAAAGCTTTCCTGAAGGACCTGAGAAAACTCTCTTGTTAGCTACTTCCCAGCTTCCAGGAGCCTCACCAACAATAGCCATCGTAGCGTCGGTTACTTTTGTTCCCGGAACATGAAAACGTAACCTTAAAAAGAGCGGACACTCCCTACAGCGATTTCCTGGTAATCCCATCAGACTTTCTCCTCTAAGGTTACAAAGAAAATTTACTAAAGTTGTGAGCTCCTTCTAATAATCTCCAAAACTCTCTCTTACAAGACTCCTCTTTTGTAAAAAGCCCTTTTGATGCTACTGTAACAGTAACGCTATTATTTTGCTTACTCCCTCTAATACCTTCGCATAGATGGAGACCCCTGAGGACTATAATAGATCCTAAAGGGTTGACCTGCTTCTGAAACTCCTGCAAGAAAAGAGGGCCTATCTCTTCTTGAAGAGTAAATCTGCTCGCAACCCAACTAAGCAACCTTCCCGGTTTAGATATGCCTACAACTAAACTCCCTTGAGGGATGTAAGCAAAATCTGCTTCAAGGAGGTAAGGAAGGCAATGATGAGGACAAAGGCTAACTGCCCTCAATCCAGCTTTAACGATCATATCTCCTGTGCCAGCTTTTGACTTAAAACACCTTAAATTAGGAGCTTTCTCCAATCTCCCTTTTAAAAGCTCTTCCAGAGACTGTGCCCACCTCTTTGGGGTGTTTTCTAAAAGTTCAGGATCTTCAACCCCTAAATGTTCGAGAATTGCCTGTAGACCAGTTTCCATATTTTCTCCTCTTAAGATATAATTTTTTGATCAACTCTTCTTTGAGCCATTTCGCAATATTCTTTTGAGATCTCGCTTCCGATATAATTCCGATTATGCTGTAAAGATACTACTGCAGTCGTTCCACTCCCCATAAAAGGATCGTAAATTAAATCTCCTGGATTACTCCAAGAGAGAATGTGCCCTTCGACAAGTTGCTCGGGGAAGGGGGCTGGATGGCTAAGATACCCCTTAGGAGGAATCTCCCAAATATTATAGCGTTGGCCATACTCCTTTATTGTATAGATTTTTGAAGATGGCCGTCTTATTCCATCTACACATCTCATAGTAGCTCCTTTAAACGATGTTCCAGCCCTTTTTGTTTTTCTGTCTTTAATCGGATTAAATGTTTTAGGTCTTCCCTTCGAAAAAACGAACATATAATAAAAGACTGGACCGTATCTTAAAGATAAACAGCCTACCGCAATAAACACA
>ERZ1292644.1429-Hain-H14-01um-R2-1429-length-12409-cov-6_pt1 | contig 12409 bp, 13 predicted proteins | sample MGYA00564402_ERZ1292644 | MGnify/ENA primary metagenome ERZ1292644 (study PRJEB36523, sample SAMEA6512644) | groundwater metagenome | collected 2019-01-09 | study: AquaDiva: Metagenomics assemblies of 32 groundwater samples | reverse complement strand
GAGCAAGTGGTGGTCATCAACGACACGCAAGGCCACGCTGCCGTTCTGGCTGTCCATGCCCGCCCACCACAGTCGCCCTTCGTAGATCGCTACGGCGGTGGGCCAGCCTCGATACTCTGACCACTTCCCTTCTTCCCAATCCTCTGAGGCGCTGATGCCTCCGAATGCTTTCAGCACTTCCATGCTCATCACGGTCACGCTGGTGTATGCGGTCACACGGCAGATCCCGCGCACGCTGCCGGTGCTGATCACCAGGATGGCGACGGTCGTTCCGCCGCCGTAGACGGTGCAGCGCAGGCGGTAGTAGACGATCTGGTTGTCCAGGCCGTCGGTGTACGCTTCGACGGTGTCCGCGGCCCATGTCTTGGTCGGAACATCAACCCAGGTCGCGTCGTCGAAGGAGCGCTGCAGCACCACGGTGTTGCCGCTTGCCGTCAGTCCGGACAGGTCGATGGTGAAGGCCCGGTCCGTCGTCACGCCGGTGACCTGGATCGAGTTGGTCGAGTCCAGAACAATCGTCATGCTTTTGCTCACACTCTGCCCGGTCGATGTGACCGCGAAGAGGGCGCCGACGTGCGTGCTCTTGAAGAAGCTGGCCGATGCTGTCAGCGTTCCGTTCCCGGAGAGCACGCTGGGGGTCATCGTCATGGTGCCGGTGTTGGCGACACGGAACGGGCCGTCCTCCGGTTCGTACTTCACCACGGACCAGCCCGTCGTCGACCTGCGTTCGATCTTGTACTGTTGGTTGCCGGCGCATGCAACGTAGACGATGTCGCCTGATTGGTCGATCCGGACGTTGCTGATGTCGGTGGCGTCCCATGGTGTCGCAACTTCCAGATTTCCCGCTGCTTCGATCTCGCAGTTGTCGACGAGCACGATGCGGTCGAGGCGGCTCTGGAAGCGCACGTAAAGGTTCACTGCTGTCAGTGTGAAAACCAGTGAATGCACGCCGGTTCCAAGTTCCATTTCTTCGACGTAGTCCTGCGCGCCGCTGGTGCTGCCCACCATGATCGTTACCGGACCGCGCTCGACGACGACGTGGAGGGCGTGCACCTTGCCCACGTTTGCGGCCGCGGCGACTACGGCCTGCTCGCGGATCGCGGCCGCGGTGCCGGTCCCGAGGAGTTGCATGTATCCGCCGGCGGCCCATGTGCTGGCTGCCCCAGCCTCATCGTTGTCGGTCCAGCTGGTCAGGTCAATCGGCCACGTGCCGTTGGCGATTGCTGTGGTGACTGCGACGCGTGCGACCAGTGCGTCGGAAATCCAGACCCGCAGGAGGTTGGCTGTCAGTTCGAGTCGGGCCTTCTGCGTCTGCGAGAACACGAACGGCAGCGACTTCGACGCGAGGTTGTCCTTCGTTGCTCCGATATATCCAAGGCCCGGGCGCAGCGTCATGGGTCCCAGGGTCCTCGGGATCCAGTTCGTCATGATCTCGGCGCTCAGGGCGACGCGCTTGATGTCGCTGCGCGCGAGGGCGAGCGAGGAGATTATTCCCCGGTTGAAACTGATGAAGGGGAGGTTTTGTCGGGCCATGCCGCTACCCGATCAAGCTGCCGCTGTTGCCTCCGTCACCGTATCGGCCGCCGCCGCGCCCTCCGCCGTGGCGCGCGCGTACCCACATGCCGGCGACCGGGAACTTCGGCGGATCCGTCATCGCGTCCCGGGTCTTGGCCAGCAGCAGGTTGCGAGAGAGCAGTCCGGTCCTGGGTGCCAGGATTGCTTCGCGTCGGCCTTCGTCCGCCGAGAGCTTGGAGACAATGCGGCTGGCGAAGTAGGTCTTGACGTACTCGGTGAAGCTGGCGGGCCATGCGGCCAGGTTCATGCCGTAGGCGGGGCCGTCCGACACGTATTTGACGTAGATCTCGTCCAGGTCCGAGAACCAGAAGGACACTTCATCCGAATACTGCAGGAGGGGCGTGCGAAAGTATTCGTCGGAGCAGACGCTGACCGTTTCGATCCAGTCGCTCGGCTTTGCGACTGCCCGGCGATATCCCCAGCTCGGGGTGATCGATGTGTCGTAGGAGAACTTGCCCGCGCGCATGGCGAACTTCCACTGCGCCTGCTCGAGGCAGTAGCGGAATCCGCCGTCGTTGTAGACCTCGTCGAGGAGCCTGCGCGGTTCGTTGTTGTCGGTGAGCGCCGACAGGCCGCGCTCACCGCATATCATGAGCGCCCCGTTATAGACTTTGAGGCGGTCGGTTGCCATGGTTAGGCGCTACAGTCCGGCTTTCAGGCGCTCGTTCAGCCAGTCGATGGCGCCGCCCTGGGTGGCTTCGTTTTCGTGCACCACCTCGCGGTCCACCTTGCGCACTACGCTCCATTTCGCGTGCTCGCCGCGGTAGACCACGTCGTATGGCGTCAGGCTGGCCGCTTGGCTGGCCGCCACGTCGGCGCTGGTCAGGCTTTGGCAGTTCAGCATGTGGACCTTCGCCCAGGTCCTGCCGGCCTCGAGGACGATGAATTCTGCGTACCAGGTGGCGTCGTCGGCGCGCACTTCCAGGTGGTCCCACGGCTTCAGCTTGGCCGAGACGTGTGCCCAGTAAGCAGGGTCCAGCAGGTCGGTTGGTTTGGTGTTGGCGTGCGCGGTGCATACGTAGATGCTGCGCTGAAACTCCGCCTCGCTCATGCGGGTCGGGTTCATCTGCTCGACCTTGCGGTCCTCTTTCGGCACGCTCGGGCTCGGTGCTTGGGCGGCTACCGCGGCCGGTGCTGCGGGTTGCTTCGTTGCCATGATTTCCTCTCCTCTATACGTTGAAAAACCCCGAGCAGCTTTCGCCGCCCGGGGAGCCTGCTGAACTGCCCGGCCTTACGACGAGGTAAGGATCGACTGCGTGGAAACGTAGGCGGCGCCTGACGTCGACACGTTGCCGATAACGCCGATGGACAGGTACTGGCTTGTCCCGAGCGTCGTTCCCTGGCGAACCATCATGATCACATCGCCCGGGCGCATGCCCAACGGGCCGGCGTCGGTGAAGTACGCCGAGTCCCACGGCGCTGAGGTCATTTCGGTCGTGTGCCACATCCACAGTCGTTGACCGAAACCCTGGCCCGCCTTGTAGGTGCCGGCTGTCGAGGCACCGTAGTCGTTGTTGATGTAGAGGGTGCTGCCGCTGGCGATGTGAAGATCAGCGCCGCCGCCCAGGCCGCCCGCCACCAGAACAGGCGGGTTTGCAAGCGATGAGGCTTTCGTGCTGCCGTTATATGCCATGGTGTTGCTCCTTCAAAAATTGTTTGACTTTGACTAGTTGCGCTTGGCAATGTGTCCGCGCGGGCAAGCATTGCCGGTAAAGTACCGGGTGCGCCCTGCGGATATTGCTTCTTTCATCGTCAATTTGTTCACGATAACCTATTGATTATCAAGCGTACGCTGAACCGTCCGCCGTAATATTGACCACGCCAGCGTTCTGCAACATCTTGGCGCCCATGTACATCGACGCCCTGGCCCACGAGTAGTCCTGCTCCTCGTTGTAGCCTACCGGCGTTTTCAGCCCGTCCTTGTTGGCCGCATGCCCTACCGCGGTCTTGTGGAACAGGAAGGAGTGCTCGCTCGACGTGCCCTTGCCCGGAAGGTTCGGGTGCTCGATGATCAGCGCGTTGCGCCACAGGTAGGCCATCGGCTGGCCGCGCTTGTCCTGCCAGCTGGGCGTCTGCCCGGCATACGGACGCAGGTTGACGTACTGCGCGTTGGTGAATTCCGGCGCCTGCTCGAGGTAGGCGAGGAATGCCGGCTGGCATAGCAACGTGATGTTGCTGTCCCACGGCACGCTCGCGTTCGACAGTTTTACGCGACCGTTCTGGAACAGGCTGACCGACGGGATCGTGGTGCTCGATCCGATCGTCACGGTGCCGGTGTTCAGCTCGGTGATGATCTGGCTGTCGATCTTGCGGTTCAGCACGCCCATGCTGGTCATCTGCATGATCTGGCGCTGGTTGCCCTGGGATGCGAACACGTTGAATCCGGTCTTGCGGACCAGGTCGTGCCACTCGGCCAACGTGCAGCTATTCTGCGTCAGGTTGTCCGTTCGCGCCGGGATCAGGCCGTTGACGCCGCGCGTTACCGCGGTGGCTGCTCCGGAGTCTGCCACCAGGAACACGGCTGTATTGCCGCTGATCACCGCCTCGGTGGTGACCGTTTCCCGTAGCAGACTGACGTGCTGCTCGAAGCCGGCGATGAATTCCTGCCGGTACTGGGTCTGGTATGCCGTGTCGAGGTAGATCACCGCGTACTTGTCGCCGAACGGCCGCAGGGCGGATGCCAGGCAGAAAAGCAGCAATGACTTGATGCGGAACGCGAGGGCGCCCCAGTTGATGCTGTAGTGGGTCTTGGCCATGATGGCTCCTATGCAAAGGTTTGTCGTTTCCCTCGCGTCGGGGTAACCGTCATGCCGGTGCCGGGGTGTCTGCGTGCTGCAGGGCCGGCTTGTGGGCCTCCGGGGCCGAGCTCGAAGTGCTTGTTAGAGCTCTCCGCAGGGCGCGCAAGGTGCGCGGGTGTCTGCTGATGGGGTGGAGTCTAGGTGCGGTTCACGGAAAACACAAGGCCCGGCAGTCCTTGGCGACGCCGGGCCTCGAAGGGCCGTACCATGAGTTTGGTTATTTTTTGCCTATCCGGTCGCGGGCGTCAAGCAGCTCGCGGTACCGGGCCTGCAGTTTGTCGTCCTCGTTGTAGGCTTTCCGGTCCGTGCGCATCGTTTTCTCGATCGACTTGATCTCGTCCTCGATCGCGTTGCCGATGTTGGCGCCAGCGTTCGGCACGACCGTGGTGACCGGGTTGATCTGCCTCGACCATGCCACCAGCGCTTTCAGCACGCCCGGGCTGCTCATGATCGGTGTGCCGTCGCCCATGCGCCCGGTCTTGAAAAGGTCGCGCACGTCGGCCGGGACGGTTTCGAGCAGCCCGTTCACCATGTTGATGTTGCCGCGGTACTCATTGCCCCATTCGGCTCGGAGGGCGTCGTCGGATGCCTGGGCGATGGTCTTGTCCTTCTCCATGCGCTCCTCGGTCCGCTTGGCTGTTTCTGCGTAGTACCAGGCGACGGCCTCCTTGGCTACGCCGGCCGGCGCGTTGGCCTTGTGCAGTTGCGTCAGGAATTCGGTGATCATCGGCTTGTCCTCGGCCGCGACCTTGACGTCTGCCAGGTCGTACTTATCCGGTGTTTCCGGGATCCCGTTGTCCGCGCGCCAGGCGGTGATCTGCTCGGCGGTGGCATTCTTCGGCAGGTTGCTCCGGAGCTCGCCGGCTCCGATCTTGGACTGCAGGCTCAGGAGGGCGTCGAATGCCGCTGCCGGGCTGGCGTAGCGGTTCAGGCGCTCCATCTTCTTCACGTCCTCGCCAGCGTAGCGGTTTCGCCAGTCGTCGGGCCAGGTGGCTTGCCCTGCCTCGCCCGCGCCCTTCCCGCCCTCGCCTGCGCCTTTGTCGCCCGCTCCCGCTGCTGCGCCCTTGCCTGCTGCGCCGGCGTCGCCGGCGGCTCCTTTTCCTGCTTCTCCGGCCCCTTTGGCGCCTGCTCCGGCCGCGCCGGCACCCTCTCCGGCTGCAGCGCCTGCGCCAGCTCCGCCTCCGGCGCCTTTATCGTCCTCTGGTGCTTGGTACCTCGTTTGTTTCAACAGCATGGTCCTCTCCTCGGGTTAAGACTTCGGTTCGTGCTGGTCTGCGTTCGGCTCGATCCTTCGAGCCTTCTGCATGTCAACGTGCTGCAGCTTCACGATCTGGTGCCCTACGAACTGGCGGCCCAGGGCGATGTTGGTGTCCCGGTCGCTGCCGCCTGGCTGGTACGCCCATTCCGGAAGCATGCAGGCTTGGCGCAGGATCCAGTTGAGCGCGCGCTTCTGCTGCTCAGCGCTCGCGGTGCCTGCGGTCATGGCCTGGATGGCGCTGGCGTCGGCAAGCTCCCAGTTGTTCGCGGCCTGCTCGATCAGGGAGGCGCCGATCTTCCTCGCTCGGGGTCTGGTGGGCTGCTCTTTCTCTGCCATTACAGGAATCCCGGTCCTCTCCGTGGTGGCGGCGCAGGGATCCGTCCGTTCGTGACCTCTGCGACCACTTCACGAAACTTTTGGACCCTGTTTTCCCGTTTAGCGAAATCCGTGTCAGCGCTTACGTAATGCGCGGCTCCGCTGTTGCCGTGGATATTTGGCGTCCAGACAGGTTCGCCTTCCTCATCGTAGTCGCCTGGTGGAATGCGCGCGCTCATGCTGGCATGGTGGCCGCCGCGCTGTCCCTGCTGGCGCCGCCCAGGTTCTTGATGGCCTCGGACCCTTGCTTGATCAGCTCCATCTGCTGGGCGGCCTGTGCGGCGGCAGCCTGCTGGTCCTGGATCTGCTTCACGCTGACCTCGCTGCGTACCCACTTGGCCGGCACGCCGATCCCGTCCAGCACGTCGCGCAGGGCGCTGGCGGCGTCCGGCAGGGCAGCGATGCTCGGGTCCAGTTGCATGGCCGCGGTGATCATCTGCGACATTTCGAGGAACTTCTGGCCCTTCTGCTGTTCGATCGCGTCGTGCAGCGGGCTCTGGAAGTGGAATTGCAACTCGGCACCCTGCAGGCTCTCGGGCATGTCCTGCGGTGCTCCGAATGCTCCGTGGCGGCGCAGGATGTCGAACGTCATCTCGCACATCGATCCGTTGTACTCGATCTCCATCGGTTCGAACAGCGGGAGGGCGCCGCGGATGTACTCCTGGATCCGCTGGCCGACCTCGTAGGCGGTCATTTCCGGGCTGCGCTGGGGCAACGTGAGCTTGTTCAGGTAGAAGGCTTGCATGATCATCGCGCGCGCGTCGGTGTTCAGTTCGAGACCCAGCGGCATGCCGCGGCTGTCTTGGGTGAGGGGGCGCAAAGCCTCGCCGGTCTTTTCGTCGTAGTCCCGGTCTACCCAGGTCACGGCGCCGGCGTAGATGCCGATGTCGCTCTTGACCACGTCCTCGGTGGCGACCAGCGGCGGGTTAACGATTTTCTCCCCAGCCTCGAGCAGGGTGTATGTCATCGCCTGGATCAGGCGCGCATCGGGTAGAGCTGCTACTGTGGCTGGGGAAAAGGCGTATTGCGATCCTGAAACGGTCTGCCATCTCGGGATCACATATTCCTGGTTCCAGGTGGCGACGACCTCCATGATGTGCTGGTTCTTGGAGTCGTAGTAAATCGACACGTATGGGTAGCGCCGGCGCTCCGCCGGGGTGGCGCCGCGGCGCACCTTCACGCTGTTCCCGTCCTGGCCGACGTCGTAGCTGTCGATGTCGCCGTCGTACATGTCCATCTCGACCACCATGTGCATGCAGTCGACTTCCTCGAATGGCTTGTTGATGGTGATCATCTTCTGCACTTCGTCGTGCACCTTGTTCCCAAACAGGCGAACCATGTCCCGGCAGGCCGGCTTCCACTTGCGGAAGATCGCGCAGATCTTGCCTTCCTCGTTCTCCTGCCACGCGCAGTCCCGAAGGTGCCAGCAGCGGTACAGCAGACCGTCGCTGTTCTTGTTGATGCGCACACTGATCACCGTCTGGCCGAAGCAGGCGAAGTCGTGATCGCCCTCCTTCGTGGTCCGGCTGAACATAGTGCGGCGGTCGTACATCGCGCGGCGCATGACCTGGTCGGACCACTGCAGCCAGCGGGTGGCGTCGTTGTTCTCGCGCCTGGGGTCGATAGGGGCTGTTTTGAACCATGCCTTGGCCGTTGGGCGCAGCATCGTCCCGACTTGGTCGCCAAGGTCCCTGCGGCACATGAGCGGGTAGCTGGTCATCAGGTTCGACGCGAAGTCCGTTCCGAGGGTGCGGCGGAAGGTGAAGTCCGCGCGCTCAGGGTAGAAGTTCTCCGCCTGCTCCTGCCAAAGCATCAGCAAGCTCGAACGCTTGGTGAACAGCGTTTCCGCGGTTTCGAATAGGTCTTTGGCTTTCATTGGACGGTCCCTTTGAAGAGCCTCCTCAGCGTGTTCGTACTACCCGCCCAGCTTGTCGGTCGTTGCGGCCTGGTCGGTCAGGATCGTGCTTGCGCGGCCGCGCCTGCGCAGCTGCTCGGCGATCGAGGCGCGTTCCGCTGCCTTGCTTGCGGCGTCGCCCGGAGTCGGCATTGCGGTTGGCGGCGTTACAGCCGGTGCTGCCGGTGCGGCTGTCGCTATCGCGTCAGGTTTCATCATCTGACTGAGAACGGTCGCGCCCGCGGCGCCGGCGAGCAGACCTACGAGGGATATTCCGGTTGGCATGGTCATAGCTCCTTTGAGTAAGGTCGATCGTACACCTTGTATCCCGGCAAACGGGAGAATAGGGCGTCCGCGCGCGAGTCCATGTAGGTGTGCCACAGGGCTCGGGTTGCTCCTCGTTCCTTGGCGATGCGTTCGGATTCGGCGATCAGCCGGACCGCTACGCTACCGCGATGCTCTTTCCTAATGAAGATGCCCTCGTTCTGCATCACCAGCATGCCAGCGAAGTCGATCGGCGGCCCGATCAGGTTCAATGAATAGCCTACCAGCTTGCCTGCATCGTCAAATACGCCGAGGGTCACGGTGGCGCCGGCGTCCTCGAGGGTTGCCAGCTGGACCGGGTCAATGCGCGGCTCCGGCGTCCCGGTGGCCTTGGCGACCTCCTCCCAGTGCTCGATCATGAGCGGCTGGGCTTCGGCCAGGATGTCGGTGGCGCGCACCTCGCGGACGGTCAGCATCAGTTGTTCCTCCGGTTCTGCCTGCCCATGACGACTCGCGGCGTGCGGCCGAGCGGCCTGGATGATTTCATCGCCCTAGCCCATTCCTCGCCGTCGGTGACGTAGGTCGGGCCGGCGCTCCATGACATAACCACGGCGTCGCCCTCGTCGGTCGACCTGTGCAGCCTCTCGCACACGTCCTCCTTCGATTCGATCTGGATGGCGTCACCAACGGCCCAGAAGGTGGGCGCTGCAAGGTCCGCAAGCAGGGTCGGGCTGGGTGGTAGCGCGATCGGGCTGCCTCCGGGCTGACTGGGGTCCAAGGCCTCCCGGAAGCGCCAGATCAGCTGCGTGCGCTTGTTTTTGAAGCGTAGCTGGCCTTCGACCGTCCGCTGCACGCTGGCTTCGCTGCCCTTGTGCCCGACAATCGGCTCGATCTCGTTCTCTTTCAGCTGCTCGTATATCGGGCCGCCGTAGCCTCCGCCCATGTCGACCACTACCGCGGCGCGGTCGCGCCGGTAGCTGATCACGACGCCGGCGGCGAACTTGCCCGGGCGGTCACTCGGTATATCGCTCCCCGGAACCTTGACCATCGGCGCATACCATCCATCGTGCCGGATCGCCAGCACCATCGGGTCCTCTCCGCCTCCGCTCGCGTCGACGCCTATCCCGCACATCGGGATACCCTTCGGTGGCTTATCTTCCCAGCGCGCCTGGGCCGCGCGGATCCAGTCGGTCGGGATGGCTTGGAATGGGGTGTCCTTGAGTCCGGCCTCGAAGCGTCCTTCCATGTACGCCTCGCGCAGCTCCTTTGGCAGGGCGGCCAGGCGGCTCTCGTAGTCCGTGTTCTGTGTCAGGTCCGGGTTGTCCTTCAGCTTGGCGCGAATGAACGTCCTGCTCTTGGCGAGCACCATGCGCCCGCTGCCGTCGTCGTGCGGTCCAGGTCCTTCGACCTCGGTGTCGCGCCCGTTGATGGTGGTGTACCAGCGCAGCTCGCCGTCCTTGGCCGGGTTCGGGTGCTTCGGGTCCAGCCAAGGGCCCCAGCGCTCCACGACCCACATGCCCTCGGGCCTGGTGGGCGGGTTGGTGGTGGCAACGATCCGGCAGCGCTGGTTCGGATCCGTGCTCCGGTTCCAGGTGATGATGAACTCGTACTGGGTGCGCGAGAAGTCGACCAGCTCGTCGAATGCCTTCAGGTCATGCGGGATGCCCTTGCGCTTCTGCTTGTCCTGCTCGAGCTGGCAGCCTCCGATGTCGATGATGCGGCCGTCGATCCGCCAACCTTTCTGCTCGTTCTTACCGTTGCCGTGGCCGATGATTTCTTCGTATCGGTCGAACAGCTTCACGGATTCGGCGTTGGTCCGGCGCAGGACCAGGGAGCGCTTGTGCTCGGTCAGGCTCAGGCCGACGACCAGGTCGGTCTTGCCTCCTCCAGCCTCGCCGCCGTAGAGGGTTTCGTCGGCCAGGCTCAGGTACGCGGTGGTCTGCGGTCCGGGGTTCGGGACCCAGCGGCGGTTCTTCGTCGCATCCATGGCCTCCTGGACGACACCATGGCGCGCGGCGGGCGGAAGCCTCGCCAGCGTCGTGATGTACTCGTCCAGGGCGCCCATGGCCTAGCGTTTGCGCTTCTTGGCCGTTTTCGGGCGCGGCTTGGGCTGCGGGACCGGCGCCATCTCGCCGAGGCACGTCGGGCTGGTTGCTGCCTTCGGGCCTTCTGGGTGCGGCATGCTGGAGATGATCTCGTTCCGGACGAACGGCGAGTTGGCGAGGATCCCGAAGCTGGTCCCGGTGCCTTCCCTGTCCTCGCCCCACGTCAGCATCTGGTAGTTCAGGTCGTCGAGCGCGCCCTGCATAAACGCTATGGAGTGTTTTGCCGCTTCCAGCTGGCCATTGGCCTGCTCCAATCGAGCGTTTAATTCTCCCTTTCTTACGGTGTTTTTGATCATCCAGTGGCTTGACTCGCAGATCCCGTACAGCGGCATCGGTCGCAGCAGGTCCGCTTCCGGTGGCACGGTGATCTTGATCCCCAGGTCGCCGGCGAGGAGCAGGAAGTGCTGGCAGCCGGCTCGCTGGTACCCATATTCCTCGTTGGCCGCCATATCGATGCCGAACAGCGCGATCTCGTCCTGGTCTGTTGCGCCTTTCGCGCGCGCTTCCAGGATGTCCTCGATCGCGCAGGCAATCATCCAGGCGATGCTGCTGGTGAAGAAGAACGTGCCGTACTTCGATGTCAGGTCGTCGACGGGAAGCGCCTTCGATGCCGGGATCTCTGGCACGGCCTCGTACATCCATACCGGGCAGACGCCCGGCTGGCGCATCGACATCCAGGCGACGTACTCAGGGCTGAACCACTGCTTCTGCAGGTGCGGCTTGCCGATTACCGGCGGTTCCCATCGGTGCAGCTCGAACCAGGCGTCGCACCGCGGTACCTGATAATAGACGCCCGGGGAGCATCCCCAGATGCTGAATGACGGGTCGCCGAACGGCGCCAGGTGTAGCGACGACGGGGCGGACCCAAGTATTGCGATCTTCATTGCGTTTCATCCTCCTCAGGATTGTGGTTGCGGGGGCAGGCTACGATCCTGCGACCTCGTGGTTATGAGCCACGCGCTCTGCCGGGCTGAGCTACCCCGCTTCCGTGGTTGAGATTACGTTGCGCCCAGGCTCGTCAGGATTGTGGACGCGAATGCTGTCAGCAGCCACTTGGACGTGCTTTGCCCGATCAGCCGGACGTATGCGCCAGGGCCGGCGAACATGATCCCGCCGAACGTGCTGCCAGCGCTTGACTGAATAAACACGCCGGTGGCCATTGCGACGGTGAACAGCTGGGTGCTGCTGTGGCTGGCCGTGTAGATGATTTTCTCCACGCCTTCGGCTGGTGCAGCAAGGGAATAAACACCACCAACCTCTGCCGTTCCGTAGCTCGACCCTGTCGATGCCTGCTCGGTAGCATGCGCCATGCGCGTGATGCCGTAGTTGAGCAGCTGCGTGCCGGTGTTGCTGGCGGTCGCGTTGGTGCTCGATCCGATGCTCTGGGTGACCATCTTCAGGGCTTTCTGCCCGACCAGGAACTCGTCCGGGTCAAGGCCCAGCCGGCGCCCGTAGACGCTGGTGAGGATGCTGTTGCGCAGTTCCGTGAGTGACTTTGCCATGGTGATTCTCCTTTATAATTTCTCGACTACTGTCTGCTGCGGAGTGCCTGAGACGGTCTGGCGGCCGTTCCTCCTCAGTGGGTAACATATGCCGCCGGCCTGATCTTGCTCTGGCGCGCGGCATATTGCTCTTTCTGTAGCTGTTTCACTTCACGCTGCAGGCGCCTGATCTGGACCTGCTGCTCCTTCATGGCGGCCACGATATAAGCGACGGTTCCGTATTTATCGTAGTTCTCCGGGCGCCCTTGCGCGTCGCGTTTGCAAAGCCTTTCGTCGACGTCGCACACTTCATCGGCGAATAGCCATACGCGCTGCTCGGCACCGAACGTCTTGGTGTCCTTGAACGTGCCGTAGCCTGGCTTCATCGTCAGGACGGCTTTGAGTGCGGTCCGAGGTTCAATGCGTCCTGCTACGTCCTTGAATTGCAGCCCGGACGGGACGCACCCGAGTACCGTTGCTGCGTATGTGATCACGCCGCCGGTAGTGTTGTAGCAGAGTAGCTCGTTCCCCGCCGCGGACGCAATTGCCGATGCTGTGAGCGTCGTAAAGCCGCCAGCGCCTGCGGTGAGGGAGTTGGACCCGAATGAGGCTGATCCGTCAATAGCAATCCCGAATCTTTCTACATTATTACCTGCATC
>ERZ1292644.1426-Hain-H14-01um-R2-1426-length-12436-cov-6_pt1 | contig 12436 bp, 9 predicted proteins | sample MGYA00564402_ERZ1292644 | MGnify/ENA primary metagenome ERZ1292644 (study PRJEB36523, sample SAMEA6512644) | groundwater metagenome | collected 2019-01-09 | study: AquaDiva: Metagenomics assemblies of 32 groundwater samples | reverse complement strand
CTTCTATGTCCTGGTCGTGGTGTAGGCCTGGTTTGGACGAGTCACTACCCGGTTTTTGGAAAATCACCTTAAGGAGAATTTTTTTGGATTCGATGACTTAATCTGATTTTATTCATCGATACTACCAAACTGTCGAGAGAGATAGATTGATAGATAAAGAGAAACACATATCAACAATATAGCCGAAGTATGAATATTTCTACATTGCTGTTTGGTGATACAAAAACAACATCGATAATAAGGATATTGATGCTATCGATGTTAAACGAAAAAAGATGTGGTTATTCTTGGACTTATTATATGGTGCAGGAAGACTTGCTCAAACTGGGGGCAAATTCAGTTATAATGCTGGATTACATCTCGTTCAAACATTCAAAGGAACATACAAGAAAGTATTAAAATTCAAATGGGAATTCGTATTCTTCTTCGTTGTCTTTCTTGCTGGACTTCCATTTATAGAATTACAGGAAGAATTTATGGCTGCAGTTGATACAGCATACGAATGTGGTATATTTAAATTAGGAGAAACTCTAAATGCCTTTTTACTTCGACCATTTGCTATAGCATATCGTTGGGTTACAGAAAAATGGAACGATATTGTAATGTATGTACGGGAGTGTATCTCTACTGCGGTAGAGAGTATAGATGCTTTATCGGATAAAGTCAGCGTAGATGGAATAACCAATATCATAAACATTATATGGGATGGATTGATATGTATCACTCATTTTATATCGAATGTACCAAGTATAGCCGTTCCTTATTTCAGCGATGGAATTACGGTGATAATCGATTTCATAACATGTTTACCAACCTCCACAAAGAACATATTACTGAGCATAGTGAGAGGAACGGTATTCAGCGAATCGTGTGCATGGTCTGATGATTTCGATCCTGGACATGTTTGTACCTTAACTACCAGTGCATACCCAGGTGTTAACGTAAATCATACGAATTGTCACAACTTCGAAAAATCGATAATGAGATGCTTTACCAGACTTTTGGATGGTGCTACTCCAGATAGTATATATCATCTAGGTGATTTAGACGAATTCTGGGAGGCCTTAGGAGATGATATTGCATGCGTTATATCATCGTTATACAAGAGACCTATATTCATCATATCTGGATTGATAGATAATGCAGTAAATTCGAATGGATGTGTTACGGTGGAAGATTTACCGGATCAGATCCTACTTTACATAACAGATTTTGCAAATTGTCTGATCAACTTAATAATCGACCTTACGATGGGAACAGTGGATGACTTCTTCGAACTTATTTTCAGATACCTATTCCCGGTAATTCAACAACTGGTAGATGACATATTTGCTATAAGGGATTGCTTCGTAGACAACGATTTCGCCGAATGTTTGAGTATGTATCCAGAAAATTGCGAGTTTCATGATCAGATAGCCGACGAAGGTCTTCAAACGTGCAGTGATATGCTTGCTACATGTCTAGAGGATGAAGATATCTTATTGCTGTTCCCGATCAATCAGGTGTGCGTAGGGGGTAATTGCTTCTTCGACATAATCACTCTGTTTGCAGCAACTATCGATCAGGTTGTTTGCGGAGTATGGTCTCTGATAGAATGTTTTTACGAAATAGACGATGCATCTCTTCCAGCCATAAGAGAAGCATTCCAATGTATTGCTGAGTCACAGAGTCCATTCTCTTGGTTTGGCAGTGCCATGGCAGAATTTTTCGAAATATTCGAAGTTTTCTACGAGATCAACAACGGAGCTGTAGAAGGACTTCAAGATTCGATCGATTTTGTTCAAACCTTAGTTCAAGATGTACAACAATTTGGGATTGTGTTATCACAATCATTTCAGACATTCCAAAATCAATTCAATAACGTACTGAACCAATTTAGCGGTCTTTCAAATACCGTATTGACTTTTTCAAGTAGAATATTCGAAGTAGAAGAAGCAATAGATGTGATAAACGATTTAATAGATGATATAGAAGGTGAAATAACCGATATTTGGAATGATTTAGGATTTTCAAAATATGGAGGTAACGCCAAAAAGAAAAGAGAAGACAAATCTGTAACAAATTCTGTCGATTTGGTTCAAGGAACAAGTAACAACATTCCTAGTTATGATCTTTCATCTGGATTCATATTATTTGGAAATGATCCGTGCATATCTACATTTAGATACGATGAACTTTCGAATATGTTCTACAGACCCATCCAAAAATATTCTCATCCTTATCTCTATTATAGAGGAGGTAACGTCTACTCTACAAACAGATGTAATTACACAGAATTGGCCGATAGAATGGTAACATGTTTCATGGATGGAGGAATATGTAACTCTGATAATTCGCATATAAGAGTATGTAACGATCATCAAAATGTCGATCAAGACTGTTTCCAATTTCCTTCGAATATCGAAGTAGATGAAGAAGATAATAATGGATACAGTAGATATGGAAGCGGAGAATATGATTCCTATTCTCTCATAAAATGGCAAGCTGCATTATTTAGTAAAGGAATTTTTAGATCGAATGGATTCTGTGGTAGAGCTCTATACGAAAGATTTCCTCTTCATGTTACTGGATCTAGAAAGAGTTCAGATTACATGTACATTATGTGTATGAGAATGAATATGGTAGGTGGATACATAAATTCGGCACTATCGAAACCTATTTCGATGTATAAGAGTATTGGAAGAGGAGACGAGTACGCATCATTTAACTCAAATTTCCTACCCAATGATACACACCACCAATTATCTATTGGACGTAATACGAGCGAGATTGATTCGAAAAAGGCAGTAACTAATGAACTAAGTCAACGAGTTTTTGATTATGTAAACCCAAAAAATAGAGGAGAACAGCAACAACAATCTAAAGGGAAAAGAATGAGATTAGAAAAACAGGAACAGTCGAATAGTATCGCATCAAGTGGAACGGATGATAAATTATGGGTTGTACAAAAGGACGAAAAGGGTAACTCCATTACAACATTCTTCTATTCTGTAATTGGAAGGAATGAATACGGTAAAAAGACAGAAGAAAAGAAGTTTATCACCATTCCATTCAACATGTACAATGGAGTTAATAATGATACAAAGAATGATATCGAAAAGAAAGGAGGTGTATTCGCATGGACATTCGGCAAGTTGGTGGATTCGTTCTACGATAGCAATTACTATTCAACATTTAAAGGATATCAATCCAAAGGTGATTACGTGAAAGAGATTTACAACAACATAACATCATTCATGAACGATACATCCTATCGATTGAACAGCGATAAGATAAGTCAATATTCGGATGTATGGGAAGTGTTGGTAGAGAATTCGTTATGCATAAGTACGATGGTAAACGAGGACCTTAGCCCTCTAGATGTATCTGCTTGTATGGACGAACAATTTCTGAAAGATGAGAAGGAGAATGTGATAGAACTTCTCTATAGAAACTCTGTGAAAGACATATCGAATAATTTCAAACGAAACAGTATGAAAAATCACCTGAGAATTGCAAACAAGAGGATAGAAAAATTACAAGAGAAATATGGAGGTGGAAATATGATCGAAACTGGGTCTTACATGAGAAGTTTCAGCGAAGTGAAAGCCAGGGATGTTTACTTGGACGAATTGACCAGAAATATTACTTCTATAAAAGATAAGATCGTACAATCGAGCGAAGTATCCATAGTGAAATCATTCGTGGAATCAAAATTAGACATAGAAGAGAACTGGAAATCTTTCAAAATGATACATATGATAAATCATGTAATAACCACCGGTAACGCGAAAGCAGCTTCCGATTACATAAAAGGGAAGAAACAATACAGCGTATACAATGGATTTATGGACAAGGATGACTATGAAAATTACATAAAGAATAGAAACTGGAAGAAAAGTAACGACACAACAACTGTTAATGATACACAAACTTCGAATGGTGGTGGCGTTGGTAGTATCAAAAACAGCAACAAGAAAATGAACAATATGATGAAGAGTAAGAACAAAAACACTGCAACTACCACCACCGAAAATGATGGACAGCAGCAGAAAAATAAAACACTTCATTGGAGAGAAATCTCAGAGATCCTGAAGCAACGAAGAGAGAATAACAGTCACTGCAGTAGTTGCGAAAATAATCATAACATTACCACTAATTCGACAGAAGGCGATGGATTGGAACGACTAAAAATGGGGCCATTTTTGATAGGAGGAGGTGGAGATGATATGATACTCCCATTTCAATTCCCTAACATGAGTAGAGTTACGGCATACTTGAACAAAATTCATTACAGAAATTTGGCTAGACGCAATCTTACTAGATTCTATTCGAATAAAACAGAGAACTATCAAATGGGAGAAGATGGAGCTATGGAAAAGATGGAATCTTCTGCTATTTCATCCGATTTCGATATGAATACCGTAATATTGAAGACTCTGGATTATATCATTTCGTGGTTCAGGATAGTGGCCACAACTCTGGAGCAAGCATACGAAGATTTCAAGACACTTCTCTATACATTGGATTACGAAGGATTCTTCACGGAGACGATACCAAACTTCTTTCTAGTATTAATCACATGTCAATTACCAGAAAACGTAGATGGAACTCTTCCATTCAATCCATTCTGTTTTCCTCTTCTACCTGAAAATTTATTCGATTTCATCGTTCCGTTACCAGCAAAATACTTTCCCCTTCAAGTACCATGGCCAGATGAAATGATAAGAGTCAACTGTTCGAAAGAATATAATGGAGATGGAAGTATATTTCATTTCGAATATTCGAATACATGCGGTGAAGGAGGAGATGCAGATGAAGGGCCATTCTGCGATGAATGCGATTATTGTCCAAGAGAATACTATACATGCAGAGAATTGGGAATGAAGGATTCGCTAGATGTAACATTATACATACTTGGTGTGTTCCCTCGAATTATAAATGGATTCACTGGACAGCTCATGACATACGCATTCTTATCGAAAGCTTTATTTGTATTTGTACTCAGTACAATCCCGGTAACAGGACCTTACGCAATTACATTATTATTCGAAGTGATGTTGGCTATATGGGCAACTTCTCTCATATTCGAAATAGTCACCCTTGGATTCATATCTATGGTACTTACCGTACTCCTTCTGGTATTCTTACCTGGTATATTTCAAATATTCCCTCTTTTCTTCCTCGGTGTAACGGTAATGATATGTGCATGGGTGATATCATTATTCGTTAATTTACCTACGATGGAAATGAATATCATACAATGGTTGATAGATGCCGTCGTATGGTTAAACACAACTCCAGTTTCGAATTGGGTACTTCCTGATCTTACCTTCTTGATAGAGAGATTAGAAAGATTCAATTACGGTACAGGAATAGTACCTACCAGCGATACATTCTGCCTATTCATGAACATGTCGAATGTGGCATTGGCCTTTTTTGCTGTTTTCTTGGCGCTCATGTTTTCCATTTTCCTGGCTAAAGTTGCAGGACTTGGAGTAATTGCATCGAGCGATACAATATTTTCGATAACAGATACAAGAAGGAGAATAGTGACCAGTGCTACATCATCCGATATAAGCAAATTGAAAGACAAGATTGGAATATCTAAAATACAAGCAGAGAATTTCTCACATTCGCTTACTTCTCTTGGAGAATCGATATCAATTCCAAAAGCAGCGGTAATAGGACTCAAACAACAATTGAATCTACCAATGCCATCACAATATCAACAACATTCGTTCTTCCAAAATAACATATACAATCAATCATCACCACCACAATCGTCACCAACGATCTTATTCAGCAACCCAAATGACTACGATAACACACTAGGAAGCGGTCGACTACATCCAAAGGGTACAACAACAAAGAACAAGAAGAAGATATGAAGATCATAAATAATAAAGTTGTCATGGACTCATAAGAGGTACTACATATACGTGCGTATGGTATGGTAATGACGATTAAGAGAGAGTGTGTGTGTACAATTGTAAAGAAAGAAAGAGAGAGAGAGAGTAATTCACACCACACTTAACCAATCGATGATACACCGAAAATAACTTCTTACCCATGATTTTGTTGTGGTAATGAAAAGCATATTCATCGGAATATCGATAATCAATACCTTAGTGGTATTATCACTGTTGGTATACTTTCCTTTTGTACACCTCAACCTAGTATTCACTCACGATAACTTGGCGGTATCCGATGTATCATATTATAATCCAAATAAAGCGGAAAGCACGACAGAGAGATTTCATTTTGAATGGTATCTCTTTGCAAGTGATGCTCTAAGAATAGCTCTCCCTGTCCTCCCTTTATTTACTATGGCGAATCTACTTATCGATGGACCATCTTCGATGATATGGTATACTATCATAATTTTTATACTTCTTGCAGTAGAAGCAGTAAAGTTATTCAAGTATAGTTACAATCTGGTATTCTGTGAAGATTTTCAATTCTGTAGAAACTTCGATCCATCTGGAGATTCGAACAAACCCAACATCGTCTTCATAGTTATGTATGCATATACATTCGCATTCACGCTATTCTGTGCACTTTATGCATTTCTGGGTAGTCATATAAACAAAGGAAGAAAACTTCAGGAAAGAAGGTTACAATGGATGAACTATAGAAATAATGGGGGGTGGGCTGCAAATCCTTTTCTACCGATGGCAAATAACCTACAACAGCTTCAAGCTCAACAACAACAACAACCACCACCTCCTCAACAGAATCACTACCAACCTATTCCAGTATATCCACAAGAGGAAGAATACAGCGTTAGACATAAAGATCCTCAGATTTCGAGAGTCGATGAAACAGCTGGCATGGTTGTAAAAGCATTGAACTATGTGAAAGAAAATCGTGAAAGGAATAGTAATTACGACGAAGAGAGTGGAGGTAGTAGCAGCGAGAGCGAATATGAAGTCGTGGTTAAACAATCTGATTCTTCTCATTCGAAGTTACTAAAGTATGTGATACCATCATCATCTTCTTCGAAACAACAGAAGAAGAAGAAAACCAGCAATAATATCAAGAATATTGTCAAATTTAGTGGTACCAAACAAAAATAAAGCATGTGTTATATAGCGATGATGCACGATACTATTGTAACAACCATTTAAGTTCTTATCATTTTCGATATATATTGATATCATTGATATTTCAATTGTAGTAGTAGTAGTAAAATACACTCTTTGCATATAACTATCGAAGTTACGTTGCTGTTACACAGCACCACACACCCACCCATACAAAAACGATGAATACTAAAGGGGTTGCTTGGTTATTAATATGGACGCTTGTTATGGTCTTTTTAACGATCGGATCTGTATTTGCTTTTATAGCATTCTCTTTCGTGGAAGGATTAAAGAGCGATCTAGGAAGACATAGATTCTGTCTTTCTATGACATCAGACCAAAACATAGCCGATACAGATGGAGGTGATGGTACAGCCATAGGAATTGGATGGTTAGAAATCGACACTACATCAAAGAAGCTTTCATATGAACTCATGTTTGACATTGGATCAGATGTTCCTACATCTTTATCTATAAAAGGACCTATTACTAGTAGTGCTGTTACAGCAGGATCTGCATTTTTTCCAAGCGATGGTACTTCCTTAGCAGAATTGGAAGCGGATGGAGATGATGGTGCATACAGAGCAAGTAAGATATCGATCACGACAGCTCAATCAAAAGCTATACTCGATAATCCAGCATGGTATTATGTATTACTTAAAACAGAAGCATATACAACCGGATCTATCGCAGCTAGGTTACTCAACGAATGTCCACCGAGAGTATAACATCAAAGAAGTGCGATGTCGTAACTTATTGTACCAAAAAAAGTATTATTATTTTATAATAAACCGAATAATCCCTTTACATATCTCATTTTCGTCTTTGTGTTTGGGTCTAAAAATGGAAGGAATAATAGCTCATCCATCGTTGACTACTATACTTAATAACGGTCCTTCCACCGTGATAATCAGACCCCTTAGACCTTTGGATGGTAATATCACGAAATCGGCGATCACGTTGAGTTCTAGCTGTAAGAGGAGATATGTCATCGAAAACAGAAATGGATTAACCTCATCTCTGAAAGAAGTTGCAACCGAAAGAGCAGAACTCGAACAGAAAATGAAATTCGAATTACAGAAAAAAGATGAAGCCATGAATGGATTACTTAAGAAATTAGAAGAAGAGAAGAAGAAACTGAAAATTTTGGTAGAGGTACTGTTAATTCGATCAAAAGGAGGAAATGAAATGAAAAGGAAATTGTATTCGAACGAAAAGAACTATAGCAATAGTAAAGAAGAAGACAACAACGATGACTCAAAACTAGAGAAACAACGCTACCATAAATGCTTAAATGAAATGTGTAGAGACATAGTAGAAAAATGCAGCGAAGTAGATGAAACTTATTATATCGATCATGTTCGTTCGATTGGAAGTGTTTTCGGTAACAAGGATGTAGACACTTATATCAAAAATGCTATTACAAGGAAAAGAGTGTTAAAAGCAAAGGATAAAGATAGAAGAGAAAGGGGTATCAAGAAAAGAGTTTCAAGGAGAAATAAAGAGAAAGAGAGATGCGAAAAGGCTATAAAAAAGGGACTCGATAAAAAGAAGCAACAGAAGAATAATTCGAATTGTAGTAGTAGTAGCGATTCTCTTAACACCAGCAGCAACGATGATGAATTTGGTATCGATAGTTATCTGATGGATGACGATAAATGCTATTACCCCGTAATATGCGATTTAATTGAAGATTATGATAATATCGATATAGATAACGATATCATCGATAATATCCTGTTATAGTAGTAGTAATAATAAAAAAAATTCTTTTTATTCATTCGTTCGTTCGTTCTGTAGTTTCACTGTTCACACAACTCCTCTCAAAAAAACCCTCTCAGAAGAAATGCCTCTAAGCGATGCACTGGTAGATGACGATTATGAATCTGAACCTATACCACCCTCTTTTAATAATGTAGTGCGAACGGAGATACTCGATAATTCGTTGCAAGTGATGAGATTATCCACATCACCCGACTTAAAGCTACCTAAAAGATGTTCTGATGATGCAGCAGGATACGATCTATTTAGTCCAGAAGACTGTGTAATAGAACCAAAGGGAAAGGCTCTGATAAAGACTAACCTCTCGATACGCGTTCCAGATGGATGTTATGGTAGAATAGCACCAAGGTCGTCTCTGGCATGGAAACATCATATTGATGTAGGTGCTGGTGTAATAGATAGAGATTATAGAGGTGATGTAGGCGTGATTCTATTTAACCATTCGAATGTCGAATTAAGAAGTACGTAATATGAAAATTAAATATCGATTTATTCTAATCGATCATACAGTAAGTAAAGGTGATGGTATTGCTCAACTTATCATAGAGAGAATAAGAACACCAGATGTAATAGAAGTAACCAAATTATCCGAAACGAAAAGAGGAGAAGGAGGTTATGGATCGACAAATGAAAACAATGTTCCTGTCAAACAAAGTTATTTTTATTCAAATTCTGCTATGGGAGAAGTATTTGAATGTCACCATTTAGTGAATGTGTTTGTGTTTATTGCTGTATTATTATTTTTACTTTCGTGGTATACACCCGAAAGACAATAAAATAATACTTCTAGTCGATTATCACTTATTCATAAAATGTACTCGATAAATATTCAAATTTGAAGTAAATATATTACATCGAAAAAACATGTTTTTTTCTAAGTCACCTAAAAACCCTGAAACCGGGTAGTGACTGGCCCAAACTAGGCCTACACCACGAACAGGACATAGAAGTTACCTCAACGCTAGTTGAGTTTGGGCAGACGACTGTCCAAGTTGTAGGTCGGAAGTTTCTCAAGAAAGTTCCTTTTTTTGTTCGATATTAGAAAATTCTTAGAAAATTCTATAACATCGAGCCATACAGATATCATCAAAAACTATACATTAGGTGGATGCCTAATAAACTATGATGATGAACAGCAACAACAATAACACATCGACAGAAGTGTGCTTAGAGTGTGGCATGAACTTAAAGCTTTTACCAAACTCATGGGAATATATCTGTGCCGAATGCGGAGAACTATTTTGTCAGTTGTGCGTTCAAAAACAAGGGAAGGTGATACATAAAATGGATCCAGAAGACAGCGACGATGAGTGGTTATGTATTCATTGCTCGTGTGAAGAGAAGAAAGAAAATAAGTAAACACATTTATTTCTTATTGGAGTGCTTATTGACATATTTGTCTGTACTTGATAGAATCATTTTTAAATAGGCTTTAGATACATGGAACCATGATTTATCTACCATTTCTCCCACTTCTGTATAAATCTTTATATTCGTTTCTGTCGAATCTTCTAGTATTTTTTGTTTAGTATAATAGTCCTTTTCTTCTTTTACTCGTTTGAGTAAATTGTTTAATTCATCGAGTTTATTTTCTTTCTTCTTCTCCTTTTCTTCTCTTCTGTGTTTGTATATTTCTTTTCTTGCTACTGCTGTCAATTCTGTTGCTGTTGTTGCTTCCGCTTCTTCTTGTGTATCTTCGTTGTCATCAGGTGAAATAGGGCTATTATTATTATTGTTGTTGTTGTTAGATGTTGTAGAGTCCAATCTCGTCTTCAATCGTTTAGAACTCTCTTCGATACGATAACCTTCTTCTGTGACAATATCACAATCATCGCTTCCATCGCTGTAGACTTCATTACAGACCAGATCAATTGATTTTTCACTATTAGTCGAAGTTCTGTTTCTACTCCTACTTCCTATTGGTCTCCCTATTTTTCTCTTTTTGGTATTCTTTTGTTTTTGTTGTTTTTGTTGTTGTTGTTGTTGTTGTTGTTGCTGCTGCTGCTGTGTGATCGTAGTTGTTGATTCGATTTGGTAGTCTATAACCATCGAAGGAACGCTCCTTAAACATAAATCGGTAGCGGTACTAGAGAATTTCTTGTAAATAATCGATTGAATATCATCTTGATCTCTTTTATAATATACTTCTCGTATTTTTTCTATCACCCATTTAACTTGTTTATCGAATTTGATTTTAGGATCGTATTTTAAATCGGGAGTTGCACATAAACCCGATATAACTGGGGATTCCAGTAGTTGTAATAAAACACATGGATGTACCCATGTACCTCTCGAAGCGGTATTTCTTCCTCCAACATAGACGTGATAATAATATCTGTAAAAGAGATTCTTTCCCGATACATATTTAAATATTTGTTCGGCTGTAGTCTTCAAAATTAATAGTACATTATGCCTATTAACAAGCGATATAGAAAAACTAGAAAACAAGGTGGTTGCATGTATCATATTATCGCTATAACGTATGTAAAGTTTTTCTTCGTTTGGTCCTATCAATCGAAGAAGATGTTGATTACTTGGACAGGGGTAGTATAATTCTAATGCAGTCGAGTTATCGTTGTTATTATTATTATTGGCTGTTATTGCAGGGGTGGGCGCTACAGGTGGCTGTGAAGGTGGAGTGAGTGGTGGTGGTGATAATACTTCAGTAAGTGGTTGATCTGGTGTTTTTTCGATCGGAAGTGGTGAAGGTAATGGTAAAGGCGATGGTGATTGAATCGATGTACGTAACAATAACAGTTCTTCATCTGTAAAAGGAATTGTAGGTTTTAATGATAAAGATATCGGTAGTTGTTGTTGAGGTTGTGAATTATTATAGAAGTCATGAAAGTCACGAGTAAAAATAAAAGAGGTACTCTGTTGTTGTTTCTGAACTTCGGTTCCCATTGGTGATGACGATGAAAGCATATCGATATGAACCAATTTATCAGATAATAACAATAATGTGGTGATGGCGTGACTTCGGTTATTTTTCTAAAAACTAAAAATAAACTATTTTTGGAGATTATCGAGTTCTTATTGATATTGCATTAAATCACCACGTCAGCAGCAGAACCAGGAAGAAATTTTCTTCCTGTATGGATACTTATGTTGTTGTTGTCGGTTAGTATTCCTATAAAAAGGACGAGTGGAAATATACTTATTTCATTTAAGATAGATATTCGAATCAAAAGAAATGGCATAGTTTTAACACACGTGAAAGGAATACCTAGTCATATCGATTTATTGAAGCTCTTAAAAGATTTTAAAAAGGAATTTTGTTGCAATGGTTGCATAATCGAAGAAAGAACTATCATCGAATTACATGGTGATAGAAGAGAGCGTGTATCTATTTTTTTTGGTAGAGAATGGATTATGTGAAGAAAGTAATATACACATAGTTCTATAGTTCATTGTGATATCACTTTAAGTTCTCCTCCTCCCCTTATGTTTTCTTGTTGTAATAATATAGTCTTTAACACCGAGGAACCTCCATCACTTTCACTTCGAAGTAATTTTATTAAAGTCCATAGTCCCATAATCTTTGAAAGTCCTAAAAGAAGATTTGTTTCATTATCTCTCATATCCACCAC
>ERZ1292644.1424-Hain-H14-01um-R2-1424-length-12439-cov-4_pt1 | contig 12439 bp, 23 predicted proteins | sample MGYA00564402_ERZ1292644 | MGnify/ENA primary metagenome ERZ1292644 (study PRJEB36523, sample SAMEA6512644) | groundwater metagenome | collected 2019-01-09 | study: AquaDiva: Metagenomics assemblies of 32 groundwater samples | reverse complement strand
CAAAACCGTACTCGTCAGTCTCTAACTTAATCTTAGCTAGATCGTTGAGTGCATTCATGGGCAACCTCAATCTGCATAAATACCGACACATTAAACCGCAGAGTCATGTGCCGGCGTTTATATAGATTAGATCTCTGCGGTCGCGCTAATCCTTATTATACCAGTTTGTTTTTGTCGCAACAAATATGTACAATAAAGCTTAAGGAAAGCCCTGCGCGGGCTTTTTTATTTACTCAAAATTATGACCAACACTAGAACAACCATCACCCAGGAGCTGCCAGTGACTGACGCCGACAGTAATCCTACAGTAGTAGCCTACAGAGTCGGGCAACTTGAGAACGCCGTACGTGCAGGCTTTAAAGAGCACAACGAAAAACTAGACCGCATGGTAGAGAACTTTGCCACCACATCTGACTTAACAACCCTCGCAGGCCGTGTGGGCGACCTGGAGAACGACCGCAAGTGGTTAGCCCGTTTGGTCATTGGGGCCGTGGTATTCGCGGTGCTTAGTTTGATTGGTGTGGGTTTTAAGACATTAGGTAACTAAGGAGGTTCTATGAGCCAACAAGCTATTTATCAAGCGTGGAAGCCCACGGTACTTAACCGAGTATTAAATGTAGATGGCGGTAACCCTGGCCAATGCAGTCAAGCCGTCCTAAGCTATGGCCTGTCGTTGTTCCCCGGCGTAGGCTGGTACACCGCCTTTCCGCCCACACCCTACACTAAGGATTTTGGAGCCAAGCACAACCCGGTGTACTTCGATTGGATTGCGAACGACCACAACAACCCTAACCAAGTACCCGAACAAGGCGATGTGATGGTGTTCGGCGCCACGCCGCAAGCTGGCTATACTAACGGCTTCACTAATCCTTACGGGCATACGGGCGTGTGCGATAGCGCAGATGCTTCTGGTTACTACTTACTACAACAGAACTCACCGGCACAAGGACAGGCCGTCAATGTGAAGTTCTACGCCTGGAAGTTCCGACCATGTCTTGGTTGGCTGCACCCTAAACTGGCCGGCACTGCGCCAGCGCCTACACCCGTTCCCAAAGGCCAGACAGTCACATTACCTGCATGGGTACAGAGCTGGGCTGCATACCGGCCTGGAAGTGGCTTAGTTAAAGGCTCTGCTGACCAGGTAGGCAGTTTGCTACCCGGCAAATACGGCGGTCTTAGCTATTCTGTTCTGCAGTGGGTTGGGGACTACGCAGTAAACATTAAGACAGAGTCATTTGGTGTCGTCACTATTTGGGTGAAGAACACTGATGCTGTCATAAATTAAGGAGCAATATGAATTTATCGAAATACAACAAAACAATCACCGCAGTCGTAACCGGCCTTATTGGTTGGGCGACTGTTGTAGTAACATCTGACTCGGCCGCAGTTACGGCCGGTGAGTGGATAATGCTTGCGACTGTTCTTGCTACTGCGCTTGGTGTGTACCAGGTTAAGAACCAGCAATAATTACCGTTCGTATAAATAAGCGAAGATAAGATAACGGGGGTCGTTTCGGGGATTGAAACCTCTCGTATAAATAAGCGCCTATGGACAACGGCATGATGGGTGTGCTACAATGAAGGCCTGACTTGCTAGCCATGATCTCCCGCGAAAGCGGACACAAATCATGGTTTCGTCATGACTAATCCTCCGTTTTTGCAGAAATGTAAAACGGAGGATTTTTCTGTCAAATAAAAACTTTTTTTACAACAAAACAATTAAACACCCCTCACTACTTACAGGCCGTCAAGACGTGTAAAAACTAGTAGTCATAAACACGCCACCGAGAGGTGGGTATACGACATAGCCTTGTGTCTGTACGGTGGGGGATGTTTGCCCAGAACTTTGGTTGTGGGCGTACCTTAAAAACTTATGTGTACTAGTGAGGGATACCATTACGCCTCTGACGCAAATGCGTACCATGAACTTTCGAGTTCGGAGTTAAAACCTAGGCGTAATGCCCTCTCTCATACACATAAGTAATAAGGATAATGGAGCGTAGTTCAGTGGTAGAACGCCTCGCTGTTAACGAGGATGCCGAAAGGAATCGCAGGTTCGAATCCTGCCGCTCCAGCCAACAAATACGTTTAGTGACAAGTGATCATAGGCACTAAACGTCAGCTCGAAACGACCATTAGAGCTAATCAGCAAAATGGGGTGTATTTGATTTGTTAAAAAATGGGGGTACGTGGTGAACGGATATTTTGTAACCGTCAGCAACAATCTGCTTGAGGATAAGCACTTTGAAAAAATGGGTGGGGCGGTATGGTTGTATATGTGGCTTATAGACAAGATGACAGAGATAAGTGAGGGTCTTGGCATAGTCAGTTACGGCAACCCCGTGACTATAGACGACGTCCGCGAGAACTTCGCGGGCATGTCAGATCGTACCTATCACCGTATGGTGGCCAAGCTCCGGCAAGGAGGCTACATTAACACCGTGCAAGCGAAATACGGTCTGTACATAACAGTTAACAAACCAAAGAAATACTTTGGTAACCAAACAAGCCCTGCCAAAAATGGCAGAGTTAGAAAACAAGCCCTGCCAAAAATGTCTCCAGCCCTGCCAAATGTGGCGGACAGCCCTGCCAAAAATGGCATAGCCCTATATATAGATAACAATACAACTAACAATACATTTACAAATAACTCTACTGACGTAGAGTTAGGCGAAAAAAAATCGCCAGCTAAAAATACGCATCGAGAAAATGTGTCAAAGCTTTACTACGAAGCCGTCAAAGCATTAGATTTGCCAGTGCGAAATCACAACAACGTGAAGGCCAAGATTGCGGAACTGGGCCGGGATGCCGACCATGAGAAGATCGTCAATTACCTGGTGTTCATGCGTGATCAGTTCGCCTCCGTAGATTGGGAGTTTAAGCCGCATATATCCGAAGCGCTCGATATTTTCAACAAACGCGGCACGATACGCGACACGTTCAAGAAGCACGTTACGGCGACAAAAGAACAATCAACGGCATGGAAGCCAAGGGGTAAAACGCAATGAGTCACAGTGTTTTGATGAAGCGCACAGGCCAAGTCTACACGCTAGAGGATGAAGACGCCGAAGAACTAAAACTAAAACGATTTGCTGCCACCCGGCCATTCCTGATAGACCTGGAAGGCGATCAATACCAGTCGAGCGACATACAGTCGATTACCAAGAACCCAGAGACTAAGCACACGATACCGGATTTTGAACAGGCCGCGCTACCAGAGGGGAATAAATGCCATGGGGCAAACTCAATACAGAACCAGGTTAATCAGATCATCAAGGATGAGCACCCGGCCGACTGGTCAAAGAAAATCCGCGATAGGTCGTTCCGAGAGGTTACCCGGCAAAGACTGCGTGCGGCTGCGCCTACTGGTTGGTGTGATTACAAACAAGGGGAATGCGTATGCTGACTACCGAGTAAAAACAAAAATCTAAAAGCAAAAAATAGGGGACAAACAGAGAGAGGCGAAAAACCTCTCTTTTTGCTGTGATAAGTATCACATGTACATTGCATTTAATAATTTTAGCTGAATATAAGCGTAACCGGTGGGAGAAAACGGGAACAAAATGCATTTATCGGAGGCGAGAGCCTGCGTGCAGTTTAATTTGCCCTGGAACAGCGGGCAATGCTAATTAGCGAAGCTTTTGAATTGTACCGGCTGGATGTTATTATCTTCCGGAACCAGTCCCCTAAAACAGAGGAGACGCACCGCTGTGCGCTAAAAGTACTGCTAGCCTTCACCGAAGATATACCAGTTGAGTCACTGACTTTTGATCTGATACGGAACTGGAAAATCCATTTAGATAAACGGCGTGAACCGTCTACTGTTCGAGAATATATTATACGTCTACGGGTTGTGTTGAGACACCTACAGCGGAGAGGATACCGAGTAGTCGATTACGACCTCATCTCTATACCAAAAAGGCCTCAGAAGGTCCCAGAATTCTTAACGAAGGAACAGGTGGCGGAGTTGCTTACAGCAATTGGCAAACCTACACGCGGCTACCCAAGGAAAGCGCGGCTGCGTAATACGGCAATTATCAGTTTGCTCTATGCCTCGGGTATCCGAGCTAGTGAATTGCGACAACTAGATCGTGCAAATATCAGAGACGACAACACCTTTACGGTCATTGGTAAGGGGAGCAAGGCGCGGCTCTGTTTTCTTGATGATCGGACCCGGCAACTTATAGACGCGTACTTGCTGGTACGCACAGACAGCAACCCCGCGTTATTTATAGCAGATCAGACAGGCCGGCGGTTATCTAAATCCGGTTTACAGATTATCTTCGCGCGTGCTTCTCGACTTGTTGACTTCAAGACACCTGTCCATCCGCATGTTTTGCGGCATAGCTATGCCACGAATTTACTTCGGAACAACACCAATCTGCGCTATGTACAAGAGTTCTTAGGCCACAGCAGCATACAGACTACGCAAATGTATACTCATGTTGTGAACCAAGACCTAAGAAAAGTGTATAATGAGTCGCATAGTTACTAGATAACCTTGGCAAGGATTAGGTAATACAAAATCTTCTTGCATAAGCCTATTGACTTTTTGCTTTGCTTTTGTTAGAATAGAGCTTAGTTCCTTCACAAGCAACAAATGTTTTCCAGATAAACAATAAAAATCTGTGCGGCTAAGTTCGCGTCCTTGCCAAGGACGAGGCCACGGGTTAGAGTCCCGTCACCCGCACCAAATTAGATTGTCACCCCTGGAAGAACCAGGGGTTTTTTATTTCCCGGAGGTCATGACTAGCAAGTCACGATTTCCGACAGAGTAAACAACTCTGGGTCACCGTAATAGAGCAAACAAACGGCTTGATGAGTCGGCCCAACCTCGGTAGACCAAAAATTGAGAGACAGATGATGCTGTGGAGCATCTAAACGTTCTTTAACAGATAGCAGATACGAGTAGCGACAGGGGCTATAACGGTTGTAGGCCGGTATTCTACAACAGCCTAGTACTAGCTGGTAGTACTCCCCGTAGCCCTACCGGCGGTTAAATGGTTACCCTCCCAAGCTACCGCTACTCATACCTGCTATTTGAAGAAGAACACGCAAAGGAGACACGATGAGAACACTCATTGCGGTCCTGTTAAGTGCGCTCTTGCTCACTTTACACGGCTCCCTACTTAAGAATTTAGAGACAAAAGCAGCGGTACACCCGAAAGCAGGACAGCGGCACAACGCCACACTAACTGCTAAACCATCCGAGCGAGTACTTACCGTACAAGCCGCCGCACCTGTAGCCCCGCCGGTACAGGAAACGCCAGAGTCTCAAACAACACAAGTAACGGGATGCGAAAGCTACCGACCCTTGCTCGCCCAATATAACTGGGACGTAAAAGTAATGTTCGCAGTGATGCAAGCCGAGTCTAACTGCAATCCTAATGCAGTCAGCCCACCGAATTACGATGGCCTACGAGATTTTGGCCTACTTCAGTTGCACGGACAAGAGATTTACAACCCCACAGCAAATATACAAGCTGCTTACAATATTTGGCTTAGGCAAGGATACGGAGCATGGAGCGTTTGGAATTCAAACGCATATCTTCGTTACTTGTGATCCAGAGGTCGCATGAGCTGTTACGCGCAATATTTAGACACTACTCAGATGCCCTCTCTCAGCAGGGCAAGTAGGTTAACAGCTGGCCTATGACAGCTTTTTTGACCTCTGGATAACCAATTAACTATCACCAATGGAGCACAATAGCGCCAGCACCGGACAGATAAGCAACGTATGGCTTGTGTTCGTTGCTGGTACTTGTGTGCTCTGTAAAGCGTAGTTGTGCTGGTAGTGAGTAAGAATAGGGCATTCGGTTGAAGCTAGTAGCACTAGCGTGACCCGAATAAATACTTGGCTTACCTATGGTCAAGAGGTAATAGAACTCATTGCCAGCACCATGCGCTTTACCCCAGACGGGGGTGGCCGAGAACGCACATTCAAATGCAGAAGTAGTATTGTGCTCGGCTCTCCCCGCCTGGTGGGTTGGTATCCGTCCAGTTCCTCTATGCCGAACGCGCTAAGCATAGATACGTAACTGGCGGATATCAGCCGATCAGAACACATATAAGGAGGCTATATGAACATTTTAGTAAGAGATATTTCGGGCAGCGCCTACACCTTCGACAAAGATAGTTGGGCATTACGCTGTGCACATGACTTGGTGCAGATAGACGAATACGGCACAGCCTGGTGCCCCACCTGCAAGAATGCCGACATGACTGATGGCGATGCTGACCGGGCGCTGGAAAATAAACAAACTGAGTATTTTTAAAGGATTTACGACCATGAGTGATTTACATACAGAACTAAAAACGGCCGGCCGACAACGCCAGCGCGACCAATTGAACGCAAAGACCGAGACGCTACGCTACACGGTAAAAGGCTTGGCCTTGCTGCTGGAAGCCACAGCGCTAGGCATTACCAGCGCCTACGCGATTTATAGCGGCTGGACTGACGCAAAGCTCCCTACATGGGGCGCAGATGTCCTGATGGTTGCCGGTGTGTGCATCGCGCTGCGGGCATTCGTGGAGTTCGTTAAGTTTTTGAACCGGAGGTAGTATGACAGATACAGATCACCCTGTTGACATCATGGAAGGCGTTATAGAGCCAGATGAAGTCGGTAATGTGGTGGGCGTTGATGAGATTACAGCCTCGGAGGTATCTAAAACAGTTGCCGACCTACTGGTGCAAGCGATGATGTTCGATATGGGTATTGACTGGGAAACCGGCTTGCTTGTACCAAAGCAGCAAGACAATACGCCATTTTGGCTCAAGAGATGGAAAGAAAACCAGCAAGGTGGCGACCGACAACCAGGAGACTACGAAGGAGGGCATGATGAGCAACCGATTAAATCAAGAGCGTGAAGAAAACTTACAACCACAACGCATGGAAAGTTGCCAGAAAAAGCTTGAAGAAATGGGTTTTGACGTTAAATCTGATGGCTCTACTCTACTATCCTTTGTCTACAAAGGTAAGCAAGTACAATTCTGGCCATACTCTGGCTGGCATTCTGGCGCAACTATCAGAGACGGACGTGGTTTTAAGCACCTTATAGACCAATTAGAGGAGGAGCGATGAAAGATGACCCTAAAGCGGTAACGCGCGTACAGATATTTAACATAAAGCCGAGCCTGGCCGCTACTAAGAAACTGGCGGTCGAGCTTACGAAGTTCATTGACGACAATAGGCTATCAACAAATATTGCTGGTAAGAAATATGTGATGGTTGAGGGCTGGCAGTTCGCCGGTTCACAACTAGGGCTTGTGGCAATACCCAGTGACGCAACAGATATCTCTAATGACGCTGAGATTAAGTATAAGTCTAGCGCTGAGGTAATTCACGTCGCTACAGGAAACTTAGTGTCACGCGGCTTTGCAATTTGTTCTACCAAAGAAGGCAAAAAGAAATCCTTTGACGAGTATGCAGTGGCCTCTATGGCTCAGACCCGCGCAATCGGCAAAGCCTACCGTAATAACTTATCCTGGCTGATTAAAATGGCCGGGTTCGAAGGTACGCCGCGAGAAGAAATCACCGAAGACATCGAAGAAACCATGGTTGAAGACCTAGGCCGGATTAAGGCTAATGTCTTCGCAAGGTTTAAAGAGGTTGGCATATCGGACTCGGCTGTGATGCTAGAGATTATCCAAAAAGCCACCGGTAAACAAAGTATTGATAACGCCGACGATGCAATGCAGGTGTTGGCAGAATTGGCGAGGGAAGATTAATATGGCGACTGACGCAACACTACAGAAATTTGAAGAAAAGATGCTTAAGCAGGTTAGCCCGCTTGAGCAGAAGTCTGTGGAGCTGCTTGAAAAAGCTACACAGCAACTAGTATCGGACGACGTTACTCTGGCGCAGGCTGTAGCCGTTAAGAAAGAAATTAACGCCCACAGCAAGCTCGTAAAAGAGTCCCGTCTAGCCCTCACCCGGCCGATTGATGACATGAAGAAACTCATCATGAGCAAAGAGTCTGAGGTTATGTTGCCGCTCGAAAAGGCCAAGGCTGATATCTCGGACAAGATTTTGACCTACGAAGAAGAGTTAGAGCGCTTACGCCTAGAAGAAGAAAATCGCATTGATCGCATACTGGATAGTATCAGCGTTGCTGTCTGGACGTACGAAACTGTCGCAGATGTCGATGCTCGCGGCAAAGAGATTAAAGAAGCCTTTGCACTGCTGAGTGAGTCTGATAAGAGTAATGCAAAAATCAAGCTTGCACTTACGACTTCGGTTGACGCGCTAACCACTCGAAAATCCAACCTAGAGGAAGAGGAACGCCAACGCGTCGAACGCGAGCGCCTAGCCAAAGAGGCTGAAAAGCAGAGCGCCGAACGCGCCAGCTTGGAACGGGAGCGGGCTGCAATCGAGCAGAAAGAACGCGAACTCCAGGCTGAAAAAGAACGCCAGCAGCGCGAGCTAGAGCGCCAGGAGCTAGAAGCTAAAGCACTTGAACAACGCAAGGCTGAGGCTGCGGCAGAAAAGGCTCGCCCTAAATCGAATATTGCTACACGGACTGAGTTCGAGGTTGAAAGCCCGCACCTAGTTGACCGAAAATATTGCAGCCCTGACGGTGTAAAAATCCGTCAGGCGATCAAAGACGGCGCGACTGAAATCGCCGGAGTTAGGATTTTCCAGACAAAATCAGTGCGTTAGGGGGTAACATGAGGTTCAACACAGCAATACCATACGAAGCAAAGCGGGCGTCTGAGTATCTACGACGGCTGCATGAGAAGAAGAATATCGTTGAGGTTAAGCGGGTCAGCCCAGTGCGGTCGCTTAGCCAAAACAGCTATCTCCATCTCACTTTTAGTGTATTCGGCTTGGAGCTGGGCTATGAAGCTGCGGAAGCCAAAGTGATATATAAGCGCCTGGTGAACCCTGAGCTGTACATCTACAAGAAAAACGGCCAGGTGTTCTTGCGGTCTAGCGCTGAGCTTACGACCAAAGAAATGTCTGACAGCATCGAGAAGTGGCGGAAGTACGCAGCTGAGCAGGGTATAGATATCCCAGCTCCTGGCGATGACGAGGCTTTGCGGTATTGGGAGAACGAGATTGAGAGAGAGGGTAAATATTTATGAATAAAGGAGCAAATATGAGCAAAAAATTCAATGGTCTACGTCACGGCGAAGTAGCCCTAATCCCGGTTAAAGAAATCCCCGGTGGTCACAAACTAAAGCGCGGCGATTACACCCTAGCGCACAGTGAAACCGGCCATCACCATGTTCTTGAAGGTTCGTTATTCGAAGTTACCGAGGCCGACAAAGATCGGCTATTCGTACAAATTTTTGGTGATACTGCAATCGTACACAAAAAGACCCATGATAAGCACAACACTATTACCATTCCGCCCAGTCTGCTTGAGCGCTATGAAATGGTTGAGTATAACCCGGCTTCTAAAGCTATTCGAAAGGTAGTTGACTAGCATGATTAATCCAGAACTAGGCTACTCAGATAAAACCCAAGCCTTAATAGAGCGGCAATGCCGAAATGTGGAACGCAAGTCATTTCGTTTGCAAAAAGACAAAGCAGCCGAAGCGATATTGAAGACCTACGATTTGTTTGATCTACCAAGACCAAAACGTGTTGTGTGGTGCGCTGATCCGTTCACTTCTGTTTATCAAGGGTCAGCAAGGTCAGCATTAGACTATGACTTCGATTACTACATAATCCAGCATGAATACATTGAAAACCCCGATGAAGATCTTCCAGTAAACGATAACGACCACAAATACCTCGCATATTGCGAGCTACTCATGGAAGCCAAAGAACACGGCGCCGGTTACCGTGTCGAATGGGAAGATACGCTCTATATTGTGCCTACGCCGCTAGTAGTAATCGACAGCCAAAACCGTTTTCATAACGAAGATGGCCCAGCAATTCGCTGGAAACAAGGTAAGTCGTTTTACTTTTTGTACGGTGAGAGCTTTGAGAAGGAGCTGTGGGAACGGGTTACCAGTGGTAATTTTACTGCTAAGGAGCTTATGGCAATCGAAGATACCGATAAGCGTGCTATTGCTATGACCTATCTAGCCCCGGCGGATATGATCGAGCAGATGCACATGAAACTACTGCACGTTGGCATTAAAGGCAACAAACTTTACGAATGTAAAAACTATCTGGACTCGGGCGAAACTGAATATGCGCTTTGGATGAAAGATGCCAGTACGCCGCGTCAGTTCATTCACTTTGTACCTAAAGATTTTGACTTTCACAAGAATGCAGATGAGGCTACGGCTGGATGTTTCCGTAACGGCGGCGGTGATCTGATGCCGCTTGAGGATTATCTTTTGATTGAGCAGGAGGCGTGATGGCTAGGAAGGAAACGAATAATGAATAAAGACTATACAATCCACATAAACATCACCCGCAAGAACAGCAAAATAACCGAGGCTATGGAGTCGCTCAGCACAACCGAGTTCGAGGACGACCAAGACCTTTGCGAAGCGGTTGCCAGCCAGACGTTGGAGATGCTTGGGGAATTGCGGGAGCGGGATGATGAGTGAGGAATGGCTACGAGAGAAGTTGGCTGAAATAGAACATGAGCGCTGGGCAGATTGGCAGAAATGGTGCCACAAAATTCTACGCGAAAACTCGCCATCTTCTAAATTAGAGGCTGTTTTAGAACGTTGGGACAAACAAATAGCTAAAAGCTATAAAGACCTATCAGAAAGTGAGAAACAATCAGACCGCGATCAGGTAGGTCGTTACTGGCCGTTGATCATAGAGTATTCAGCCGCTCAGCGACAAGTAGACAAAGCGGCGTATCGGGCTGAACTACTAGAAAAATTGGGGGATGTGTGTACTGAAGAGCGTTTTGGTAATAATCTTGCGTGGAATCAAATCATTCATTGGGATGATGCGGAAGCCGCTATTAGGGAGGTGCTAGCAGATGAGTAAACCTAAATATAGGTACTTCCTATCTACGCATTTCCTGAACGGCAATGTAGAGGTCATACGGGAGGGCCGCGTATTTATGAGAACAGTGGCACGTTATCACAATAATGATGAAGGCTTTGCTTTGGCTGCAAAACACTGTGAGCATTTAAACCGATGGTTCCGTGATGGTTGGTGGAGTAACACGACATGGCTATGAATCAAATTAGCCTACTGGAAAAAGAAAAAGACCGCGCAATATATGCAGCTGGAGCCTTTGCAGACAGTGAGTGGAAAAAGGCCGCCGAAGAATGCGTGCGTACTCTATGCAGACTAGGTGAAGATTTTGACACCGATAGAGTATGGGGGATGTTAGACCAAACCGGCCTGCACACTCCAGAGCCACGAGCACTAGGAGCCGTAATGCAGAAGTTTGCCCGTGAGCGAGCTATTGTACCGAGTGGAGGCTACAGAAAGTCTACGCGGCGGGCTTGCCATAGAAGAAATCTATGTATTTGGAGGCCAGTTAATTACCGTAAGAATTTGAGGGAGGCGGAGTGATCGAAAGACTATGCAAAATCTGCGGGTTACCCCAAAAACTAACCAAAAGACGAGTAAAAACCGTCTGCCAGTGTGCAAGTTCTGTAACGAGCCGGGTCATTCCAAGTTCACTTGCAGACTTAAGCCTCACAAGCCTATTACAGCGCGAGTTCGACTGAAGCCATTAGGCAAAGCAGGCAAAAGAACAGTCGCCGCAGTAGCTAAGTGGAAACGTACGCAGCCGCCGAACCACCAGGGGTATTTCGAGTGTTATCTGTGTCACAAATGGGTCACCTATTTAGAAGCGGAGCATGTTAAGAGCAAAGCCCGGCACCCGGACCTTCGAACAGACCCGAATAATCTTAAGCCCGCTTGCTCAAGCTGCAACTCGCTCAAAGGGAGTAACGATGCCAGAGAAACATAACCACGACTACAACAAGATAGAGCTATTCCGCATCGTCAAAGTCCAGCACAAATATAAAGGTTCGGCAGGCGATAAAGCCATACTTTACCGCAAGTGTAAGTGCGGTAAAGGGAAAGCTTTTGAACTCGGAGACTACAAACTAATGCTTAAAATGCAGAAAGAACTGACACATGGATGAAGAACTAACCCTGAGCCAAAAGCGGGCAATCGCCGGGCGCAAGGGTGGGCTAAAGGGCGGGAGCAAAGGCGGCAAAGCCACAGGGCAACGCAAGAGCCGTAAGACTGCCGAAGACCCGGATTACTATAAACGGCTCATGGCTCGCGCCAGGGCAGCGAAAGCTAGAAAGGCAAAAGATGGCAGATAACGGTACTGATGAATACGCCCAAAAGCTTCATGCGCTGGTCGAGGTCATCAACAATATAAAATTAAAGCTAATGTTGAAACACGGCGTGTCCGTGAGAAAGTATTGGGATGAACGCTAGTTTGGATGGCTATGTACTACACTATGAAGAGATCAAGACAAATCGGTTTAAATTGCGTCTACGGCCTAGCAGTCGGCATCGTGCTGCTGCTAGCGGCCCTAGTGTTGTTTCCG